>Ga0074044_10003465_pt1 | contig 13411 bp, 9 predicted proteins | sample BogForMeECP23OM1_FD_94443 | JGI IMG/M metagenome (GOLD analysis project Ga0074044, IMG submission 94443) | Bog forest soil microbial communities from Calvert Island, British Columbia, Canada - Bog Forest MetaG ECP23OM1 | ecosystem: Environmental > Terrestrial > Soil > Wetlands ... | reverse complement strand
CTCGCCACGGCGCGGGAAAAATTCGGCGTCGCCGCGCCGTTCGGCGGCCCGACTTCCTCCGGCATGCTCACCCTGCACTGCCCGCCCGAGCATGTGCACGCGCTGGCGAGCTTTTTGCGCGAGCAGGGCGCCGAGGCGGTCTCGGTCGCGGCGCTCGATTACGTCTATACGCGCGACAATCCGCTCTACGCCAAGCTCGCCGCCGAGCTTGATGCGCGCGCGCCTTAAAGCAGCTAAAATCGGCCGTCCAGATAGACCTTGTGGCCGCGGGGATTGGCTCACACATATATACCAAACGAAGCGGAAGGACCGCCATGTCAGACGACCAAAATGAACCTGAGGAACCGCCGTGCCTGCATTGCCTGATTGTCGAAGTGATCGACAACTTTTTTGCAGAGTATCCCGTTTCAAGCGAGGAGCCGGACACGGTCGATACGCAGGAAGTCATTATAGCAATCGCAAAAACGATGGCGGAACTGACTTACAGCCAGGATGCCACCGGCCGTCAAGAAATGGTCGAACAGCTTATGCGTGAAGTTATGATTTATGACGCGGAATATCGGCAGCAAGACGAATTGGGCAGGGCCGGCTCCGACGCGAGGCACTAGTGTCCCGACTAGAGAGTCTTATCGGTTCTAATGGTCAAGACGACCCGATGTCTGCAATGCAGCGCCTGATCGCGGCGATCAGCTCCTTGCTATGAATGAGGTGAGGTTCTTCGGCATTGAGGATACGTTCGAACGCCCGCCGCTTCAGCGCGAGCACGTCGATGCCGTCGCGCTGCAGGTCGATCTCGGCCGCGTCGCAGACGATATCCATGAGCCGGTCGAGCGCGTGCAGGCGGCCGAGCAGATAATCGTTCTCGCGGTAGCGCCGGGAGAAGAACCCCGCGAAATTGTCGAAGCCGATTCCTTTCAGGCTTTTTGTGCCTTCGAAGCCCTTGAGCGTGTGCGCCTCCTGCGGGCTGATGCGGTCGACGAGAATTTCGCGCAGTTCGCCAGTGCCGCGCCCCGTGGTGACTGAGAACGTGAGCACGTCCCAAAACGGAAAGCCGAGATAATTGACCAAGACTTCGTGACGTGCGTCCGGATGCCACTCGGCGGGATCGAGCGAGGCCAACAGCTCGTCCACATCGCGCGTGCTGGCATTGAGATTGATTTCCTTGCCCAAAGCCTCCACCAGCCGGTCGATGTTCTCGACATGATCGCTTGCCACGAACCGACGCGCATCGGATGCAAGGTCTTTTGCCTCTGCCGCCGAGGGCATGTTGCGGAACAGTTTCTCCACGTGTGAATGGACCCGGGAGCTGAAGAACTTCGGCTCTTCGCATTGTTGCAGGACATCGAGCCGGAGATAGAACTCGCGCTTGAGCCGGTCGACCACGGCAGGATCGAGCCCGGGAAAGCGCGCTTCGTCGAGCAGCCGATACAGCCGATTTTGACCCTCGATAAGGAAATGTAACCGGCGCTTGCGATAATCGACGTCGAAGGCGAGGAAGAATTCGACCCACGGCGGCAGCCGCGGCAGCTCCGCGGCCTCGTGCTTCAGCGCCTCGCTCTCGGCTTTCTTGTAGACGATGCCGCGATGGATCGCCCAGGCGTTGACGACTTCCTCGACAGCGCGGGCGAGCGGCGAGTTCACAGGCTCACCGCCGATCATCATAATCATGCGGGCAACGAACTCGCGCACCGAGGCGAGCTTCAAGCGCACATAGCCCTCGTGGGCGAAGCCTGCTTCGCGGGCGACGCGTACATTGACCTCCTCGCGCCAGCCGCGGATTTCTTCGGCCGCGAACCGGCGATCGAGCGGCTTACTGATAATGTCGCCAACGAGCGCGCTGACCTGCGGCCGGGCGCCTTCGATGATCGATTTGATGCCGCGGACCTGCGCGTTGAGATTGGTCACCCAGGCGAGCTCGTTGGCGATCGGCTGGGTGGAGGGCAGGTCCGAAAGCGCCCCCTTTATCGTTAAGAAAAAGCCCGGCACCTCGCTGCGAGTGCTGGACGCCACCGATGCCGGATTGGCGTCGATAAAGACCAGCCGTCGGTCGACATCGCGATAGGCGGAACGGCCGTAGACCGCCGAAATCGCTTCCCGGAACGGGCGGTTGTTGAGTACGGCGCCGTCAATGAAGGCGGCGGTGGCGGGATCGATATCGGCCCTGAGATGCCGTTCGAAATTGCGCAGGATGAACTCCTCCCGGCGCGGCCAGCTGGCGCCGCGGCTCGCCACCAACTCATCCATCTCAACGATCTGCGCCGGCGGAAACGCGCCGGGGAAGGAGGAGGTCGCTCGCGCAGCGAACGCGAGCGCCGGCGCGTTGTCGAGATCGAAGTCGCTCTCCACCTCGCCGCCGGGCCGGCGGCGATACTTAAAATGCAGCACATGGCGATGTTCGAGTTCGTAGATGAGCGCAGGGTCGTGAATCTGCACGAGCTGACGGTAGCCGTGGTAATCGGTAAGGGTCACGAACAAATCGAGGCCCTGCCCCGACGGCAGCAGCGAAGCTGTGGGCGTTTTCGGCTCGCCCATGGCGGTGGCCGCGTCGTACATTAACCCGGCCATGCCGAGGCCGCCGAACGGCGGCTTGAACCAGCGCGAGCGCAGCACGAGCGAAAGCTTCTGACGCACCTCCTTGTCCCTGACCGCATCGATCCAGCCGGTCGCCCCCGCTCCCCAGATGAACGGCTTCAGGATCCACTTGCTCCACGTTCCGGCGCGCGCTTCGGGTGCGAGCAGCACAGTGACATCGGCCTTGTCGAGCCAGAGATCACGCAATGGTAAAGTCGGTAGATCATGGCTCAGCGCGCGCGCCAGCATGCTGGCATTGATCCCGCCGGCCGAAGCGCCGGCGATGATATCAACGATGACGCGCAGCTCCAGCTTGCGGCCGATCTCGCGCAGCAGCTCGAAATAGTCGGCCTCGGTATCGTATTCCGGGTCGCTCGAATCGGTTTGGTCGAAAAATAACGCCTTGGCGCGCCGAGAACGGTCGGTGATCCGGTGCAAGGCACTCGAGGCACGCAGGAGCTTCAGAATCTCCTTGCAGATGCCATGCATATAGATCGCGAGCGAAACGCCGCCGAAGCAGACGAGCGCGATGCGGAGCTCTTTCTCGCGCAACAACAACCCCCGGAACGTGGCAGCGCCGTCCGTCGCTTTCGGAGTGCTCGATTGAGTGGGATTGGACTAGAAATCGAGGTAATACGCAATGCACCGGCGCGGTTGACCACGCGGTGGCCGGCGTCCGCAACAACCGCGCCGCGATCGCACGGCGGCTACAACTTCCATCTCCTGCTCCGCTGGCTGAGCCTCTTGTTGCGCAGAATCCTGCTCGTGTTCGCGGCCATCACTCAGTTGAAACCCGCCTGAAATCCGAGCTCTTCACGGCCGACGGCGTAGCCGCCACGCTGCGCGTCGCGCCAAGCATGAAGACCGCGATCGAGGCGATGACAGTCGGAACGGCGCTGATGAGAATGATGCTCTTGGTATCCCAGCCGCTGGCGACCAAGACGCCGCCCACGACCGGCCCGACGATCGCCCCGATACGGCCGATGCCGAAGGCCCAACCGACGCCAGTCGAACGGATCATGGTCGGGTAGAGGTTCGCGGCAAGTGCATTCATCGAGTTCTGGCCGCCGACCACTCCGATCCCGGCGACGAAAACCGCCGGCAGGAACCAAGCCATGTTGCCGCCCGACTGTGCCGCCAGGTAAATCGCCGCTGCGGCCACCAGATAGATCGTTCCGAGCACGCCGTACGGCCCGAGCCGATCGATCAGAATTCCAAGCGCGACCGAGCCGAGCACGCCGCCGAGATTCATGATCGGCGTGGAGATGATCGCCGTTTCGATGGGAATCCCGGACTCCCGCAACAGCGACGGCAGCCAGTTTACCAAAAACATCATGACCAGCAGGTTCATGAAGAATGCGATCCACAGCAGGCATGTCATCAGGGTGCGGCCGTCCCTGAACAGATGACCGACCGTAAATCCGACCGGTTTCAGCTCCTGGATCACAAATTGCGCGGCAGCCGTATAGGCGGCCGTCGGCCGCACGCGAGAGAGAATGCGCGCGATCTCCGGCGACTGGTCTCCCCTGCCGACCAAATAACGGATCGACTCGGGCAGCCAGATTACAACGCCGACAAGGAAAAGCAGCGGCAGCACACCGCCGAGATAGAACACGAATTGCCAGCCGAACATCGGAATCATCTTGGCGCCCAGAAAGCCTCCAAGGGTCGATCCCAGAGGAAAGCCGCAGAACATGATGTTGACGAGCGTCGCCCGATGCCGCGCCGGAGCATATTCGGCGGTGAGCGCCACAATGTTGGGCGTGGCACCGCCCAAGCCGAGGCCGGTAAGAAACCGCAGGATCAGCAGGCTGTGAAATGAATTGGCGTAGGCGGTCGCGAAGTTCAAAACAGAGAATATCAACATCGACCAGATGATGGTCCGGCGACGACCCAGCTTGTCCGCGGCGGTTCCAAATGCCATCGCACCGAGCATCAGGCCGAGCATGCCCGCGCCGAAGATCGGGCCGAAAGCCGAAGCCGGCAGCGCCCATTCGCGGCTGATGACAGGAGCGACGAAGGCGATCGATTGGGCGTCGAAACCGTCGAGCATCGCGATGACGCCACATAGGGTCGTAACCATGAGCTGAAATCGGCCGAACGGCGCTTCGTTGATGATCTTACCGACGTCGACATTGTCCGCAATCGGCATGATAACCCCCCGCTTTCATTCCCCTACCGACGGCTCACCCAACCTGTCCCTGACGACCAGGGAGATTTCCCGGTTCTGCCAGGGTGACAGTAAAAGTTTGACATTTAAGGCAGTCCATCGATGACAGTGCGAACCGTAAGCCAGCAAGCACAGGAATGGAATTTCACGATGGACGGCTATACGGCCATAAAGAATAAGCCGTTTGCGGTGGGCGTGCAAACAGCATGTGAAGTTCAAACGATTTAACGGGACTTGAGAGGGCGTCTCGGCGAGATATTGCGCAAGCTGGCCGACGCAACCGCGGTCGCGTCAGCGAGCCCAAACGGCCGTATCAGGCGGCGGTGAAAATCGGGCTTGAGAGCCGCCGCGTTCGATTTCACCCTGGCGCCATGCTCGCCCGCGATCCGATCCAATAAGCTGCTGATACCTATAGCTGAATCGGCGTGCGCGTGGATACGTCATCCGCGCGAATGCAGGTTTGGACCGTCCGTGGACGCTTTTGACAATTCGCAAGGCGCGGCATTGTGCCGTCCTATAATCAGCAGGCATAGGCGAGGTCCATTGTTTCATTGGACTGATAGGATACGCGCGAACATCATCTTTTTTCAGCTTCTAGAAAGGCGTTCGCATGGCAAATGTCGATATCTTTTCGACGGTCGCTTGGTCGGCAGGTCCCGGCTGCCACGGCGGTTGCGGGCAAAAGCTGTTCGTCGAGGACAACAAGCTGGTGCGCGTCGAAGGCGACGAGAAGCATCCGTGGAGCCAGGGACGTTCGTGTCCGCGCGTGCTTGCGCTCAAGCAGTACATGTATCACCCGGATCGGATCACGCAGCCGTTAAAGCGCGTGGGCGAGCGCGGCGAAGGTCGCTTCGAGCCGATAAGCTGGACTGAAGCGTACGATCTGTGCGAGCGCCGTCTGAAGGAGATCCGCGAGAAATTCGGCGCCGAATCCGTGGTGTTCGTACAGGGCACCGGCCGCGATATCGGCGGGCCGATCACGCTTCTCGCCTACAGCTTCGGCAGCCCGAATTGGGTGCAACTCGGGCTCTCGGGTCACTCCTGCTACACACCGCGCCTCGTCGCGATGAAAACGATGATCGGCGATTTCCTCGTCGCGGACTGCTCGCAATTTCTGGCGAAGCGCTACGACGATCCGCAATGGGTGCCGCCGGAAGTGATCATCACCTGGGGACAGAATCCGACCATGGGCTGTCCTGACGGCTTTTTCGGCCATTGGATCGTCGACTGCATGAAGCGCGGGTCGAAGATCATCACCGTCGATCCGCGCAATACGTGGATGACAGGCCGCGCGCTGCACCACTTGCAGTTGCGACCGGGCACTGACGCGATGCTTGCGCTCGGCATGCTCAACGTGATCATCAACGAAGGCATCTACGACAAGGAATTCGTCGCCAAATGGGTGCGCGGCTTCGATGAGCTGAAAGCCCGGGTGCAGGAATATCCTCCCGACAAGGTCGCAAGCGTGACCGAGGTGCCGGTCGGCGAGATCATCGCCGCGGCGCGCGCGTTCGCCAACGCCAAGCAGGCGGCGGTGCAGTGGGGTGTGCCTGTCGACATGTGCCCGGATGGGCCGGCGGTTGCCCATGCCATCACCTGTCTCTCGGCTATCACTGGCAATATCGATGTCCCCGGCGGCCAGGTCATCGCCCGGCCGGCCGAGGGCGTAACGGCCTATCCGTTCTCCACCGAGGAATTGGTCAAGCTGTACGGCGTGGATCTCATCAAGCGCCTCAACGAAAAGCGCATCGGGGCGGACAAGTACCCGATGGTGAAGAATTTCCGCGGCTGGGCGCAGCCGGACATGGTCATCGATCAGATCGAGAGCGGCAAGCCCTATCCGATCAAAGCCGCATGGATCCAGACGGCGAACGTCGTCGGCGGTCAAGCGGCCCGCGCCGAATTCCATCTCGAGGCGATGAAGAAACTCGACTTCGTCATCGTGGTCGATCTGTTCCACAATCCGACCACGATGGCGTTGGCGGACGTGATCCTGCCCGCAGCGACCTTCCCCGAGAAAGACAGCATTCGGGCGTGGTGGGCGCCGCTCACCGTCATGAAGAAACGGGTGCAGGTGGGCGAGTGCAAGTCCGATTGGGAGATCAATTTCGAGCTCGCCAAGCGCTTCAATCCGGACGGAATGAAGCAATGGAATACGCTCGAGGACCTGTTCAACGACCGTCTCAAGATTTCGGGCACGACGGTCAAGGGCCTGCTCGACGAGGGCGGCTGGCGAATGCCGCCCGAGGGGCCGTCAAAGCCTTACCGCCGCCATGAGCGCGGACTGCTGCGTGCGGATGGCAAGCCCGGATTCAATACCGCGAGCGGCAAGATCGAAGTCTACGACGAGACCTATAAGTCCTGGGGTCTCGATCCATTGCCGTTCTATACCGAGCCGCCGCAGAGCGAGGTCTCGACGCCCGAGCTTTTCAAGAAATATCCGCTGGTGATGATCACCGGTGCGCGCTCACAGATCTATTTCCATGCCGAGCACCGGATGATCCCATGGCTGCGGGAGAAAATGCCCGACCCGACGGTGGAGATTCATCCCGATACGGCAAAGCAGTTCGGCATCTACGACGGCGAGTGGATCTATCTCGAAAATGATATGGGACGCATCAAGCGCAAAGCCGACATCACGCGCAAAGTGAAGCCGCACCACGTGCACACCATGCATGGTTGGTGGTTGCCCGAGCTCGAAGGAAAGGCGCCCAGTCTTTTCGGAGTTTGGGATTATCAGATCAACAAGATCATCCCGGGGCCGCAGTGCAGCAAGGCGGGGTTCGGCGGCGGCCAGTACAAGACCACCCTGTGTACCCTGCGCAAACTCGCAGTATGAGAAGACGCCGTGGCTCGCTACGCAATTCTGATCGACTACGACTTCTGCACCGGATGCCATTCCTGCGAGGTCGCCTGCCAGCAGGAGCATGACTATCCAGTCGGCACCAACGGCATCATGGTGCGCGAATACGAGTACGAGTCCAACGGGCGGGTGAGGATCGATTATCTGCCGTTCTTCACCCAGCACTGCGACCTGTGCAAGGCGCGCCGGACGCGCGACAGTGACGGGCAGCCGGCTTGCGTGCGGCACTGCCAGGCGCGCTGTATGGAGTTCGGCGCCATCCAGGATCTCGCGGCCAAGCTGCCGGAGCGCCCCACGGCCGCGCTGTTCACCCATGCGCCAGGACGTTGACTTTTCGACAAAGGCTGTCCGTGTCTACCGAGGTTTTTACCAGCTGCACCAATGCCGGTCCGATCAGCGTCTACGTCGATGATGGAAAGATCGTGCGCATCCGGCCGCTGGTTGCCGAACAGGCGGATTTCCGGCCTTGGACGATCGAGGCCGGAGGCCGATGCTATTCGCCGCCGAAAAAATTCAACGTCTCACCCTACGTCCTCGCCGAGCGTAATCGCGTCTACTCGAACGACCGCATCCGCTTTCCGCTCAAGCGGGTGAACTTTGATCCGGACGGAGCGCGCAATCCGCAATCGCGCGGCAAGGCGAGTTACGAGCGCATCAGCTGGGACGAGGCACTCGACATAGTCGCGCGCGAGATCAGGCGCGTGCAGTCGGACTACGGACCTTCCGCAGTTTCGGCAATGACGTCTTCACATCACAATTGGGGGCTGGTCGGCTACAAGATCAGTGCCTTCCAGCGTTTCTTCAACCTTATCGGCTACACGCCGGTCCTCGACAATCCCGATAGCTGGGAGGGTTGGCACTGGGGCGCGACCCATGCCTGGGGCTTCTATTGGCGGCTCGGCATGCCGGAGCCCTACGACATGCTTGAGGATGCGCTCAAGCACACTGAGATGATCGTTTATTGGTCGAACGATCCGGATACGACGCGCGGCGTCTATACCGGCTACGACTCGGCGATCTGGCGGCAGTGGCTGCGGGAGAAGGAGGTGAAGATGATCTTCATCGACCCCTTCCACAACCACACGGCCGCGGCGATGGACGGCAAATGGATCGCCCCGCGTCCAGGCACCGATGCGGCGTTGGCGCTCGCCATCGCCCAGGTCTGGATCAGCAATGGCACCTACGACAAGCAGTATGTTGCAGATCGCACCGTCGGATTCGACGCGTTTAGCGCCTACGTACTCGGCACCGTTGATGGTATCGCCAAGACGCCTGCCTGGGCCGCGGCGGAGACCGGCGTGCCGGCGCGAACCATCGTCGCGCTCGCGCGAGAGTGGGCCGGCAAGCGCACCATGCTGGCCGCCGGCGCACGCGGCGGCGAGGGCGGCGCGTGTCGACAGGCCTTTGGTACCGAATGGGCGCGATTGATGGTCCTGCTCCAGGCCATGCAGGGGCTTGGCAAGCCCGGCATTGGCATCTGGGGGACGGCCATGGGCGGCCCGCGCAATAACGACGTCTGGTTCCCCGGCTACGGCGACGCCGAGGGTCGTATTGCGCATTCGAAGGTTGCCCGGTTCATCCCGCAAAACCCTGTGCCGCAGCGGCTGTATCGTTTGCTCGTGCCGGATGCCGTCCTCGATCCGCCCGTGAGCTGGAAAGGCGAGGGCTTCTGCAATCGCTCGCTTGAGCAGCAATTTACGCCGTTCACCTATCCGATGCCCGGCTGCTCGGAGATCAAGCTGTTTTACCGGTACGGCGGTTCCTTTCTCGGAACGATGAGCGATACCAGCAAATGGCAGCGCATGTATCAGAGCGAAAAGCTCGAATTCGTCGTCAACCAGGACTGCTGGTGGTCGGCGGAAACCGGCTTCGCCGACGTCATCCTGCCGGCCTGCACGCAGCTCGAGCGCGACGACATCGCCGAATGGGGTGAGCCCGGCGGCCAGACCAAGGGCGGCAGCAGCGGCTGCAATTTCCGCGTCGTCGTGCGCATGAAGAAATGCATCGAGCCGCTGTGGGAGTCGAAGTCCGACTACCGGATTTTTTCGCTGTTGGCGCGGCAGCTCGGCCTGGAGCAGGAGTATACGGAAGGCAATTCGGAGATCGAGTGGGCGCGCAAGTTTTTCGAAATTTCCGACTTGCCGAAATACCTTTCGTGGCAAGAGTTCGATCGCAAGGGCTACTACATCATCAATGTACCGGAGAACTATCGGTCGACCCCGGCGCTGCGCTGGTACGCCGAAGGCCGCGCCTGCGACACGCCCGATGCGAACAATCCCAAGCGGCTTACCGACGCCAATCGCGAACTCGGCACCTACAGCGGCAAGATCGAATTCGTATCGCAAAGCTTGAACACGCTGGCGCCGGAGGACAAGGAGCGTCCGCCGCTGCCGCAATACCTGGCGAGCTGGGAGGGGCATCGTTCGGCGCTGTCGGAAAAATATCCGCTGCAACTGATCTCGCCGCATCCGCGCTTCAGCTTTCATACCCACTACGACAAGCACGCCTCGTGGCTCGACGAGATTCCCGGCCATCGCATCCACAAGAACAGCTATCCGTGGTGGCCGGCGCGCATCCACCCGGCGGACGCAGCGGCACGCGGCATACGCAATGCCGACATTGTCAAACTTTTCAACGATCGCGCCACCGTTTTATGCATCGCGGTGGTGACCGAACGTGTCAGGCAGGGCGTCGTGCATTCGTACGCATCGTCGGCGAAATATGATCCGCTTGAGCCCGGCAACCCGAATTCGGTCGACCGCGGCGGTTGCGTGGCGATGCTTACGTCTGCTCGTATGATGTCAAAGAACGTGGCGGGTATGGCCGTGAATTCGTGCCTGATCGACGTTGCGCCGTGGCCAGGCTGAGGCGGGTTTCAATCGGCTCGAATCATGATCGCATTGCACATTTTTGATCTGGTTGCATTTTCTTCGGCAAGCTCATGGCCGCTGTGCAGGAACATGCTCTGAGGGCGGTGCAGATGGCGCGCTACGGAATGGTGATCGATGTTGGCCGATGCGTCGGCTGCTACAGTTGCTTTCTGGCATGCCGCGACGAACACGCCGGCAATGACCACTTGCCGGTCGCAATCGCGCAGCCGCAAGCAGGCCAGAAGTGGATCGATGTGCGGGAAGACGAGCGCGGTTCGTTCCCAAGGATACGGCTGTCGCATATTCCCGTTCCTTGCCTGCACTGCGCCGAGGCGCCCTGTATTGCTGCCGGCGGCGGAGCCGTTTGCCGACGCGATGATGGCATCGTGCTCCTCGATACCGAAAAGTCGGTCGGCAAGCGTGAGATCGTCTCCGCATGTCCATATGGAGTGATCTTTTGGAATGAAGCACGAAACATTCCGCAGAAGTGCACGTTTTGCGCGCACTTGCTTGACGACGGGTGGAAAGAGCCGCGCTGCGTCGAGGTATGCCCGACCCAGGCGATCGTGTTCGGCGACCTGGATGATTCCGCAAGCGTCGTAGCGAAGCTCAATGCAGCAGAGCGGACGGAGGAGCTCCATCCCGAATACGGCCTGAAGTCGGCGGTTCGCTACATCGGCCTGCCGCAGAGGTTCGTGGCCGGAGAAGTCGTTCTGGGCGATAAGACGGAGGTTCCCGCCGAGGGAGTCCGCGCGTCGCTGAGCGGTGGAGGCGAAGTGCTGGTGACGACGACGGACAATTACGGCGATTTCATCTTTGCGGGACTAGAAGACGAGGTTCAGTATACGCTCCGGATCGAGCATTCGGGTTACCGACCGCACCAGCAGGTGCTGCGGACCCGCAACGATCTGAATGTGGGCACGATCGTGCTGGATTTCCTGGGCCAAGCGGAAAATACCTGAGCGCGTTCGCAACCGAACTCGACAATAAACGCCCATCGAAGTCCGCGGCTGCATTTATGCCGCCTGGCGGGATTCAGCTCACGGGAACTGTGGAATATCCGAACCGCGAGCGAGTCGGCATTACTCCGCCTTGATAGCCGCGAACTTGATCACCTTGGCCCACTTCTCGGTTTCATCGGCGATGAGCTTGCCGAAGGCGGCGGGCGAGCCGGCGAGCACCGTGGCCCCCAGGTCGGCAAGGCGCGCCTTTATTTTGGGATCGGCAAGGCCCGCATTGATCTCGGTGTTGAGCTTGCCGATCATCTCGCCAGGCGTGTTCCTGGGCACGGCGACGCCGTTCCAAGTGCTGGCCTCATAGCCCGGCACAAATTCACTGACAGTCGGGATGTCCGGCAGTGCCTCGGAGCGCATTGCCGTGGTGACCGCCAGTGCGCGCAGTTTGCCGGCCCTGATGTGCTCAATCGATGTGGACATGAGGTCGAACATGACCTGTACCTGACCGCCGAGGAGATCGATGAGCGCGGGTGCCGAGCCGCGATACGGCACGTGACGCATGTCGACGTCGGCCATCATCTTGAACAACTCGCCCGCCACATGGGCCGTGGTTCCGTTGCCGCCCGACGCCATGTTGATCTTGCCCGGATTGGCCTTGGCGTAGGCGATAAACTCCGGAACATTGTGGGCTGGAACGGATGGATATACTTCCATGATGTTGGGGACGCGGAAGACGCCCGCGACCGGGGCGAAGTCGCGGATAAAATTGAAATTGAGATTGTCGTAGAGCGTGGCGGTGATCGCGTTCGCGGACGTCGTCCACAACAGCGTATAGCCGTCGGGGGCCGCCCTCGCGACCATCTCGGTGCCGATATTGCTCCCGGCCCCCGGCCGATTATCGAAGACAAATGGCTGGCCCAGGCGCTCCGACAGCCATTGCGCCATCAGGCGCCCGATGACATCGGACGAACCGCCGGCCGGAAAGCCGAGGATGATATGCACCGGCCGCGACGGATAAGTTTGCGCCTTTGCGATCCGCGACACGGCCGGGAGCGCGACAGCACCCGCTGCCAGATGCAGGAATTTTCGGCGGAGAAATTTCATGGCGCGCTCCCTGGCGACATCAAGGCTATTGCAATAGAACTATTGCAATAGAACTATTGCAATTCTCGGACCTCTAAACCGGCATCCATCGAATAAAGCTCTTTACCGCGCGAGCCTCGGATCACTGTTGCGCCCGAGAGGCGCCGAGCCTTTCTGTGAATAATAATCATCTTAGATCTCTTTGCCGCTGTTGACTCCGAGATCGGCCACGAACCGCGTGACATAGGGTTGCATGGCTCCCGCCGCGACCTCGCTCGCCGTGACGGCGCAACACGCACGCGGCGGCGTTCCGACGATCTTCTGCATATCGGCAAATGCGCTTTTGCTGCCCTGCTGGCCCATCGTGCAGAAGAACGCAACGTCTGGAAGGCTTGCCTTGTGCGATGCCAGATACGATCGCATCGGCGTTGACACCGAAGCTGCCCAGACCGGCGTGCCGATTATGATCAGATCATACGATCTTGGGTCATGTTGCACTGTCTCGATCGGCGCGTGATGTCCGCGCAGCGCCTCGAAACATGATTTGATGAACTCGATGACGCCAAACCGTTCCCGGGTCTCGCGAATTTCTTCAACATCGCAGTGCAGTTGGCGCGCTATCGCTTCCGCAAGCCGGCGCGTATTGCCGGTTCGCGAATAGTACACGACGAGGATTTTTGCAGCCGGCATCGGCGTTCACACGGCGTCGACTGGTATAGCTGTTACAAGGAAAGGGAATCTAGAGCAGGATGACTTATCTTCGAATCATCATCCTGCTCTAGTACCCACTATCGCTGATAGCTGAGTCGTGATTCAAGGCTGCATGAGCAGCAAGATCATTCCTGCAGCGACGCCGATTGCTCTGACGGCAGAGGAACGCGCCGTGCTTGAGAGCCTG
>Ga0074044_10003464_pt1 | contig 13415 bp, 9 predicted proteins | sample BogForMeECP23OM1_FD_94443 | JGI IMG/M metagenome (GOLD analysis project Ga0074044, IMG submission 94443) | Bog forest soil microbial communities from Calvert Island, British Columbia, Canada - Bog Forest MetaG ECP23OM1 | ecosystem: Environmental > Terrestrial > Soil > Wetlands ... | reverse complement strand
ATTAGGTGATGGCGAAGGGTAAGCTTGCGGGCGATCTTGCGTCCGGCGGAGGTCAGTCCGACATGGCCGTCAGCCTGCACTCTTACAAGTCCGTCTTTCTTCAAGCGGCGCAGGGCCATGGTGACCGCGGGCGGCGATACCGACAGCCAGTGGGCCAGGGTAGCCGAGATCACGGTCTCGCCTTCGCTCTCGGCCGCGAGAATTGCTTTGAGATAGTCTTCCTTGGAGACGGTGATCACTGGCGAGATTATACGGCAGAGTTAAGCGTGGTTAATGGGATTCGAGATTGAGTGATTGACTCATTGGGTCATTGCCCTAAGGGCCAAGCCATGAAGGTTCAAATCAGCAATCACTCAATCCCTGGGTTTGACAGCATGCGTTGCAGACACCTAACCTTGTCTGTCCCGAGCTATGAACATTCTGGTAATCGGAAGTGGTGGACGCGAGCATGCGCTGGTGTGGAAATTGCGCCAGTCCCCTCGCGTCACACAGGTGTATTGCGCACCGGGCAACGCGGGTGCGGCGGCCCAGGCCGAATGCCTGCCCGCTGACGTAAAGAATGTTCAGTCGATGCTGGCGCTGGCAGCGCGGGTCAAGCCCGACCTCACGATCGTCGGCCCGGAGTTGCCGCTGCAGCTGGGCGTGGTGGACGAATTCACCCGGCACGGCTATCGGATCTTCGGCCCCACTCAGGCTGCCGCGCGCCTCGAATCCAGCAAGAGTTTCGCGAAAGAATTCATGCAGCGCTATCACATTCCAACCGCGCATTATGCGATCTGCAACAGCATGGGGGACGTCGGCGAAGCGTTGCCACATTTCCACATGCCGGTTGTGGTGAAAGCGGACGGATTGGCGGCAGGCAAGGGCGTGGTCATCTGCAAAAGCAAAGAAGAGGCTTTGGCAACAGCGGCGGAGATGCTCAGTGGGAAGATGCTGGGCGACGCCGGCTCGCGGGTCGTGATTGAAGAATGCCTGACGGGCGAGGAACTTTCTTTCCTGGCGGTGAGCGATGGCGAACGCGTAGTTGCGCTGGCCGCGGCGCAGGACCACAAGCGCGTGGGCGAGGGCGATTCAGGCGCGAATACCGGCGGCATGGGCGCTTATTCCACCGAGGCAATGGTGGATGCGCAGATGCAGAACTGGCTGCTGCAGCATGTTGCCCGTCCGGTGGTGGCGGGAATGAAAGCGGAGGGCGCGGAGTATAAGGGTGTCCTCTACTGCGGCCTGATGATGACGGCTCGCGGGCCCATGGTGCTCGAGTTCAACTGCCGCTTTGGCGATCCTGAGACTCAGCCCATCTTGATGCGCCTGGAAAGTGATCTCGTGGAGGCGTTGGAAGCCTCGATTGAAGGCCGGGTCAGCGACGGCGACTTCCGCTGGTCAGCCGATGCTGCGGTTTGCGTGGTGATGGCTTCGGAAGGATATCCGGGCACGTTCGAAGTGGGCAAAAAGATCAGCGGGATCGAAGAGGCGGAGAAAGTTGCGGGGGTTAAGGTCTTTCACGCGGGTACGACGAGGCATGATGATGCATACTTTACCGCGGGTGGGCGCGTGCTGGGGGTTACTGCGCGAGCAGCGACCCTTGAGGTCGCCGTCTCGCGCGTTTATGAGGCGGTGTCGAAAATCAGCTTTGCGGGCGCGTACTACCGCAAAGATATTGCGGCGCGGGCACTGAAGAAATAAATAAGGACACGATGAGTAAGCCACTGGTTTCCATTGTCATGGGTAGTGACTCTGACCTCGATATCATGCGCGAGGCGGCGAAGGCGCTCGAGGATTTTGGGATTGCCTACGAGATCGACGTGACTTCGGCGCACCGATCCCCGGATCGCACGGCGGACTATGCCCGTAAAGCCGCAGGCCGCGGGATTCGCGTGATCATTGCGGGAGCGGGGGGCGCAGCGCACCTCGCTGGTGTAATCGCCGCGCATACTAGTTTGCCAGTGATCGGCGTTCCCATTCCCTCTACCGCGTTGAACGGATTGGATTCGCTGCTCGCCACTGTGCAGATGCCTGCGGGCATTCCGGTCGCTACTGTGGCCATCGGGAAAGCTGGAGCTACCAACGCGGGAATTCTGGCGGCGCAAATATTAGGGCTTTCCAGCGCGGGCATCGCTAAGAAATTGGAAGCGCACAAAGAAGCGCTGGCCAATGGAGTGGAAGAGAAGTCACGAAAGCTGAAGATCACGCTGGGAACGTAGTCTGATGTCCCACAACTTCGCGGCGTATCTTCAAGGCCGTTGTAGGGACAGTGTGAGAGTGCGTGCTGCGAAGAAAATACATATATCCTTCGCTACGCTGAGGATGACAGCTTGAACTGAGGTGTGCATGCTGCGGCCAATCCTTCTGCTTGTGTTCCTACTGTTGGCGCTGATTATGGAGTCTGCTGCTCAAGGCCGTTCTTACGGCCGCTCGGTGGTGACGACGGACCGTGGCATCGTCGCGACCAGCGATTACCTGGCGTCGCAGGCCGGATCGGAAGTCCTGGCCAAGGGCGGATCGGCGATGGACGCCGCCATCGCGGCTAATGCCGTGCTCGGCGTCACCGACCCCATGAGTAATGGCATGGGCGGCGATTTGTTTCTCATCTACTGGGACGCAAAGGCCGGCAAACTCTACGGCCTGAACTCGAGCGGCTGGGCGCCACACAAACTTTCCGTCGAGTTTCTGGCGAAGCAGGGTATCACGTCCATGCCTGGTGAAGGCATCCACGCCGTAACCGTTCCCGGCGCCGTGGAAGGATGGAGTCAGTCCCACCGGCGGTTCGGGCGTTTGCCGTGGAAGGATCTCTTCGCTCCGGCAATCTACTACGCTGAGCACGGTTACGCGGTGACCGAGATCGTGCACGGCTATTGGGTAGCTGAAGAATCCAAGCTACAAAAGAACAGCGAAGCGCGAAGAGTCTTTCTTTCCGGCGGCCAAGCACCTGAAGTTGGCGCCATGTTCTCCAATCCTGATGTGGGCAAAGCCCTGCGGTTGGTTGCCGAGCAAGGGCGCGATGTGTTTTACAAGGGCGAGATCGCACAGGCTATCGTACGTACTTCGGCAGCGTTCGGCGGGACCATGCAGTTGGACGATTTGGCCGACTTTTCCGCCGAATGGGTTGAGCCTGTCTCCATCGACTATCGCGGCTGGAAGATTTACGAACTCCCTCCCAACGTCCAGGGTATTGCGGCGCTGGAGATGCTGAACATCATGAGTACGTTTCAGCCGGACGCTGGCGGACCGCAGGGAACGGTGGAGCTGCACAAGAAGATCGAGGCCATGAAACTGGCCTACGCCGATCTTTATCGTTACAACGCCGATCCCAGGTTCGCCAAAGTTCCGGTGCAGGGCTTGCTGTCCAAGGCATACGCGGCGCAGCGCGCCGCTCTGATTAATCCGATCAAAGCCAACTGCAATCCCGGGCCAGGAAATCCGCCCACGAGCGACACCGTTTATCTTGCTGCTGTGGACAAGGACGGCAACATCGCATCGCTGATCCAAAGCAATTACTCCGAGTTCGGTTCGGGCATTGTGGTCAGCGGGATGGGCTTTGCGCTGCAAAACCGGGGAGCATTGTTCGTGCTCGATCCCAGTCATCCGAATGCGCTGCAGCCGCGCAAGCGGCCGTTTCACACCATCATTCCGGCTTTTATGGAACAGGGCGACTTGCACATCGGCTTTGGCATCATGGGTGGTCCGAACCAGCCTCTGGCCCACGCGCAGTTTGTCTCCAACCTCGTGGATTATGGAATGAACATTCAGGCTGCGGTCGAAGCGCCGCGATTCACTGTAACCAGCAATGTGGTGAGTTGTGACATTGTGATCGAGTCGCGGATTAAGCCTGAGGTCTTGCAGGCGCTGCGCGACAAAGGGCACAACCTCATCGTGCACAAGGAGTACAGCGTGTCCATGGGACGCGGACAGGTCGTCATGCACAATTCGAAGAGCGGGATGAACTCGGGTGCGTCTGACCCGCGCGCTGATGGCGTGGCTGAACCGGAGCCGCCCGAAATACATTTCTAGATTTCGAGCTGCAACGTGGTGGAACTCTGATCTGGTAAATTCGGCGCCTGAAGGCGCGGTGATTTTTGCAGCAGTTACGGCATCGCTGAAGCGATGCCCTGATACGAACCGACACGGGCTGCCAGCTTTCCATTTTGTCCACAGATTTATTTTGCATCGCTCGCATTGGGAAGGGTGTTTACTTTCTGGTTAGTAGGTACCCCCCTCCCCCCTGATCTTTTGGAATCATGGGCTTAGGAGCACACTACCATCAAAATCTTTGAGTTAAAAGGAGTTATACGCAAAATATTCCGGACAAAGGAGTTAGCGTTTCGTTGTCTTATCTCTAGGCTGAACATCCAGTTACATGATTAACTCAGAGTCTGCAGGAAAGTCAAGGATAAGAGCGAGAGAAAGCTGCAGGCATTCCCCTTTTGGGACGGAGCTTTTGGAGGATAGATTTTTGACAGCTATGTCCTGATACGAATCCTGCCGAGCTTTGCTCGGCTGCCCTACGTGTTCGTCGTGGTTTCGCCGGCCTGCTAGAGCTTGAGGCTTTTCAAGTACTCCCGGAGCGGGCCACCAAGGTCCTTGCGCTTGAGGGCAAACTCGATTGTCGCTTTGAGGAATCCCAGTTTGTCGCCTGCGTCGTAGCGCTTGCCTTCGAATACGTAGCCATACATCTTTTCCTTCTTGAGCAAAGCGCGCATGCCATCGGTGAGTTGCAGTTCTCCGCCAACTCCGGCTTTGGTTTGCGCCAGGGTTTCAAAGACCGTCGGAGTCAGGATGTAGCGGCCGATCACGGCGAGATCTGACGGCGCTTCTTCGAGCTTGGGCTTCTCCACCATGTTGCGGATTTCGTAGAGCCGGCCGTCGAATCGCCCATCTGCCGGCTTTACGTCCAGCACACCATAGGAAGAAATCGCCTTGCCTTCGATAACCTGAATGGCAATCACCGAGCATTGGGTTTGGTTGAAGACGTCAATCATCTGCTTCAGGCAGGGAGGATTGGCGTCGATGATGTCGTCGGCGAGCAACACCGCGAAGGGCTCGTTGCCCACCAGTTCGCGCGCCATGAGCACGGCATGGCCCAGGCCCAGCGCTTCCTTCTGGCGGACGTAGGCAACGTGGATCATGTCGGAGATATCGCGCACGATCTTGAGCAGATCGGTTTTGTTGCGCTCCTCGAGCATCTTCTCCAGTTCATAGCTGACGTCGAAATGATCTTCGATGGCCTGTTTGCCGCGGCCGGTGATGATAATGATCTGGTCGCAACCCGAGGCGAGCGCTTCTTCCACGCCGTACTGGATGATCGGTTTATCCACGATCGGCAGCATTTCCTTGGGTTGGGCTTTGGTGGCGGGCAGGAAGCGCGTGCCCAATCCGGCGGCGGGGAAGACGGCTTTGCGAACTCTCATGGTCATGGTTTTGTTTCGAAATCAATTCTCAGTCAACGGTTGCTTACGAAGTCAGCCCTGCAGAGAGCAAATGAGGATTGTAAACGGTGCAGTTGGCAACTGGCGAATGGCAGTGCGGAAACGGAGTCTGTCTCTGTTGCTGTTTGGCACTCGTCTGCCGAAAGCGGGCCCTGCCACGGGGGCGAAGCAACCCAAAGGCATGTCACTTTGGAGTGTATGGGCATACTAAGCTTTCTAACCTGGGTCAACTATACTTGGGTGGGAATGCCAAAGTCCGCACCTAAAGGCAAGTCCGCGAGGGAGACGTTGATCGATTCCGTTACCCGTATTCGGGAGGAAGCGAGACAGCGCATGTCGGAAGACGAGTTTCGTCACGTGGAAGATAAATTCCATGAACTCGCTAACAAAGTCCGCGCTTCTCGCGGACGTAAACGCGAAACTGCATAATCAGCGTCTCCAATTCTTCCTTCCCCATGCCGGCCTTGTGCATTTTCAAGGCTGCGACGAAATCATCCTCAGTAGATTTTGGCAGTGATGGCAGCTCGCGGGCGATGGCGCCCGCGCCACACGACTACCAATCTGGCCTCGCCCCCGTGTTAGAATTTCCCCTAGAATCCCTTTTGTGCGGAGCCCAGGTGATTGAGCTAGCACCCTCGATTTTATCGGCTGACTTTGCCCACCTGGCGGAGCAAATCCAGACTGTGGCTGAAGGTGGCGGCAGTGTCATCCATGTGGATGTTATGGACGGGCATTTCGTTCCGAACATTACCATTGGACCGCCGGTGGTGAGGTCGTTACGCAAAACCACTACCCTGCCGCTGGATTGTCACCTGATGATCGAGAATGCGGATCAGTACATCCCTGACTTCGCGGATGCGGGAGCAAACTGGATTTCGGTGCACCAGGAGGTCTGCAGGCATTTGGATCGGACGCTACATCTGATCCGGAGCCATGGCGCTCTGGCGGGCGTGGTGATCAATCCAGCGACACCGGTCGAAACGTTAAGCGAAGTGCTGGACATCGTCGATTATGTGCTGGTGATGTCGGTGAATCCGGGGTTTGGCGGGCAGAAGTTTATTCCGGGTGCGGTTCATAAAATCCGCAAGCTGGCGGAGTTGCGCGGGCAGCGCGGACTCAGTTATCGGATTGAGGTCGATGGCGGAATCGGGTTGGATACGGTTGGCGAGGTGGTTCGGGCAGGGGCTGAAATTTTGGTTGCGGGCAACGCTGTGTTCGGCAAAGGCGATCCAAAGAGTAACGCGCAGAAATTGTTGAAAGCGGCAACCGAAGCTGCATTGCAGAAGGTGTAGAGTTCGTCGGCATTGCCCGGCTGCGGCGTTTTCGATCCGTCAAGAACCTGATCGAGCGCTGCCGCTGCGCGGCAGGACCGGGTCAGAGACCCGGTGCCACACAGTCACGGCAACACAGTCTTAGTGTTCTGAGGGTTCTTATGTCACGTCGTATTCCGGTGATACTTCTTTTGGGCGTCCTCGCGGTTACGGTAGCCTGCTCCAACAAGAAGGTCAGCAACCCGATTGCAAACGTCGATTCGAAGCAGCCTGACAAGGTCTTGTTCGACCGCGCCATGGACGCGATGAAACATAATCACTTCGACGTGGCGCGGCTGACGCTGCAGACCCTAATCAACACCTATCCGGATTCGGAATACGTTGCCCGGGCCAAGCTAGCGGTGGCCGATTCCTGGTACGCGGAAGGTGGTTCCGCTTCGCTCGCCCAGGCGGAAATCGAGTACAAGGATTTCGAGACCTTTTTCCCCAACATGCCGGAAGCGGCGGAAGCGCAACTGAAGATCGCCAACATTCACTACCAGCAGATGGAGAAGGCGGACCGCGACCCCACTCATGCGCTGCGCGCCGAGGAAGAATACCGGCAACTGATCATGCAGTCTCCCGACAGCAAGCTGGTGCCGGAAGCCAAGCAACGCCTGCGGGAAGTACAGGAAGTCATTGCCTCGCGGGAATTCAGTGTGGGACGTTTCTACTATTTGCGGCAGTCGTATCCAGCCGCCATCGCCCGCCTGAAATCTCTGGTCGATAAATACCCGCTTTACAGCAAGGCGGACGAAGCTCTGTACTTGCTGGGTCAGTCCTACGAAGGCGAGATCAATATGTTGCGGGCCCGGCAAATGAACGAAGTTGCCAAATCTCGCATGATTGGCGATTTCACCAAGGGCGCCGCAGAAGCCTATGACCGCATTCTCACCCGTTATCCGGTAATGGACCGGGCGGATGATGCTAAGGCCCGATTGCTGGCCTTACACCAGCCAGTGCCACGGCCCACTAAAGCCGCCATCGCGCAAAACAAGGCGGAAGAAGACAGCCGGCGCGAGGCGAGCACGCTTTCGAAAGTCATGAAGTCGTTCGCGAAACATCCGAACGTGGCGGAGGCGACGAAAGTTGGTGAGCCTACGCTGGTCGATCCCACGCCGATGAGCGCAAGCCAGGTGGTGCAGCAGGCCACACGGGTCGCGATGGGGAACGTAGGCGGGTCCGACTCTGTTTCGGTTGAGACCGTCAAAAGCGGTACACCAGGACCGGATCAACCCGCTCCCCGTTCGGACACTCCAGTTCCCGCGGATGCAGCCGCTGCCGATAATTCTGCAGCGGCCAACAATTCTTCGCCGCCTGCACCTGCTCAACCTGATACCAATGAGCTGAAGCCCAATACCGGACCGGCGGATCCGAACGAACTGAAGCCCAATGTCAGCGAAGACAGTGGCCAGGCATTGCCCCCGCCCCAGCAGGTGAATGAGATTCAGAGCGGAGTAGCCACCCGGCCCGCGAGTGGTGGTACCACGGCTGCCGGCAGCGCTACCGGCACGGCTCCCGCAAGCACCGGCAAAAGCGGTGATTCCTCCGCCTCTTCGGCTACCGATCAGAGCGACGACACCGATGCGACCGTAGCCTCCAGCAAGCATAAGAAAAAGAAGGGTATTCACAAAGTAGTCCCGTTCTGAGCGCAAATTCCGGTTTGGACTCACGAGCCCAGTTTGAGCTGGGTTCCGAGTTACGCCAGTGGTTACTGGTCCGTCGTAACCTGTTTAATCTCGTATACTCATTGACTTAGAGTCCGCGACAATTTAACTTCGCGCTATCTCCCCTTTCAGTCAAAGGATATCGCTTGGCGCGGAAAATACTGCTCGCCGATGACAGCGTGACAGCCCAGAACATGGGCCGGAGAATCCTTAGCGACGCCGGCTACGACGTCACCACGGTGAATAACGGGTCGGCGGCGCTAAAGAAGATTGCCGAGTCGAAGCCCGATCTCATCGTGCTCGATGTTTATATGCCCGGCTACGGCGGGCTGGAAGTGTGCCAGCGGCTGCGCGAAGCGCCGGAAACGGCACGCATCCCGGTATTGCTGACCGTGGGCAAGCTCGAGCCGTTTAAAGCGGACGAAGCGCGACGGGTACGAGCCGATGGCTACATCGTCAAACCATTTGAAGCCAGCGAACTTCTCACTGCGCTTACCAAGCTGGAAGACAAGATCGTTCCGCAAAGTCAGCCCGCGAAGCCTAGCCGGTTCGCCAAGGCATTGGCTGGGGCAGACGAGCTCGCTTCCGCGAAGGAATTTGGCGATAGCGAGACCGGATGGAAAAATCGGCTGTCGATTCCTCCGCCTCACTCCAAGCCTCGGGGATCGGCTCCCGAGGAATCTTCGGCCGCAGTAGCCAGTTCTCGCGAGGCAGCCCGAAGCGAAGAGCAGAAGCCTGTGGAAATGAAATCGGGCTTGGAAGAAGCCTTGCTATCCTCGTTGCCGCAGGACGTCACCGCAGAGGAGATTGCAGCCATTAAGGCCGCCGCGGCAGCCTTTAATGCCCAGAGCGATGAATCGAATTTTGCACCGCAACCGGCAGGCGATCAAGTGGAAGCTCGAAGCCAAGAGCCGGTGGCCAAAGCGGAAGAGCTTTCATCGAACTCTGCAGTCAGCGAAGGCATTTCAGTAGTGGCGGAAGCGGAATCCTCAGCAACACAGGAGGAGGCTCCAGCCGCCGAGCTTATCTCTACCAGTGATGTTCCCATCGAGACGAGCCCGATTCCTGAGATGACTGTCTCAGAGCCTCTGGCCAATCGGATTTCGGAAACTGAAACCGGGAGGCTGGCGCACGACGAGGTCACGGCAGCGCTCGCCTCGCTGACACCTACGAACGGCCATGACACGGCTACAAGCGGCCGAGAAGCTGACCAGTGGGCGCTTGGGTCGAGAGATCAAGTGCCGGTGACGATGGCGGTTGCGGGTGCAATCCAGGAGTTCAGCGGTCCCCGATGGATTGCCGAACCAGTTCCGCTCGGGGAGGATGAAGCAACTCTCATCCTTGAGCAGGAGATGGAAAAAGCTTATGCGGCTTTCGCGGCGGCTGATGCGGCCCGGATGAGCTTCGCAAGTTCGCAAGGGTCCTACGCCTATGGACAGGTCGCGGAGGCGCCAGCCTCTACTGCAGGGTCCGGTTCCTTGCCAGTCGAGGCGTCTTCCAGTTCTGACGTTTCTGAATCGGCGCCAGAGGAGCCCGCCGCGCAGGCGGCTGCGGTGAGCAACGAAGAATCTGTCGCACCAGAGACCGAATCGAGCGCAGAGCCTGCCTCTGCTTTCGTTGACGCGGTCAGCGAAAGCGTGGTCAGCGAGGTGAAGGAAAGCGCAGCCTACGCCGCTGCGGCCTCTGCCAGCCCCAGCACCGGCGAGGCTACCATCGACGCGCAAACGATGTTGCAGCCGAACCCGGTGGTGGAATCTTCCGAAAGCTTCGCACCTGCCGCCGAGCCCGGCGGACAACCAGCCGAATCGGAACTGGTCGCGGCTTGGGCCAATTGGAAGCAGATTCGGGAGTCCGTTATCGGAACACAACTCAGTTCACAAATTGCCGACACGGTCGTGGAACTCAAAGAGACCAGCAGCGAGGTCGAGCCAGAGACTCGACCTGATGCTTCGTCCGCGACCGAAGAGGAAACCAGTGAAATCTCCAACATCGTCGACAGCGTCCTGGCCGACTTGAAACCGAAATTGATGGCCGAGATCGCCAGGAAGATGGCGAAGGAAAAGAAGAAATAACTCCACATCGAGAAACTGAGCTTCGCCGTCGGTGTAAGGTGACGGCAAAATGCTCGATCTCTCACCTATGTCCCGAGGGTGCGAGTTGCAAAAGAAAATAGCGCTCGGCAGGCACCGGGCCAAAAGCAAAAGGCAGTGGTCCCCAGCCCGCGAAGTAAAAGCCTGCCCCCAGTGGACCGCTCATGGTAGTGGCTCCGCAGCGCACTTCCCGCTCGATCATCCGACGTGTAATGACAACTGACGGCGGCAGGGCCGCGATATCGGTGTTGTTGTCCGGTATGACCATCAGATCTTGCGAACGAACTTGATAAGTCCGAGCATCGTACGGAATGAAGCCAAATTCTTGCATGTAATATTGGAAGCCCCAATGGCCTTGGAACAGCCGGCGACCGGATCCATTGCCAGTTTGTTCGTGAATCAATGCCGCTGCAGTTCTCGCTGAATTTGCCAACGCCGCATCTCCCCAGGTGACCCAGAGGGATACGACCGCGGCCAGAAGCAGAGCGACAGTAATCTTACTGATTGATGGTTTGGAACTTTTCACGGCTTGCAAGCCTCGCGCCGAAAGTATGGCCGCAGCCGGAACCAGCGGCAGGACCGACCGGGCATTGATCGTCCAATTCACAAAGGCCGCGAAAAGAAATGTACCCAAGACCCATAGTGCCAGCAGGAACGAGTCGGCATCTTTTTTCTGCCGCCACTGCACAATCGCCATCACGAGAATGGAAAGGCCTCCGATGACGAATAGAGCGAATTGGCAGCTTATCCACGCCCAGCGATCATGAGCACCGGGCAGGGCTGGCAGATGGATCCAGCCACTTGCGCTGGCCAGAGCCACAACCCCTCCGAGCGTGCCTGCTGCAAGGACCCACTTCCATCTCCAGATCAGAGGGGCCAAGGTCAACGCACTGATCGCGCATCCTCCTGTAAAGGCGAAGCCGATCAGCATATCTGACAAGGCCGATCCAGGCTGGTGATCGAGAGCATATCGAGCGGCCTCGGAAAGGAGACCGGTTCCATAGTGGGCGTGGGCCCAGGACTCATATCCGGCAAACATGCATACCGGAATCAGCAGATACCACACCCAGCGTTCAATTCGGCGACGTCGCTGCAGCGAGTAAGCGAGCAACAGCGGAATCAGAGTCAAGCCGAAATACTTGGTCAGAGCGCAGGCGCCGACAAGAAGACCGGAAATAATTAGAAAGGATGGCTTGATCGGCTCGAAGCCCTCAAACCAGAAAACGATTGCCATGATCCACAAGGCCAGCATGGTGGTGTCGCACATCACGCTGGTGCTGGATACGAGGAAGCCAGGGGTCAGAAGCGTTGCCAGTGCCGCTATCAGCGGGAGACGAGTGAATCGCTGAGCCAGGCGGTAAGTACCAAGTATTACGGTAAGGGCGGGCAACAGGAACGCCAGATGTAACGCTTTTTCCGACCATCCCGCGAGGCTGCCCGCCAATGCGGCGTAATAGCTGGCGAGTGGAGGATTCTTGGTCACCGTCCACATGGGCGCGTCGCTGAGCGCCCATGCCACGCGGAATCCAAAGGGATCCAAGGGCCGTTGAGTAATTTGTTGCGCCGTCCAAAGGGAAAGCGGATCGTCGGCATGAAAAGCTTCGCCCGAGAAGGGAAGCAAACAAAGCAAGGTGAGACTCGCAAGCAGCACATACGGCCGCAGGCTTAACCAGAGCATGGGGATGGGCACCGCGAGCCTGGTTTTCTCAGTGCAACCGTCTAGCGGCTCGGTGCCATCGGCTTTGAGTATGGTCGCTCCGTCGTGCGATTGGGGATGCACACCTGTACTTTTCCTTGAGCTCACTTCGGCAGCCCGGCGCCATCTTTCTGGTTTAGCTTTGGCGGACTATCCCGCCAGACTCATCGATCAGCCGGATTCATTTTTGTTTCAAAAACGGCCCCATTGTATGCCAATCCCGCCGGCTTGCGACGCTCTGAAGTGAAGGCAATTTCTGTCGTCCATCATCTGTGCGGGCATTGGCTGACAGTTTTGTTCCACCGTGACGCGAGACCTAAAGAGTTCGCATGCACACATTTTGGTGCAGCATTTCCCTCAAAAAAATCTCTCTCTTCCGCGCAAAATCTAGAAAACAAAGGGTCGGAATTTTTCTTGCCTTCTAGATCTATGGTTCTTAAGGTAGTTACAGGCAAAATATTCAAAACATTGGGGTTATCGTAGACAGTCGAAATCCGGCTTCCTGATGGTCGTCGGAGTTCAGCGCCTGGGGACCGCGCCAGAAGTCGCGCCCGAGGTCAGGTTGTCAAAGATCGACGATTATCTTATAGATAACCTATGATGTGCTTATATTATCGTAAGTGAATGCATGAGGTCAAGAAAAAAGCGGGCAGGCCCCGGATCCGGTTTCCAAATGGGAATCTCGCGCGCACCCTTTCCGCAAAATATTCCGGACAAAGGACTTAGAGGCTATTTTGTTGTCAATGAGCTAAGCCGTAATCAATAGGATTAGCTGGTCGGGATGGGCAAAGTCAAGCGGGGAAGTGAGAGGGTTGGGCGGGTATTCCCGTTTCGGGAACGCTCCGCGGGGTGCCTCGATATTGCTCGTGTGGCGCGGGCGCCCTCGCCCGCGAGGGTTCGTGGAAGGGCAGACTTCAGTCGTGCCGCAAGGGCCAGAGAAAGACTCACGCCCCGCACGGGCGCGACAAAGACCGGGCTCGGAAACAAGGCCGGGCGCTCACTTCTCTTTCTCGAATCGCTCCGCCGCCCTGTGAAACATGCCCCAAGTGATGGAATCATTCTCGATCTTGACGTTGCCGTAGGCAAAGCTACGCCGCTGCCGTTCAGCCTGCTCCGGCGTCATCCGTATCGTTCTCGCCATTCGATCAATTCGTCCAGTTCTTCCGACACGGGCGTCCCTCGCTGAAATGACCTGCTACAGCCAAGTAAAGTTTGAAGATGATCACAGT
>Ga0074044_10003463_pt1 | contig 13415 bp, 9 predicted proteins | sample BogForMeECP23OM1_FD_94443 | JGI IMG/M metagenome (GOLD analysis project Ga0074044, IMG submission 94443) | Bog forest soil microbial communities from Calvert Island, British Columbia, Canada - Bog Forest MetaG ECP23OM1 | ecosystem: Environmental > Terrestrial > Soil > Wetlands ... | reverse complement strand
GTCAGATGGGTATTGTCTGCGGCCTTGTTCAACAATTGCAGCAGCATTTCAAGCGCTGCCGTATTCTCCCGCACCGGGCCAATGAGAGAATGCAGATTTTCCACGATTTTTCCCGAGTCCGCCGATAACAGCCGGTCGGAATGCTCCTGATACACCTGCAGAGCTTCCTCGCTCTGTCCGGCTGCAATCAGTGCGTCGGCGTACGACAGAATTGCTCCGATGTCGTTGTGCACCGAGAGCAACTTCGCCGCTAACGTGCCCGCTTCCGGCAAACGCCCGGTCTGCAGATAGGCTTGCAGCAGTGTTCGCAAACCGTCGGGATGGGTATCCAGATCCGCGACTTTCTCCAGAAACTGGATCGCCGCCGCCATATCGCCCGCATCAAACGCATTCCGCCCGCGCAACAGCAAAGCGTAGCCATTGCCGGGATCCAGGGTGATCATGCGCTGCAAAATTTCTTCGGCCGGACCAAGTTGGCCTTTGCCGCGCAAAGTCTCCGCCGCTGCCGAAAAGATCTGCCAAGCCTCGGTCTTCTTGCCTAAGCGAACATAAACCTCGGCCAGCCGTGTTCGCATGGCCACGTTTTCGGGATCCATTTCCAGAGTTTTCTGGAAAATCCTCACCGCCTGCTCCAGTTGACCCTCACGCAAGAATTCTTCCGCCACTTGCAGGTACTGTGCCCGCGCGTCATTAAAAAGACCCTGCTGCGTGTAAAGCTCGGCCAGCCGCAGCGAGCTTTCCAGCGACGCCTTCAGCTTGCTGAGCTTCTTGTACATGGCAATCGCCTTGACCGTGAAGCCCTGCGAGGCGTAAGCGTCGCCCACGCTCTTGAAGCATTCCACGGCTTTTTCGCCATTGCCCAGTCGCGAGTAAAGGTCCCCCACGGTGTTCATCACCGTAAGATCCTTAGGGTCGGCTTTGAGGACTTTTTCGTACTCAGTGATCGCGTTTGGCAACTTGCCCTGTTGGACAAACTTCTCCGCAGCACTGAGAACCTTCTGCTTATTGAAGCCAAAACCAAACGCCATAAAAGTGCGGACTCCAGCTCCGGTTCGCCTCTCGTCCCAGATCTTTTTCTACAGCACGAGAGTTCCTGCCCAATTTAACCATTCCATCGGCATCGCGCCCAATATCAGGAGATGGTCTTTAGGACAAGGCTAATTGTACGGCTGGGTACTCAGAATCGTATGGTTACTAAGGGTTACCGAAAGGGAGTGTACGACCGGGTTCCCAGAACTCGTGTGCCGCGGGCGCCCTCGCCCGTGTAGGCGCGGGCGTCATCGCCCGTGCAGCACGATACTCCACAGCGAATTAATTACGGATGCCGAAGCCGGCGAGCGGCCTATTCGCTATACTCGACCATTAATCGAAGGAGACAACTGTGCCCGCCGGAATCACCGTAATTGCTTATATCAGTGCCAAGCCCGGCCACGAAGACCGGGTACGCGATGCCTTGCTCGACCTGGTAGCGCAAACCCGCAAAGAGAAAGGCTGCATCAATTACGACCTGCATCAATCCCCGGAGAAAGCCGCCCAGTTTGTCATATACGAAAACTGGGACACGACCGCCGACCTCGATGCACACGCCAAGTCAGCTCACCTGCAGGCGTTCGCCAGAAGTGCCGGTCCCCTCTTGGAGCGTCCCGCCGAGATCACCAAATGGATTATGGTTTCAGAACTCAGCAACGGATGACGCTGATCTGTCAGCACTCCGATTGTAAAGACACAGCTCGCTACGTCGCGGGCCGCTGACACACGACGATTCGTATCAGGGTATGGCTTCAGCCAGATCGCAAGTGCGCTCGAGTCAACTAGGCTTCAGCCGCTGCGCTTTGCCTGGAGCATCAGTGAACATGGCATGATAAATAAGGTGCGTTGCCGAATCGATCCACTGCTTCAACTCCACCTCCGGCATGCGCACAGCTTGCGCCAGCAGGCTCCAGAAAAAGCTGTCCATCACCCGCGCCAATCCACGGATGTCCACCCCTGCCCGCGCACCCGGCAGTTGTTGCAAGAGCCGAAACACGGTCGTGACCCTGGCCGTCGTCCAAACATGAATCTCCTGTTGCTTCCGCGCCAACTCCGGATCGGAAAGCACCGCCTCCTGCCAGGCCCGGTATGCACCGAGGTAGCGGAGATCGTGCGAAAAGGCGCGCGCCAACAACTCATGCACAACCGCCCGTACATCGGCACCGGTTCTGGGACGAAACTCCAGTTCGCTCAACTTCTCCAGCAACTCATCCATCAACCCCACCAACAGCTGCCGCTTGGAGCGAAAATGCTGGTAGAAGCTCCCCACCGCAAGCTTCGCCCGTCGAGCGATCTCGTCGATTGAAGTGCTCTCATAGCCCTTTTCCCCAAACAAAACCAGCCCCGCCGCTTTCAGTCGCGCTCTCTTTTCTAAACTTCGCTTCTGCCGCGGTTCCCGCGGAAGATCCTCACCCGCCAACAAGTTCGGACGCACACTCATGCCCGTCTCCCGGGGCGGAGAATCGCCCCGACCATCGCCCCCGCGCAGCACCAAAGCATCCACCCGCCAAACACCCCCGCCACTTCAGGAGCCATATTCGGAAACACCACGGGAAAGAACGCGCTGGAAAACGGATCGAGCAACAGCGTCGGCAACGCAATCGACACAGCGCCCGCAGGCCATTGCTCGGGTCGCAGCTGAAAGCGGCCGCATAGACGGCGTACGATCCAAGCCATTAAGGGAAAGCTGACCGCAAACAGGATCAGCGTTCCCTTCCAATTCCCCGGACGGAGCAAGTACTGTCCTGCGATTCGCAGGGCAATGGTGGCCCCGACCCAGATTCCAATTCCGCAAAGCAAAAGTCGAGAATGCATGAACATGAACCCATATTCATGTTACCAGATAGTGCCCTTGAACACAATTCCGATGTTGCTTCATTCGAGAAAATGACAGGCTTTGCCCTAAACCAGCCAGCATAGCCAAGCGCGGCAGCCGTGGGGAAAAGTGGGAAGCGGACGAACGACGGCGGGGCGAAAGACCAGTTCTTCAGGCACACGCTTCCAAGGGGCTGAAAAACGAAGTTAGGCTCCAAACGGCGAGCTGGTTTCCGGGTGGGAATGCAGCTTCAATCCCGCCAGCGGAACTCGCAATGTAGGGCCCTCGTTCAAAACCACCGACAACTGGATCAGGTTTTCCAGTTGTCTGACGTTGCCTGGCCAATCGGAATTCATCAGCAAACTCATGGTCTCGGCCGGAATACTCTCGATCTGCTTGTTGATGCGGCGACCGAACTTCTGCATGAAATAGTGCGCCAGCAGGGGAATGTCTTCGCGGCGTTCGCGCAGCGCCGGAACCGGGATGGGAAAAACGTTCAGTTGATCGTACAGATCGTCGCGAAACTTTTCCTCGGCGACCCGTTCACCCAGATCGTATTTCGTGCTAGCGATTAAGCGCACGTTCACCCGAATGCTGTGCGTGCTGCCCATTCGCTCAAATTCCCGGCGCTCCAGCAAGCGAAGCAGCTTGGTCTGAACGCCTAATGGAAGCTGCTCGATCCCATCCAGGAACAATATCCCCTCATTTGCCACTTCCAGCCGGCCGGTCTTTTGGCCCGTTCCATCTGCTTCGGCCGCCCGTCCGAATATATCGCGCTCCAGCACTCCCTCGTCCGCCGTCGAACAGTCAATCTTCACAAAACCCTCGTGCCTTCTCACGCTGATCCGGTGGATCGCCCGGGCAATCAACTCCTTCCCCGATCCGGCTTCACCGAGAACTAACACCGGAGCGTCGCTGCGCGCCGCTTTCATCGCCAGGCGCAGCGTTCGCTTGAGCGCTGGGCTATCGCCCACAATCTCTTCAAAACTGTCCTCTGAACGTTCTTCTTCCATAGGTTGGTTCATCGCCGGCCATCGTTCCCACCACGACAGGATTGATTCGGTTTGCTCCATGGCATCCTCGACCACCGGGAAATCTTGCGCTGCGATCAGAAAATAGCAGCCCACCGGCCACCAATCTATTCTCCCGTCGTATGAACAGGTTCAACTTTGGCAAAGAGGGACTTTACGAAGGTTTATTGCCGTAGCGGAAGTTCCTGTTTCCGCTCGCTTTACCAGCTCTCCCGTGCCCATGGCTGCTCACGCCAGTGATCGCCAGCCTAAGGAGCTCCGAGCGAGAGCTTTAAGGGCAGGCTTGACAACTCAAGGTTTAGGTGTAGATTAGCCGCAACTGTTGATGTGGGACTATTTGCCCGGTTGATTTGGGGGTGCTAGGGTCCAACTGGACTCCGAAAACAGAGTACGTCGTATTAGCCGGTTGCCTCGAGGGGGGAAAATGGCTCCGGAACCATGCCAGCATTTTAAGCGGGCTAGTGGTGTTGTGAAGTTGGATTTTGCGCGCCCAGACGCTCTTGACGGCCCTATATACTCAGGGGCGGTCTCGGTCGGTGTATGTGAAGACTGCGGACACATTGAGCTGTACGCGAAGCTTCACCATTTGCTCGATGATTGGCTGCGAAAGACCTGAAAGTTTGACCTGTCGCGGCTGGGCGAGTGGCGCGGTATTAGTGTGCCTCCATGTAGACTCTGATCCGCGACCGTGAAAGCTCTCGGCTCGGTCAGGGATTCCGGCACGTTGGTCCGCAGGTTCGTGGATTAAGTTTGGAGCCGTCTCCAAACGGGCCCCCGGGGAGATTCTTCGTGACAATCTCCGCGATCGCGCCGACGACGGGTTCTCACGACCACCTTCAGGTCGCGCTCTTTGTGTCGCTGCTCGTTTCCCCACTCAAACTTGCGGGATGGGGTTGCGGCGGCAAGCCGCTGCGTTCGCTTCCCCCGGCTCCTCCCATCTGCGGCCCAATCTACGAATTATGGAGGCTCTGGGACCGTGCTGCGAACGAACCGGGTCATCCTCAGCAAGTCCCTTGCGCGGCTCGGAATCAGCCTTATGATTGCGGCGATTCGGGTCTTAACTGGTCTGGCGTCAAGGTTCGAAGAGGGGGACGCTCCCACGGACTTGCGCAAATGGTTTGGGACGGCCAGTTCGAAGATGCAGGGAGCTCTCCGTCGCCGCGAAGGTTCGTTCCAGAGAGCAGGGAATTATGAGGGAACGATTCTCGTCGAGTCTCGGAATGGGGCTAATATCTTCTCCTTGGCCGGCGGTGTTAATCGGAATCGTAGCCCTTAAATTTTTCCTTTCACTCGCCCTGAAGCAAGGCTCTTTGTTGGCTGCATCCAGCAAGATCAGTTATTTCCTTCTGCTGCTTTTGGCAACCGGTTTCGCCATTGACAACGCAATACAGAACAGGCTGGGGGGCAGACCATTCTGGGTGTTCCTCGCAATCGCCGATGGCCTCTGGGCGCTTGACCAATGGCTTTATATTTACTACGACCTGGGTCTGCACATCGATGTACCCGACAATTCGATTGCTGATCCGGTGCTGTTCCTGCATATCGTACCGCTCATGGCCGCGGCAGCCGCGTTTCCACACCGGAACGCATCCGAACGCAAGGTATACCCGGCTATTTTAAACTTTCTTTTCTTGCTGTTTTTCTGGAGCTTTCTTTATGGTTACACGGTCCTTCCATACCAGTACCTGTTCTCGAACACCACCAGCTACGCCTTGCGATTTGACATTCTCTACCTGTTAGAAAATCTGGTCCTGGTTTTGGCTGTGTTTTTTTTGACCCTGCGCGCCCGGGCTGCATGGAAGTCAATCTATCTCAATCTGCTGGGCGCGTTCGCCCTGTACCTCCTAAGTTCCACGGTCGCCAACCTTGCAATTGACTCGGGAGGGTATGTCAACGGGAAGCTTTATGGTCTGGGTCTGAGCGCTTCGGTGTGCTGGTTTGTGTGGATACCGCTGCGCGCTAGGCAGTTAACGGGAACGGACGCCAGCGCCACCCGATCCGATGGCAACCAAGACTCCCTGGCGTCGGTGTGGGCCATGCTCGCTGTGGTAGTGATTTCCATCCCCATCGTGTGGCAGCTCTTCCAGCGGAATGAGAACCCCGCTAGGCAGACGCTGCGCTTGGTGGTGGCAGTCGCCGCGCTTGTGGGTTTGGCAAGTATCGCCTTTCTGAAGGAGTATCTGGGCAAGCGCGAACTGGCCGCACGCGTCGGTTTAGCTCACGATCAGCTTCGTTTGGCAATGGAATCGGGCAAATCCGTGGGCTGGGATTGGGATGTCAAGAGCGGACGGGATGTTTGGTTCGGCGACCTGAAAACCATGTTCGGAATCCCGTCCGATCACTATGTCGGGAGGGTGGACGATTTCCTGAACCGCATCCATCCAGACGATCGGGCGCAAGTCGGGAAAGCACTTAGAGACTCGAAACAAAACCACCAGCCGTACGCCGCAGAGTGCCGCATCGTTTGCCCGGATGGCACGGTGCGCTGGATTGAGTCCCAGGGTAAATTCTATTACGCGGCGGACGGCGAACCCGAGCGCATGCTGGGCATGGCGGTGAACATCACCGAGCGGAAGCGCGCCGAACAATCCCTGCGCGAAAGCGAAGACCATTACCGCGCCCTCGTGGAAACGCTCCCCGACGCCATTTTTGTTGCAAGCGAAAACCGAATCGTTTTTGTCAACCCCAGCGCCGTGAAATTACTGGGGGCGCAACGGCCGGAGCAAATCGTAGGCAAAGACTGTTCCCAGATCATTCATCCCGATTCCCTGGCATCCATCCGGCAGCGCATTCGGCATTCGCACCAGACCGGAGTCGCGGCTCCCCCCAGGGAGCACATTCTTCTCGCTCTCGACGGCTCACCCGTGGAGATCGAGTCGGCGGCGATTCCCATTCTCTGGAAAGGCTCCCCAGCCATCGAGGCGATCGTGCGCGACATCCGCGGGCGGAAACGGGCGGAGACCAGGCTCCGGGAATACGAAAAGGTCGTCGAAGGTCTGGAAGAGATGATCGTAGTGGTTGACCGCGATTACCGCTACGTGCTCGCCAATCGAGCGTTCCTCAACCGTCGCGACCTGGCGAGAGAACAACTCCTGGGGCGTTTAGTCCCAGCTGTATTGAACGAAGAAGTTTTCGAGAACCTCGTCAAAGAAAAGCTGGATGAGTGTTTCCAGGGCAAGGTCGTCACCTATGAGAAGAAGTACAGGTATCCCAAAGTTGGCGAAAGGGACTTATTTGTATCGTATTTTCCCATCGACGGCCCCAATGGTGTCGACCGGGTCGCCTGTGTATTGCAGGACATCACCGAGCGCAAGCAGGCGCAAGAGGCACAGCTTCGGCTTGCGGCTATCGTGGAATCATCCGACGACGCCATCATCTCCAAAGATCTGAACGGAGTGATCATCAGCTGGAATACCGGCGCCCAGCGCATTTTCGGATACACGCACGCGGAAGCTGTGGGTCAACCGATAACCATCATCATCCCTCCCGAACTGCACAATGAAGAAGCACAGATTCTGCAGCGCCTGCAAAGTGGTGACCACATTCAGCATTTCGAAACCGTCCGGGTCACCAAGCAAGGCAACAGAGTCAACGTTTCATTGACTATTTCGCCGATGCAGGATTCCGAAGGCAGGGTCGTCAGCGCCTCCACAATCGCGCGCGACATCACCGAGCGCAAGCTGGCGGAAGAAGCTTTGCAGCGCAGCGAAGCCGCGGCCAAGGCCCGGGCAGAAGAATTGGCCGCCATTTTCGACGCTGTCCCGGGGATGGCTCTCATTTCTCAAGACCCAGCCTGCCGCACCATGACCGGCAGCCGCGTCGCCTACGGGTTACTTCGCTTACCCTACGGCGTCAACATTTCCAAGTCCGCGCCCGAAGATGAGAGGCCTTGGAATTTCCGCGTGCTTAGGGACGGCCAGGAACTTCTTCCCGACGAGCTGCCGGTGCAGACGGCAGCGGCTACAGGACAGGAGGTTCGCGACTCCGAGGTTACTCTGCTGTTCGAAGATGGGACTTCGCGCGATATGTTCGGCAACGCCGCGCCCCTCTTGGATCACAAAGGCAACGTCCGGGGAGCGGTGGGCGTTTTTGTCGACATTACCCACCGCAAGCGCGCCGAACAAAATCTGCGTGAGAGCGAAGATCGCTATCGCGACCTCGTCGAACACAGCCAGGACCTGCTCTGCACTCATGATCTGAACGGCAAACTACTCTCGGCCAATCCGACTCCGGCGCGAATTTTGGGGTATGAAGTCGCCGAACTCCTGGAAATCCCCATGCGCGACCTCATCGCTCCCGAATATCGCCAACGGTTCGACGCCTACCTGGCCAAAATCAAGACCGCCGGCAGCGATAAAGGTCTGCTGGCTGTCCTCACCCGGACTGGAGAGCGCAGGGTCTGGGAATACCACAATACGCTTCGCACCGAGGGCGTTTCCTCGCCCATTGTCCGCGGCATGGCTCATGACATCACCGAGCGCATGCGGGCGGAAAACGCCCTGCGCCGCAGTGAAGAGAGCTACCGCAATTTCGTCGCTCAGAGTTCCGAAGGCATCTTCCGCCAGGACCTGGACAGTCCCATTCCCGTGGACTTGCCGGAGGACGAACTGGTGCGTCGCATCCTCCACGATTCGTACCTCGCGGAATGCAACGACGCAATGGCCAGGATGTATGGCTTAAATTCCCATCAGGAATTTGTCGGCAAACGCTTGACCGACACGCTCGATCCCAACGATCCCGTGAATGTCGAACTCACCCGTGAATACATCCGCTCCGGTTTCCGCGTGCTGGAGCGGGAATCTCACGAAGTCGACGTGCTGGGCAATCCTAAGGTTTTCCTGAACAGCATGATTGGCATTGTGGAAAACGGAATGCTGGTGCGAACCTGGGGCATCCAGCGAGACGTTACCGAACGAGTGAAATTGGAGGAGGCCCGCAAGCTGGCCGAACGCGCGCTGCAGGAGTCGCAGGCCGCGCTGGCCCGTGTGGCTCGCATCGCCACCATGGGTGAGTTGACCGCATCCATTGCCCATGAGATCAACCAACCCCTGGCGGCGGTCGCTACCAATGCCTCCGCCTCGCTCCACTGGCTCGCCGTGCAGCCCCCCAATCTGGACGAGGCCCGCGAAGCTATGGCCAGTGCCATGCGCGAAGCGGATCGCGCCAGCCGCGTGATCGAGAGAATTCGCACCCTACTCAAAAAGGCATCCCCGGAGCTGCGGCCGCTGGATGTGAATGAAGTTATCCAAGAGGTGTTGGCCCTGGCTCACGCCGAGCTGATAACCGGCGGTGTTGCCGTACGCACTGAGCTGTCGCCTGATGTTCCCACTGTGCTCGGCGACCGGGTTCAGTTGCAGCAGGTAATGCTGAACTTGATCATCAACGCCATCGACGCCATGTTTACCATCAAGGACCGGCCCAGGACGCTGATCATCAAGTCAGCCATGGACGCGGATGGGGTGCTGGTCGAGGTTCAGGATTCCGGCAGCGGACTCGATCCGACGCAGGCATCCCGTATCTTCGATTCCTTCTTTACCACCAAGCCCGACGGGATTGGATTGGGATTGTCGATTAGCCGTTCCATTGTTGAAGCCCATGGCGGCCGCTTGCGGGCCGCCCCTGCATCCCCACACGGCGCGGTTTTTCAAATGATCTTGCCCAAGCCGGAAAGCGTGCATGACCAAGTCGCATAGCATCGAGGCGCGCCACCCACACTCACGAAATGAATTCCGAGCAAGTTCGCAAGGCTCGAGATCGTCGCAATCCGACCTCGAAAGTTGGTGTTCCCCGTCACAAGGCATAGTGACGCGGCTCATTGCCAACTCCGTTTTCCGAGTGCAAAATGATTTTGGAGGTGTCTGATGAGTGGACCACCTCCCCTCGTGTTCGTGATCGACGATGACTCAGCCATCCGCAAAGCGCTCGCCAGCCTGATCCGCTCGGTGGGCTTACACGTAGAACTCTTCGCCTCAGCAGAGGAATTTCTCCAAGCCAAACGGCCGGAGGCGCCCAGTTGCCTAGTCCTCGATGTGAGATTGAAAGGAATCAGTGGGCTGGATTTCCAGCCCAAGCTGGCCGAGGCCAACATTCCCATTCCGATTATCTTCATTACCGGCCACGGTGACATTCCCATGTCAGTCCGAGCCATGAAGGCCGGAGCCGTCGAGTTCCTGACCAAACCATTCCGCGATCAGGATCTCCTGGACGCGATTCACCTCGCCATCGAGCGCGACGCAGCCCGACGCCAACGAGAGAACGAAATTGCCACCCTCCGGGAGCGCCTTGAATGGCTCACCCCTCGGGAGCGCGAAGTGTTGCCTTTGGTAGTTTCCGGCCTTCTCAACAAGCAAATAGCCGCTGAGATCGGAACCAGCGAAACCACGGTGAAAGTCCATCGCAGCCAGCTCATGCGCAAGATGGGTGCGGACTCTCTACCTGAGCTGGTGAGAATGGCCGGGAAAATGGAAATCCCCGCCAAAAACCTTAAACCTCCGTAAGTTTCCCCTTCACCAAAGTAAAGCCCGCCTAAACCTAAGCACCATAGATCCGCCAACCGTACAATTTCTTTCTTCACGCGAAACCGGGCATCATGTGAAACAAAGTAGGCTCCCCCGGGCCCGCCAAACCCCTCGAAGGCGGGCTTTTTCTCCGACGGTTTCTCCGAGTTCTACCCACCGGGCTACCACCAAATGCCCAGCGCGATGCTCAAGGCAATTTGTTCAGATAGCAGGGATCGTTATTTCCCAGAGCCCTTTTGATGGAGGACGGGCGTCCCGCCCGTCCTCTATCGTGGCAATGCCGACCGCATCTCGAATCGCCCCGGCAAACAAACATAAAATTGCTTCGCAAACATGCGCTCCGAATAACCCCCACGCAGCCCCCGGACGCCCCGTCCGGGCATCTCGGCAGATCTCGCGGGAAGGTCCAACATCAATAGGCTGCTGAAATGCCCGATCGTTGCTCAGATTTTGTTGAAAATGCCCAATTCGTATCAGGGCTCGCCTTTAAGCGTGCCGTAAGCCGAATCTTTTCAATGGGTGCCCCACCCTTTTCCGCGTCTTTTGCGGAAAGGGTGGGCGCTCGGCTCCCAACCCAGCGCATCGGCCAAACTATTTCCCTATTGACCCGTAAAGCTTCACGTTAGATAATCTTAGCGACAACATATTGTCTTCTAGATAATCATCGATCTTTGACAATCTAACCGAGGAGAGTGCGCGGCGCTCGAGCCACAGAGCGGCGGAAGAATGCAGCCCACGGCGCGAGCCGTGTGGGAGAAGAGACGAATAAAACCCCAGCCCCGGCGGGGCGAAAGATGGTTTCCCATGAGCCTCATCCTGATGTCGGTGCATAGTCCCAAAACAGAACTCCAAGGCCGGTAACTCCCATGTTCTCTAGATTTTGCGTGTAAGTCCTGTAAACTCAAAGATCTAGCACATAGTCATAAAATAAGTCGTTTGTTCTTAAGATTTTGCGCATGAAGGGGGGAGGGGGGTACCACGTTGCTAAAAAGTAAACTGCGTTCCGCTATGGGAAAAAAGCGACGCTAGCGCGCCGCCGTCCAGACTTGATAAATCACTACCGCCATCATAAACAAAAGGTAGATGCGTAGCCCCCAGAGCACCGCCAGTTCGGGCCCTTTAAGATGCCGTCTGGGAATAAAGTGCTTCTTCGCACGAACCAATTGATCGTGTTCGAGCGACGATAAAACCCAGCTCTGGTCCCCACTGGCCTGATCAGACTTCGAACTGGAGTCCGGAAATCGTGCTTCGTCTTTTCTCTCCATGACTCTCCTACTTTCCACCCAAGACAGCAAAAATGTTCGGCGCAATAACACTGATTCCAAAAAGCACGCCAGCCGCCGTCAAGAGAAACACAACGCCAGAGGACAGCACATTAGCCCAAAGCGGACTGACCAGGTCACCCATGATTTCCTTGTCATTCACCAGCATGAAAAGGAATACCAGCGCCGGAGGCATCGCCAGCACCGCGACCACGTTTACCAGCAGAACCACGTACACCAGCGGCAGCCCCGGAATGAGAACAATGGCCGCCGCGGCAACCGCGCACAGAGTCAGCACCGAATAAAACGATTTGCCTTGCCCCATGGGCAAGTTCAAGCTATGCGGTTTGTGGGTCACTTCTCCGAAGGCATACGCCGAGGAAGTAGAAATCGTGATCGAAGCCACGATCCCAGCCTCGACCATACCCAGGGCAAACAGCGAAGCCCCAAACCGGCCAATGATCGGCTGCAGAGCTTGCGCAAACTCCGCCGCCTGAAAATTGTCGGCCGTCATCTGATGAGCAAACAACGGCGCCGTCGCGAGGATCGTAGCCACCGCAGCAGCAGTCGCCAGCGCGGCTCCTAACACAGTGTCGATACGGCCGAAGCGGATGTCTTTCGTCGTGAGTCCCTTGTCGACAGTCGCGCTCTGCTGGAAGAAAAGCATCCACGGGGTGACCGTCGCTCCGATGTCAGCCAGCACAATCAGCAGCGTGTCCTTATTGAAGCCAGGAAGCGGCTGCCAGGTAACGAATGCGCGGCCCACGTCATGCCAGTTCGGATGGGTCATGAGCGCCACCGGAATGAACACCAGGTTGAACGCGGCAGCGGCGAGCGTGATCCGCTCCCAGGTCCAGTAGCGGTGACTCATCAGCGCTGCATACAAGATGACGAGCGCAATCAGGATCGCCATCCAAGGAGGAACGCCAAAGAAACCCAGTCCCGCGCGAATGGCAATGAACTCAGTAATAAGAGTAAGAAAGTTTCCAATGGCCAGGTCGATCATCGAAAACCATCCCCAGAACGGCCCGAAGCGGTCGAAGATCAGTTCGGCGTGGCCCCGATGGGTCGCGGCGCCCAATCGCACCGTCATCTCCTGCACCACAATGGCCATGCAAAACGTCAGCGCAACAAAGGGAATGAAGAATCCAATGCCAAACTTAGCCCCCGTGGCCGCATACGAAAGCATGCTGGGCCCGTCGTTCTCCCCCAGCATGACCAACACCCCGGGCCCCACCAGTAACCACAGCAAGCGCGCTCCAGAAAAAAAGCCGCGCTGGGCACGCGCTGCGGAAACGCGGACCCGGTCATGCGCACGATCCACGTCTTCGTGCGTGATGACGACTACTTCGTCTGCAATGCGGTTCGTCTGTGGAGGTTGTGAACCTACGCTCATGTCGATTCAGTTAGCGTGAGTATACATCAGCAGGTAAACTACGGTTAATTCCTTGGGGAACCGGCTGCTAGCGGCTCACGAGGCGGAAACGCGCCGCGATTTGCCCTCTTCGGCAGTCACCCAAACTCTCTCGGCTGCCGAATGGCCAAGCGCAACCGTTCCCGCATCGGTAGCGAGGGTCAAGGTTTGATCGTAATTCCGTCCCGCAACGTGTACTCGCGCCCCCGGTCGAACGCCTCGCCCCTCCAGAAACTCCAGCAAGTGCCGGTCACGCTCGTAGATGCCGCTGACCACATAGTTCTTTCCGGCTTCAGCATGAGCGAGAAGCACCAGGCCGCGGCGACGGCGGCTGCCCGGACTCTC
>Ga0074044_10003462_pt1 | contig 13415 bp, 12 predicted proteins | sample BogForMeECP23OM1_FD_94443 | JGI IMG/M metagenome (GOLD analysis project Ga0074044, IMG submission 94443) | Bog forest soil microbial communities from Calvert Island, British Columbia, Canada - Bog Forest MetaG ECP23OM1 | ecosystem: Environmental > Terrestrial > Soil > Wetlands ... | reverse complement strand
GTTGGTCTGGGTAGACCAACGGCCTCCGTCTGCTGTGACGAAGGTCCTATCTTGTGAGTACGTTCAGACTTGAGCCCGAACATTTGTTTCTCACGACTGGCACGTTCAACCTTTTGTCAAAGATCAAACCGCTTCCCGCCTGAGCGGTGCGCTTTCAATCCGCCGCCATCCCTAGATGGGACTTTGGCGTCCTCGAAACCTGTAGTACTAAACTTGTTGTAGCTCGAATCCGGCCTTAGCCAGGACTCACTAAGCTACGCGTCCCCGGCGACCGCTGTCAACCCTCTGAAATCACAGGATTTCCACCTGATTTCAACAGTGCGGGGAGTTCCATCCAGCAATTGCGGTTAGGCAAACCGGAGAACTCTTTTTACAGCGCGTCCGAAAACGCTCTTCCACTCAGGCACGCCACAGAATCCGGCGCAGGCCGAAACGGAAGGCAGTTCAAAAATTAAAGATCGCTTGGAGGCTCTGCTCTACGCGGAAACCCTTCAGGGAACCTTGTCCCCGAATGCGAACCCCGGAAAGGGGTCAATTGGAGGCTTACAGTATTGGATGCCTAAAGCAGCCGCAAAGATGCAGCGGACGGCTCAGACACTTATTCACTTGTCCTCGACCTGATTGTTATACCAAAGCGAATGCCATTGTGCAAGGGGGGAATAAAAAAAGTTACGGGGGGTGGGTCATTTGGGCGGGGTGTCCCACTTCTCGCGCTTTTCGAGAAGTGGGCCGCTCCACAGTCAGCACCGTGGGGGTTGGTTCTCAGGCAGCCGGTGGCCGAATCTTCATCTTCAGCACTTCCCAGTCGTTTACTCTGACCGGGCTGGATTGTGGTGGCCGGAAATCCTGCGTCGCACCTCAACCACGTACTAGATACCCGGCCGGTGGTCAACCTCTCCCGCCGGAGTATAACTCCAGCTTCTTTTAAACGCAGAACCCGAAAACACCTGTGGGTGCCCCACTTCTCGCGCTTTTCGAGAAGTGGGCCGCTACATGGTCAGCACCGTGGGGGTTGGTTTTCAGGCTGCCGGCGGTCGAACCTTTATCTTCAGCACTTCCCAGCCGTTGACTCTGACTGGGCCGGGTTCCCCGAGAGCGTAAGCTCGAAAGCTGCTCCATTTCCAAAGTTCGGGCGAAGAAACCAATCCGCGCTTCACTGGATTGCGATGCATGTAGCGCAGTTTCTCGATGCGTTTCCGTTCCGTCCACACGTTGAAATCGTAAAAGCGCTTCTGCCAGATATGTTGCGGAGCGTAGTCGAAGTGACGGTTTCGGTCCGGATCGCGTTTCCGGTTCGCCTCTGCCAGCACTCGTCGCGCAAAACCGAGCTTGAGCGCCTGCATCACGGTCGACGGGTTCTTCTCTTGCGGTTCGCCGATCAGAAGATGAATATGCTCGGGCATGACCACGTATCCGGCAACGACGAATTGGTAGCGGCGGCGCACCTGCTCCAGCACGGTCAGGAACAGATCGCGACGCCGTGGTGTGCCGAGCAAGGGCTGCCGCCGATAACAACTGCAGGTGATGAAATGCAGGTCTCCGGCGCCGTGAAAGCGTTCCGGCTTGTTCCACATGGCGGGAGACTAACCCCTGCCCGAGCGTCGGCGCCGTGATGTGGCGCACCGTTCAGTTGTGATGAAGAGACAAAACTGTCGTTGTCGGCGGTGTGGCGGCCCACTTCTCGAACGGCACGAGAAGTGGGGCACCCCAGTTATTTCCGACCGGAGATGTGGGCCACACGCCACGATAGCGCAGGAGTGGTATAATAGTAGTATGAAAGAGAAGACCTCTATCACACTTTCAAAAGAGGTGCTCGCCGGCATCGATCGCATCGCCGGATCGAAGCACTCGCGCTCCGCTTTCATCGAAGCCGTGCTCGCTCAATACCTCCGCAAACGGGCGCGGGCTCAGGTCGAAGCACGCGATCTCGAACTCATTAATAAGGCCGCGAATGAGCTGAATCGAGAGGTAGAGGACATTCTTCGCTATCAGGACCCAGAGGCATAGCCGGCGACACAGATGAGACGAGGTGAAATTTATCGCGTTCATCATCCAGACGATGACCCTAAACTCTTCCGCAGCTTCGTCGTCGTGAGCCGCCAGGTTCTGATCGATTCCAGATTTCCGACCGTCGTCTGCGCACCAATACTCACTCGCGGACACGGATTCTCCACCCAGGTTTCGGTCGGCGTTGACGAAGGCTTGAAACATGAAAGCTGGATCCTGTGCGACAACCTCGTAAGTCTTCGCAAGGTGCAACTGACCCGATTCGTTGGGTCCTTGGCTCGCTCCAAGGTCGAGGAATTGGACCGGGCGCTCAAAATGGCTCTCGCGCTTGAATAATCTGACGAGTTTCGGCCATCGAGTGCGTCGTGGCCGGGCGGGGACGCCCGGCGCTCCACTGTCATGTGTCATGATTGCCAGCCTATAATTTCACCAGCCCGTGATTTCTGCCGTCCAACTCGGTCAGCTTGATTATGGCGAAGGTCTGCGCCTGCAGCAGCGATTGCTCGATCTGCGCAAGGCAGGAAACATCGGCGACGTGTTGCTGCTGCTCGAGCATTCGCCTGTCATTACTCTGGGGCGCAACGCCAAGGCCGCCAACGTGCTGGCTTCGACCGAAGTGCTGGCGGCTCGTGGGGTTGAGGTGTTTGAGTGCGATCGCGGCGGAGATGTCACGTTTCATGGGCCGGGGCAGCTGGTGGGGTATCCGATCTTTGATCTGCGACAGCACGATCTGCGCCAGCACGAACTGCGCCAGTGTGGCGCGGGCGCCCTCGCCCGCGAAACTGCCGGCGCCAGAAAAACCCTCGGCGTCGTCGATTACGTTCGGCGACTGGAGGAGGTGCTGATCCGCACCTGCGCTGATTTCGGCATTCCGGCGCGGCGCGTGGCGGGCCTTACCGGGGCGTGGACGGAATCGGCTCGTGTGGTGTCGGGCCTCCGGCCCGAGTGCGGGTCAGAGACCCGCCACCACACCGCCGCCGACGCCGAGGCCGAAGCGAAGATCGCGGCGATCGGCGTGCACATTTCGCGCTCGGTTACTTCGCATGGCTTCGCTCTGAATGTGAATACGGATCTCAGCTACTTCAACCTCATCGTGCCTTGCGGCATTACAGCTAAGCCGGTGACCTCGATGCAGAAGGAACTGGGGCGCGAACTGGATATGAGTGCGGTCGCCGAGTCGGTGTCGCGGAACTTTGGCCGCGTCTTCGCGAGTCAGATGCTGTGTGTCGAGACGGTCGACGCGCTGTTGGGAAACAGCGTGGGAGTACCGTTGAAGGCTCCCGTGGAGCTGCAGCGGCTGCGCGGAGAAGATGAATTCTTTCTTGGCTGACGCCGGGCGCTGTCTCCGCGAATAGCTTTTCGCGGGCGGGGGCGCCCGCGCCACACGAGTGATAGCATGTTCGCGGACTGATTCATGGTGAAAAGGAAAGCCAAGAGCCAACCGCCAAAGGCCAAAAGCCCCACACCGAACGCTGATCTCCGCACCTATACCATCCGCGACTACCGTCTGGAAAAACCTTGTTTCACTCTGCGCCAGGTTCGAGATGGCGACGAGGTTCGCTACGAAGTCGAGAGCGGCGACCTTTCCTGGCAAACCAAGCCCGCGCCTCCGATCCGCGAATCGAAATATCTATCGAAGCAGCAACTCATCGAAATCTATCGCTGGATGCTGCTCAACCGGCGCATGGAAACGGCGCTCGAAAATCTCTACAAACAGGGCCAGGTCGTCGGCGGCGTTTATTTTGGGCTGGGCCAGGAAGCCTGCTCCTGCGCCTCAGCTTTTGCTCTGCAAAAAGACGAGTGGCTCGGCCCGATGATTCGCAATCAGGGGTCGCTGCTGGTGCGCGGCTTCTCTCCCGCCGACATCATGATGCAGTACATGGCGAAGGCTGGATCTCCCACCAAGGGGCGGGATGCTTCTTCGCATTTTGGCGATATCGAACGGCGCAACGTGGTCTCGCCGATTTCCACGCTTGGCGATTTGATCCCGGTGCTGGCCGGCGTGGCGCTCGGCGCCCGCCTGCAAGGCAAACAGATCGCTGTGATGACTTACATCGGCGATGGCGGCCAATCCACCGGCGTCACCTACGAAGGCCTGAATTTCGCAGCCGTCCAGAATCTCGGCTTGGTCCTGATCGTCGAGAACAATCTTTGGGGATATTCCACGCCCGCCGACATGCAGTTTCGCGTCAAGGATCTGGCCGAGCGCGCCATCGCCTACGGCATCCCCGGCGTGATCGTCGATGGCACTGACGCTTGCCAGGTCTACGACGCCTGCCACGAAGCCTGCGAACGGGCGCGGCGCGGCGGAGGTCCGACGCTGATCGAAGCGAAAATGATGCGCATGAAAGGACACGCCATTCACGATGCGGCGGAGTACGTTCCAAAGCCGCTGTTTGAGTATTGGAAGCGGCGCGATCCGATTGCCCGGCTGGAAGATTATCTGGTGAACAAGAAAAAGTGGCTGACCCACGCAGAAAACGAAAAACTGATTGCCGGCGTCGAGCGGCAGCTCGAAGCGGATCGAGAGATCGCCGTGAATTCTCCTATGCCCGCGCCCGAGTCGGCAGCGGGCGGCGTGTATTGCGAGGCGGGGTGCCACGAGATCAAGCCCAAGTACGCTACGCCCAACTACGCCATGGGAAAGTCTGCTGCGGTTACAGAGCGCGGCAAGAATTCCCCAGAAACGAAGCGTCCCGATGCGGCCGTGCATCTGAAGTAGACGATGCCTGGATCTTTCGCGCGGAACCGGCAGTGCTATGCTGTTCACTGCCAAAATGCTGACCGTCCTCAAATTTTTCGGCCTGGCTTTTACCGCGCTGCTTCCAGTTGTCAATCCTCTCGGATCGGCTCTGGTTTTTCTCGGGCTGGTTGGATTTGTGCCGTCGGAAGTCATCAGCAGCCTTGCCCGCAGGATTGCGGTCTCGACCACCCTCTTCTTTTTTGTCATCGAACTGGTGGGTTCGGCGGTGCTGCGGTTTTTTGGCATCTCGCTGCCCGTCGTCCAGGTGGCGGGTGGCTTTGTTCTGGCGGCGATGGGGTGGGAGTTGCTGCATGACAGCGACTCCGCCTCCATGAAGGATGTTGCCCCCCAAGACTTCCGTTCCCTGGATGCGAAAATCTTTTATCCCTTCACCTTTCCCGTAACTGCTGGACCGGGGTGCATTGTGATCATGCTGACGCTGAGCGCCCACGCATCCGGCGGAGACCTTTTCCAAAACACGCTGGCTCATCTGGGAATCGCCCTCGCGGTCGTGGTGATCAGCGTCAGCGTGTTTCTTTGTTACCGGTATGCCATTCGAATCACACAGAAAATTACGCCGGAAACGGTGCATGGAATCTTGCGGGTGGTCGCGTTCATCCTTTTGTGTATCGGGGTACAGATTGCGTGGAAGGGCATCGAAAACCTGATTCGAAGCTTGAAGTGAAAATAGTTGCAGCATGCCAGCCGGCCCCAACGGTTCGCGGGTCGGCGCCAGCTTCAGCTTCCCTCAGGGCGGGTGCGCGCCAACAAAACTGCCATTGAAAACTGAATCGTTACCATAGACAATTTCGATTGGACTTGGGGACCCACGGCACCTAGAGTTCTTGAGTGCCGCATACACGTGTTCGACCAAGAAGCTTCATGCGACCTTTGGACATAACTGAGCCTGCACGGGCGCTGTTTCGGCCTCCATTTCGCAATTATCAGTTTGATGGCGCCTACGATGAGATGTTTGAGGCGCCCGGAGTGCCGCGTCCCCACTATCAGGCGCTTTTCCAGACGCTGCTGGGCCTGCCGGCCGAAGAAATGCGCAAGAGCCAGCAGGCGGCGGACCTGTCGTTTCTCCATCAGGGAATCACCTTCACCGTCTATGGGAACGAGGAAGGCACGGAGCGCGTTTTTCCCAATGATCTTTTGCCTCGCATCATTCCCAATCAGGAATGGCGAAAGATCGAGAGTGGACTGACGCAGAGAATCGCGGCGCTCAATCTCTTTCTCGAAGACGTTTACCACGGTGGCAGAATTCTGGCCGACGGCGTCGTGCCCCGAGAACTGGTTTACAGTTGCCGCCATTACCGCCGCGAGATGCGCAATCTGAGCGTGCCCCGGGGCATTTATGTCAGCATCTGCGGCACCGATCTGGTGCGCCTTCCGGACGGCAGCTTTGCCGTGCTGGAAGATAATTTACGGGTGCCGAGCGGCGTCAGCTACATGCTGGCCAACCGCAAGGTCCTGAAGAAGGTTTTTCCAACCCTGTTTCGCGATTACGGAGTCTGCCCGGTCGATCATTACGCGCAGGCGCTGCTCGGCACCCTGCGCGCGCTCAGTCCGGCGAGTTCCACTACGCGCCATGAACCGACGGTGGTGCTGCTGACGCCGGGCGTGTTTAATTCCGCCTACTTCGAGCACACATTTCTGGCGCAGCAGATGGGCATCGAACTGGTCGAAGGGCGCGATCTGCTGGTGCACGACAACGTCGTTTATATGCGCACCACTGCCGGGCTCAAGCGCGTCGATGTGATCTACCGGCGGGTCGACGATGATTTTCTTGATCCACTCTGCTTTCGGCGCGATTCGAACCTTGGCGTACCGGGGTTGTTTAACGCGTATCGCGCCGGCAGCGTGGTTATGGCAAACGCGGTGGGCACGGGGATCGCCGATGACAAGGCGATCTATGCTTACGTCCCGGCAATCATCCGCTACTATCTCGACGAAGACCCGATTCTGCCGAACATACCAACGTATCTGCTGACCGATCCTTCGCAGCGCAGTTATGTGCTGGAAAATCTCGAACAGTTAGTGGTCAAAGCGGTGGGCGAATCGGGCGGCTATGGGATGCTGATTGGCCCCCATAGCACAGCCGAGCAGCGGAACGAATTCCGCGGGCGGATTCAGGCCGAGCCGCGAAATTATATTGCACAGCCTACGTTGCTTCTTTCGCGGGCGCCCTGCTTCCTGGAGGGTGAGGCGCAGGCCCGGCATGTCGATCTGCGTCCCTACATTCTCTACGGTGAGCACGTCACCCTGGTGCCGGGAGGTCTGACGCGGGTGGCATTACGGCGAGGCTCGCTCGTGGTCAACTCCTCACAGGGCGGAGGCAGCAAGGACACGTGGGTGCTCCGCGCATGAACGGATACGGGAACAGCAACTTGGACGGGCCTCTCCACGGGCCTATGGGCGGACGCCGGCAAACCACGATGCTCTCGCGCGTCGCCGACAGTTTGTACTGGATGAGCCGCTACCTGGAGCGCGCCGAGCATACGGCGCGGCTCATCGACGTGGACTTTGAGTTGCGTCTGGACCAGTCTCCGGAGGCCGGTTCAGGGCGCTGGCGGCGGCTTTTGGAATCTTTACACGCGCCCATCCCCGAGGACGGCAAGATCGATGCCACCACCCTCACCCACATTCTGACCCTCGACAAGACCAATTCCTCGTCCATTATTTCGTGCGTGACCGCGGCGCGGGAAAATCTGCGGCAGGTTCGCGAGCAGTGCAGCTCGGCGATGTGGGAGCAGTTGAACCGTCTCTATCTGCACGTTAACAGCACCATGGCGGGAGAAGCCTGGCTGCTGCATTCTTACGTGTTTTTTCGCGCCGTGCGCGATGGCGCTCACCTGTTTCATGGCGTCACCGATTCCACCATGTCGCATGGAGAGGGCTGGCAATACATTCAGCTCGGCCGTTTCGTGGAGAGGACAGACGCGGTCGCGCGGCTGATTGGCGCTCACCTGGGCCGGCTGCCGCACTCGGTTGAAAATTCTCTCGATAATTCCTATGCCATTTCGATGGACCAGGCGGTCGAGAGCGAAGAGTACCTGGAGTGGGTGGGATTGCTGAAATCCTGTGCCGCGTTTGAAGCCTATTGCAAGAAGTACACCGCCGAACTGCGCCCGCTGCGGGTAGCCGAGTTTCTGCTCTTGAACCCCGAGTTTCCCCACTCGGTGCGCTTTTCGGTGGACAAGGTTCATACCGCTCTGCAGGCCATTGCCGAGTTGACCGAGCGCAAGGCGGAACAGCCGGTGCGGCTCGCCGGGAGGCTCCGCGCTTCACTCAGCTTCAGCCAGATTGACGAGGTGATGACCTCCGGAGCGAGCGCTTTCGTGGACAGCGTCCGCCAGCAGTGCGGCCAGGCCCACGCGGCGATTCATCACATTTATTTTGACTATCCGGTGGAATCCGCTCTGGCCTGAATGATGGAAGCGGTAAAGGATTCGGCCGGGAACGATGGCATGTCGTAATTCAAGGAATCAACGTCTCCATGAATCAAGCTCGATGAATCAATGTTTCACTGAATCCGTGATGCAAGGACTGCATGATTCCATGACCCAACCCTTATGATCTATTCCGTCCGCCACGTTACTACGTTCCGTTATCAGCCTGCCGTGCGCGAGAGTGTCATGGAAGTGCGCATGCAACCGCGCAGTGAAGGCCCGCAGCGCTGTCTCAGCTTCACGCTCGATGTGACTCCTGTCGCCAACATCACGCAATATGCGGATTCCGCCGGCAATACGGTGCATCATTTCGACATTGCCGGGTCGCACACGGAGGTGAACGTCATCGCCCAGTCGACGGTACAGGTGCAAGCGGTGGCGGCTCCGAAACTCTCGGAGGCGGGCAACTGGGCCGATCTGGATGCCTTGACCGGTGCCGATGACTACTGGGAAATGATGCTGCCCAGCCAATTTGCGCATGCGAGCGAGGCGCTGGGGCAACTCTCGGCGGAATTGAAATGCGAGCGGCGCGACGATCCTCTGGAACTGTTGACCGAAGTGAACGAAGGCATCTACCAATTGTTCGCCTATACGCCGAACAGCACGGAAGTGGATTCGCCGATCGAAGACGCACTGCTCGCGCGGCAGGGAGTTTGCCAGGATTTTGCTCACATCATGATCGCCCTGCTGCGGCCATTGCAGATTCCGTGCCGCTACGTCAGCGGCTATCTGTTTCACCGCGAAGAGAACGGCCATCACGACCGGTCGCTCGAAGGAGCCTCCCATGCCTGGGTGGAGGCGCTGGTGCCGCATCTCGGCTGGATCGCCTTCGATCCCACCAACAATCTGATCGGCGGCGACCGCCACATTCGGGTCGCGATTGGACGTGACTATGCGGACGTTCCGCCGACCCGCGGCGTGCATAAGGGCGAAGCGCAAAGCGAATTGAGTGTTTCCGTAACCGTCAGCCCATCGGATGTGCCGGTCGTCGAACCACCGGCTCCGCGGATCGTCATTCAATCGCGGCCAGTGTTTGGACGCCTCAATTCGCGCACTGACTACGAGCAGCAACAACAGCAGCAGCAGCAGCAGTAAATCTTCCCAGTCCGTTTTCGCGCTGGAGGCGGGGCGAGCCCCGTCTCTACCCATCGACCGTCGGTGGTCGTCTGGCAACTGCGACCCGCGCAATCCCTTGCAGATCGTTGGTGAGTCGAACCTCCGACCAGCCGGCCAACTGGCGCCGCACCGCCTCGGCGATCGTCCCGCTGATCTCGAACACGAGCCAACCCTCGGGCCGAAGTACGGTCAGCGCCTGAGGTATCAGCCGCTCGATCACTTCCATTCCGGTCGGTCCGGCGAACACGGCACTGCGCGGCTCGAACTTGCGAACTTCCAGTTGCACGGAATCCTCCTCCGACTCGCCGACGTAAGGAGGATTCGAAACCACAAAGTCGAACGAAGCGGGCGAAAATCCCGTGAGCAGATCGGTCTGACGAAATTCGATTCGTGAGCAGAGTTCGTGCCGGGCGGCATTGGCGCGCGCGACGTCCAGCGCTTCAGAAGAAATATCGGTAGCCAGAATTTGCGCCGCACGCAGTTCCCGAGCGAGAGCAAGTGCAATCGCTCCCGACCCAGTGCCCGCATCAACGATCCTCAGATCGTGTGGCGCGAGCGCCCCCGCCCGCGGACTTTGAATTCGCTCTTGTTCTTGCGCTTGATTTTGCTCTGAACCAGCCGACGCGACAATCTCCAGCACCGCCTCCACCACGTGCTCGGTCTCCGGACGAGGAATCAATACCGCCGGAGACACGATGAGGTCCAGGCCCCAGAACTCCTGATGCCCGGTAATGTACTGCGCCGGAACGCCGCTAGCTCGTCGCGCCAGAGCTTCGTCATAGCCCCGGGTTTCATCGGGAGTCAATTCGCGCTCCGGATGCGCATACAGATACGCTCGATCGCAGTCGAGCGTGAACATGATGAGGAGTTCCGCATTCATCCGCGGGGAAGGAACCTGGGCGGAAGTCAGCCGCTCAACCGCCGAATTCAAAGCCTGACGAAGCTGCACGCTTCTATTTCACCACGGAGACCAGAGACACGGACAAAAACCAACGAAGGGAGAAACAAAACAAACTAAAGCCCGGCACATGTCCTAAACCTATCTCAGCCCCGCGAACGACCGACGACGAACGACGAACGACCGCCTTACGCCACGCTGGCTGCGCCTGCTTCGTTATCGCCCTTCATCTTCTCCGCCTGATAGTGCGTAGTCAGCGCGTCAATGATCGGCTGCAGCTTGCCATCCATCACCTGCTCAAGCTGGTGAATGGTGAATCCGATGCGATGATCGGTAAGCCGATTCTGCGGAAAATTATAGGTCCTGATCTTCTCTGACCGGTCGCCGGAGCCGACCATCTGCTTGCGCTCTTTCGCCAGCGCATCCGCTTGCTTCTGCATTTCTACTTCGTAGAGCCGCGAGCGCAGCACTCTCATACCCTTCTCGCGATTCTTGATCTGCGACTTCTCGTCCTGGCAACTCACCACAGTGCCCGTCGGAATGTGCGTGATCCGCACCGCCGAATACGTCGTATTCACCGACTGCCCACCCGGCCCAGAAGAACAGAACGTATCGATGCGCAGATCCTTCGCTTCAATCTTGACGTCGACTTCTTCCGCTTCCGGCAGCACCGCTACCGTGATCGCCGACGTGTGCACTCGCCCTTGCTGCTCGGTCGCGGGTACACGCTGCACGCGATGCACGCCGCTTTCATATTTCAGGCGCGAATAAACGCGGTCGCCTTCGATCAGCGCAATCACTTCCTTCAGCCCGCCCACGCCCGACTCCGACGTGGAGAGCACTTCCACCTTCCACTTCTGCGTTTCGGCGTAGCGGTTGTACATGCGAAAGACTTCCGCCACGAACAGCGTCGCTTCATCGCCGCCCGTCCCGGCGCGAATTTCCAGGACTACGTTCTTTTCGTCGTTCGGATCCTTCGGCAGCAACAGAACTTTGAGGTCTTCTTCAACCGTGACGATGCGCGCCTCAAGTTTCGCCAGTTCCTCCTCAGCGTACGCTCGCATGTCGGCGTCGGTCTCATCGGCCAACATAGCTCTACTCTCGGCGATGCCGCGCTTCAGGTCCTTGTATTCGCGATACTTCTCGACGATCTCTGAGACTTCGCTATGCGCTTTGGCAGTCTTCTGGTATTTCGCCGAATCGTTAGTGATGTCCGGCGACAGCAGTGCGCGAGTCAGTTCTTCGTAGCGGATTTCGATTTGGTCAAGGCGTTCAAACATGGTCGTGTGCCGCTATTCGCCGTTCGCTGTTCGTCGTTCGCTATTCGCCGCGACACTCGAAGCGCCGCGTTTTCCCCGGATCGCTTGTATCAGGCCATTCAACCCTCGGCCAAGATCGTCGGTGATGCGCGTGAGATTCGCGGCTTGCTGCTTCGTCAGATACTCTAAACCGCTTGCAATCACAATCTGCGTTTGAAGTTCAAGGAGCGAACCTCTCGCATGGAAGAGGAAACGGCCAAAATCTCCGTCTGAACTGTGCCCCTTACCCTCGGCTATATTACTCGAAACGGAAACCGCAGCGCGCCGCATCTGGGAAGTCAGACCGTAGAGTTCGTGCTTTGGAAACTCCGCCGTCGCGCGATATATCACTAGGGCCAGATCAACAGCCTCCTGCCAAATCCGCAAATCTCGATAAGAGAAGTTCGCCATGGTCGCCTCCATCTGGAGGGTAGCCGAAACTCGGCGCTGACCGCAGCGACGGATAAACAATGACTTTGTGATGTTTCCGGAATCCAGAAGACGAACCATCCGTGGCTAGCCAATAGCGAACGACGACCAGCGACTAACGACCGCTAAGCAATCACCAATTCCCCGCCATGCACCTTTTCCAGCTTCATGGCTTCATCGAGCGCCAGAATCGCACACTCAACTTCGCTGTCATCCGGAGGCTGCGTGGTAATTCTTTGCAGCCACAGCCCGGGCGCGGTCATCAGCGCAAACAGCGAGACGCCCGACTTAGGCGAAGAACTCCTGGCCGAAAAACGCTTGGCGGCAAAACGAATGATCTCGTAGGAGACGCCCGCGATCACCGGCAACAACGCGATCCTGATCGCGAATCGAGACCAGAACGTCTGCACCGGAATCGCCATGTACACAAGCATCGAGATGATCATCACCGTCATCAGGAAACTCGTGCCGCAGCGCGGATGGTAGGTCGAATACTTCTGCACCGCCGCCGTCTCCAGCGGATCGCCATTCTCGAACGCGAATACCGTCTTGTGCTCGGCGCCGTGATACTCATACACGCGGCGAATATCTTTCCACAACGAAATGCCCCACACAAACAGCAGAAACATCGTGATCCGAATCAGCCCGTCCACCAGGTTAAACATGATCTGCTGCCCAAAGATCGGATTCACCCGCTTCAATTCGGTCGTCGCCAGCAGCGGCAGGTACTTGTACATGAAGATGAAGAAGGCGATGGAAAAGGCCATGTTCAGGCCCGCCATCCAGCCGGTAATTTCAAATTTCTTTGCTGGAATTTTTTCGCCGCCATTTGCATTTCCAGAATCGCCTGCGGCATTCCCGTCGGCATCCGCACCCGTGAGTTCTTCCAGCGCCGCATTGGCCGAAAATTTCAGCGCGCGGAAACCCAGCGTCATGGCGTGGCCCAGCGTCATCACCCCACGCACCACCGGCCAGCCCATCCACTTATGCTGTTCTGAAGGACGCTCCAGCGGCTCGCTGTGCGTAACAATCTCGCCCGACGGTTTGCGCACGGCAATGCCCCAGGCGTGCGGCGAACGCATCATCACGCCCTCCAGCACCGCCTGCCCGCCGACGAGGGTCTCCTCGCCACTTTCGAGGGCTGGCAGCAGCTGCACCGCCGCCAAAAAACGCAAAATTTGCCGCCAACGCTTCATAGTCAGATGCCGCCTAGGCATTGGATGAGCCACAGGGAGGAACGACTCCAACCGTCAGGATATCACAGAATGCGGGGATCAATCGCCAGGAAATCAGACAACACACGTATTTTCATTGAGATACGGATCGGAGGTTAGGTCAATGAGTGTAATCGGGATGTTTCGACAGTTACCACTTCGTTCAGTTTCTAGGCGAACACGACTGTCTTGTTCTGGTAGACCAGGATGCGGTTTTCCAGATGCCAGCGCACCGCACGCGAGAGCACGACCTTCTCC
>Ga0074044_10003461_pt1 | contig 13417 bp, 9 predicted proteins | sample BogForMeECP23OM1_FD_94443 | JGI IMG/M metagenome (GOLD analysis project Ga0074044, IMG submission 94443) | Bog forest soil microbial communities from Calvert Island, British Columbia, Canada - Bog Forest MetaG ECP23OM1 | ecosystem: Environmental > Terrestrial > Soil > Wetlands ... | reverse complement strand
TTCCGCGAGTTCAAAGCTCTCTGGGACCCGGATTGGAAGATGAATCCAGGCAAAGTAATTGAGCCGTACAAGCTCGATGAGAATCTGCGTCTGGGCGCTGACTACAAACCGTGGGAGCCACAGACTCACTTCAAGTTTCCCGAGGACCATGGCAGCTTCGCGCACGCTGCATTGCGTTGCGTGGGAGTGGGCAAGTGCCGCCACGACGAAGGCGGTGTGATGTGTCCCAGCTTCCGCGCCACTCGCGAAGAAGAGCACTCGACCAGAGGCCGAGCTCACCTCCTCTGGGAAATGACCAAGGGCGATGTAATTCAGGACGGATGGCGCGACCAGCATGTTAAAGACTCGCTCGATTTGTGCCTCGCTTGCAAAGGCTGCAAGAGCGACTGCCCCGTTGGCGTCGATGTAGCCACGTATAAATCCGAGTTCCTCTCGCACTACTTCGAAGGCCGTCGCCGTCCGCGCAGCGCCTACGCCTTCGGCAATATTGACATCTGGGCTCAACTCGCTTCGCACGCACCGGGGCTGATCAATCTGACCACTCAACTCCCGTTCCTGCGCGATATCGCTAAAGTGGTAGCAGGTATTCCGCAGGAGCGCAGCATTCCCGCCTTCGCCCCACAAACATTCCGTCAGTGGTTTCGTCGTCGACAGCCGCGAAGTGTAGAGGCTGCACCCGTACTTCTCTGGCCCGACACATTCAACAATTATTTTCTCCCTGACACCGCCAAAGCCGCAGTGGAAGTCCTGGAATCCGCGGGCTTCAGTGTGACCCTGCCCAAAGCCAACCTCTGTTGCGGCCGTCCGCTCTACGACTGGGGCATGTTAGATCGCGCCAAGCATCTTCTCCTCCAGATTCTTGACGCCCTCGAAACTGAAATCGATCAGGGAATCCCGATGGTCGTTTTGGAGCCGAGCTGTGCCACGGTGTTTCGCGACGAACTCCTCAATCTGTTTCCCAAAGACGAGCGAGCCCACCGGCTCTCTCACCAGACATTCCTGCTGAGCGAGTTTCTGGAGAAAAAGGCAAAGCACTTTCAATTGCCGAAATTGGCGCGCAAAGCGCTAGTCCACGGGCATTGCCATCACAAGTCGGTGATGAGAATGATCGACGAAGAAGCTGTCCTTCGAAAAATGGAAATCGATTTTCAATCTCCCGCGCCCGGTTGCTGTGGCATGGCAGGAGCTTTCGGCTTTGAATCCGATAAATACGAAGTCTCAGTTGCGATTGGCGAACTGGAACTTCTGCCCGCGGTTCGAAAAGCTTCGCCAGATTCTCTGATCATCGCCGACGGCTTCAGTTGCCGCGAGCAGATCGCGCAATGTACAAATCGCCGCGCCCTCCATCTGGCAGAAGTTATTCAAATGGCGGCGAGGGACGGATCGTCGGAGCTTGATGCACTCTATCCCGAGCGCCGCCAAACCGAAAGACATCAACTCCAGTTACAGCGTTCGATGCAGCGCGCAGGCCTGGGCTTGGCCGGAGTCGCCGTCGGCGCAGTCGCATTATGGGCGCTCGGTCGACGGGCAAGGTGATCACGAGCGGCTGAGGCTGCCGTTCAAGGCCTGGGAAAAACGATCCCCTGACCCGAAAGAGTCCATTGGTCCCGTTCTAAGTTATTGATACTAAAGATATCTTACGCGGATGTCTCGCCAGACTGCCTCGATTCTGGGAGAATATCAACGGCGACAGACGCTCGCTCGGCCTCCACGTCCGTTTACGCGCAGGTTCAAACCATGACCCGGGATAGTGAATCACTCACAGTTGCCGACACCGCGGGGCAGACCAAAATATCACCCGCGATTGACGCCTCCCTCCACGGCGCGGTTCTGGTACTGATTCAATTCGACGTCTGCGAAGAAATTCGTCTCGACCAGCTACGCGGCATCTTCGGAGCACGCACCCTGGAACAGCCTACCCTGAAACATCCAGCCCCGGGATATGTCCGCTACCAGCGCCCCCCGGTGGTCGAGCCCATCGATCCATTGATTCTCGAGAGCGGCGAACGCCTCGAAGCTCAAATCAAGTTTTACGATTACGGTGTGGTGAGCGTGGTTCTGGAGCTGCCATTTTCCGGCGATTGGGACACCATGGTCCGCCTGGGCAGCCGTTGGGTGTGGGATGTTGATTTCGCCGGCCACGCCTCGCGCATCGCCCGCCAGAAACTGGAGCGCGCCTCCCCCGCACTGGTCAAACCGTATGCGGATTGGCTAAGCGAGGACTACTTCATTTTTCATGTGCGCGAGATCAGTGGTTCTCCTTCCGCCAACGAACTGGTTTCGTCGCACGGCGCCCGCATCGCACAGATCGTTCGCGGAGAAACGGCACAGCTCTCCGAGGGTGAACAAAACGAAATTCTGCAGTCGCGAATCTCATATTATCCCAATGATCTGACCGTGATCGGTTGGAACGCCGCCTTTTTGTACGACAGCGCAACCGGTGCAGAAACCGCCATTCAGCTCTTGGAGTATGCCAATTCCCAGCTACTCGAGTTCCGCCATTACGACGAATTCCTCACCCGCGAACTGGAGAGCGTTTATGCGTCTTTCGACGAAGGTACGGGAATGCTGGCCCGCTGGCGCCTGGCCCGCGCCGCCACTAAGTTGCACACCGTCTTGCTCGACGTGAACGAGCTCACCGAGCACGCTGACAATGCCATAAAATTTCTCAGCGACATGTTTTCCGCCCGCCTGTACAAGCTTGCTGCCTCCAGGGTCGGCGTTCCTGACTACAAGGATCTGGTCACACAAAAAGTCCAAACCGCCGAAGAACTCTATCGCTTCATGGTCGACCAGTTCAATCAGAGCCGTGCCTTCGTGCTCGAACTCATGGTCGTAATCATTCTGATTATTGAACTGGTCTATTTCTTTCGCGGAAAACCGATTTAGGAGAACGAATGCGCGGTCTCGAAGGGAAACGTGTGCTCATCACCGGGGGCGCCAGCGGGATCGGCGCCGCCACCGCTGCGCGTTTCCTCGAAGAAGGTTCAGCCGTCTGTGTGCTCGACCGCGATGCCAAAGGCCGCGAGCAAATCAGAAAGCAGTTACCTGATCTAGCCGGAACCCTCGACGCCGATGTTTCCAACCTCAAGCAAGTGCAGTCCGCCTTCGGCGACGCAGTTCGCATCATGGGCGGCGTCGACGTCTTGATCAATAACGCCGGCATCAGCATCCGCCATGATTTTCTCAAAATCACTCCCGCAGAATGGGACAAAATTATCGCCGTGAACTTGACCGGAGTGTTCTACATGGCCCAGACCGCTGCCCGTCACATGTGGGAACGCGACGGCGGCGTCATTCTGCAAACCGCCTCCACCAACGGAATCGTCGGCCAACCCTACTACGCCGACTACAATGCGACCAAGGCGGGAGTGATTGAACTAACCCGAACCATGGCTCTGGAACTCGCACCAAAGGTAAGAGTTTGCGCCGTCGCCCCAGGGTACGTGCTCACCCCAATGCAACGCGCCGAATACACCGATGCGATGCTCGACGAAGTGAATCGCAAGATTCCCCTCCGCCGGCACGCCAAGCCCGAAGAGATCGCAGCCCTATTTGCATTCCTGGCATCGGACGACGCAGCCTACATCACCGGCCACGTATACACGATCGACGGCGCCGAAACCGCAGGCGGCCTGGCCAGCCGATAATTTCCTCCCGGGGATGTGTTGGGCAGCGTATGCTTAACGGCCCGCAAGACGACGCACACGTAGGCCCGGACGCCCTCGTCCGGGCAGCCGAGCACAGCTCGGCAGGATTCGGATCAGAGCACGGCTTCGCAGGCTGCGGGAAAACATATTTAGCGTTCCTTGGAGGGCATAGATTCAGAGGCTGCTGAAAAATGCTCGATTCGTATCAGGGCATCGCTTCAGCGATGCCGTAACTCCAGCAAAATCAGTCGCGCCTTCAGGCGCTGCTGGGGCGCAATATCATTTTTTCAGCAGCCGCTTCAGCCATGCCCCACGCGAGCAAAAATACGGGCCTTAGCCCCCGAAGAAAAATATGCGAACCGGCATTCTATGACTTCCCCAGATAAACCCGCCTCCCTAAGCGGCAAGGTCGCACTCATTACCGGCGCCGCCTCCGGCATCGGTCGCGCCGCCGCCTTACTCTTCGCTCGCGAAGGCGCCGCAGTCGCCATCACCGACATCAACCCAGCCGGACAATCGGTCGCCCAGGAGATCATTCGAAACGGTGGCCACGCTATCTTTGAGCACGCTGATGTGACCCGCACCGCGGACTGCCAGCGCGTCGTGGAACGAATGCTGCGCCAATTTGGCAGCATTCACGTGCTCTTCAATAACGCCGGAATCATCCGCCGCGCCACCGTGCCCGAACTCAGCGAGGAAGATTGGGACCGGGTGATGGCGGTGAATGTGAAATCGATTTTCCTGCTGTCGCAGCAGGTCATCCCAATCATGGCAAAAGCAGGCGGTGGCTCCATCGTCAATACAGCATCCGGCTGGGGCCTGGCCGGAGGACCCCGCGCCGCAGCCTATTGCGCCTCGAAAGGCGCAGTCGTGCTCCTCACCAAGGCCATGGCTATCGATCACGGGCCGCAAAAGATTCGCGTGAACTGTATTTGTCCCGGCGACACCGACACTAGTATGCTGCGCAATGAAGCCCAGCAACTCGGAGAGCGGGAAGATCTTTTCCTCGCACAATCGGCGCGCCGCCCGCTGGGCCGAATCGGCAAGCCCGAAGAGATCGCGCAGGCCGCGCTGTATCTGGCAAGTGATGCGTCCTCATTCGTCACCGGAACGGCCTTAGTCGTCGACGGCGGTGGCTTGGCGGGATCGTAGAAAAAGAGCTGCTCTCATAGAATGCTCTTCTCGGGAGGGCACGGCTTCAGCCGTGCCGATCGATCCGCGAAATAAACGGGCTTTAGCCTCTGAGCTCACGGTTTTATTGGACATCAAGGGATTCGTGGGACGACTCATGCGCTTGCAAAATAAAATCTCACTCATCACCGGCGGAACCTCCGGCATCGGCGAGGCCACCGCCCTCCTCTTTGCCAAAGAAGGCGCCAGCGTTGCCATCACCGGACGCAACGAAAAGCGAGGCCACGCGGTCACCGAGCGCATCCTGCAAGGTGGCGGCAAGGCCATTTTCATTCGCACCGACGTCCGCAAAGCCGCCGAATGCCGCCGCGCCGTGGAGGTAACCTTAGACGCGTTCGGCAAACTCGATATTCTCTTCAACAATGCCGGCGTTTTCTATCCCCACACCACGCTGGATTGCAGCGAAGAAGAGTGGGACCTGCAACTCGATATCAACTTGAAAGGCACATTCCTGATGTCGAAGTTCGCTCTGCCTCCCATGATTCAACAAGGCAGCGGCGTAATCATCAACAACAGTTCCGGATGGGGCATCGTGGGCGGCGACAAAGCGGTCGCCTACTGCGCTTCCAAAGGCGGCGTAGTTCTGTTAACTAAAGCCATGGCCATCGACCACGGAAAGCAAGGCATTCGCGTGAACTGCATCTGCCCCGGCGACGTCGATACCCCCATGCTTCCAGAAGATGCACGCATGCGCGGTTTGAAATGGGAAGACTATCTCGCCGGCTGCGCCAACCGCCCGCTGGGGAGAATTGGCACCGCGGACGAAATCGCCAAAGCAGTATTATTCCTCGCCTCCGACGATTCCTCATTCATGACCGGGGCAGCGTTGGTCGTAGACGGCGGTGGTACCGCAGACTAAGGAACTCGATCGAGCGTCGTTTTACGTTTGCCGCCGAAGCATGCGCGTCTTTTATCATTGACCGCATGCTGCAAAATCAGATAACCTACTACAACGTACATTATCTACAAGATAATCATTGATCTTTGACAATCTGACCCAGATGCTGGCACGGCTTCGCGACCCAGCAAATGCGTCCCTGGATTCCAAAATGGGACGTCGCGCCCCGCCGTAACTCCAATGTTCTCTAGATTTTGCGTGTAACTCCTTTAGACTCAAAGATCTAGCAGGTAGTCGTAAAATAAACCTCGTCTTTTCAAGATTTTGCAAAATAAAAGGGGGAGGGGGATACCAGTAAGCAATAACCAGCAAACCGTCTTCTACTGGCGGGGAGTTGACGCTCCCGCGGCCAGGTCGCGCAACACGCCGAGAAAGCCGGCGGCCGCGCGCTCGTCGGAGAGCGCTTCCAGATCGATAGTGGCGGCAAGATGCGGGGACTCTGGCCGAAAACGCACACTAAGCAGGTTGTGGCCGCGAGAGGTCATTAGAGTGTTAATCACGGGTGGGAGTTCCTGCTTCCACTGGGTGCAGGTGGTAAGCACTACGGGGCCGGGGCGGACGACCGTCCAGTTGCGCGATTTTCGGATTAGCTTGTTGTCGCTGTGCGTGAGCCAGCGATGCCGAAGCACTTCTAAACGAACCCCCGGCGCGCAGTCCAGATCGGCCTCGAAGGTGAGCGTTTCACGCTGCTTGTGCCAGGCGCTCAGCAACCATTGTACGGGCAGAGGACGAGGTGTCAGGCGGATGGTTACGCGCGCGTTCTCGAACCAGCGAGTGGCGAATCGCAGGTGGGCCTGCAAGCGCGAGGCTCCTACCCAGCGGGCCTGGACCACTTGGCCGCGATGCGAGCAGGCAGCTTCCACCCAGCTCAAGGCCTTGGTCCCTCGCCGGTGGTTGTAAGAAGCCAGGCAGAAATACCACAGCCCGACCAAAGCAACCGCACCAACTGCGTCGATCAGGAGGAGGCGCCCCACAACTTACCTCTGATGCGAATGGTACGTCTTAGGGTGCAAAAGCGGCAACCGTTTTGGGGAATATTTTTAATAGCCGCGTAAACCCCGCAGTGCCATTAAGAAGGGCGGAATATATCAAGCGCTGCGGCTACAATGGCCGGGTGAAATTAGTGCTGCGAGAATTTCGGAGAGAGGATTTCAACAGCCTATGGCGAATTGATCAGGCATGCTTCGCGCCAGGCATTGCATATTCCCGGCTGGAGTTGGCAGCCTACATTCGGTTGCGCGGAGCTTTTACGGTCGTGGCAGAGTCAATCGTGGGCGCGCACGAGAGGCACGGAGATGATGCGCGGCCGATCACCGAATGGCTCCCGAGGATCCTGGGCTTCATAGTTGCGCAGGCGACGAGGCGGGGAGTCGGCCATATCCTCACCATTGATGTGCCGCCTGCCAGTCGGCGTTCTGGTGTAGGTTCGAAGCTGCTGACGGCCGCCGAAGATCGTTTGCGCGCCGCGCCGTGCCATAGCGTGGTGCTAGAGACCGCGGTGGACAATTCCGCGGCGCTGGCTTTCTACAAGCGGCACCGGTACAGCGTGGTTAAGACGATTCCCCGATACTATTCGAACGGGGTGGACGCGTTTGTGCTGGAGAAAGAATTGCTTTCGCCCTCTCGAGACAGGTAAGTTGCTGGGATGAAAGTTGCTATCCAAGGGGAAGCGGGTTCGTTCAGCCATGAAGCGGCCAAGCGTATGCTTCCGGGTTGCAGTATTGTGCCCTGCGCTCGCTCGGCGGAAGTCTTCGACCGCCTGGAATGCGGTTCGGTAAATGCAGCGGTGATTCCCATCGAGAACTCGTTGGCCGGTTCGGTGGCCGAGCACTTCGATTTGTTGTTGGCGCGGAATGTGTCCATTCAGCGGGAGTATCGTTTGCGCATTGTGCACAACTTAATCGCGGCGCCGGGAGTGAAGATGAGCGAAATCCGCAGAGTATATTCGCATCCCGTGGCGCTCGATCAGTGCCGCGATTTTTTCCGCAAGCACCCGAAGATCGAGGCCACGCCTTTTTATGACACAGCGGGCAGCGTGAAACATGTAATCGAGAGCGGGTTGCGGGATGCGGCTGGGATCGCCGGGCGTCACGCCGCCAACGTATACAAAGGGCGGATTCTGGCGGCTGGCATTGAGGACGACAAGCGGAACTTCACCCGATTTTTCTTAATTCGCAAGGGAAGCCGCATCGTTCCCGGCGCCAACAAGACTTCGATTGCGTTCCGCGTGAAGAATGTGCCGGGGGCGCTATTCAAGGCGCTGAGCGTATTTGCCTTGCGCGACATCAGCCTGAGCAAGATCGAATCCCGGCCCATGCGAGGGCGGCCGTGGGAATACGTTTTCTATGCCGATTTGCTTTGTGGAGATAACAAAGTCGCCCGCAATGCGCTGCGCCATCTGGCGGAGAGCGCGAGTCCAGTGAAAGTGCTGGGAGTGTATCTGTCGGCGTGATTCTTGCGAAGAAAATGTTCCCCCAGTTTGGGCCGCGGCGAGCCACGGCGGTGGGGATTGGGGGGTGCAAACGTCCCCTGTACCATTGGTTTAGTGCAAACCCTCCAGAGAAGGTTTAGAATTCAGCAGCTCACAGAAATCATTTCCGAGGGGGCGGTTGCATCCTCTGGGGCATCCGCCTCATCAAACTTGAGCATATTACACTCAAGGTGAAATCATGGCACAGTCTTCGCGCTCTCCTAAAGAAGTGAAAGAAGCGAAAGAAGTGAAAGACATCAAAGAAGTCAAAGAAAACACAAGCAATAACGGACCCGACGAGCGGGCGCTTCCGATTCTCCCCGTAAGGGACACGGTATTGTTCCCCCACGCCGTGTTGCCATTAACGGTGGGCCGGGAAAGCTCTGTCCAGTTGATCAATTCGCTGGGCGAGGATAAGACCATCGTGGTAGTGGCGCAGCGCGAAGCTCGCGTCGACACGCCGCAACCGACGGACCTCTATACGGTGGGAACCTTGGCGGTGGTGCACAAAGTGGTCAAAATGCCCAACCAGAGCCTGTTTGTCTTCGCCGAGGGCCTGGAGCGGGTGAGGTTGGTGGAGTTTGCCCAACTGGCTCCATTCATGCGGGCGCGGGTGGACTCGGTTCCCGAAGCAATTCCCCCGACGAGTTCTGAAGTCGAAGCTCTGCAGCGCAACGTTCTGACCCTGTTTCAGCAGATTGTAGCTGGCTCCCCGACGTTGTCCGACGAACTTTCCACCGTAGCCATGAATATTGAAGAGCCGGGGCGCCTGGTGGATTTTATTGCCTCCTCGTTGCCTTCTCTTTCGACTGCGGATAAGCAGGACACGCTCGAGACTACCGACGTTCGGGTGCGCTTGGAGAAGATCAATCAGCACCTCGCCAAGGAGTTGGAAGTCCAGCAACTGCGCAACAAGATTCAGTCGGAAGTGCAGGATCGGGTGCAGCAAACCCAGCGCGAATATTACTTGCGGGAGCAGATGAAGGCCATCCAGAAGGAATTGGGTGAGCAGGATGAGGGCGCGCGCGACACCGAAGAACTGCGGCAGAAAATCGAAGCGGCGGGAATGCCGGATGAGGTGAAGAAAGAGGCGCTGAAGGAACTAGGGCGGCTCTCGCGCATGTCCCCCATGGCCGCGGATTATTCGGTTACCCGCAACTACATCGAATGGCTGGCGGTACTGCCGTGGGCGAAAACATCTGGCGGCGACGTCGATATCATCAAAGCCAAGGAAGTTCTCGACACCGATCACTACGACCTAAAAAAAGTTAAGGATCGTATTCTAGATTATCTTTCCGTGCGTCGTCTGAAACCGGGCATGAAGGGACCGATTCTTTGCTTTGTCGGCCCTCCAGGCGTGGGAAAAACTTCGTTGGGAAAATCCATAGCGCGAGCCATGGGACGGAAATTCGTGCGCGTTTCGCTGGGCGGAGTTCACGACGAAGCTGAGATTCGCGGTCACCGGCGCACTTATATCGGGGCTTTGCCTGGGCAAATCATCCAGGGCATTCGCCGTGCCGAGACCAAGGATCCCGTTTTCATGCTGGATGAGATCGACAAAGTAGGCCGCGATTTCCGCGGTGACCCCAGTTCGGCGCTGCTGGAAGCGCTCGACCCGGAACAGAATTTCAGCTTCCGCGACAATTATCTCGACGTACCGTTCGATCTCTCGAAAGTGCTCTTCATCACTACGGCAAACATGCTCGATCCGATTGCGGAGCCGTTGCGCGATCGCATGGAGATCATCGAACTTCAGGGCTACACCGAGGAAGAGAAGGTACGAATCGCGTTTCAATATTTGATTCCGAGACAGATTGAAGAGAACGGAATCACTGTGGAGCAGATCGAGTTTCCCGAAGAATCGGTCAGCAACATCATTCGGCACTACACCCGCGAAGCCGGAGTGCGCAATCTGGAGCGGAACATCGGCACTGTCTGCCGCAAGCAGGCGCGCCGCATGGCTGAGGGCAAGACCGAAAAATTGGTTGTGACCCAGGAGATCATTCAGGAATTTCTGGGCGGCATCAAGGTTCGCAGTGAAGGTGAGATTGCGGAGCGCACCAAGCGTGCCGGCGTCGTAGTGGGCCTGGCATGGACTCCATCCGGCGGGGACATTCTGTTCATCGAAGCCAATACCATGAAGGGCAAGGGTGGATTCACCATGACCGGGCAGATCGGGCAGGTGATGCAGGAATCCATGCAAGCAGCTCTGACCTGGGTACGATCCAACGCCGAGCAACTGGGAATCGCGGAGACGTTCTTCGCCGAACACGACATTCACATTCACGTGCCCGCGGGAGCAATTCCGAAGGATGGCCCATCCGCTGGCGTGACCATGGCGACGGCACTGGTCTCATTGCTCACCGGACATCCGGTGCGTCCGCTCACAGCCATGACTGGCGAGATCACGCTGAGCGGGAATGTGCTTCCCATCGGAGGAGTCAAAGAGAAAGTCTTGGCGGCCAAGCGGGCTGGGGTTCACGACATCATCCTGCCCGCGGAAAACAAGATGAATGTGGAAGAAGACTTGACCCCCGAGCAACTCGAAAATCTGAGCATCCACTATGTGAAGACGATCAGCGAGGTTCTGGAACTGGCCCTTCCTTCCTCGCCGCGCCAGGAAAAGCAGGACGCGGAAGAACGGGAGAAAGTGCTCAGCGAGCAGCCGGTGGGCTAAAAAGCAGACAGGGTTGCTAGATGAGGTGCCAGCTTTCGCAAACGGGGGCTGGCATATTGTCTTTGGGATAAAGTGCTTGAGTACAGCCTCCACGGTATGGAACTTATTGGGCCGGGAAGTGTTAATACTTAAAGCAAAGCGGTGCGTTAGCGACCGCAGCGAGGAACATAAAACCAATGAAGACGCATAAAGGCTTGGCAGTTGGAATTGTCCTGGCGGGGATATTGCTGATGTTACAGGCACCGCTCAGAATGGTGGCACAAGGACCACCTCCGCAGGATCAGGGACAGCCCCCTGAGCAGCAGGGGCCGGGGCAAGATCCTCCAGGCCGGGTAGCGCGACTCAGTTTTTCGGATGGATCTGTTTCCTTTCAGCCGGGAGGCGAAGGCGATTGGGTGCAGGCCGTCGCCAATCGTCCACTGACCACCGGTGACAACATTTGGGCCGACAAGGATTCGCGCGCGGAACTGCAGAGCGGCTCGACTTCGATTCGCCTCGATTCGGAAACCAGTGTCACATTCTTGAATCTCGATGACCACACCACCCAGCTGAAGCTGTCCCAGGGTTCCACGATTGTGCGAGTACGGCACCTCGATGACGATGATAACTTCGAAATCGATACGCCAAATCTGGCCTTCCAGATTCAGCGCACCGGGGAATATCGCATTGATGTAAGCCCCGATGGGAATGAAACCGATGCCACGGTTTGGCATGGCCGGGGCGAAGCGACGGGCGGAGGCGCGTCCTACACCGTGGTCGCGGGCCAGCGCGCGAGCTTCACCGGCAGTGATCAGTTGGACCACGAGATCGGACAAATTCCCAACTCCGACGATTTCGATAACTTCGCGTTCCAGCGTGATGGGCGGGAAGATCACGCCGAATCGTCCAATTACATTTCACCGGAGATGACGGGCGCCGAAGACTTGGATGAGTACGGCCACTGGCGCTACGTGGCGGACTACGGTCCAGTGTGGGCGCCGGCTGCAGTCGCACCCGGATGGGCTCCGTATCGATACGGGCACTGGGTGTGGGTCGCGCCTTGGGGTTGGACTTGGGTAGAAGACGAGCCTTGGGGCTTCGCTCCCTTCCACTATGGACGTTGGGCGTTTGTGGAAAGTTCATGGTGCTGGGTGCCGGGTCCGGTGGTCGTGCGCCCAGTGTATGCGCCCGCTCTGGTCGCGTTCGTGGGCGGGGGCGGTTTCGGCGTGGGAGTTGGCTTTGGCGCCGGCGTGGCCTGGTTCCCGCTGGCTCCGCGCGAAGTGTTCGTGCCTTGGTATCGGACCAGCCCGGGCTACGTGAACAATGTGAACGTCACCAACACGCGGGTTTCCGTAACTCAAGTGACCAACGTGTATAACACCACGATCATCAACAACAACACCACCAACGTGACTCGAATTAATTACGCCAATCAACACGTGGCCAATTCCGTGACTGCGGTTTCGCATGACACGTTCGTGAATGCGCGTCCGGTTGCGGCGAGCATGGTTAAAGTGGATCAAAAACAGATCGAGAGCGCGCCTGTGGTTCACAACATTGCGGCGCAACCGGCCCGTGCGAGTGTCATGGGAGCGGGGCGGCCCGCAACCTTTAAACCGCCGGCCGCAGTCGTGAACCGGCAGGTAGTAGCGGTGAAACAACCCCCGGCTCCACGCCCTTCTTTTGAACAGCGGCAGGCTGCCGCACCGAACGTGCGCACAGAGACTCCGGGACAACCGCAAACTGCGGCTAAAGCGACGAATGAACCGCCACGGCCGGGACAACCGCCGTCGCGACCACAGCCGCCCGCGGCCGGCCAGCCGCACCCGGAGGCTCCGCCCAATGCAGCCAACGAGCACCCAGCCGGACCAGCGAACGTACCGCGCCCTGGAGGGCCGCAACCTCCGCCGCCGGCGCGTCCCGCCGAGCCGGCAGCGCCGGCGGCACGAGCGGTGCCGCATCCGCCTGCGGGGGACGGTGGGCATCCGCTAGTCAGGCAAGCTCCGCCGGTGCAGGAGAATCCTCAGCACCAGCAGAACGAGCAGACGAAATTCAACAACTGGCAGCAACAGCGTCAGAGTTCCGCTCCGCGACCTCCGGCACCGGCGCATTCACAGCCCGCTGGGCACGAAGAGAAACCTCATAAGTAATGAGGTCTGATTATCGGGCTACGGAATCCGCCAGTTCTCGCAAGGGAACTGGCGTTTTTCTGTCCTCAGGAAGCCGCTGGCAGGGCGGCCGGGTTAAACTACTGCAAGTCCCGCTGGGTCACGGCGACTGAGATTTCATGCAGGTTCAAATCTTATTTTTCGGCATGCTGAAGGATCTGACCGGGCGAGACCGCGATCTTCTCACCTTGCCGGAACATGCCACCTTGGGCGACGTCGTTATTCACTACGAGGAGATCACTCCTCGGCTGGGGGAGCTTGCCGCTTCGATCGCGATTTCAGTCAACCAGGAATTTGCCGGACCAGATTCGCGCCTGAAAGACGGAGATGAGATCGCATTCTTGCCCCCGGTGAGCGGCGGCTCGACGGATAGCGAGAGCGATA
>Ga0074044_10003460_pt1 | contig 13418 bp, 10 predicted proteins | sample BogForMeECP23OM1_FD_94443 | JGI IMG/M metagenome (GOLD analysis project Ga0074044, IMG submission 94443) | Bog forest soil microbial communities from Calvert Island, British Columbia, Canada - Bog Forest MetaG ECP23OM1 | ecosystem: Environmental > Terrestrial > Soil > Wetlands ... | reverse complement strand
GGGCAGCGCATGTATCGCAAACGCGATGTGGAGTCGGTAGTGCGCATCAAGAAACTGCTTTATGAAGACGGATTCACCATCGCCGGGGCGCGGGTGCAGTTACGCGAGGAAACCAAGTCCGAGCGGAACCAGAGCACTCTCCCATTTCCGGCGAAACCTTCCGTGAGTGTGGTGCATCTGCGGAATGAACTGCAGCAGATCCTGCACATTCTTAGTGCACGCCGCTAGAAGCGGAGCGGTCGTTGGTCGTTAGTCGCTGGTCGTTCAGGATTCGCTGCGTGCTGCGAGAGTTTACTGACGACTAGCGACCAGCGACAGACGACAAAATGCACCGAGTTATCTCTTTACGCCGATTCCCTTAGCGGCTCGGCTTCGACCAGCGGCGCATTGACCAGGTGCTCGCTCAGGAACCAGACCTGCAGTTCGCTGGGGCGAAGCACATCGCTTACCACCAGATCGTTGGTACCGGCGTCGCCGAGTTTGGTGGCCAGATCCGCGAGTTCACGGCAATAGGTGATGATGAGCTCGTGCGCGTCCAGCAGGCGAGACAGTTGCACGGGAACTTCTTCGCGACCCTTGGGAGGGCGTGGAATCCGGGTTGTCTCCGCCACATCGGCTGCCATGGCGACACTGATTCCGCCTAGCAGCTGGATTCGTTCCGCGATCGTGTCGACAATCTCGTTCTGCTCTCCGTAATGCTTATCGAAGAGAAGATGGAGCTGATAGAAAGTGGCTCCGGACACCTGCCAATGGGACTTCTTGTAAAGGTCCCGCAGGGTTATGGTGTCGGCTAACAGTTGATTGAGTCGCTCGGTCATTTCCAGACGGACTGGTTCTTCCAATTGCAACGGCAGGGCACTGGTCACCGTGCCAAACGCCTGGAGTTCGCGGGCTGACTGGTGGTAGCGTGGTTGGGCTGAAACTTTGTGCGTATTGCTGGAGATTGGTTTCCTGGGCATGAAGTTCTCCTGGAAGTACGAATTTGGGTAAACCAAGTTGGCGAACCAGAAGAGCCGGAAGTTGCCAGAACAGCGGTATCTGCTTCCGGTGCGGTTTGCGGTTCAACTGTTTTGGATGCGAGCCGCCGGAAATGGATACGGGGAATTCTACCCGCGCCGGAGTACCTAATCTTAGGGCGTCGGAGGAGTCGCGGCTGCGCTGGATGCTCAGTCGGCAGCGCTGCGCCGGACGCTTTGCACCTCAGTCAGGAAATCTACTCGAGGCTGGCCTTTGACGCCCGCACTGGCCATTTTGGCTTTGAGTTCCTCGGATGCGATAAATGCCCGCGCCTTTTCCAGACTCTCCCATTCCATGAAAAGGTTGACATCGTTGACATTTCCAGCGCCGCGAAAAATGCGGCAACTGCACTCGCCGTTCTTGCGCCGCCAGTCCTGGGCGGAATCGAACGCGGCTTTCCAGACCGTATAGTCGGCGACTTCGTGGTGAATCAGAAGGTTGATCATGGTGTCGGATAGACTCCTTTCAAAGTAAAACGTTGCTCCAAACGCGGGAAAAATGCAAGGGGCTGGATCACAGAGCACTGGGCTGGTCTCACATAGAAAACTGCAACGGAAAAAAAGGCCTGCTTTGGCAGCGGGGCCGCGAACTATTGCAACGCGGCCTGGGTTAGCTTGACCGCGCAGTACGCGGCCGTGGTTCCGCAAATGGTGGTTGAGGTCGCCAGGGTACCGAAGTAGAGGCTCGACGCCTGCGCGTCGGTTGAATCGTTGTCCACGACGATTGCGCTTGTCCCGCCAGCTATATCGGCGGTGTTTGTCGCCGCGATGATCGGTAGACCATCCAAGCCCCCGGTCAAGATTCCGGAAGGCAAAAGGAAGGAATACAACTCCGTTGGGTTTTGAAGCGCTGTCACGAACATGTAGTCTGGTCCGGCGCTGGCATTTGCGCCGGTGACAGTGCAGCCAGCGCCGGTAGTCGCGCTGGGTATCGTAGCGTTGAAGGTGAATTGCGTTGCGGTTGCTGAAGCAACGGTTTGTAGTCCTCCATTGATGGCGGTGACATCAGCGGCGGTGCAGCCATTGCCGGTGTTGGGATTTACGTTAAAGACGGTGACCAGGTCGTTGGCGGCGAGCGTGTTGGCCGCGGTGACCGTCACTAGAGTTGTAGTTGCCGTAACCCCGGTCACGGTGAGTATCTGACCGTTCCAGAATTCGGTGAGCGGCGAGAGGACGGAAGGGCCGGTCCCAATTTGAGGCTTGTCACCGGCTTCTGGCGCTGTCTGCAATTGGGAGCTGACGAACTGGAATGATTTCAACTGTTGGCCACCGGTGCCGGAGGAGGCGGCGATGAACTCTCCGTTATTCGCCGCGGTGGCACTGGTGATTCCCAGGACAAAGTAGCGGTCGTCCGGAGTGGGGTCGTACAGCGGATAGCCGGCGGTGGTACAGCTTTGGTTTGCACCCGAATCGAGTTCCGCGGCCGCAACTGAGACCAGGGTGCTGCTGGAGAAACTAAATTGGATAAGACCGGCGTTGGTGGTGTCGGTCTCGCCGCCGGTGAGGCCGGTGCTGCAGCCGGTTACGACATAACCCACCGCGTTCGTCGAGTCAATGATGGGGCTGTCGCGAATGCCGCCGTTCAGGTTTTCGCCGACCGATAGCGCGGTTGCTGCGGTAGTTCCGGCCGACGTCAACGCGTACAAGTTAGCGCTGCTGTCGCCGACAAAAATGTTGCCGGTGCCAGCGACGTCGACCACTGGGGCCGAGAGATAGTTGGATCCGGGGGCTACGGATGCGGGGATGCAGCCGTTGCCGGTAGTCGCGGTGAGACCCGCAGCGTTGAAAGTGAAATTCCCCGCGGCTGCGGTGGCAACGGTTTGCGTTCCATTGATGGCAGTGACGTCGCCGGCGGGGCAGACGGCGCCGTTGGCGGTTACGCCCGAGATCGTGACCAACTCTCCAATACCAAGTGTGTTGGCCACGGTGACGGTCACTGTAGCTGCGGTTGCCGTCACCCTGGTCGGGGTGAGTGACGCTGGGGTGGCGCTCACGTGGACCGGGAAGTTCCCTCCCGCATAAGCCGGCGTCCCTTGGAACGTCGGGGTAATCGCGTACAGGTAGCCGTTGTTGTCGCCGACGAAGGTAGTGTCGTCAACATAGTTGACGAAGGGGGATGAAAAGCTGTCTGCCGCTCCGGCCACTGCGGTGGCTGGGTTGGCGGCAACCAAACCGAGGGGAAGCATGAAGTCGGAGGCGGTGCTACCCGCGGTGCTTCCGGGGATCACCGGGTTGGTGGCGCAGGTGGGCAAGGTGGCGCCCCCGTTGTTGTTGTTGACACAGGCGATGTTGGTTCCGTACTCGGTGCTGCCGCTGCCGAACGTCAGGACGTGCAGGATTGCGCCGATGTTCGGGTCGTTCTCCACGTAGGAGATCTCCGTGCCACTGAGCGAGAGGGTGGGCGAGGTGGCGACCGGTCCGACGCCGGAGGCGTAGGAGAAGATGAATTCCGGGTTGGTGAGACAGAGCGGTGTCCCCGACCCGCTGTAGAGCTGGTTGAAGGCGACGATGTTGGCCTGCGCGCCGTTCGTCCCGGCAGTAGCAGCGGCCCAGGTTAAACCGGCTACGGTGGCAGGCACGGTCAGCACCACCCGTGATCCCGGCGTGAGCGTATACACGGTGACGGTGTGGGCGGCAGTGGATGCAATGGCCACGATGCGGCCGAGGGCAGTGCTAGTGAGATTACGATTGATTGCGGCCGCAAGATTGGTTGCGTTGCTGGCCGCGCCCGCAGCGCCTACGACAGTGGACACCTCAAAGTCTGTTCCGATATTGGTGATCGTGCTGGCGGTCAAGCTGAGGGAAACCCCGGTTCCACCGGTTGGAGTTACGGTGAATTTTACAGTGCCCGGGACGGCGACAGCGACGGCGCTGAAAGTGCCGACAACTTGAGCGCGCGTGTTCCCGGTCGACGCGTCGATGGGGAATGCTACGAAATCGGCGGTGCAGCTCGGCGTCGCGTTCACGTTGAAGGAGTACTTGGCGGGGAACATGCCTTGAGCGACCCCGCCAGCGCCCAGCGGAATGGCCCAGTCTCTTCTTATCTCATGCCTAGACCGCCTGGGCGGTCTTGGCCGTACTGGCCGTCTTTGCCATTGCCATTCTGGCGGCTGTGGCACCAGGCCTGAACCTGCCGGAGCATTACCATGTAGAAGCCACTCTGGATAGGCCCGCGGCTCGTTCAACATCTGCGCCGCCTGCTCCGGCGTGAAGCCCGCGGTGAAGAGAACACGCTTTGAGCTCCAATCCAACGGCACGGGAACCGAACCATCCGGCCTTGCGATGCCCTGCCCGAATGCCGATGTGGTGAAGCACGCCACTAGCCCGAAAATCCCCAGAGCGATAGCCGGCTTGAGAAACTTATCGCGATTACTGGTCATAACCCTCTTTTCTTCTTACCAGGGCAATTCCCCAGGCCCGAAGAGCAAGTCTCTAGACTAAAGTTACCTGCCACAATGATTGACCACTAAAGTACCGGCAGTGCCCCGGGGATCGAACCCTCCGTATCATCCGAATTTCCATTATCGACTTTCCGCCTACCCGAAAGATACTTCTGACCAGCGACACATGCAAGGGTTGAGCACCAGCCAGGGAGTTATTCCCGCGAGTCGGGTTCATCGTGACGAACCTGGAGAAACGAAGCCGAGCGGTAGTGGTAGTGCGCTTCTACAACAAGCGCGGGATGGCGGAGCGCCGGTAGTGCTCCGATACAACGCCTTTGAAATAAAATGGTCGGGACGGCGAGATTTGAACTCGCGACCCCTTGCACCCCAAGCAAGTGCGCTACCAGGCTGCGCTACGTCCCGATGATCCTGCCTACCGATGGAATCCGCTGCCGAGGACGGCGGCGTGGGGTTTGATTTTCAAATTCTACACCAGTCGGGAGCGGCGGGCGAGAGCCTGGGTTCGGTGGGCGCTTCGCTCGGGATGACAAAATCTGGAAAGTTGAGGCCGGACAGCGTGCTTTCCCGGTTACATCCGCCGCCGGCAAGCGTTCCTCCGTCACAAACGGAGGGTGATGGCTATCACCAAGAGGCGACCGCTTCTCGCGGCAATATGATCTTGTGGCGATCTTAGTATCGGGCGGAGCAGGGTACATCGGTAGTCATGCGGCGCGTGCGCTGCGGCGTTCCGGCTATGAGGTCGTATTGTATGACAATCTCTCTACCGGGGTCCGGCGCTTGGCGCAAGGCTTCGAACTTGTCGAGGGCGACATCGCCGACCAAGCCAAGCTCCGGCGCGTGCTGGCGCGGGTGGACGCGGTGATGCATTTTGCCGCGCACGCCTACGTTGGAGAGTCGGTCGAAAACCCGCGCAAGTATTTCCGGAACAATGTTCTCGGGGCGCTTAACCTGCTGAACTCCGCGCTGGAGGCTGGTATCCGCCGCCTGGTGTTTTCTTCGAGCTGCGCCGTATACGGCATCCCTGGGCAGGATCCGATCAAGCAACTGGCAATCACTGAGCAGACGCCGCGCGAGCCGGTCAATCCTTATGGCGCGTCGAAGCTTTTTTTCGAAAACGCGCTGGCGGCGTACAGTCGTGCTTACGGACTGCGCTCGGTGAGTTTGCGTTATTTCAATGCCGCGGGAGCCGACGAAAGCGGCGAGATTGGCGAAATCCATGACCCGGAAACTCACCTAATTCCACTGGCGCTGGCCGCCTCCACCGCGAACGGAACGGAGTTGAAGATTTACGGTTCTGACTACCTGACTCGGGATGGCACCTGCGTTCGCGACTACATTCATGTGAACGATCTTGCCGATGCGCACGTCCGAGCGTTGCGCCACCTGGAAACGCAACAAGTTGCACAAAACAGCGAAGCAGAAAACGAGGACTCGCTGGCCATCAATCTCGGGACGGGCCGGGGATACTCTGTTCTCGAAGTCATAGCCGCAGTGGAAAACGTGACCGGGCGCCGGGTTCGGCGAACAATCGGACCGCGGCGACGGGGCGATCCTCCGGTTCTGGTGGCCGATCCGGCGAAGGCTCAAAGACTGCTGGGATGGACCGCCAAGCGAAATCTTGCGGACATGGTGTCGAGTGCGTGGATATGGATGCAGAAAACAGCACGATACCAGGCGGCATAGGGCCGTCTAGAAGATGGTGGTGAGGCGTGCTGCAACGCTGCGCGACGGTCCGATGGCGTTGCCGGAGAAAAGACCGCCGAAGTCGATCACGTTAAGAACGTTGTTAAGGTTCTGTCCGTCGACCTGAAACCGCATATTCATATGATCCGACTTGTAAACATCCGCTCCCGCCGAGGCGTTGACCTGGAAGGCAGGATAGATGCGCCCGCGGGCAAAGTTGATGCGATTGACGACGGCCTGTCCGTAGGTCTGGGCTGGTCCGCCCTGTCCGTAGATGCATTGTTGAAGAGTTAGACTTGGATCGCACTCAAACTCAAAGGGCAAGCCGGTATCGTATTGAATGCCGCCGGCGATCCAGAAGCGAGGCTTGACCTGGTAGCGAAGACGGCTGCGAACCGTGTTGCGCTGGTCCTGCGAATCGGGGAAATGGCCGCCGGTCGGGATTCCCTGTGCGTCTCCGCCTAAGAATAAACCGCCCGTCACCGGATACCACGCCTGGCCCACGGTATAGGAGTAGCTCAGGAACCCCGAAAAATGGCGCCAGTCGGGAAGGTCGATCTTTGCTTCCGCGCCGTAGATGACGGCCTTCTCGAAAGCGATGGGAAAGCTGACGGCGGTGTTTTCGATCTGATCGTCGTCCGCATAGTTGGCCACCAGCCGCCGGAAATAATTGACGTCCAGCTTGGTCTTTCCGTAAAACGACTTGGTCAATCCCGCCTCGTAGTAGTTCCCCTCGGAGGGTTCGACGGGCAGCCGCAGGAAACTGGTTGGGTCGATGGACTCGACCTGGACGGAACTCGAGAGCAGGATGTTCTCGAAGGACGGGGTCTGAAAGACTCTGTCATAAGAGAAATGCAGGACGAGGTCGGCGGACGGGAAATAGCGCGAGATTGAAAAGCGCGGGTCAACCGCGTGACGGTTCAACAGAAGCTGATAGTGGTCCCAGCGCAGCCCGACGTTAATGGTCCAGTTCTTGAGACGAATCTGGTCCTGCACGAATGCGGATTGCTCAAGGTCCGGCCGGTTTGCCAGAAAGCTGAAGTCAGGCGGAGTGTCAGGGTCAAATTGGGTTGGATCGGTAATGTGGTAACGGAAATTTTCGTTCAGAAATAAATTGTCTGACTCGAAGCCAAATTTCCATTCGTTCCGGCCACGACTGATGGTTGCGCTTCCCTTGAAATAGGCTTCGCGGAAGAAATTTTGCTGGAAGACCTCGATGGGCGTCGAATCTGAGTTGGAGTTGAAGCCAATCTCGTTGTCGCGGACCATGGTTCGAAAATCGGCGAGCGCATTGGGCGAGAATGTGTGCTGGTAAGAAGCAATTCCCATGGTCTCGATGTTATCGGCCGTTTGCAGCTGACCATTGGCTTCCTGTACCTGTTCGTTGGGAATATCGTAGCGCGACAACTCATGGCGGACGATGAAGCGCAAACGATCTTTGGAAGTTAGATCGCGTTCGTAATTGACCGAAAAATCGCCCAGCGTGCCCGTATTCGTGTAGTTTTGCGGAACCACGGGATTCAGATAATGGTCCGTCATGCTGCCGCTGGCGCTGGCGCCGAACGCATTCTTCCCCCAGGTATATTGTCCTTGCGCGGAAATGCCCGCAGTATCGAAGGTGCCGCCGGAGAGTACTAGCTGGCCGTGGAGTCCGGGCTGGGGGTCCTGCAGCGTATTCACCTCGACCACGCCGCCCATCTTTCGACCGTACTCGGCTGGGATGCCGGCGGTGTAGATGCTCAACGATTGCACATCGTCGGCGTCAATCGCAGGTCCAAAGCTGGGCGAACGGTTGTCGGTCAGCGGAATGCCATCGACCACAAATTGAGTCTGATACTCCGAGCCGCGCGGATGCAGGACGGCATTGCCTTCGTAGAGCCAGCCGGGCTGCGAATTAACCAAATCCTGGAGGGAACGACCGGGAATCGAACCGAGCCGGCTTTGGATAAGGTCGGAACCTATCTGACTAACCGCACCAGCTTGATCGGGGTCGATCAAAGTGTTGGGCGCCGTGACCGTGACCGTTTCATTCACCGAAGGCAGTCGGAGTTGGATGGTGTATTCGGTGGGTATCGAAGAGTGAATTTCGACGGAGTCGGAAGCTCCGGCAAAGCCGGGCTGCTTGATTTCCAGCTGATAGATGCCGTAGGGCATCCGCCGTACGGTCAGGTAGCCCTGATCGCTGGTCTCCAGAATATTTCGATACTGATTTGCCCGGCTGATGATCTGAACGTTTGTCTTCACCCCGAGGCCGGCCGGATCGGTCACTCTAAGGCGCAATTCGCCGCTATTGCTCTGGCAAATGAGCGGCCAGGCAAAGAGGACAAGAATGGCTGCAAATCTCCTCATGAAGAACCAATCTTTAGTAGTTGTAGTTTAGCCGTTGCCGGGACACGGGCTAAGGGGCGTTATTGCCGGGATGGTTACCTTCGGGCGAGGCGAGCGCACAGTTGTCAATTCCGCCCTGCTTCACGTACTCTGCCGCGATGGGAATTCGCAATTTTTCCGCATGGTCGCGTGTCTGCATTCTGTCGCTCGGCTGCTCGCTTTGTCCCTGTGCTGAGCAATGCTTTGCGCAGACGGTACCCCGTGCCTTCTCGCTGGAACAGGTAATGAGTTCGCCGTTTCCAAATAATCTCGTGGCTGCCGATCATGCCGGACGAATCGCGTGGGTGTTTTCGGCCCGGGGCGAGCGCAACGTGTGGATCGCGGACGCTCCGAACTTTGAGGCTCGGCAGGTCACACACTACGCGGGCGATGACGGCATGCCGATTGCCTCGCTGCGGCTGACTCCCGACGGACGGACGATTGTGTATGCACGCGGCAGTGAGGCGAACGGCGCTGGAGAAATCGCGGACCCGACCAGTAACGTTGAAAAGCGTTTGCAGCAAGTGTGGGCGGTCGATGTGGACAAGGGGGAGTCGCGTTTGCTTGGGGACATGGGCTGCGATGAGGAAGATTGCGAGGACATCCAGATATCGCCGAGCGGCGAGTTCGCGGTGTGGCCGGCAAAGAAACAGATCTGGATAGCGCCGATTTCCGGCAAGACCGACGCAAAGGCCAAAGCGCTCTTCTTTGCGCGCGGCAGCAACGCCCATGCCGTGTGGTCGCCCGACGGAAAGAAGATAGCCTTTGTCAGCGATCGTGGCGATCACAGCTTTATCGTCATTTACGAATTCGGCCGCAACACGCTGCGCTATGTCTCACCCAGCGCCGACCGCGATCTGTTTCCGCGATGGTCGCCGGATGGGAGCCAGATCGCCTTTGTACGGCTGGTGGGCAGGGAGATGAAGCAGGCTGTGATTCCGGAGATGCCGCTGCCTTGGGCGATCTGGGCCTATGACGTTGCCGGCGATTCCGCGCGCGAGATATGGAAGAGTGGCTCGGGCTTGGATGATTCGCTGCCGCGGCTGACCGAAGAGGGGTCGTTCAAATTTGCGGCGAAGAATCGCATCGTTTTCTCTTCCGAACAGGACGGGTGGAATCATCTTTATTCGGTTGCATCCTCCGGTGGGCCCGCTGCACTGCTGACTCCGGGGAAATTCGAGACCGAAGATGTTGCGCTGAGTTCCGATAAAACCTCGGTCATCTACTCCTCCAACCAGCATGACGTTGGCCCGCTTAACAACGACCCGCTTGATATCGACCGACGGCATCTGTGGCGCGTCGGCGTTGATGGCGGGACGCCGGAGGCTCTCACGCACGGCGACACGATGGAATGGACGCCGCTTGAAATCGCGGGGAAAGTCGTTTGCCTGGGTTCGTCGGCCACGACTCCGGCGATGCCTTACGTGGTCAATTCGCGGGGACGCGAGATGATCGCAAAGAGCGCATTGCCCGTGGACTTTCCCTCGGCGCAGCTGGTCACGCCGAAACAAGTTATCTTCAAGGCCGCGGACGGGTGGGAGATCCACGGGCAGCTGTTTGAGCCGAAGATGGAGGAACGGGCGCCTCGCCCGTCCAACCCGCACCCAGCGCTGATCTTTATTCACGGCGGTTCGCAACGCCAGATGATGCTCGGCTTCCACTACATGGGCTACTACCACAACGCTTACGCGATGAATCAGTATCTGGCCAATCGCGGGTATGTGGTGCTCTCGGTCAACTATCGGACGGGCATTATGTACGGGCGGCATTTTCGCAGACCGGCTGACGGTGGGCCGCGCGGGGGCGCCGAGTACAAAGATATTGTGGCCGCGGGAAAATATCTGCAGAGCTTTCCGGGCGTGGATTCGAAGAGAATCGGACTGTGGGGCGGATCTTATGGCGGCTATCTCACGGCGATGGGGCTGGCGCATGACTCCGATATGTTTGCCGCGGGAGTCGATTTCCACGGAGTGCATGACTGGTCGGCTTTCAAAGAGGACTATCCGGAGGATGCTTCCGACCGGGAGGCTGCGCTCAAGCTGGCGTTTCAGTCGTCACCGAATGCGGCGATTTCGACCTGGAAGTCTCCGGTGCTGCTGATTCAGGGGGACGATGATCGCAATGTTGATTTCTCGCAGACGGTCGATTTGTTGCAGCGGCTGCGCGCTCAGAAAGTGCACGTCGAGGAGTTGATTTTTCCTGATGAGGTTCACGGGTTTTTGCTGTGGAAGAGCTGGATTCGGGCTTATGGGGCGACTGAGGAATTTCTTGGCAGAGAGTTGAAGTGAGCGGAATTACAAATTTTCCCCCAGCGCTTTTCGTATTCGTTCCCAGGTCACGTCGAGCGCCTCCGGCAGCACCCGCGTTTCGCCGATTACGCTGACGAAATTGGCGTCGGCTACCCAGCGCGGCAGGATGTGCATGTGGATGTGTCCGGCTACGCCGGCGCCGGCGGCTTTTCCGATGTTCATGCCGAGATTGATGCCGTCGGGTGCGTAGAGATGGCGCAGAACCGTCTCCATGCGCTGGGTTAGGGACATCATCTCCTGGGCGGCATCGGCGGAGAGTTTCTGCAACTCGTCGAGGTGCGCGTAGGGGACGATCATTACGTGTCCGGGGGTGTAGGGATAGGTATTGAGAATGATGTAGCAATGCTGGCCGCGGTGGACGATGCGGGCTTGCTGGTCGCTTTCTTTGGGAACATTGCAAAAGATGCAGCCCGACTTCGGCTCGGCGCCGGTCACGTAGGCGTAACGCCATGGGGTCCAGAGGTGATCCATGGGGGGAGGGTAGCAGAAGGGGATGGGACGGGGCGAGGGGCGAGTCGGACGGGCCGGGTGCACGGGTATTGGGCTGTTTTGAAATCTTCAAGAAAGCCAGTAGCCGATGACTCCACCAACCCATCCGGCGGCAATTTTCTTGGTGCTTTCGTCGAAATGGGGCAGCCATGAAGGGTCAATAAGAACGAGAATACCAGTAGCCAGCAGGACTAGGCTCACAACTACCTGCATCCATACCCTTACTTTTTGTTGGGAGGTCACTACGATCGTTCCGGATGCGTCTGTTCTTGTCTCTATTTTTCTAGGAGGCACGCTCGTTAGCCCCTTAAGACGCGGAACGTATTGTCCAATCTGTGCCCGAAAAATGGCGCCAGCTTATCGGTTAGATTAACGCGAGAGCTGATTTTCAGTTGAAGATCGGCTCGCAGCCAATCAACTATATACATAAAGATCGCACCTACCGCCGCTGCGATGGTTGTCATGGCGACGGAGCGATTGGGAATAAGCTTGTCGATTTCTCTAGCAAGGGGGCCGGCAATATAGCTGATTACGTAGACGGCCACGAACACTTCGAAGAACTGAGAGATGGCCCTCCCTGCCGCAGACACGCTTGGCTCGACGCGCTCCACAATCACGATGTCCGCGCCACTGTGGGGCTCACGGTGGGTGATGATTCGGGATGCTTCTCGAATGCGGGAAAAGATGACAGGCTGCTGCTCTGCCTAAACCAAGGCTAATAGTAACACTACTCCTCGCGGGCGTACTTAGATCGGCACTCGACGGCGGGGGGCAGCGGGGGGCAGTCTGATTTCCACAGCGCTACAAGGCGGCTTGGCGCTGCAACTGAATGGCCAGGCAGCGATTTACGACCGCAGTGCGTAGCATCGCCCCGAGTTCGCTGTCTGGCGTGAATCTAGGTGCATGCATGCTTACGACTCGATGGGGCTGTAGAAACTCTTCTAGCGCTTGCTTGGCCTTGTCCCTTTTGGCCGGATCAAAGACTCCAAACGCAAGGCCCTTGAACTTCAGCAGCATGGAAAAACATGGAATATCTGTAATTCCATCGCCTACGTATATCATGTTTGCAAATGGTATCCGACGTTCGACCTCGGTAAAGGACTTGTTCACGAGATACGGGTTAGTCCGAGATTCGCTGGGGTCGATTCCTTTATTGATCTCGAAGAGGTAGCGGGTTTTCTCCGTAAACGTGATGCATCGTTTGATGTACTTCAGCGCTCCTTTCTCGTCGTCACCGGCTAATTGGCAGCCATAGGCGGCACGAAAATACTTTCTGACAATAGCGCTTCCCTCCATCACCGGCTGCAAGCCGGCTGAGACAATGTAGAACTCGACTTCGATATTCTTGAATCTTGATTTCACTTCGAGCCAAACATCCTCGAAAAACTGCGGAAGGCCTTCATGGAATAGACCGTCTAGAGAGCTGCCGAACTCGTACAGTTTTTGATTGGTGAGTAGTCCGAGGGGTTTCCCCTCTCCTATGTTCCTCAGCATCAGGTTAAGGTATGCCGTGGGAGGATCGTACCCCTGTTGGATCAGATCGCGCGCCTGTTTCCCCCAAAAATCGTCGGTGTCAATGCCGTGTGATTTCAATAGCCTTGTCGTTGAATCCGGAAGAAGAGTATCGTCGAAGTCAAAAATGACAGCGACGATGTCAGTTACTTGGCTCATTACTTTGTGGGCGGCTTGGGCGAGGCTTTAGGTGCTTCACACTTGTTCTCCTCTGATCGCCGCTCGGAAGCCTTCAGCATTTTGTCGCCGAGAGTCAACGCATAGTCTGTTGCAACTTTCCACTCCTCTGGTGTTGGATAGCGACCATTCTGATTTGACATGAAAAATCACGCTCCCTGCTTGAGATTTTGCCTCACTCTAACACTGTTCCCTGTGCAAACTGTAGTCGATACTGGTTCTCCCCATTACGGGTGGTGTGGATGGGGACAGGCTGACCCACTATGGAATTCCGGCCCTGCCTTGACACCAAGTTTTCAGGCCTTTATTCTTATTTATTGCTCCCTGAGAGACTTTCGTCTCTGTGCGCACTTCCGCGGGCCTTTGCGGTAATTTGGGTGGGGGCGGCGGAGGTTCCTGGCTCCAATGTTCATCGAACTTAAGGATCTGGAAATTCACCCGGTTGATTTCCGGGAGGAATT
>Ga0074044_10003459_pt1 | contig 13418 bp, 10 predicted proteins | sample BogForMeECP23OM1_FD_94443 | JGI IMG/M metagenome (GOLD analysis project Ga0074044, IMG submission 94443) | Bog forest soil microbial communities from Calvert Island, British Columbia, Canada - Bog Forest MetaG ECP23OM1 | ecosystem: Environmental > Terrestrial > Soil > Wetlands ... | reverse complement strand
GCACGACTACAAGGAAATCGTTTCCGCGTTCAACAGCTTTCCCAAGGATGAACTCTTTCGCGCGCCCATCGCCGAATTGCGCGCGCAGTTGCGACTCATACTCGACGTCAAGAGCGAGGCTGCGGTGCGGCTCTTCGTTGCGCCCGACCTGCGCCATGGCAACGTGATCGCGCTGGTCGTGATGCCGCGCGAGGCCGGCTCCGCCGAGCTCAGCCGGCGCATCCAGGACGCTTTGGCGGCCGCGCTCCACGGCACGCTGGTCTACTTCTATCTCGCGCTCGGCGAGGGCTATACGGCGCGCCTCCATTTCTGTTTCGTTGCCGATCCGCCGAAGGTCTCAGTGATCCGCGGGCTCGAGGCAACCATCGCCGGGCTCGCCCGACGATGGGACGATCGGTTGCAGGAACGGTTAATCGAAAAATTCGGGCCCAAGCGCGGACGCTCGCTCGCTGAGCGATGGACCGGCGCGTTCAGCGCTGAGTACCAGGCCGCGATCGACGTAACGCGCGCGGTTGGCGACGTCGAAGACGTCGAAGCGCTGAGCGCTGGGGGCCGTGATTTCATCGTCGAAACCGGACCGCACGCGGCCGATGGTCACGTCGACGAAGTTCACAGTGACATTAGGATCGTCGGGCTCGGCGACGCCCCGATGCTCTCCGACCTGATGCCCACTCTCCAGAACTTCGCCGTCGAGGTGCTTTCCGAGGACGCTCACGAACTTCGCCCCCGCGCCGACGGCAAGCTGACGCGCGCATACCTGCAGGTTTTTTCGGTGCAGGGACCCAACTCGCAGCCGTTCGCGAAATTTCCCGGCGCCACGCTGGTTGCCGACGCCATCGCCGCCGTCCGCAATGGTCTCGCTTCCGACGATTCCCTCAACGCGCTTACTCTCACCGCGGGACTCGCCTGGCGCGAGGTCGCTCTGCTGCGCGCGTATCTCGTTGCCGCGTTCCAGATGCGGCTGGCGCCGGCACGTCTCGGCCTGCAGCGCGTTCTGTTACTGTATCCCGGCCTGGCCAAGTCGCTGTTCGAGTTGTTCACCGCGCGCCTCTCGTTCGACAAACCGGCCACTTCAGAAAAGTTCGCAGAGTTGCGCGAGGCCTATCTCGCTCGTCTCGCCTCGATCGAAAATATTGTTGACGATCGCACTGCGCGAGCGCTGTTGTCGCTGGTCGAGGCGACTGTGCGCACCAATTTTTTCTGCGCGGCGCCGTCGCCAGATCCCTACATCGCGCTCAAGTTCGAAAGCGCGCGCATCACCGGGCTGCCCGACACCGCGCCGCTCTACGAAATTCACGTCAATAGTCCGCGCATGGAAGGATGCCATCTGCGGCATGGACGCCTCGCGCGCGGCGGCAGCCGCTTCAGCGACCGGGCCGACGACTACCGCACCGAGATTCTCGACCTGATGAAGACCCAGACCGTGAAGAACGCGATCATCGTCCCGTTCGGCGCCAAGGGCGGCTTCATCGTCAAGCCGCGGCCGCGTCATCAGCCGGATCCTCACGACGGCGTCGAGGCGTACAAGACGCTGATGAACGCGATGCTCGATCTCACCGACAATCTTACCGACGCCGGCCCGGTGCATCCGAAGCAAGTAAGGGTGCTCGACAATGATGGCCCGTATCTGGTCGTCGCCGCCGACAAGGGCACCGCGAGTTTCTCCGACATCGCTAATGGGATCGCGATCGAGCGCGGCTTCTGGCTCGGCGACGCTTTCGCGTCCGGCGGCGAGCACGGCTACGACCACAAGAAGTTTGGAATCACGGCGCGCGGCGCGTGGGAATCTGCGCGACGGCATTTGCGCGAGATGGGCCGCGACCCCGACCGCGGCGCGCCGATCACGATGATCGGTATCGGCGACATGTCGGGCGACGTATTCGGCAACGGCTTGCTGCGCTCGCGCAACGTCAAGCTGATAGCAGCCTTCGACCATCGCCACATCTTCATCGATCCTGATCCCGACCCCGCTGCGAGCTTCGACGAACGTAAGCGGCTTTTCGATCTGCCGCGCTCGAGTTGGGCGACTACAATCCCGCGCTGATCAGTCCCGGCGGCGGGGTCTTCCGCCGCGGCCAGAAACGCATCGAACTGAGCAATCAGGCGCGCGCCGCCCTCGGATGCGACTCCGACGCGCTCGACGGCGAATCGTTGATTCAATGCATTCTGCGCGCGCCCGTCGATTTGTTTTACAACGGTGGCATCGGCACCTACGTTCGCGCGACGACTGAGACCGACGCCGAGGTCGCCGACCACGCCAACGACGCGTGCCGCATCACCGCGCCGGAACTTCGCGCGAAAATAGTCGTCGAAGGCGGCAACCTCGGCTTCACCCAAAAGGCGCGCATCGAGTATGCGCTCGCCGGCGGACGCATCAATACCGACGCAATCGACAACTCGGCCGGCGTCGACATGTCCGACCACGAAGTCAATCTCAAGATTCTGCTCGAGCCCGCCGTGGCGCACCGCGAGCTTACCTTCGACGCGCGCAACCACGCGCTCGCCGCATGCGCCGACGAAGTCGCCGAGCGCGTCATCACCGACAATCGCGACCAAGTGCTGTCGCTCAGCCTCGAACAGCTTCGCAGCCGCACGCACTTGACCGAATTTCGCGACCATCTCCAGGCCATCGAGGATCGCGGCATCCTGACCGGGATGGACCCGGCGATACCTCCGCGCGAGGCGTTGAATGATCGCCACGGGCGCTTCCCCGGCCTGACCCGCCCGGAGCTTGCGCTGGCGACGGCCTACAGCAAGATCGATCTCATCCAGCGCCTTGAAGCCACGGTGCTGGTTGACGATTCGTACCTGGTCGGACGTTTCCTGCGGCCGTACTTCCCGCCGACGCTCGCCGAGCACGCCGACGTCGGCGCGCATCGACTCCGCCATGAGCTGATTGCAACTCGCGCCGTCAACGAACTTGTCGATCTGGTCGGTTCGACTTTCGTCTTCAGCCATGTCCGCGATCGCGGGGTCGCGGCTGAGGATGTCGTCCGCGCATGGGTGATCGCGACGGACGTGCTTTCGATTCACGAACGCGCCGACGAACTCAAGCGCAACGCGGAGACGATCGCGTCCGAATCGGAGTTGGGCGCATTTCTCGCTCTGGAACGCGCATGCCGCAGCGCCACGGGATGGGCGCTCAGCGAACTCGAACCAGCCACCTCGATCGGCGCCGCGGTGACCCGCTTCAAGCCCGCATTCGAAATCCTATGCGGTGAGTTCGAGACGATGCTGGCTGGCGGCGAGCGCGACCGCTTCGAGCGCCTCTATCGCGTGCTGCGGGTCGACGTACTGGACGGCGAACTGGCGCATGGGCTCGTGCGCCTGGCCTTCGCCGATCACATTCTGAGCGTCCTGAGCTTGAGTTTCTCCCGCGAAATCGATCCGGCCAAAACTGCTCGCGCGTATTTCGGTCTGAGCGCGCAACTCAACTTCGCAATTCTCGAAGAAGCGCTTCAATCGATCGGCGGCGACGACCGCTGGGAGCGGCGCGCCGCCAACGAACTCGCCACCGAACTTCGCACCGCGCGCATCGCGCTGTGCTGCGCGGTCCTCGACGCCATCACTGAGAACCCCGATATCGATGTCGATGAATCGATCGAGCAGTTGAAGCGCGTTCGCGCCAACCGATTCGCGGAAGTCGCGCGGCTATTCGACGAACTGAAGACTCTGCAGCCGCCAAGCCTACCCGCGATTCACGTCACGATCCGCGCCCTCTCCCGCCTGGCAGTGGAGCTCGGCTGATCGCTCGCTCTTCAGAGCGCGACCTGCGGCAGTTGCGCCGTCGGCTGCATCGCGGATTGCGCGGCGGAGTCGATGTGCTCCGCCGGTTGGCGCTCCCGCAAATCCTGGTAGAGGCGCAGCCCCGCCGCGACCAGGAACGCGGTGGTCGCAAAGTTGACGCCGATCTCCGCAAGATCGACGAAAAAGATTGTCGTCCCGAGAAAACCCGTCACCACCCCGACCGGCCCGAATAGCAGGCTCACCACGACAAACGCGCCTGCCGCCCACGAGTTGAATCCCGACCAGACCGCGAGAAAAACCACGATCCGCGTCGCGACTTTGAAGAAGCGCTTGCGCATCAGGTCGCGGCTGAACAACAGCGCGTGCCAGCTATGTTTCCCGTCGAAGATCAGCGCGAACTGCGCAAAGTACAGCCACGCGTACACGATGGCGCCGAGCATGATCATCAGCACCAGCACGATGTATGCCCAAACGCCGATTGAAGCGGGCATGTAAGTCGACGCCTGCTGGAACAGGAACAGCCCCAGCGCCGGCGCGAGCAGTTGCAGAATCGTCACCCAGATGAACCCCGGCGCAAGCTGAATCGAGCGCCGGTAGACTTCGATCGCTTCGCCGATAATCGCAGGCTCACGGACTCCCGCCTGGATTCTCTTCAGCGAACACAGCGTAACCAGGGTCACCAGCAAAGTTAGCAGTCCGAAGATCAGATGTAGCGCGGTCGTGACCCACGGCGAGAACGGCTGCGGCTCTTGCAGCGGCGCGGGCTTGCTCGGCGTCGCACCTACGCTATCCACTTGCGTGTAGCTGATATTTTGCGAGCCCGGCTCAAACGTCGTCGCGAGACGGTATTGCAGATTCAACGCGTCCGGCAGCAGGCACAGCGCCGCCGCCAGCAGCAACGGCGCCAGCACGACAGCCAGCACCGACCAATTCCCGCGCAGATCGTTTACCGCGTTGGCGAGATATATGAAGCTGCTTTTGAGGCGGACGGAACTCACGGCGCGTTAGAGGTTGGCATCCTCGTACAATCGAGACAAGTCCGTGCCATTTCCCGATGACCAGCTATTGCTTCGATGATATAATGAGATTTCACGACCGCCCCTCACGGAGAATGCACTCATGGCCGACGACGATCGCGCAGCACAAATCGCGCATGAGAATAAACTCATCCGCCGCCTGCGCTTCCTGGTCGAGCTGACCTTCGCAACCATCGCGCAGGACAATGACATGACGCTCGAGCAGGGATGGGAGCACGTGCTCGCGCTCAAGGGCGCCGCGGTCGCGATGTTCCCCGGCAAGGAAGAAACCTTCGACCTCATCTATTTGCCGCGCTTCTCGCGTCTGCTCGCAGAGCGGTTCGGCGCGAATTGAAGCTATCAGGCACCATCGCGAAGCCCGACGGCTCGCTCGTCCGCGGGCATGTCAGCTTCACTGATAGAATAACTGCGGTCGATCCGGCATCTGACGCCGGCGACGACTACATCCTGCCCGGCTTCGTCGATCTTCAGGTCAACGGCTCGCACGGCATCGACGTGATGAACGCGTCGCCCGACGCACTCGCCAAGCTGAGCCATCATCTCGCGCACGAAGGCACCACCGCGTGGATGCCGACCGCGGTAACCGCGCCAATCGAAAAGATCGCGCAGGTGCACGATTCGATTGCGAGTGCATTTGAAATTTCGCAACGCGATAACTCCGCCGCCGGCGCCGCCATTCTAGGCATGCATCTCGAAGGTCCGTTCATCTCGCCGCACCGTCTTGGCGCGCATCCTGCGCTCAACCTCGATCCGCGTGGTGACGCCTTCGAGCGAGTGCTCGCGATGCGCGCGCTCCGCTTGATCACGCTCGCCCCCGAGTTGCCCGGTGCACTCGACGCTATTCGGCGCCTCACTGCGCGCGGCGTGGTCGTCTCTATCGGTCACACCAACGCGACTCTCGAGGAGGCCAACGCCGGCATCGCCGCCGGTGCCCGGATGTTCACGCATCTGTTCAACGCGATGCGCCCATTGAACCAGCGCGATCCCGGTGTCATCGCCGCTGCGCTCGCTGCATCACCTGCAAAGCCCGCAATGATCCCCGACGGCGTCCACGTCCATCCTGCGATGCTCCGTCTCGCCGTCACTGCACGCGGCAAAGACGGCATCATCCTTGTCACCGACAAAGTCGCGCTGGCAGAAACCTCTGGCGCTGAAAAAAATGTCGGCCGAGCCCGCGCGACGATTCGCGACGGCGCCGCGCGCCTCGATGACGACACGCTCGCGGGCAGCATCATCTCGATGCTCGACGGCGTGCGCGTCATGGTCGAAAGGGCAGAGGTCAGAATCGGCGATGCGGCCGTGATGGCTGCCGCGAATCCCGCCAGACTCGTGGGCGCCAACGATCGCGGCCGCATCCAGGCCGGTGCGCGTGCCGATTTGGCCGTGCTCAGCCGGGCGCTGGAGCTGAAGTCCGTGTTCATCGGCGGTCGCGAGATTGGTTAGCCGCCGAAACCTGAAAAATCGCGCACGGTTTTGAATTCGATGCCAAGGGTGGCGGGATGAACTATTCAGCCTGACCCCGGCGAACTTTCTGTGCTACCTCTAAGGTATGCGCCAGAATGCACAATACTCGCCTGATTCACGAAATTCGGGCGGCGCCCGCGCAACAGAAACAATTTTTGACGGAACGAAGCTACCGATGGTAGTGGAGTGCTCTGAGCACCACCACGGGTGGTATGAATCGCGGCGTAATGCTCCCAGCGACCGGTTCCTTTTCCCGCATCTGAGCATCAAACGGAGCCATAAATGCCACTGAACACAGCCTGCGTGGGCCGCGAATATCCGCCCGTTACGATTAACGTCACCCTCGATGCGCTCCAGAAGTACGCGCGCGCCTACAACGACGACAACCCCGCGTTCTTCGATGCGAACCGCCCCGGCGGTATTGTCGCGCCGCCGATGTTCGGCGTCACTGTCACGTGGGACGCGCTGATGAAAGCCATGATGGATCCCGACTTGCACGTCGACCTGCTACGCCTCGTTCACGGCGAGCAGGACATGGAATTTCCAAATCCGATTCGCCCCGGCGACGTCATCACCGCGAACGCAAAAGTCCTTTCGATCGAAGCCAAGACCACCGGCGAGACCATGACCGTCGAGCTCAACGCCACCAACCAGAAAGGCCAGCCGGTTCAGAAAACTCTCTTCATTATTTTCATCCGAGGCGCCAGAAACCGCGACGCTGGAGCCGCGGAACCGCGTCCCGTCGAGCCCGATCGCGGTGCGCCGCTCTTTTCCGTCGCGCAAACCATCGACAAGGATCAGACCTTCCGCTACGCGGAGGCCTCCGGCGATCCCAATCCGATCCATGTCGATGAGAACATCGCGAAGATGGCGGGCCTGCCGGGCATCATCGTGCACGGCCTCTGCACGATGGCGTTTACGTCGAAGGTCGCGATCGACAAACTCTGCGCCGGCGACCCGATTCGCCTCAAGCGCCTGCGCGTGCGCTTCTCCCGACCCGTGCTGCCCGGCCAGACCATCACGACCAAGGTTTGGGCGGACGGCGAGCGCGACGGCCGCAAGATTTTCGCCTACGAAACTTTCAATCCCGACGGTCAGGCCGTTATCAAGGGCGGCGTCGCCGAAGTCGCACCCTGACTTTGTGAAAATCACCATCGGCCTCTCGCTCTCTCTCACCGGCGAATACTCGCCGATGGGCCGGCAGGCGGAAATCGCGATTCGTCTGTTCGTCGCCGACGCCAACGCCAGCAGCGCGCTTCGCGTCGCCGGCGAGCGATGTGAGTTCGCGCTCGAATGCCACGACGACGCGAGCGATACCGCGCGATGCGCCGAAATCTATCGCTCGCTATGCGCGAATCGCCGCGCCGGCGTAATTTTCGGCCCGTACTCCAATCGCCTCGCGCGCGTCGCCGCACCCATCGTCGAACAATCCGGCCGCGTCTTCGTCAATCACGGCGGCGCCGGCGATGAACTATATGAGCGCGGCTACAAGCTAATCGTCGGAGTACTCAGTCCTGCAAGTGACTATTTGAGCGGCTTCGTCCGACTACTCACTCAACTCAAGTTGTGGCGCAAGCGCGTCGCGATCGTCGTATCGAAGTCTCCGTTCGCTCGCGCGGTTGCATCGGGCTTCGAGCGCGCCGCAGATGAGCGGGCCGCTCGCCGCCGCGGAGTCCGCGTCCGCGTCAAATGGAACGGCGCGTTCGACCCCGAAACGACGCCAGCGCGGCTTTTCCCCGCGCTCACGCGCAACCGCGTCAACGCACTCGCCAGCGCCGGCAGCTACGAGCACGACGTCGCCGTAATGCGCGCAGTCGCGGAGTCGCGTCTCAACATCCCGGTGCTCGGATGTGTGGCAGCCGGCGTCGGCCGCTTCGCGTCGGACCTGGGCGAACTGGCGGACGGAATCGTTGGCCCCTCGCAATGGGAGGATTCCGTCGAGCTCGAGCCCGCGCTCGGACCGACGCCCGCCGAGTTTGCGCGCCGGATCCGCGCGGCAGGCGCGGACGATACTCCCGACTATCCAGCCGCGCAGATTTACGCCGCCGGCCTGCTGACTGCCGCCGCGCTTGCGAGCGCCGGCCACCCGGACGACGCGATGCTTCGCACCGCATTCTCGGATTTGCGCACCACCACGATGTTCGGCGACTTTGCGATCGATCGCATTACCGGCCGCCAAGTCGGTCACCAGATGCTGCTCGTGCAATGGCACCGCGGGCGCAAGGTGATTATCGCGCCCGAGTCGCACGACGACTCAGGCTCGCTCGATTTTCCCGCCGGATGGCGTCTGCTGCTTGCGGGCGCCGAGGCCCTTCGCTTAAGTCGTCCCGACGATTCGCAGGAGTCGCTCGACGACGAAGATCCGGGCGCCGATGAAGATGAGCGCAATCACGATTAGGCTAGAAGGCCGCAAGATTATCGCGATCGGCCTGATGTCCGGGACTTCGCACGACGGCGTGAGCGCCGCGCTCGTCGAACTCGACGAGCGTTCCCGTCCGCCCGCGCGGGTGATCGCGTTTGACGCTTTTCTGTACCCCGCGCGCTTTCGCAAAGCACTGCTCGCCGCTTCCGCCGATGAAAAAATCGGCGCCGCCGCGATCTCCACGCTCAACTTCGCGCTCGGCCGCGACTTCGGCCGTGCCGCCATCGAGATCGCCAGGCGCGCGCGCATCGCACTGTCCGACGTTGCCTTTATCGGATCGCACGGCCACACCTTTTTTCATCTGCCGCCTCGGCGCACGACGCGCGGACAGCTCGCCTCCACGATGCAACTCGGCGAGTCCGCCGTTATCGCCGCAGCCACCGGCGTTCCGGTGGTCGCCGACTTCCGCACCATGGATCTCGCGCTCGGCGGCGAGGGCGCTCCTCTCGCACCGCTCGCTCATCTCTGGCTGTTCGCCGATCCCAAGCGCGGCCGCGTCGTGCAGAACATCGGCGGCATAGGCAACGCGACTTACATTCCGCCGCGCGCGCGTCTCGGCGACCCCGACTTGATCGCATTCGACACCGGCCCGGGCAACGGAATGATAGACGCGCTCGCTTCGCGAATCTCCGGCGGCCGCCTGCGGATGGATCGTGACGGGCGCATCGCGGCGCGCGGCCACCTAAACGATCCGCTGCTCGCCAAGCTGATGCGGAATCCTTATTTCAGCCGCCGCCCGCCAAAATCCACCGGCCGCGAGGAGTTCGGACCCCATCTTCTGGATCGCATCGTCGCCGCCGGCCGCCGCACGAAAATCGTTGACTACGATCTGGTCGCGACCGTCACCGCGCTCACCGCGCGCTCGATCACCGACGCATGCCGCCGCTTCATTTTTCCCCGCGGTCCCGTCGATCAGTTGATCGTCACCGGTGGCGGCGCGCAAAATCCCACCCTGATGCGAATGATCGCGGCCGATCTTCCCAATGTCGAAGTGATGACAGCCGCGGACATCGGCCTTGACGGCGACGCGCTCGAGGCCGTCGCATTCGCCATCCTCGGCTACCAGATGTTGCGCGGGCGCCAGGGCAACATCCCCACCGTCACCGGAGCGCGCGCTCCTGCCATCCTCGGCAAGCTCACGCTGCCCCCGCAGCCATTAATATGATCGCCTTCGAGCGCAACGGTTTGCAGTTCGATTTCCGCACCAGCGGGATCGCGATTCATCGCGGCCACGTTCTATTGGTCCGCGTCGAGCAATACGACTTCTGGTTCTTACCAGGCGGGCACGTCGAAATCGGCGAACTCGCCGACGCCGCGATGATACGAGAGATGCGCGAGGAAACCGGCCTGCAAGTCGAAATCGATTGCCTGATCTGGCTGGTCGAGAACTTCTTCACTCTCGATGGCAAACCCCATCATGAGCTCGGATGTTTTTATCTCGTCAAGCCGCTCGCAGCTCAGCTGGATCTCAGCAAAGAATTCTATGGTAAGGAAGATGACGGCACGCCGCTGACCTTCCGCTGGCACCGCATCGACGCACTCACTGGCCTGAATATCTTTCCCTCGTTTCTGAGAATCCGCCTGAATGCACTACCCACTTCGATTACTCACATCGTCCAAAGAGATAAGGACTAGTACAAGAAAGATACGGCTTTCCGTTACCAATCTCGTAGCGTCTCAAGGCTTTGACTTGAACAGGGTCGTGTGAAAGGCTCCGTCTGGTCTCTTCCGTGCCATCGCCGGTTTCCCCAAATAACTTCATCATGGAGGATTCGATGAAAACCCGCATTGTGGGCGTCATCGCTGCAAGTGCGATGTTGGCCATCGCCATTTTCACATCGCCCGCTCTTACGCAGGCCGGCGACGATTCAAAAGTCGTTTCGACCCCCAACGCGACTATCACTCTTACGACTTTTCAGGCGGCCTCGGTGGTCATCGGGCAGGCCGATTTCTCCGGAGGATTTCCAAACCAGGGGCCAGCCAAATCTTACCTCGTCTGGCCAAGGCAACGCGGCGAATCAGTTTGGAGGACCCCAGTCGCCCTATGTCTCCGGCAAGGTGCTATTGGTCGATGATTTCTACGACAGCCGCGTTCTCATATGGAAAAAGGCTCCCACGTCGGATCAGGTTAAGGCAAATTTCGTGATCGGACAGGCCAAATTCGGAACCCGGAACTTTGCTTGCACCGCTAAAGGCATGAATGCTCCCGAAACGATTTCCGCAGCCGGCGGAAAACTGGTCGTGGCCGATTCCAGCAATGCTCGCGTGCTCATCTATAACAAGATTCCGGCAAAGAACGGGCAAAAGGCGAACATTGTGCTCGGCCAGAACAACTTCAAAACTTGCGTTACGCTCAATAGCGGTACCGGAACTTCGGGTGCTCCAAGCGACGCCAACTTCAGCTATCCGGCGGGAGTGTGGACCGACGGGACAAGGCTGGTCGTCACAGATGAAGATGAAAATCGGGTTTTGATTTGGAACAAGTTTCCGAAAAAGAATTTTCAGCCAGCTGATATCGTGCTCGGACAGCCCGACTTTACTTCAAACGTAGTAAACAACAACGGCTCAGGCGGTTCAGGACTGCCCAGCGCAAAGAACATGAACATGCCGTATGACGGCGTGTTCAGCAACGGCACTCAACTCTTCGTCGACGATCAGATGAACAACCGCATCCTGGTGTGGAACACGTTTCCAACCGCGAACTTTACGCCCGCCGATGTCGTGCTTGGCCAGCCAAACTCCACCTGCGGCGTGGAAAACAACGACGGCACCGGATGCACCGAAGGCGGACCATCCGCAAACAATCTCAGCGAGCCGGCGGGAGTCACCCAGGTCGGCAACCAGCTTATTGTTGCCGATGGCAATGGTCGGTACCTGATTTACGACGGCATGTAGTCAGACTTTCGGCAAATATCTTTGCGCGGCGCGATGCCCGAAGGCTGAGCTTCACGCGCTGCGCCTGTCCTCTGGCGCTTCGACTCCCGCCTTCGCTGCGGACTCGACCACCGCCGATCGAAAGATCCCATGCGCCATCGTTGATTCCTCGCGATCCGCGCGCGCCGCGTAGATTCTCATCCGCGCTTCATGCGCCGATTTGTCGTCCGGCGCAGCCGCCACCGCCCAGTCCGCCAGGTGACATGCGAGCACGACTTCACCCGCCGCGAGTTTCTCATTCGCGCGCGCGATCACCGGCCCGACGCCACCAGCCAGCGCCGCGATCTCCCGCGCGCGCTCGGCGTCGGTCGCCGGTTTCAGATTCGACGGCATGCCATCGTACCATCCGCCTTCCAGCCGCCAGATATTGCGCACGATAAACTCGGGCTCGTCGTAAACCGCCTGTAGCCACGGCTTCTCCGCGAGATTCGCCGCCGGCTTCACGGTGTGAATTACCTCGTCGAGCGGCGCGCCCGCATTCATCATCGCAATAGTCTGATCGTATAAACTTTGCAGATAGTTCGCGGTGTCGTTCAGCACCTGGCGCACCCGAATAGCGCCGAACACCGGGTAGCCATGCCCCGGCACGAGTAGTTCCGCCCCCAGCCGCGCCATCACGCGCAGCGCCTCGGCCCATTCGCGCGCATAGCGTTGCGCCTTCTGCGGATTACCCGCGTTGGGCGCCGCCCAGATAATCAAATCTCCGGTGCACAGCACCTTGCGCTGCGGAATAAACACCCAGCAATGGTCGTCGGTTTCGCCGCGCGCATGATGGCATTCGAACTTGTCGTCGCCCGCAACTACATTCAACTGACTATCGAAGTAGGTATCCGGATATACATACTCAGTCGGCCACGGCGCCGGCCGGTTGAACTGCCGTGTATTGACTACTGTGTTATAGCCAGTCGTCCGCTTGTAGCGATCGAACCGCGCGGCGACCGCGCGATGCCCCACGACGCGCGGACGGGCGACCTTGTTCCTCTGCGCGTCCGCGACGATCGCCGGCATTCCGCACGCGTGATCGACGTGGCCGTGCGTGTAGATAGCCGTGTTCACCCGCTCCGGCGAGAACTGCCGAATCAGCTTCACCGTCGCGTCCTGGTTGAAGTATCCGCCGGTGTCGATCAGCACCAGCCCCTCACGCGTCTTTGCCGCCGTCACGTTCGCAAACCAGCGATAGAACATCACGCCGTCCGCAATTTCTTCGTACTCGCCGGTCGGCAATAGCGGATGAAACTGCCGGGTCGTAATAGCGCCAGTGAAAATCTTTTCCGATTGATCTCTAATGACGCCCATAACTCGATCTTCCTCTCAATCGATCCGATGCAGCTCGCGGATATGCCGAATCTTCTCGTGCTCGACCCACGTATACCGCTGATGCTGATCGACGAGTCGCGCCTCGATTCCCGCCGCGCGCGCTCCCTCGACGTCGATCGAATAGATGTCGCCGGTAAATTTGGCTTCGTCGGGACCGACGCCCAGCCGTTCGAGTGCGATTCGAAAAATCCGCGGGTCGGGCTTCGCGACGCCAACGATATGCGAATCGATTATCACGTCGAAGTACTTCGCCAGCCCGAATCGTTTCGCGTCCGCCTCGACTTGACCCTCCGCATTCGACACGATCGCGAGCTTGTAGCCCGCCGACTTGAATGCCTCCAATGCCTCGAATGTTCCCGGCCGCACCACGCGCCACAGCGTGGCCTCGCGATGTATCGCGCCGAACTTTGCAGCGCATTCGTGAAATTCATCTGCCGGAATTCCTGCAGCCGTCATCCAGCCGCGAAAGAAAAATTCGTACGCCGCGCTGGTGGCTT
>Ga0074044_10003458_pt1 | contig 13419 bp, 13 predicted proteins | sample BogForMeECP23OM1_FD_94443 | JGI IMG/M metagenome (GOLD analysis project Ga0074044, IMG submission 94443) | Bog forest soil microbial communities from Calvert Island, British Columbia, Canada - Bog Forest MetaG ECP23OM1 | ecosystem: Environmental > Terrestrial > Soil > Wetlands ... | reverse complement strand
CGACGATTGCGAGACCCGAACTCGCACTTCAGGACTCGTCATACGAGAGTCGCCGCATCAAAATGCCAACCTCCAGTTGCATTTTGGCCCTCGAAAAAATGAGGGGATGGCTGGGGAGCGCGCCGGCTTCGTGCTGATGAAACGCCACAACACACCGCAAGGTCTACAGTTTTATGAGGTGAGGCGGCTGCCTAATACTTCAATTTCGGGACGCCAGATGCGCGTGCTTGGCGAAGAGCGCGACTTTTTCCTCGTAGGTTAGCTGCACCTCGCGTTTGCATCCCTCGCAATTAAACTGCGTGGCTCTCATAAACCAGCCCCCGGGTTTGATTATCGGGTGGCCGCAATGCTTGCACTCAAGAGTGAGGTCCACGCGTAGCAGCCGCCTGGAAAGCGCCATGGCATTGCTCCCTACCGGAGTGGGAACGCTGGCGTGTCTATCAGCCAACGGCGCCGGGAACTCTTCGGCCGATGGCGAACATTACCTTACTCGCAAATAGGACATTCCGCGACCTAAATTCGAACACTCACGGGATTACGGGGACCGAGCGCCGAGAGGCAGGCGAGGGTTCGGCGGCGCAGTCCACTGCGGTGAAGGAGTAGCGAACCACCCCGGCCCCGAGCCGTGCGTTATCGGTCGCGAGGCCGTGGGCGAAGCGTCGGCAGGGGAATGCATAGGCCAGGGCGCTATGGATTAAGACGAGAACGACCGACCGAGAAGAACCTCATCCACGCAAAGTTAACGAAATAACGCTAGGTAAAGCTATTCGCGGGTATCTGAGCGGGGGGTGGAATGTTCCGATGGCTCCGCCGTTGGCGCACTGGATTAGACGACGACGCGGAGGACCAGGCCGCGCTGCTGCGTGACGTTAGTCAAATTGAGGAGTTGACGCGTATCCTCCAACAAGCCCGCGAAGCTGTTTCGCTGGATACCGAAATCCGTCCTTCTGACAACGTCACAAGCCTTTCGGAGCGAGCCGTCCGTCCCTAAAGCTGCCACGCGCCGCAATCGAATCGCGCCCAGTTCGGTCCGCGTTTGCGTGGGCGCTCCGCGCCACCTTCTCCCGAACGGGAGAAGGGGACCCACGCCTCGCGCGGCTCAGCGGTTACGGCGGCGCCTCACTTAACCACCTTACTCGCGCCCGGCCTGGGCTGACGCCTCAGCTACGACACCGGATGTCAGATTAAGTCTTAATTATCACATACGAATATTGTTTATGTGACGGCTGTTCAACATCGGGGGCCTAAATTTGTGGCGCCTTTGCTCGGTCGATGATGGTGCAGCATCTTCGGTTGCTGTAGCCTCGGCGCCCGTCGGTCTTCCTCTTCACAACTTACGGAGGGCATATGCTCGCCCCATATACGGCCGTTGGCCTGATCCCGAGCGTTCGCGGTGTCCGTCGTCGGGCGGAGATCGAGCGTAATCTCGAACACATCGCTCACCTGATCGCAGCCGCCTCCTGGCTCTCGAGCCTTGACCTGCCCGTGCGCCTCGTTGCCGTGCCCGAGGGCGCGCTTCAAGGCTTCACCGATGAGGTTTTCGACCTCGACCACGCGACATACGCCCGCGAGACGGCCATCGACATCCCCGGCCCGGAGACGCGGTTCCTCGCCGACCTCGCGCGCCAGTGGAACGTGTTCATCATGGCCCAGGCCAAGGCGCGCCACGAGGCCTTTCCCGACCGCTTCTTCAACGTCGGCTTCGCCATCGACCCGAGCGGCGAGGTGGTCCTCAAACACTACAAGCTCGCGACCCTCTACCCGGTCGAGCATTCGGTGACGCCGCACGACGTGTGGGATCGTTGGATCGAGCTTTACGGCCGCAATCTCGACGCCTTCTATCCCGTCGCCGACACGGAGATCGGCCGGTTGGCTGTACTGATGGCAAACGAGGGATCGTACCCAGAGAATGCGCGCGGGCTGGCGATGAACGGCGCCGAGGTGGTGTATCGGGCCTCGTATCCACACCCGCATACCGGCAACGAGTTCTTCGAGATCCAGAACCGCGCCCGCGCTCTCGACAACAACTTCTATGTCGTCGCCCCGAACATGGCTACCTACTATCTCGACGCCGGATCGGACCTGCCCATCGACACCTTTGGCGGCCGCTCGATGATTGTTGATTACAAGGGTCGCATCGTTGGCCGCCACGACTACGGCGCCGGCTCGTCGTATGTTGCCGGGACAATCGATATTGAGGCGCTGCGCGATCATCGGACCCGCGCGCAATGGGACAACTGGATGAAGGACCTGCGTACAGAGGTATACCAGACGATCTACGAGCAGCCGATCTATCCGAAGAACCTCTATCTCGATCGCGTCCCTTACACTCATGCCGAATTTCGCCGTGAAGTGATCGACCGCCAGATCACGCATATGGTTGAGCGCGACATCTGGGTGCGGCCATCCTGGTATGGGTCACCCGGACCAGAACCGAGCAAGAAAGCCGAAGAGAACACCTGATCGCACGAGGCGCCCTGCGTCAGCCCCTGGTCGGCTGTTCAGGGCCCGCGCGAGCCTTTGCCCCGTGGGCGGAGCATAATCGGCCGGGAGGGGCTGTTTCAGGGTTACGGGGGTTACGGTGACGCCTTACGTGCGCCCCGAAGGCGCGTGCCGCCAGTGGAGGGAGGTCCCACCCGGATGATTGTCAATGAGTCCGGTAGCTGACGAGCGGTTCGGCCGGGCCGAAGCCTCGTGACAAAGGCCGCCCTGTGCCGTTGAGCGATCCGGGCCGTAATGCGACCAATCAGAGGGTGATCCAATCCGATTTTGCTTCGGCTTTTGAAATTGGCCACGAGTGCAGATACACCACTCGCGCCTGCTCCCAGACCTCGAACGTGTCGTAAGCGCCAGGCTGTTCCTTGAACAGCAATTTTGACTGCTCGATAGCTTCTCGGTCTGACACGTCTGGAAGTTCTCTCAAACCTGCGACATGGCCGTCCCTGATAAAATAGCACCGCATGGCAATGCTCCCGCGTGCATGGGATAGTCCTCTGCAATGCAGGCGACAATATGCCCAAAGTCCACAGAATTTGTCAGGTAAGCTTGCCGCCCAGTACCGCAAAAACAAAGCCTTAGGGGCGGACGCTGACGCAGCTCGCCCGAAATTTTTTCTGATCTTTTGAGCTGGCGCAATGGACCCTCGATCAGCGTCTTGATAGAGTTGAAACTGTTCTTGGGAAAGACCAAGGAAATATGAAATGTCATATCGCCACAATCGCGCAATTGCCTCATATAAACTCAAGAGCGTTGCTGAACGAAATTCGCCCGTTTTCGTGGAAATGACGGATTTTGAATTTGACGAACGCGGTCCACTCTATGACGCGGCAATGGGCGATGATGCACATTGTCAGCTATTGCTTGCAGATATGCTTTTCGAGCAAACAGAAGCATATCGCCAATTGTGCTGCCGCGGCCCGGAAAAGGTACAGAATTTCCCGAGTTGAAACGATCGCCGCATCCAAGTCCGAGCCATTGTCTCCTGCTCTACGGGCGCGACGGCCTCTTGGCGAAAGGCACGCAAAGCAGCGCTGCGACAGTTAAGACGGCGACCATGGCCCACGCTTCGTTAATGGCTTGAACCAACGCGGCGGTCTCGACGAGCGCGTGCATCATCGCGCGGGTTCCGTCATCGAGCGGACCAGCTCGACGTGCTGCGAAAGCATCAAGCGGTATACCGACAAATTTGGCGGTCGCGATATCGCCCGACGCCAATCTGTCCGCCATTGCGGCGGCGTGCACAGGCGCGCGGACGTAGATAAGCGTGTCAATCAGCGCAAGACCGATGGCTCCGCCGAGATTGCGCATCAGGTTGAACAGACCGCTGGCGTCGGGAACGCGACTCGCATTGAGGTGGCCGAGCGCCAGCCGCGTGGGCGGCAATAGGCAAAACATGATGGCGAAGCCGCGGATGACCTGGGGCCAAAACATCGCCTCGAAATCGGTTTGCGGCGTCTGGAGCCCGCTGAGCCCTAGACCGAGCGCAAATAGGCCAAACCCGACGGCCGTGAGCAGTCGCGCGTCAAGGCGCTTCTCCAATGCGACGGCGATGGGCGCGGTCAGCAACTGCGCTACGCCAGTCACCAGCATCGTCTTGCCGATCTCCAAAGCATTGTGCTCTCGGACAAACGCCAGAAAAACGGGCATCAGATAGACCGAGCCGAAGAGGCCGATCCCGAGTACGAAACTGAGAACGGAGCCGATCGTAAAGCTCCGGTCCGCGAAGGTGCTGAGACTGACGACCGGCCGCGTCGCGTTGAGGGTCCGCCCGACAAAGCCAACGAAGCTCGCGACGCTGAGAGCCAGGAAGCTCAGGACGAATCCAGAGCCCCAGCCGCGCAGCGGAGCCTCTTTGAGGGCGATTTCCAGCGAAGCCAGCGCGACCGCCAAAAGACCCAACGCCAGAACATCGACCGCCCGGAGGTCGCCGAGTCGCATCGGGACCTTGGGCAAGAGGACGCTCGCGAGAGCCGCCGAGAAAATCCCCGGCGCCATGTTGATCAGAAACAGCCAATGCCAAGAATAGGTTTCCGTGATCCAGCCGCCGACGACCGGACCGACGGTCGGAGCAAGGACCGCCAGCACGCCGGCGAACGCGGTTGCAAACCCTTGTCGTTGCGTCGGAAACAGCAGAAACACCGCCGAGAAGACCGCAGGGATCAATGTCCCGCCAGAAAACCCCTGCAAACCCCGCCAGGCAATCAAGGCGCCGAAGGTTCCGCTCGCGGCGCAGCCGAGCGACGCAAGCGTAAACACGCACACGCCCATTACGAACAGCCAGCGCATGCTGAGGACGCGTGTCAACAAACCCGTCAGCGGAATAGCAACCACTTCGGCGGTGAGATAGGCGGTTTGAACCCAACTCATCTGATCCGGCGGGATGTCGAGCGCGCTCTGGATCCTGGGCAAAGAGGTGGCGACAACCTGGACGTCGAGGATCCCCATGAACATGCCGACGCACATCACGGCGAAACCGGTCCACGTGGACGCGGCGACAGGAGAGACGGACATAGACTCAACCGAGGCCGACACGATGCGCTCCGATCAATGCGGCATTCTCCGCCCGAATGCGGATCGTGAGCATGATTGCGTTGGCGACGGAGAAGGCCAGGGCGAACCATGGCAGGCCGAGGCACAGCGGTAGCGCGGCGATCTCCCCGATGACAACCGCGTAATTCGGATGCGCCAGAAATCGATAGGGGCCGTTCGTCACCAGCGGAACGCCGGGCAGAACGATGATGCGCGTTGTCCAGCGGCGACCGAGCGTTATCAGGACCCAACCCCGTAATATCTGCAAGACCAGGAAGATCGCCAGCCAAATTGAATCGAGTGCTCGCGCCCAGCCGAAAAGCCAAAGGCTTCCGAGCCAGAGAGCATGGAGTGCGACAATCGCCGGATAGTGCCCCGGCGCGACCTCGAATGCGCCGCTTCCGATAAGGACCGCCGTGTTGCGGCGAGCGATAGCGAGTTCGGCGAGGCGCTCTGCCGTGACGGCGCCCAACAAGAGAACGGCAAGCATCACGCGGCGGTCTTCAACGAAACGCAGCTTGCCGTGAATCCCGGCCCCATCGCGGTCAGCAGTGTCCGCGATGGCAGGCCAGATTGAATGAGCCGCTCAAGGACGAAGAGAGCAGTGGGGGCGGACATGTTGCCATAGTCGGCTAAGATCGCCCGCTCATGGTTGAAAGCCCCTTGTCCCAGCGCCAAGGCCCGCTCCAAGGCGTCGATGACCTTAGCGCCGCCGGGATGACAAGCGAAGCGGTCAACATCGCTCAACCCTAGTCCGGCGCGGCCGAGTATGCCAGAAATAGCGGGGATGATATGCGCTTCGGCGAATCGCGGTATGGCGCGGTCGAAGATCACGCCGAAGCCTTGCGGATCTACATTCCAGCCCATGATGTTGAGCGTGTCGGGCCACACATGCTGGCCCTCCATTTCAACGACACAAACTCCCTCTTTTCCGGCCCGCAGCACACATGCCGCCGCCCCGTCTCCAAAAAGGGCAGTGGCGACAATGTTCGCTTTGGACAATAGGTCGAGCCGGAACGCTAGGGTGCAGATCTCGACCCCGACGAGCAATACGACAGTCCCTGGACGGGATTGCGCCAAGCGGGACGCGATCGACAACCCTGAGACCCCGCCGGCGCAGCCAAGTCCGAACACCGGCACACGTTCAACATTGGCGTGAAAGCCAGCCCGCCCCGCAGCCCTAGCTTCTAAACTGGGCGTCGCGACGCCGGTCGACGAGACCGTGACCACTGTGTCGACTTCAGCGGCGCTAATGCCGGCGGCATTGAGAGCCTTGGTCGACGCATCGACGAACAGCTGGCAAGCGCCGGCGAGATAAGCCTCGCTCCGCTCTGGCCAGCCCCGCGGCTCCAGATACCATTCGAGCGGCATCACCGCGTAGCGGCGCCGTACGCCTGAACTTCCGAACACTGCGGCCAGCCGCTCGAAAATGGGCCTTGAAGGGATTGTGTCAAAACGGGTTACGGTTGACGCCTCACGTAACCCCCTTTCTCGCGCCCAGCTTTGGTCCGCGTTTGCGTGGCCGTAATCGCACCCTATGAGCGCGGCGACCGAAGAACGGGGCGATTCCAGCGGTCGCCCGATTGTCTCCGCGGTCGCGCAGGACCGGACTCCCGGAACGGGCTCATCGAGGCCGTCGGCCTGGCGGTCAATAAGTTCACGACGGAAACATTTCGCTTGACCAAACGTAAGGCGCTGCGCTCTTGTGTGAAAGGGCGGGTCGAGGCGCTGGGGCGTCAATGGCAGCCCGTGTTGCGCTCGGGGGGCCGGCGCCATGATCTCCAACGCCCGAAGGCTCGGGCTCGCCGTGTTGCTTGGCTGCGGTTGCGCCCTCGTCGGGGCGCCCGCCGGCGCATTGGCGGGCGCCTGGACGCTTCCGCAAGGAAACGGCCTCATGATCGACACCCTGTTCGGCTGGACGGGCGAGGGCGCGCCGTGGGGCGGCAATAAGGGCGTCGATCAGACCCGGTTCGACGCGCAGGCCTATTTCGAATACGGCTTGACCGACGACTGGACGATTTTCGGCCAGACGGCGTTCGAGAGCTATGCGCTCGGGCCGCCGACGCAGAATGTCTACCGCGGCCTCGACTATTCGGACCTCGGCGTAAGGCGCAGGCTCTGGTCGACCGGCGAATGGGTGTTTTCCGGCGAGGCGACCGTCTTCGCGCCCGGCGCTTATGACGCGGCCGCGCCGGCTCAGGCGGGCGATACCGGTTGGGCAGGGGAGGGGCGCCTGCTCGCGGGTACGAACTTTTCCGTCGGGCAATGGCCGGGCTTCTTCGACGCCGAACTCGGCTACCGCCTGCGCACCGCCGGGCCGCCCGACGAGTGGCACGGCGATCTGACGGTCGGGCTCAAGCCGGCGCCGGGCTTCATGCTGATGCTGCAGGATTTCACCACCGTCTCGACCGCCTCGGCGAATCCGGAATTCCCCGCCTGGAGGCAATCGGTCGTCGAGGCGAGCCTCGTCGTCCCGCTCGTCGATCGATGGTCGATTCAGATCGGATTGTTCACAAGCGTGCTCACGGTCAAGACGAACACCGAGCGCGGCGCGGCGCTGTCGGTCTGGCGGACTTTTTGAGAACTCACTTCATCCTGCCTGAAACCAGCTTGCTTTGTCATACCCGCGAAAGCGGGTATCCAGACATGCGCCGGATCGCGGCGAGGGCCCTGGATTCCCGCGGGTCGCGGGAATGACACGAGTTCACATCCACTTCTCGAACAGCTCCCTTCCGATCAGCATGCGTCGGATCTCGCTCGTGCCCGCGCCGATCTCGTAGAGTTTTGCGTCGCGCAGCAGCCGGCCCAAAGGATAATCGTTGGTGTAGCCGTTGCCGCCGAGGATCTGGATCGCGTCGAGGGCGACCTGGGTCGCGCGCTCGGCGGCGTAGAGGATGGCGCCGGCGGCGTCCTCGCGCGTCGTCTCGCCCCGATCGCAGGCCTTGGCCACGGCGTAGACGTAAGCCTTGGACGCGTTCATCGTGACATACATGTCGGCGAGCTTGCCCTGGACGAGCTGGAACGTCCCGATCGGCTGGCCGAACTGCCTGCGCTCGTGCACGTAGGGCATGACGACGTCGAGCGCCGCCTGCATGAGGCCGAGCGGCCCGGCCGACAGCACCACCCGCTCGTAGTCGAGCCCGCTCATCAGCACATTGACGCCCTTGCCGACCTCGCCGAGCACGTTCTCCTCCGGCGTCTCGCAATCGGAGAAGACGAGCTCGGAGGTGTCGGAGCCGCGCATGCCGACCTTGTCGAGCTTCGTCCCGCTCGCGAAGCCCTTCATGCCGCGCTCGACGAGGAAGGCGGTGATGCCGCGCGCGCCCGCCTGCGGGTCCGTCTTGGCGTAGACGATGATCGTCTCGGCGACCGGGCCGTTGGTGATCCACATCTTCGCGCCGTTCAGGACATAGCGGTCGCCCTTCTTTTCGGCCCGCGTGGTCATAGAAACGACGTCCGAGCCCGCGTTCGGTTCCGACATGGCCAGGCCGCCGACATGCTCGCCGGAGATGAGTTTTGGCAGATAGCGCGCCTTCTGATCATCATTCCCATTGCGCACAATCTGGTTGACGCAGAGGTTCGAGTGCGCCCCATAGGAGAGGCCGACCGAGCCCGAGGCACGCGACACCTCCTCCATCGCCACGCAGTGGTGGAGATAGCCGAGCCCCAGGCCACCGTATTCCTCGGGCGCGGTGATCCCGTGCAGGCCGAGCGCACCTATCTTCGGCCAGAGGTCGCGCGGGAAGAGGTTGTCGCGGTCGATCGCCGCCGCCCGCGGCGCGATCTCCTTCTCGGCGAAAGCTTTCGCGCTCTCGCGGATCATCTCGGCGCTCTCGCCGAGGTCGAAATCGAAGCTGCGCGGGGCGTTGGGAATCATGGCCTTAGGCGCCAAAAGCTGCGACGCTTGCGATCGATGTTGGGCGCATTGGGCGGGGAAGTCCGGTTGTCGGGCACGTCGCCTGTTTTTGAAATGCCAAGTCCGGACGCGTTCGAGACGACGTGAAATGACGAACAACGTCGTGAAACAGGTCGAAATCCTTTCATTTTCTTTTCCGAATCGAAGTTTTTCAAAGGGTTACGGCGGATTTTCGGGCGCGGTTGTTTTCGCGTTCCCATGAAAAGCATTGTACGACAAGATTCGATTATACGGAAGGAATTGTTCGCATTGTCGTTTAAGTCCGTCGGGAAGGATTCCTCGTAACTACCTAAACTTGTTCAACAGTTTATCACGCATGTTCATTCCGTCGCGCTCCTTCTCGACCGCGAGAAAAGGCCTCCTCCGCTCTCCTCCCAGCGCTCGCTGACGGCGCAAGGCCGTCCCGACAAGCTGGATCAGAGGCTCGATCGGAGACCGCCAACCGCAAATGCGATGGGCCCGAAAGTGTCGACCCGTCGCGGCGGTCATCCGTCATGTATGGCGCGATTTGTAGGGCTAGGGCAGTTCAGTGGGTGGGGCGGCGTCGCCTTGCGACCTGGGACATGGTCAAGCGTCTTGTTTGCGCATTCGATGATCAGGCTGTGTGGACATCAAAAAGTAAACACGCGGCCGAGATTTATCTGTTGAAAGAACTCATCTCCTCCGGCGATCGCTAATTGCCATGCTCAGTGCAGGGTCTTTGCGGGGATGACCCGAGTCGCGACGACCACGGCGACCGCTTGGCTGAGGTTCATGCAGTTCAACTTGTGGCGGGCGGTATCCAAGTATGTTTTGACCACGCTGATGGCCAAATCCAGGTCGTCAGCAATTTCATGAACTGTTTTTCCTCTCGCCGCCCAGATAAGACATTGCTCTTCGCGCCGAGACAACCCAACCGACGGCGAAGGGAGCGTCAGATCGACGTTGGCGGCCGAATCAATAAGAAATGACAGTTTTTGTAGCGTGACCATGTTCTCGCGTTTATATTGAACCCACTCGGCCTCAGAGTGATCGCTGGAGAAGGAAACCAGCGAGCGCATCTCCCTTCGGTTCCGAACCGGGATCGACACGCCGTTCCGCCCGACGCCGTGTTTTGCCGCGTCGGCAAGGAATGCGAGCGCTGTCGCATCGCTGCTCGCCAACGTTTTCCAGTCGAACGGAAGCATCGCGTTCCGTCCGCGCACGAGGACGGGATCGGTCCGCTCATAGCCTTTACGAGAGTAATGCTCCTGCCATTCCCTCGAATAAGTAGCAATGGCGGACGCCACGTCATAGCCTTTGCCCGGCGCAAACCGCACATGCGAGACATGACTGACTCCAATCTCCTGTGCAATCGGTCTCAACGCCTCGCCAAGATCCAGCGTTTTGCAGCCGTGGATCGCGTCGGTCAGTGTCGCGGCTGATTCAACTATATCGACGGGCTCGAGTAATTCAATTTGCGCCATCTCATACCTCCAGGCCGGTTAATAGACCGGGATCATGCGGGCTGGATCGGGCAGTGTATTGTCGACATAAGCGTCCGAGAGACCGACAAAAAAAGCCTTGCTTTTGGTCGGCCTACCCTCAGGAATCCCCTCATTTCGAGAACGGCCCGATTTCGGCGCTTTTGGGCCCTCACGTAGAGCGAATGGGGAGCCTAAGGCCCCTCATTTGTCGTGGCGCGACCTCTCTCTCGACGATTGCGAGACCCGAACTCGCACTTCAGGACTCGTCATACGAGACTCGCCGCATCAAAATGCCAAGCTCCAGTTGCATTTTGGCCCTCGAAAAAATGAGGGGATGGCTGAGCGGCCAACCCGAAGTTTACTTCAAACCATTACCAGACGCCGATGAGGAACTCTCGCCGTAAAATATGGTTCAGTTAAGAATACCTGTCAACTCTTTAGTTCTCACTATCTGTACGTGTGTTATCTGAGTTTCATCAACCCACCTCGCTGGCTGCCGCGCTCGCTCAGCGAACATTTACGGACCATAGCCGACCGAAGCACTTGCGACCGGAGCACTTGGGGTGCAGATGCGCCCAAAGCAGAGATTTGCACGTCCGAAGTCAAGGTTGCGGTACCCCTTGTAAGCAACGGGCAGTGCAAGCGGATAGCGATGGTTGACATGCTCAGCAATTGCTTTCCGCTGCGACTGCCACGTCAACGTATCCATGCTCGCCAGCGGGCATGACGGCTGGTTCCTGGGCCAGCCGTCATATTACGAGCACGGCCGGCCGGGAGCGTCACAACACGCCCGTCTTTGGACGGGCTACGAGGAGAGTCCGCGGCGCGAGGCACCGGCTGAGGGGAATTCGCGCGAGAGGCCTCGATCGATCCGCGCGCGAACTCCCCACCCCTATTGCCTCTCCCAAGGGGAGAGCGGGAAAGTCACCCGATCGCGATCTTCCGCGGCTGGGCGTGCTTCGCCTTCTGCAACGTCAGGGTCAGCACCCCGTCCTCGAGGTTGGCGCCGATCCTCTCCTGGTCGACGGCGCTCCCGAGGGCGAAGGAGCGCGCGTAATGGCCGACGTTGTATTCGGCGTAGACGGGCTCCATGTCCTTGTACTTCGAAAAATCGATGCGGCCGTCGACGCGGAGCACGTCCTTCTCGACGTTGACGTCGAGGTCCTTCTTCTCGACGCCCGGCATCTCGAGCACGACGGTGAGCGCCTCCTCGGTCTCGCAGATGTCGGCGTAGGGAACGAAGTAACGGCCCGGGACCGTCTTCTCCTCCTTGGCGACCAGCTCCTTCTTTTCGCGGACCGCCATTTCCTTGAGCTCGCCCGTCGTCAAGCCCTTTCGGTTTGGTTCCTTGCTCATGTCGCCCTCACCCGATCGTTATGGACTTGGCCTTGGCGCTCTCGGCCTGCGGCAGGATGAGCGCGAGGATGCCGTCGCGATATTCGGCCTTGACGCCGTCCGGATTGATCTCGACCGGCAGGGTCAGCGCCCGGTCGAACCGGCCTGCGAGCCGCTCCCTGCGGTGCACGGCGGCCTTCTCGGGGAACTCGACCTTCTTCTCGCCCGAGAGCCTCAGCGTGCGGCCTTTCACCTGCACGTCGAGATCGGACTTTTTGACGCCCGGGATTTCCGTGATGATGACGAAGTCGTCGCCCTTGCGGAACACGTTCATCGGCGGATAGGCGCCGCCGCCGCTCAGGCCCGCGTCTAGCCAACTGCTCTCTCGGTAAGAATCCAGCGCCTGCTGCAGGCTCGCAAGCGCATCGAACGGATCTGAAAACAGAGCCATGAATGTCCTCCTTGCCGCTTTTGTCGGCGGGGAGCGCCGTTGCGCGGACTGCGCGCCGCAAGAATCCGGCGTCTCGTGTCTCCGGAACCGGCGGCTTGGCGCACCTTGCCACGATTGCCAAATGGGAAACGCCCTACGGGCCGTCAAGGGGCAGGCGCGACCTGCGGCGTCGGGTCGCAACTTGCGGCGCCAGGCCATCGGGCAGTTCACTCAGGCGCGCGTGCGAGCCGGGATTGGCTCCGGGACTGCCAGTCGCGAGGCGCGTCTCGGCCTCTTGAAACCTGAACGGGCCCCGCCCATTTCGTTTGGCGCCGGGTCCGAGGGCCCGGCGACTCGTAACCATGTTGCTCGACGGAGGATGGGGCTCATGGGCGGTCAGCCGCTTCGAACGCATCGTCTCCTTCCCCCAGTCGGGCGATCCGGCTTTTCCGCCGGCTAGGACATGAAGAGTGGAAGATCAGACAATGCGGAACAAAGTTTGCTTCGAGGGCGTGGCGCCGACGGCGGATTTTCTCGCCGCGCCGACCCCGAACTTCCATCACCCGAGCGAGGTGCTCGGCGACCCCGGTCTCACGGTCGCGGAGCGCCGCGCCATTCTCGCCAACTGGGCGTCGGACGCCCGTGCGGTCGAGAACGCGCCCTGGCTGCGCCAACTGGAGAATGGCGCGAGAATTCCGGTGAGCGACATTTTGAGCGCGTTGAGGCGGCTCGACAACGAGCCCGCCAGAACTGCGTTCCGTCGTCTTCACGGCTTCGCGACGATGCGCTAAAATCTTCGCCGCGCGCGAAATGCGCGCAGCCGGACCCCACGAGAAAATATAGCGGCGGCCGACCGCGGTGGTTTGAGCCGCGTCAATGCACGAGCTGCGGCGAGGGGTAATTTTTTGAAGGCTGAAAATCAGCCAAGATGGAGGATTCCATGGCAAAAGCTGAGACATCCATGACAAGCGCCGAGACGAACGTTCCTGTCGCGATGGGAGATAAAGCCGCAACGCCTTCAACAGCCATGCGGATGTTGCGTCCGTTCGAGAATCTTCGCCACGAGGTCGACCGGCTGTTCGAGGACTTCTACACGGGTCTTCCGTTCCGCCCGCCGTTCCGAAGGCCGGCGTTCGACATCGAGCCCTTCTGGGCGCCCCAATCCTGGGTCACGGTGCCGGCGGTCGATTTCGTCGAGCACGACGACGCGTTTGGGATGACCGCCGATCTGCCCGGCCTCGACGAGAAGAACATCGAACTCAAGG
>Ga0074044_10003457_pt1 | contig 13420 bp, 11 predicted proteins | sample BogForMeECP23OM1_FD_94443 | JGI IMG/M metagenome (GOLD analysis project Ga0074044, IMG submission 94443) | Bog forest soil microbial communities from Calvert Island, British Columbia, Canada - Bog Forest MetaG ECP23OM1 | ecosystem: Environmental > Terrestrial > Soil > Wetlands ... | reverse complement strand
TCGTCAGTGAAATGATCGAGCAGTCGGAGAGGGAGCACGCGCGGGTGTATCACTCGACCAGGACATCCGGCAAGCATCCTGGCCGCCAGGAGTTGCCTGCGAATCTTCCGCGCGTGGAGCGGGTTCTGCCCTGCACGCCGGATCAGCGCCTTTGCAAACGCTGCGGCAAAGAAACGGTGGTGATCGGCTACGAAGAGAGTTCCCAGTTGGATGTGGAGCCGGCGAAGTACTTCGTACTGGTCACGAAACGAGAGAAACGGGCTTGTCGGTCGTGTGAGGATCTCGGCGTCGTCTCAGCGCCCCTGCCACCACGGATCATTGAGAAGTGCCTGGCCAGTGACCGCATCGTCATCGACACGGTCGTCAGCAAATATTGCAATCACACTCCCCTGCATCGGCAGAGCATGATTCTGGTAGGGGACCTCGGCTTGGAAATCAGCCGAGCGACGCTGGACGGCTGGGTCCTAAAAGTAGGCGAGTTGCTAATCCCATGATCCAAATGGCTTCTTCCGAGCCACAGCACCCACTCGACCCGCCACAACGACTCGTTCGCGCCGAACACGAGATTTTGATTTTCCTATACTTCAAGATACCTGCCTTGCGCTTCGACCTTATTGTCGTTATTGTCGTTGTCGACTTCACCGCTCGAACCCGTTAATGATTCTCTTTCGCGGGTTCAGGTTCCAGCGTGCGCACCAGCCACGGAATGATCACCTGCTTGAAGATGACGGGATCGGGCCACACTTTGACCTGCCGCCCGAGGTGACCGCCTTGCGGATTGATCCAGGCAGTTTTCGGCGTATCTCCTTTGTCGAGGAGCAGGTAGATGTCGTCGATCGGTACCTGGGTATCGAGCACCCCGGCAAGAACGAGCATGGGCGCCATCGGCTTGCCGAGCAACCCTTGTTTGACCAGCGACATCTTCGGCAAGACTTCCGCCATTTCGTCCACAGTTTTCACGTTGTCGAAAATGGCCATCAGCGCCGGGACCTGATCGAAGAGATATTCTCGGTTCCCGATCAAGGAATTCATCAGGAACTCTTTCTGAAAGAACCGGTCGGTGGGCGGGGACTGGGCGCTTGCTCCTCGCAAGCGCGCACGCTCTACGATGGCCATCTTTGTGGCCCAGTACGCACCCCAACTCACGCCGTGCATGGCCACGCGGTTCTTGTCGATTTCGGGCCTGGTGGCAATGTAGTCGAGCACGCGGGAGAGCACGCGCTCGGCATTTTCACTGACCTTGATCGGATTCTGCCCGGTGCCCGGGCCATCCACGGCCAGATAACCGATGCCGAACGGCAGGATCGCGCTGAAACTCTCCGCCAAATCTTCCTTGCGGCTGTCCAGTCCATTCACGGCGAACACGAGGGGCACAGGCCCATTCGCATTTTTCGGCAGGCGCAAGTAGCCGATGATTTCTTTCCCTTCGAAGGGAATTCTCACGATCTCGAGCGGCGGATCCCAGAAGCGCGCGTGTGCCAGGAAAGCTTCGATGGCTTTTTCGTACGAGCGCTGTTTGCCCGGAGAGGCGGGGATGGGCCAGCGTCCGAAAGAATAAAGCCGCCAGGCGCGGATGTAATCGGCGTTCGACTTCACCGGGTCGGTTTTCTCCAGCGACTTCGCTTCATTCATGTAGCGATCAGCCACCCCCATAAAGCCCGCCGCCCACTCGTCTTTATCGCGAGTATGGATGGAGTTGAAAGCTTCCTTCACGTCGCCGGGATCGAGTCCGATCAGCGGATACATACCATTCTCGGCGCGATGGACGGCCTCGGCCTTGATCTCATCGAGCGTGCGCTCGGCGCGCTGCTGGGAAAAAGCCGCGTTGCAGACTATCAGGATGAGAGCCAACAGAATTGGGAGTTGAAAAGAATGTTGCGGGCGCGACCAGTCGTAGTACACAGGCAATTCCTTTCCAGATGCTTTCATTCGGTGAACCACCAGAAAAATTGGGGCCGGATTGAGTTCCGGCCCCTGGGTAAACGGCGCATCATCTAGAAAATAAGCTTCAAGCCGAACTGAGTGGCGCGGGGACCTCCCGAACCAATGACAGGGTTCGCAGCTGCCCTATCAGGAGTAGCGCAGCCGCAGCCAAATAGGCCGGCACCCGCTGTGGACGGGTCATTGAAGCCCCCCGTGCCAAAACCGTTTTGCCCACCAAACGGATTGGCGAAGTTGGGGTGGTTGAGAATATTGAAGAACTCAGCCCGGAACTGCACCTTCAGGTGGTCCCCAAGCTTCCAGCCCTTGGCAACGGAGAAGTCCCAGTTCTTGAAGCCGGAGTCCCGGAAGAGGTTGCGGCCCATAGTGCCAAAGCTTCCGAGGGCGGGCGGAATCATCACGGAGTTGCCCTTGGCAAAGCAGCCAAATAGCCCAAGGGATTGCTGCATCAAGGGGGTAGTTGCGTCGGCCAAGCACGCGGGGTTGGTGGTCCCCGGAAAATACGGAATTCCTACTGGGCCAGACTTGAAATCACTGGGATTGCCGAAGAAGTCCCAGCGCTCAATTCCGGTGGCGGCTCCGGTTGACTCGCCGGTCCCACTGACGTCGGTAGACGAATCGGTCGGGCCCCAGGGTTGCGCGCTGGACAGGGTCAGGATTGAATTTAATTCCCAACCTTCGAGCAGTTGGGCAAATGACTTCTTGCCGGGAATGGCGTACGTCGTGGATACGGTCAGGCGATGCCGGATGTCGAAGTCGCTGCTCGCGTATTCGAGTTGAGGAAGCGCGCTGTTCTGAGGGAGGCCCAAGCCTTGTCCGAAGTCCCAGTTGGCGCCGACATCGTCAAGAGCATGGGAGTAGGTGTAGCCAACAATCGCAGACACGCCATGGAAATTGCGCGCGGTCAGGGTGGTCTGCAGGCTATTGTAGTTGGATCGATAGATGTTTCCCATTTGGTAGATAGAGGCTAAGAACGGAAAGGTGCCGTTGAAGGGGCGTGCGTTCTGTTCGCACACCGGATCAGGACCCGGGGTGGCACACCCTGAAGCCCACCCAGCGCCCACGGTCGGCTGATTAATGTCGTGAATACCGACCAAGTTAGAGCCATGGTTGCCGACATAACCGACCTCTAAGGAGACGTTAGTGGCAATTGCGTGCTGAACGTTCAAACTCCAACTGGCGACATAGGGAGTCGTGATGTTTGGATCGATCGCCAGGATCGTGCATGGGTTGGCCGTGCAATTGACGGGCACGTTCCCAGAAGGAAAGATGGGTCCGGTATTGTATTGAGCGACGCCGGGAAAAACCTTGATGTTGCCGACGTCGATATTGCCACCACCGGGCAACGCTCCAGTGGCGCTGTCCGTGGGAATGCTGCTGAGGCCCAGCGTGTTGTTGAATGCGAGAAAGGACTCCCAGTTCACCGTCTCATAGGTGAGCCCGCCGCCGCCCCGCAGCACCGTGCGTCCGCTGCCGAAGACGTCCCACGCGAAGCCAAAGCGCGGCGCGAAATTTGTGTGGTCGCCGTTGTAGGGAGAACTGATTTGGTGGCCAACTTGCACGTCACCCACCTTCGGGTCGAAGTTGCCCAGGAGATTGTGGTCCTCCTTGATGACGCCGCTGTATTCATAACGCAGGCCGAAGTTCAGGGTGAGATTCTTGGCTACTCGCCAGTCATCCTGAAAGAAACCTGCCTCCGACCAGTTGTGGATTTGACGGGTTGGGTTTCCAATGAGCACACTACCAACGGCTACCTCACCGGCAAAGAAATCTTCCAGGGGCGTCGACGTGGCGAAGGCCCCGCCACCGAGGAATTTGAGGCGTCCCCTGCCTCCGGCGTAGGCGCCTCCAGTGAAGCTGTCACGATGAAGCTCGCCGCCAAACTTCAAGGCATGCTTGCCGAGCGTATAGGAAGCGTGATCCACAAACTGCCATCTTGCGTCCGGCCCCTGCACCTTGGGCCATACAAATCCGCCCAGTACTTCCGGCACGTTGAAAGGCAGAATGGTGATGATGGGCAAGCCACCATACAGCGGATTGGTGACTCCGGTATTGATGCCATAGGTCGACGCTAGCACGTTATGGTCCGCAGTGAATGTCGGCTGGTAGAGGCGGTTGTAGCCAAACCTGGCCTCATTGACCCAGCGGGCATTCGGCGCAAAGGCCCAGTTCGCTCCCACTACTTGGGCCCGGGTATGAATCTCCGTCAACCATTGCGGTTGCAGTTCCCCCGCATCATTGACAGTTCCGGAGTTGTTGCCAAAGAAATACAACCCGCTCAGGGTGTGGCGATCCGCTATGCGGTAGTCAACCTTACCGACCGCGTTGTCGTCATTCACGGTATTCGGGAGAGTTTCGTTAACCAGGCCCGGGCCAGCCGGATTGTTTCCGTTGTTTAGCGGGAAACCCTTGCCGTTGCAGGTCACGGGCGGGCCTAATTGGCAGCCCGCTAACTGCAGGCTGACTGGGCTTATCGTAAGCCCGAGTGACGACGGTGCCGCCTGGACATCCGTAATTGCGTCCGTGATGCTGTTCGTACAATCGCCGCTGGCAATATACGTGCAGTTCGGAGTCGAGGGAGTTGGCAGGGAAGGCATCGCCGGACTGCCTTCCAATCCTGAATTGCCCACGCGGTAGCGCTGGCCCTCATAGCCGCCAAAGAAGAAGAGTCTGTCCTTAATGATCGGGCCGCCGACCGTAGCGCCGAACTGCTTTAGACTCCGCGGCGTCTTCGGGCTGGTATCGGGATTGAAGAAGTTACGCGCGTCACAAATCGTATCGCGATAAAAACCGTAGCCAGTGCCGTGAATGCTGTTTGTGCCGGACTTAACCGCAACGTTCATGATCGCGCCGGGTTTCCAGCCATATTCGGCGGGCGGGTTCTGCTGGACGTTGAACTCCTGAATGGCATCGACGGGCAGAATCGTTGCCGAGTCTCCCGCAATGCCAGCACCGTTGATGATGCTCTGGCCAGAGAACGGCTCGCTGTTGAATAAGCCATCCACCAGGTAGGCGTTGTCTTCCGCCCGCAGCCCGTTAGCGCTGGTTGTGGAGAAACCGCCGCCCGGGTAACGCATGACGCCGGGACGCAGTTGCAGCAAATTCTCATAGTTCCGGCCGTTGAGCGGAAGGTCGTTGATCTCTTTGTTGCTGAGCGTCCCACCAAGAGTCGAAGAAGTCGTTTCGAGCAGAGGGACTTCCTCGTTCACGACGACCGTCTCTTTCACATCGCCCGGTGGGAGCGAGACGTCAACGGTGAGGTCTGTGGCTACTTCGACCTGAATATTCGGCCGCTCGACGGTCTTGAAGCCCTTGGATTCAGCGCGCACCTTATAGGTGCCGGGAGTCAGATTAGGGACAACATACCCACCTGAGTCGTCCGCAGTGACGGTTCGAGTTGCGCCTCTCTGCGTGTCGGTGACGGTCACGGTTGCACCGGGGAGAGCGGCGCCTGTTTGATCGCGAACGGTCCCCAGGATGCGGCCCGTTGTGGTTTGGGAAAACATGGGAACCGACAGGGCGAGCACCAGGCACACGACGCCCAAAACCCGAATGCCATTCAACCGAGAATGCATTACGACCTCCAGATCCTCAATGAGGATGGGACACAATTTTTGGGGCCGCACCCCGCGCGGCCGCTTCGATTTGGGAAAAAGATCGGGCGATTTGAAGGTATAGCCTTGACGCGGCCTACCTGTCAAGTAGTATTGTGGTCTGACCACAAACCGCTGCCGGCTAATGGTTGCTCGTTTCCTAGCCTTGCAGTTCTTCCAGTTTCGTCGCGCCGGCATTTCTGGTGTGTGGTAGATTGGTTGGACCATTATACCTATATGAATTCATACGCTGGTGCGATTGAGGTTCCAATGACAAAGGAAGAACTAGATTCCCTAGCCACCAAGCCGGTGTACCGGATAGTAAAGACGTCTCGCTTATACGAGCAGATTGTGCAGCAGGTGGAAGACTCCATTCTGAAGGGCCAACTCAAGCCCGGCGACCAATTGCCGGCGGAGCGCGACCTGGCCCAGCGCTTTGGGGTAAGCCGCACCGCCGTGCGCGAAGCCGTGAAGACCTTGCGTGAAAAGGGCTTGGTGGAAGCCTATTCCGGACGCGGCACCTTCGTGACTAATGGGACTTCCCAGGCGATTCGGCAGTCGCTGGATCTGATGATCCGCATCAACCAACAGGAAGGTTCGGCGAACCTGGCCGAGTTGCGACTGGTGCTGGAACCGGAGATTGCCGCCTTGGCTGCTCCCCGAATTGAGGAACAACTGCTGAGCACCATGCGCGAAGCCGTCGCCGTGATGGATCGCAATCTGCACGATCCCGACGCTTACGTGGAAGCGGACCTCGATTTCCATTTGGCGCTGGCCGAAGCGGCCGGCAATCCGCTGATCCTCTCTCTCCTGGATTCAATTGTGGGTCTATTGCGTGAACAGCGCAGCCGCATTTTCAAAGTGCGTGGCGGACCGGAGCGGGGCCAGTTCCATCACAAGCGAATCCTGGCGGCCGTCGAGCAGCGCGATCCGGAGGCGGCGCGACAAGCGATGCGCGCTCATCTCACGCAGGTGCTGACGGATTCGTCGGTCTCTGCAGCAAAAGACGAGTCGGATAGCAAGCCGAATTCATAGGCGAAAAGGAATTATTGAATGGCAAAACTAGGATTCATCGGTCTCGGTGTAATGGGCGGCAATATGGTAGCCCGCCTCATCGAAAAAGGGCACACAGTGACCGGCTTCAACCGGACGCGCTCCAAAGCCCAGTGGCTGATCGACAAGGGCATGAAGTTTGCCGGTTCCCCGAAGGCGGTGGCGGCTGCTTCGGATGTAACCTTCACCATGGTCACGAACGCCGCCGCCCTCGCGGCGGTGACGGACGGCCCGGATGGATTGCTGGCTGGTATTGCCGCCGGCAGGTTCCACGTTGACATGAGCACCGTGAGTCCGGAAGTGAGCCGCGCGCTGGCGGCGAAAGTTCGCGAGAAGGGCGCCGACATGGTCGACGCTCCCGTCTCCGGCAGCGTCATCACTTTGCAGCAAGGCAAGCTCTCGGTGATGGTTGGGGGGCGCAAGGAAACCTTCGAACGGCTGAAGCCTTTGCTCTTGGATATCGGCCCGAAAGTAACGCACGTCGGCGACAACGGCGTGGCGTTGTCGATGAAGATCGCGCTGAATCTGCAATTAGCGGCACAGATGCTGGCGTTCTCAGAAGGAGTGCTGCTGGCGGAGAAGAGCGGAATTGCACGCGAGGTTGCCGTGGACGTAATGGTTCACAGCGCGATTGCGTCGCCGATGATCGTGTACCGAGGTCCTTTCGTGTTGCAGCAACCGGAAGAAGCGTGGTTCGACGTCAACATGATGCAGAAGGACATGCTCCTGGCAATGGAGTTGGGCCGCAAGCTGAATGTTCCCCTTCCCACCACTGCCGTCAGCAATGAGTTCCTGACCGCCGCGCGCGGCATGGGCTGGGAGAAGCTGGATTTTGCCGTCGTATTCGACGTTCTGGCGCGCATGTCGGGAGTGACTACGGGAGTACAAAAATGACGACCGCCGCAGAGCCGAGAGAAGCATCAGAAAAAATCGACCTGTGGCTCCGCATGTACCGGCAGATGGTCGCCATTCGCCAGTTTGAAGCGCAGGTCAACGAGCTTTACACGCGGGCGTTGATGCCCGGCCTGGCGCATCTTTACATCGGTGAGGAGGCGGTCGCAGTAGGCGTGTGTGCAGCGCTGGAGCGCACCGACTACATCACCAGCACGCATCGCGGTCATGGACATTGTTTAGCGAAAGGCGCCTTCCCCGATCGAATGTTCGCCGAACTGCTGGGCAAGAAGGCCGGGTACTGCAAGGGCAAAGGCGGTTCCATGCACATTGCGGACCCGTCGACCGGCAACCTGGGAGCGAATGCGATCGTATGCGGCAGCGCCGGCATCGCCACGGGAGCCGCGTTTTCGTCCCGCTGTCTCGGCAACGGCCGCGTGTCGGTATGTTTCTTCGGAGAGGGCGCGCTCGGCCAGGGTGTTCTGTACGAGGAGATGAACCTCGCCCAACTTTTCAAGCTTCCCGTGATTTACGTGTGCGAGAACAATCTCTACACGGAATACACGCATTACACGGAAACCACCGCCGGAGACATTCTGATGCGGGCAACTGCCTTTGGCCTGGAAGCCGCCAGCGTGGATGGTCAGGACGTGCGCGCTGTGCATGGCATCGCACAGCGGTTCGTGGAGCGCGCCCGCCACGGTGACGGTCCGGCGTTCCTGCTCTGCAACACCTATCGCTATCACGGACATCACGTGGGCGACATCAACCGCGAATATTACCGCTCCAAGCAGGAAGAACAAATGTGGAGGACGGAGCGGGACCCAATCGCGAATTTTGGAAAGTGGCTGGTCGAGCAGAAGGTCGTCGACAGGACCGCACTTGAGCAAGTGCAATCTGAGCTTGAGGCGGAGATGAAGACAGCCGTTGACTTCGCAGTCTCCGCGCCGTACCCAACCGTCGATGAAGTCGGCGAGGACGTGTATGCCTGAAACCCGTATTCACGCGCCAAACGATCGCGAGATAACATTTGCGCAAGCCATCCGCGAGGCGCTGGCCGAGGAAATGCGCCGCGATAAGACCGTCTGCATCATGGGCGAGGACGTGGCGGAGGCGGGCACTCCGTTTAAAGTTCTCTCTGGCCTATTGGAGGAATTCGGCAAAGACCGCGTCCTCGATACGCCGATTTCCGAAGCAGGCTTCACCGGCCTGGCGGTGGGCGCAGCCATGACCGGAATGAGGCCGGTGGTCGACATCATGTTCGGAGACTTCATCACTCTGACCATGGACCAGATGGTCAACCAGGCCGCCAAAGTCCATTACATGTCGGGAGGAAGTTGGCGAGTGCCGATGGTGATGCGCACCACGCTGGGAGCAACTCGCCGCTCCGCCGCGCAACATTCACAGTCGCTGCATGCGTGGTTCTGCCACGTTCCCGGTTTGAAGGTAGTTCTGCCTTCGACGCCATACGACGCCAAGGGACTGCTGAAGGCGGCCATTCGCGACGAGAATCCGGTTGTCTTCTTTGAGGACAAAATGATGTACAAACTCAAAGGCGCGGTGCCTGCGGAGGATTACACGGTACCGCTGGGCGTAGCGGATGTGAAACGTGTGGGCGAGGACATCACTCTGGTCGCCACCAGCAGCATGGTGCAAGTGGCGTTAGGCGCGGCGACGTTGCTGGAGGAAATCGGAATCAGCGCCGAAGTGGTCGATCCGCGCACCATGTGGCCGCTCGACGAGAAAACTCTGATTGCATCGGCGAAGAAGACGTCGCGGGCAATCGTTCTCGACGAAGGCTACGAACGCTATGGCGTCACCGCCGAACTTGCGTCGGTGATCGCTACAGGCGCATTCTACGATCTGGACGCTCCGGTCAAACGCATGGGCGCGATGCATGTTCCGATTCCGTTCTCGCCGCCTTTGGAAGATGTAACCGTGCCGACCGAGCAGACCGTGTTTGAGGCCGCTCGCGCACTCTGCGGACGGTAGCGCCGGCGTCTCGCCGGCTTTACGCGAAGTAAGGAGAAATTTATGGCTCTACCCACATACGGAACGATGGCAGTGGATTGGGAAAATAGGGTCGATTTCGATCGCTTGCGCCGCGAACGGCTGAAGCGCGCGAAGGATCTTCTACAGAAGTCCGAGATGGGCGCGCTGCTGTGCTTCGACATGAACAATGTCCGCTACCTGACCGCGACCCACATCGGCACCTGGGCACAGGACAAGGCGAATCGCTTCACCCTCCTGCCGCAAAACGACGAGCCGATTTTGTGGGACTTCGGTTCGGCTGCGAAGCACCACCAACTGCACTGTCCCTGGCTCGGCGAGCGCTCGCGTGCCGGAATCTCCATGCTGCGCGGTGCCATGACGCCGGAAATGGGACGCGCCGAAGATGTGGCCAAGAAAATTCGCATCGAACTCGAAATGCGCGGCCTGCACAAAGAGCCGGTGGGCATCGACATCATCGAACTACCAGTCCTCTTCGCGTTGCAAAAAGAAGGAATCAAAGTCGTCGATGGGCAAGCGCTCATGTCGGAAGCGCGCCTCATCAAGACGCGCGACGAGATCAGTTTGCTGAACCACTCCGCCATGATGGTGGATGCCGCCTATGACGAACTCTATCGCGCCATGAAACCGGGCATGAGCGAAAACCAGGCCGTGGGCCTGGTAAGCAAGGTGCTCTACGACCTCGGTTCCGAATACGTGGAAGCCGTGAATGCAATTTCAGGAGAGCGCTGCAATCCGCATCCGCACGTGTTCTCGGATCGCGTGCTGCGTCCGGGAGATCCTGTGTACTATGACATTCTCCACTCCTACATGGGATACCGCACCTGTTATTACCGGTGTTTCACCATCGGATACGCCTCGCACGCGATGAACGATGCCTATAAGCGGTGCCGCGAATATCTCGACGCGGCGATCGAGCTCGTGCGCCCGGGACGTACCACGGCCGAGATTGCCGCCGTGTGGCCGAAGGCGCAGGAATTCGGTTTCCCGAACGAGGAATCCTGCTTCGCACTGCAGTATGGACACGGCATCGGCCTCGCCATCTGGGAGAAGCCCGTGATCAGCCGTCTCGTCTCGCTCGATCACCCCTGCGAAATCAAGCCGGGTATGGTGTTTGCCCTCGAAACTTTCTGGCCGTCAACCGACGGCTGGAGCGCCGCGCGCATCGAGGAAGAAATCGTGGTCACCGAAACCGGCCACGAGGTCATCACGCGCTTCCCAGCCGAGGAGCTTCTGGTTGCCGGCAGACACTATTTCACGGTGGATGGCCCGCTTCCCGCAATCCGAGAAACGGAATCCAAGCCGAGCACGCGCGTGCGCGAGATGATCGAAGCGAGCTCCAGGCAGGAGCGAGTCGGCGTAGGCGACTGAGGGAGTTCGCTGTAGAGACGAGGCTTGCCTCGTCTCAGTTGCGTGATGAGTCTTTGTGGAGCGACGGGCGTCTCGCCCGTCCAGCAGTTCGGCGGCCGGGCGGGGATGCCCGGCGCTCCACCAGTAGATTTGGATCGAAGACGGCGTTATCTAACTATGGCGATCAGTGTCGTAATGCCCGCGCTGGAAATGGCCCAGGAAACGGGCAAGCTCATTTCGTGGCTGAAAAAAGAAGGCGAGTCCGTCACCAAAGGCGAGCCCCTGCTGGAGGTCGAAACCGACAAAGCGGTGATGGAAATCGAATCCCCCGGCGACGGCGTCTTGGCCGGTGTCAAAGTCCAGGCCGGAACCGAAGTGCCCGTAGGCCGAACCATTGCTTGGATCGTCAGTCCCGGAGAAGCTGCCCCAGCGGATGAAATCGCCGCTGCATCGGGAAGAAAAACCACTGTACCTGCTCTTTCCGCGGCTCCTGCGCCCTCGGCTGCGGCATCCGCAAGTCAGTTGGCGACTCCCGCGCAGTCCCCGGCACAGAGCATTAAGATTTCCCCCAAAGCGCGACGCCTCGCCGGCGAGCGCGGCGTCAATCTCGCCGATGTCCGCGGATCGGGGCCCGGCGGCGAAATCCTCTCGTCCGATATTCTCACCGCCGCGGAATCCCAAGCCGTTGCGTCGCCCGCTCCGGTTAACAGCGGCAGCCCCGTCTCCCGGCTGATGGCGGAGCGCACCACCCAGAGCTGGACGACGATCCCACATTTCTTCGTCATGCGCGAGGTGGACGCAGGCGCTCTGAACGAGGCGCGTCAGAAGCTCGGGCCAGAGATTGAAGAATCGCATGGTGTGAAACTCACCCACACCGATCTGTTGGCCGCGCTGGTCGCGCGCGTCCTCATGAAACACTCGCGCATGAACGCAAGCTGGACTGGCGAAGGCGTCCGTAATAATGCAGAGATCAACATTGGCCTAGCGATGGCGGTGGACGATGGAGTGGTGGCGCCGGTGATCCACAATGCTCACCAAACCGTGCTGGGCGAGATCGCGGTGCAGCGGCGTGACCTGGCGGAACGGGCACGCGGAGGCAAGTTGCGCCCTGCCGATATCGCGGGTGGAACGTTCACGATCAGCAATCTGGGCATGTTCGGGGTGGACGCATTCACTGCCATCATCATTCCGCCGCAAGCCGCGATTCTTGCGGTTGGACGTATCGCGGACCGAGTCGTGCCTGTCGGTGCCGGCTCGGATGCTCGTCCCGGCGTCCGTCCCATGATGACCCTGACCCTTTCGAGCGATCATCGTGTAGTGGATGGTGCGCGGGCAGCGGAGTTTCTGCGGGACCTGGTCGATTCAATCGAGAACCCGCAGCCATGGCTCGGCTGATCGCACCTCGCTTATTGACTTCTATTTCGCCGGCGCGAGTATCGCATCCAGCCGATCTATGTGACAAATTCGTCACCACGCTTAAGCAAGAGCTTGATTGGTTCCTGACTTTTCTCTGCGGCGAGGATGGCTTCGCGCAGGCCTGCGGCCGTGTACTTCTGATCGTCAGTGAGGAGGCGCGCTACTCCCGCCGCGTTTCGATGGAAGAGATCGCGGCGAGGGATTTCAACCTGAATATCTCTCGCTACATAAGCACGGCTGTTGCGGAAGAAGAAATAGATCTGGGTGCAGTCAATGCCGAACTGGTATCGCTGGAACAGAAAATCGAGGCGGCGACCGAGAAGCATAATGCGTTTCTGAAGGAATTGGGATTGCGGTCGCTGCCGTAATGGTAACTTCGCATTGAAAACGCTATACGCGGTGCCATCGCCCGGCGCGGGCCTCGATCTTAAGCCGGGCAAGCGTTCGCTCGAAGGCTCAAAAACACCAGTTTGTGGGCGGCAGAGCAGCGGGTCTCGTGACCTCTTAGATTCAGGCGTTTGCAAAGCTGACGGTGAGGGGGATTTTGGGCAGCTTTGACGGCACGCCGCCGGAGCCAACACGCGGTTTACTCTCTTGACGTGTACCGATTATGGCATTCTCGACTTCAGCTTGATCATCTCGCCATCCACAGCGAACCTGCCGTATCCGTGATGGTGGATGGTCTTCGGATTCTTTTGCGCCGGATCGATCCAGGCCTTGAGCACTTCAAGGACGAAGAGATTGTACTTGTTGACCAGACGGGTATCGACCACCTTGCATTCGAGATTGGCGAAACACTCGGCCACCAGAGGCGCCGCCACGCGCTCGGCTGGCGCCGGCGTCAGCCCGAATCTCTCGAACTTCTCTACGTCCCGGCCCGAGCAGTTGCCGACTTCCACGACTGTGGGCGCCAGTTCCAGCGCCGGAACGGCGATCACGCACTCTTTCGTCGCCCGCAATGCGGCACAGCTGTGATTGGCGTTGCTGACGACACAGGCAACCAGCGGTGGTTCAAACTCGACCATCATATGCCAGGACATCGTCATGACATTGGCGCGGCCCTTGCGGGCGGTCGTCAGTAGGACCACCGGACCCGGTTCGAGCAACTGGTAGACCTTCGACAGGGGTAGATCCTTCATCACGGTCACGGCTCCTGGACGCCAAGC
>Ga0074044_10003456_pt1 | contig 13420 bp, 10 predicted proteins | sample BogForMeECP23OM1_FD_94443 | JGI IMG/M metagenome (GOLD analysis project Ga0074044, IMG submission 94443) | Bog forest soil microbial communities from Calvert Island, British Columbia, Canada - Bog Forest MetaG ECP23OM1 | ecosystem: Environmental > Terrestrial > Soil > Wetlands ... | reverse complement strand
ATACAAAGACCAGATCCTCAACTCTCTACGCAAACGCGCGATCAGTTTTGGATTCGATCTCGTTGAACTTCCAAAGGCAGCCTGAGGCCACCTCAAACGTCAAGTTTCAGAGAAGTCAGGAGTTGGAGAATATGCGAGCAAGGTCTTTATCCGAAAATCCGGGACAGGCATCTGCCCGGGAAAATCTCCGCCGGAATCCCAGATTCTTTAGCTCCTGAACTCCTGCAACTCACAAGTCTCTAAGGATTTGTGAGCGGCGCAGTCCAGCCTCGAGTTTTCTTACGCGCGGCAGGACTTCTCTGCCGAACAGGATCATTTCATCAAGTTTTGGCCATCCGGACAGAATGAATTGGGTCACGCCAACCCGTGCGTAATCGATTAAAGCCTGAGCGACCTCCTCAAAGCTGCCGACAAGAGCCACTGCAGGCGCCCCATAACTGCGGACCGCACCGGTCCAAAGCCAGGGATTCAGCCACTCGTTTTCAGCGAGCGCATACGTCTCGGAGATGGAAACTGAGTCGCTCTTGAGCATAAAATGCTTTTCCTTTTCCCCATCCCGCAATGAAGGATCGAGCCCGGCCACCAGTCTATAGGCGGAATGAAGAGCTTCCTCGCGACTCGCGCGGGCGATGATCGACATCCGTAAACCCACCTCTTTTTCGGCCGCGAGCACCGGAGCAACGCTAACTTTTAAGCTCTCCGGGGTATCTGCCAATCGCATCCACAAAGTGCCCTGAGAAACAGCCAGATAGCGGGCCTCAGGGGAACCTCCCGCAATAAATAACTCAGGAAATGAGCGATGCGGTGAGACGAACGGCGTGTTCAGCTTTGCTTCCTCGATGCGGTAATAGTTGCCGTTAAAGCTTACCAGCCCATCGTTCCTCCATAAAGCGCGACAGATCGCCAGAAACTCTTCTGTCCGAGCATAGCGCTCGCGATGGTCCAGGTAATCCCCATAATAGCGCTGCTCTATGGGGGAGTGACCGGCGACGATGTTCAGGCTTAATCGTCCGTTCACGAGCGCGGAAAGGGTATTCAACTGCTGCACAAACGTCGTTGGCAACGCCAGGCCGGATCGGTAAGCGACGATAAACTCTATGCGTTCTGTAGCTAGTCCGAGACCGGCGGCCAGAAGTATCGGATCCGGTTTGGCGGCGCCGACGTCGGTTAACAAGCCGCTAATCCCACTTTTCTCGGCTTGGCGGCAGAACTCAATTTGGCGTTCGAGATCTGGCAAACCAGTCGCGCGTTGACTCGATGCAGTCGCCCTGGTGACACCCGCGGTCTCGCCGCCTTGCAGCAACCGCCAATGGAACCTGAGATTCATGGCTGATTGAGTTCTGCCTCATCATTCAAAGGCGTCCCCTGCGAAATATCGGAGCCCGCATCATATTGAGCAAGAACACGCGGGCGGACCTCCTCGCTAAACGCAGTCATCTCCGGCACATCCGGCCATCCCATGAAAAGGAACTGCGTGATTCCCGCCTTGGAAAATTCAAGGATGCCCTCTGCAACTTCGTCGTACGATCCGACCAACGCTATCGCTGGAGCACCAAGATAAGGGACGGCACCAGTCCACAGCCAGTCGGTCAGCCAATCGGATGAACTCTCCTCCGCCAACGCCAGCGTGCTGGTAAATGCGACGGAATCGGAAACTCGGGAAAAGTCCTGGTGGGTTTTCCTCGCGCGGTCGCCGACTTCAGCCAGCATCGATTGAGCCGTCGATAATGCTTCTTTCCGGCTCGGACGCGCTATAATGGACACTAAAATCCCAACCTCTGTCCCGCTCTCCAATATAGCCCTTATCTGCTTCGCCATCTCTTCGGGTCGCCTGGGAAGCGTCCAGAGGCAGTGCGCATGCCGGGCGGCCAATCCGAAGGCCTGCGGCGATGAGCCGCCGAGGAAAATCTCCGGACCTCTACGGTCGGGCGCAACAAATGGAGTGTTCAGCCTCCCGTTTTCGATGTGGTAGTAATTGCCTTTGAAATTAACGGGACCATCCCCTTCCCAGAAAGCTCGGCAAACCGTTAAGAACTCGTCAGTTCGGGCATAGCGGTCATCGTGAGACAGAAAATCGCCGTATCCTTTTTGTTCGTTGGGTGTGTGGCCGCCCACCACATTCAAGCAAATCCGGCCATTCGTAAGAGCGGATAACGTGTTCACCTGCTGGACTAATACAGTCGGAGAGCAAGTCCCCGAACGCACCGCAATCATGAATTTGATTTTCGTCGTGAGCACGCCCAATGCACTCGCTAAAACGATCGGGTCCGCACGGTGGAATCCAAACGCGGTTAAAACGGAGTCGATACCGCACGCTTCCGCGCGCCGGCAGAAGTCGACGTGGGCCTCCAGATCGGGTATTCCACTCTGAGCGGCTCTCGACTTCGCCCCCTTCCACTTTTCTCCTACGGAGGACATGCTCCAGTGGAAACGAAGCGGTCTTTTCTGTTTGAGGCTCACGGTGGACGACTCAGCGCTAATGGCGCGGGTAAAATGGCATTTTTGGATGGTTCTTCGCCCCGAAGGGGATGCAGGATTCAGCCCGGGCTTTCAACCCCGGGTAGCATCCAATGAAACGGTTCGCCCTGAAAGGGCGCAAGACGTATAGGTCCGATCCGACTTCGGCTGATTGCGCAAACGGCATTCGCCTTTCGGTGGAGAAAACGAGATTCAACAAGTCAGGCGCGAGCGATTCTGCCGTCCCATGATTACACTCCTTTTGTCTGTTGTTCCCGTGCTCGATCTTGCGCCCTTTCAGGGCGCGTCGCTTGGGGCGGTAGGTTCCCGGGGTTGAAACCCCGGGCTGAACCCTTCGGCCCCTTCGGGGCAACAAACCATTCCCAGCCCTCCTTATCTTTACGCAATCCATCGATCAGCTTTGCTTCGATCTATTTACATCCAATTTTCTCCCGAGCCGCTTTCTAAGCAGCTCTACAGCGCTAAAATCTCACAAGCGTTCTCGCTCGTGAGATTTTCGGGCTAGTCCGACTTGAAAAAAAACTCCCGATTGAAATAATCGGGCCGGCCACTCTGATCCTTGAAGTGTGTGTACTGCGAAACCACTATTAACCCTTTCGCGTAATATGCTGCGAGCGACATTTCGAGGAACCCAAAATCATAACGAGCTGTGAATCCGTCCGCCCGCCTCGAATCAACATTCGGGGCGAACGGAACTACCTCGGTCGCTCCCAGACCTCCGGCTTCGGTCGAGACATTGACTGTTATCGTGTAGCCCCCACTCGCCTGAGCCAAAACAAACCGGGTGATGCTGCGGGTATCTCTGAAGGTGTTAATCCAGGTGCCGAGAAAGTGCGAAAGATCTACGCTTGCACCCGCATTCGAGAATCTCAGACTCCCCTCAGCGACCTGATCGTCTCCCTTTATCGCTTGCATTTTTGACATGCTCACTGGTGAAAGAACTCCTTGCAGATGTAGTTGGTTCGAAGATCGTCGTCTTTGAATTTGTGATACGTGTGAATGACGAGAACACCGCGATTATGAATGGCGGTCACCAGTGCTTGTTGGTCTTCGAACATGTAGGTGAGCTCGAAACCCGCAACAATCTCGCCGGTAACCTCGTAAGCATAAGCCGTAGCCGGTCGCATTCCCCAATCGAAGGGACCCGGCGACTGAGCGCCGAACACCTGAATTTCGAGCACATCATCGACCTGTCTAACATAGATTTCGGCGATACCACCAGTGGCGGGATTGGTATTCGTCCATTTCCCGATCAGCGAAGACAGGTCAAGTTTGGCGACGCGCCGATGTCCCGGTTTTATCCGGCTATTGTCGTTTAGACAGACGGTATTTTGAGTATATGTCATCGTATGGGCTAACTCCTTTTGATAGTTGGTAAACTGATGTCTGTTAACAAGTCGTACTGCCGGTGCTCGTAACTCTCGGCCTGAAGAAAGACCCATCGTGATCTCTTCCAAGGACCTGGGAGCCGATTGTTGCAAGGACCTGGTCACAATTATCATGCCGCACATAAATCGAGAGGTCGCGATAGATCCGCTCCACCGGACTCGGTTTGACTAATGACCTGGCCCCACAAGCTCGAACACAATGGTCCAGTATCTCCATCGCCAATTTTTCCACCACGTAGCGAGCGCGAATGCCTGCAACCTTGGCATCCTCAATCCGATTAGTGTCCCACAGTTCGGCGACATGCTTTAACCAGACATGAGCGGTCTCCACGTTTAGCGACATCTGGGCGATTCGGTGAATCACATAGGGATCATCCTCTCGCTGCTGCTTTTTGATTGAGGCAAGAGCATACTCGTAAGCTGCCTCCGCACCACCCAGGAATGCGCTCGCGTAGTGGGGTGAGAACCGGGTTTGCCATGCTTCATTCAGATATTGGCCCGGCCGCCCAATCACGTCCTCCGCAGCAATAAACACATCCTCAAATCGAACCAGGTAGCTGACGGTGGCGCGCATCCCGATCGGATTCCACCAGGAACTGTCGAATGTCACTCCCGGATCGCTCAGAGTGCAAGCAAGGAGCAGCAGTTGATCCGAAGATGCCGAGGCGTGCCGTGCTCCGCCGGGGCCCTCTGCATTCACCAGCAAAATTGCCCGACGCGCATGTCCCGCGCTGGTGGCATACGCTTTCGTCCCATTTAACAGGTAACCACCGTTCACTTTCCGCAGGTGGGTGCCAAAGCTCGACGCCTGACCCGGAACCTTTGACTGCGGTTCTCCGCTCCACGCTACCCAGATGTCGCCTCGATCGACAATCCCTTCGAACCAGCGTGCTTTCTGCTCCTCGTTGGCGAGAGCGGAAATCAACACCTGCGAATTCACATGACCCTCCCAGCAGCGGGCCAAAGACATGTCAGCGCGAGCCAGTTCCTTCGTCATCATCCACAGGAAATACGTGGAGCGCCCTGGCCCAATCCCCAAGCCGCCGTAGGCTTCCGGCACGCATGGCGCATGCACGCCAGCCCGGAACAAGTCCTCAAAATCTTCCGCCGGAAATGCGGCAGCGCTATCATAACCGTCAGCGCGAGGAGCAAACTTCTCACGAGCCAAACCAGCGATCCGAGCGACGTATTCTCGCCTCGCCGCGTCAAACCTTTCTGCCAGATGGGCTTCTAACATTGCTCAGCCTTTAAATGTGCGTTCGTCCGATTCAGATGAAAGACTCCCATCGAGGCATTCCCGTCGGTTGGAAGTCCTAGGAGCCCGCGGGCAAGCGCTTCCGGCATTTGCTCGCCGGTCATCAGGTTATACTGTCGCATTGTTTGAGCCAGCAAGACCTTGCGGCCTTCGACTACTTTGTGGCCGAGAGCCTGAGCGGTTGCCACTAGCGGCGTCGCGCCCTTACGCCTGTAGACCAGATCCACCACCAGAGAACCGGAATCGAGACTTTTCAGATCAACGGGCAATTCTTCTCCATCGCGGCCTACCGGAGTCGCATTAACCATGGCCGAGAAGCCCCGTAGCGAGAATTCTTGCAAGGGAACAAACCGCAAACCGAGCAAACGTCCGGCCCACGTCCCTCGATCGAAACCTCGATTAACAAGGGTAACTTCGGCTCCCGCCTGGACCAGAGCCGCTGCAGTGACACGGCCGGAGCCTCCACAACCTACTACCGCGACCCTGGTTCGCGAGAGATTCACTTGTTGGAGTATAGCCTGACCAAAAATGCCTTCAGGATCAGTCGTCCACGCCGCCCAGGCCCGGTTTGTCCTAACCAATAAATTGCTCGCTTTGCACCTAAGACACAGCGGCGCAGCCCGCCGGCTGACTTCCAAGGCCGACTGTTTATTTGGCGAAGCTACTGTCAACCCCTTTATCGTCAGCCCCATCGCCTCCAAGTTGCCACTTGAGACAAGTCGGCTCCAGAGACGATCAAATGCCCGCGTCGGAAAGCTCAGGAATACTCGACGGGCCCCCGAAGCGCGGTGAGCGACATTGTGCAGGCGCGGCGACAAAGAGTCCGAAACCTGATCTCCAACGATTCCAAATATTTCGCTTACCGGATGGATATCAGGAAATCCGTAATCCTGAATGAGCGCCGAAACGCGTGGGTTACCGGCTCCATCCTCACATTCATCCGGCAATCCTTCGAATACGATCGGGGCACCTAGTCTGGGCGCGAGAATTCGGGTCCAGAGCCCAAGCGGGCCGCTGGCATAAGCAATTACATCCGATCGCTTGGCGCGGTTTAAAAACTGTAGCGCGGTAATGCCTTCCTCTACACTCGAGCAGTGTATTTCAAACCGATAGAGTCGGGCCCCGGCGCGACTAAAGGCTTGAAGCAGTTGGTGCAAACACTGCTCGTCCCGGATTCGTCCATGCCAGGAAATCACGCGGCGCTCAGGGTTAATACTACGCAGCACGTCCGGTACTAGGTCTCGGTCGCCTTCCAAGTCGACCAGATCGTAAACCCGGGCGGCGCTGCGAAGCCGCCGGTGGCGCACGCCGATTGAAGAATCGTCGCGTCCTCCTGACCGGCAGCTTCGCAAGGAGTACAATAACCGTCCATTGAAGCTCGGCCTGACTGCGATCGGGTCCGCTTCGGGCATCAGGTCCGCACGAATCTCAAGCCAATCGGCTAACTTCCGATCCAGGCCGTTCCTTTCCTCGCTTGCGCGAGACCAGGAACTGATCGTGGCCACCAGCATCGCTCGAGACATGATCTATTTTTTTTGATTTGACCTTGTCGCTCGTCTCCACTGGAGGGGGCGCTGCTTGCAGCGCCTGGGAGTCGCAAGCGGCTCCCCTCCAGCCTATGGATATAGCGTTCTAGTTGCGGGCTTGCGCCAAAGCTTTCGCGTAAAACAACAGTTCGTCGATAAAGTGCCGAATATTAAGTGACCAGGTCCCATCTCTCGGTTGACCCTCCTCGTCAAAAAGCTCCTGGACCCTGGACACTGGAAGAGCGTCTGGAATCGGGAATCCGCCAAGTGCCAGAATCGTCAAGCGGAGCTGCATGAGGCAATTCAATCCTCCAAAACCGCCGGATGAAACTGTACAAATCCCCACCGGCTTCCGTCGAAAAACACCAGGTTTGAGGTAATCCAAGGCGTTCTTCAGGACTCCGGGAACTCCGCCTTTATACTCCGGCGAAACTATCAATAGCCCATCCGCTCGTTCCAATTTGTCCGAAAAGCTCTGCAGGCCCGCTGGAATGATCTCCATCTCGGACAGCCTTTGATCCATAATCGGAAAATTGTAATCGCCAAGATCCAGCAATTCGGTGTTTAAGCGGGGATCAACCGTCATCCTCGACAAGATGAACTGGGCAACTTTACAACTTTGCCGCCCGATTCGAGTACTACCCAGCACGATTGGAATGTCGATGGATTGCATACGCTTGTGCGAATCGGAGGCTCGATTTGGTCGCTGTAAATATATCAGGGTGGCTACTGTCCAGTTTGCTTCAACAAATATACGATTTTATGACGCCGGGTGCGCCAGCAATTGTTCACTGCGGATCACGCGCCGCAAAGGGTGTCGTGGTCCAATATCCTCCTCCGCGCCAAGGTAGGCTGTGAGCATCTTGTCCTGTGCATTAGCCTGCGATTGTCTGAATTCCTTGGGGGTAATTCCGAAACGCATTTTAAATTCTCTACAGAACTGGGGGATCTGAGGGTAAGCGAGCGCATACGCAACCTGCTTAACACTCTGCGCCTTCCGCAACATAAGGAGGGCGTTGTTCAATCGCTGCATCTTAAGCCATTCACGGGGTGTACATCCGGATTCGACCTTGAACGTACGTTCCAAGTGGCGAAGGCTGATCTGACACAACCGTGCCATCTTCACCGGTTGGTAGTTCGACTGATTGGCTAAGCTCATCATAGTCACCTGGCTCGGGGGCAACTGGATGACGGAGGCTTGAAATGGAATGTTACCCTCCGCAAACTGGTCTACCACATCGTTCATAAAGTATCTCAACCCGTGCAGACTTCGACTGGACGCCAACATTTCGAGAAGGTCCCCGCAATATCGCGGCTACTTAATCAAAGTTTAGGCTAGACCGTCGTACGTTGGCGGCTATACAGAATATTTTGTATTCGAGTTGCCGATTTTTGTCGAGCGAATCCAGACAAAATAGTATGAAGCATTAGTGCATGTCATCAACGCACTCGAATTACTTTAGTATCGAGATCCTTAGCTTCCAATGCCATGCAAAGCATCCTCATAAAATGCCTCTTGCGTAAGGTTGTCTCTTCCCGGCAGTTATCATTTCTTCGCTATCCGTTTGGCGTGCGGCGATTATTATCGCTCGTTGTTCTTGCTATCCATCTGGTGCCAGCTCTTGCGGGCTTGAAAACTGCTGCGGCAGAGAGTCAAATTTCTGTCCTTTATGCGGGCTCTCTGGGAAATCTCATGGAAACGGACGTCGGGCCGGCGTTTAGCCGCGCGACCGGGTACAAGTACCAAGGCGAGGCCAAGGGTTCCCTGCTTTCGGCAAACCTGATAAGGGAAAAACTGCGAACACCTGACGTCTTCATCAGCGCCGATCCGAAAGTTAATCAACGGCTGATGGGAAATGAAAATGGTGATCTGGTCCGTTGGTATGCCACGATCTTTGGCAACGAGATGGTGCTTGGCTACAACCCGAACAGCCGCTTCGCCGCTGGGCTGAAGCAAATAGGCACAAACGACCCACGCCTCTACCAGATCCTTCAGGAGAAAGGGTTCCGCCTGGGGCGCGGCGATCCCGAACTCGAGCCGAAGGGTTACCGGACCCTTTTCCTTTTTGATTTGGCGGAAAAGCGTTACCAGCAACCAGGATTGGCGCAGCAGATCTTAAACAACCCCGAACGACCGACATTGATCTTTCCAGAAGAGCAACTTGTCGCCCGCCTCGAGGCAGGACAGTTGGATGCAGGAATTTTCTATCGCAACGAGGCTGCAGAACATAGCCTGCCGTTTATCGGATTCCCGCGCGAGCTCAACCTGAGCGATCCGGACCTTGATCTCCAATACGGCGCAGCCACTTATGTCAGCCCTCAGGGGACGAAGTACGCTGGCTCCGCGATCGTCTACAGCATCACGATTCCCGAGAACGCTCGAAACCGGGAAGGCGCTGTCGCTCTGGTCAGTTTCATCCTGTCCGATGAGGGCCGAAAAATCGTGGAAAAGCACGCGTTGCGCCTCATTCAGCCGTCGGTCTCCGGTGAGGTCAACGCTGTGCCTCCGACGCTGCAAGCTGCTCTGAAGAAAGCCAGCTCCCAATGAAGCGGGTCCGTCAACCGGTCCCGCCGCTCTTCGTCATGTTAGGGGGGCTGCTGGTCGTCTATCTCTTGCTACCGCTAGCCGGTCTTCTGCCCCGCGTAACTACAAGTTCGTTCAGGGACATGCTACGGCCCGAAGTGCTGGCGGCGGCCGCTGTATCTGCGGAGACGGCCACAGTGACGAGCCTGTTATTACTGTTATTGGGAGTACCGCTTTCGTATCTTTTAGCTCGCTGCGACTTCCGAGGTAAAACGTTTGTCACCCTCCTCGTGCAGCTCCCGCTTGCGCTTCCGCCGTCAGTATCCGGCATTTTGCTGCTCATGGTGTTTGGCCCTTATGCCGCGGTGGGCAGCTGGCTTTCCAAATTCGGGCTGCCGCCCCTGACCGACAATCTGGCAGCGATCATCCTGGCTCAAACATTCGTGGCAAGCCCCTTCCTGATTATCGCGGCGCGCACCGCATTCGAAGAGGTTGACCCGGCTCTCGAGCAGGTGGCGACCACATTCGGCAAATCGCCGGGAGAAATTTTTAGGCGAATCACGTTGACGTTGGCCTGGCCTGCCATCCGTAGCGGCATAACGCTCTCCTGGATCAGGGCCCTTGGGGAGTTCGGCGCCAACGCCATGGTCGCCTATCACCCCTATTCCCTCCCCGTCCTGGCTTGGGTGCAGTTTTCTGAATCGGGGCTCAATAGCACGGTCCCTCTGGTGGTACTCATGCTGGCCGTAGGGGCCGCTGGAGTCGCTCTTTCCTATTTATTGGCAGGGAGGTCGTGGTTTTGTGGACGGCCTCCGTGCCTGCCAACCGGCGATCTCTCCGCTCCTCAAATTCAGGCGAATGGGTCTTCGAAGCATTCGGTTTCGGCTGGCACAGACCTCGTCTCTGGCCAGCGCCGGAGCAATGCTGCTCCGATCACCGCGGACATCGTGCACGATTTTGGAGATTTCCACCTCGATGTTCATTTTCAAACGCGGTGCCGGCGTGTGGCTGTCCTCGGTCCTTCCGGCGCAGGGAAGAGCCTGCTGCTTAAGGCACTTGCAGGCCTGGTCCAACCGACAGAAGGGCACCTGACCATCGGTGCGCGCACGCTGTTCGACACGGCTCAGGGAGTCTGGTTACGCCCGGATGAGCGCCGGATTGGTTATGTTCCACAGCACTTCGCCCTTTTTCCGCACATGACCGTTTGGCAAAATGTTCTGTTTGCCACGAACGCGGCGGCCGGAGACATCGGCCGGGCCGCTGAGACGGTTCGGCTGCTAGGTCTGGAAGGGCTATCTGAACATTACCCTAATCAGCTCTCTTTTGGTCAGCAACAGCGTGCCGCCCTGGCGCGGGCGCTCGTGCGACAACCGGACTACCTGCTGCTGGATGAACCTTTCGCTTCGCTGGACACGCCTTTTCGTTTGCACCTGCGACGCGAACTGCTACGGATCCTGCGTCAGCTTGATCTTTCCGTGGTACTGGTTACCCACGATCCGCAGGAGGCTTACGAGTTGGTCGAAGAGGTGATCGTTATCGCCGCGGGACGCGTGCTCCAGCAGGGACGACGAGAAGAAGTTTTTCGTGCTCCCTCTTCTGCGCTCGTAGCCAAGTTGCTGGGCTTCCGGAATACGTTTAAGGGAGAGGTCATATCGTCAACGCCTGAAGCGAATATTATCAAGTACCAAAACTTCACCCTGTCGGCCCCTGCCGGGCCACTGGTACCCGGTACAGCAGTCGACTTTTTTGTCAATCCGCAAGGCTTGACCCTATTCCGCTCCGGCCACTCCGAATCGACACCACCTGGGACGGTATTGCGTGGGGTAATCGACGCCATATGGCCCCGGCCGTCGGGAAATCGCCTCGCGGTCATCGTTGGAAACGGCACAAGCCCGGACTACTGGGAAGTAGAAGACGTCCATACCAACGGACGATCACCTGAACAGTGGAGCGAGCGAGACCGGGTGCGCTTGTTTCTGCCCCAGACCTCAATCCATGTCATGTGCCAGGAACCGAAACCGGTTAACGCCTCGCCAACTCGATTTGGCGCGTGAAATCAATTAGGTCCTGCTGCCACAGAATATTTGTCGGGTTTAGCATCACCAGCTTTTTGGCAATCGTGATCGACTGCTCGTATGCTTTGGCTGCTCGACTCAATTCGCCCATGCCCTCCCAAACGCTTCCAACACCGTTATATGCGAACGCGAGATCGCGCTGCCAATCTGCGTTATCAGCGTGGCGTTGAGTCAGCCCTAGCATGATCTGTCTGCTCGCTTCGTACTCGAGCAGGGCTTCGTCCAACTGTTCCTGGGACTGGAGCACGCTGCCAACGCAGTTGTGCGCGACGGAGAGTTCTCGCTGCCAATCACCGTTCTCAGGATCGCGTCGGGTCAACCACAGCATGACCTGTTTGTATGCGAGGAACTCGCGCAGGGCGTCACCCGATCGGCCCTGGGCTCGGAACACGCCGCCGATGCAACCATGAGCAACACAGAGGTCGCGCTGCCAGAGAGCATTCTCAGGATCGCGTTGGGTGAGCCGAAGCAGGATCTGCTTGGCGGCTTCATACTCGTGCAAGGCCTCACCAAGCTGACCCTTGATCTGGAGCACGCCGCCGACGCGGTTGTGTGAAATGGAGAGTTCTCGGTGCCAGTCGGCATTCTCGGGATAGCGTTCGGTCAGCCGCGACATGATCTGGGTGTATGCGTTGTACTCGCGCAGGGCGTCATCTAGCAAACCTTGAGCCTGTAACGCGCTGCCAACACAACCATGCGCGACGGATAGACCCCGCTGCCAATAGGCATTCTCCGGGTAGCGCTGGGTCAGCCGCAGCATGATTTGTTTGCAGGTTTCGTACTCGCACACGGCGTCACCGAGCCGACCTAGAGCCTGCAGAGCGCCACCTACGCAACCGTGTGCGATTGATAGGTCTCGCTGCCAGTCTGCGTTCTCGGGATCGCGCCGGGTCAGTCGCAACATGATCTGCCTGTAGGATTCGTACTCGCACAGGGCGTCACCGAGGCGACCCTCGGCCTGAAGCACGCCACCAACGCGATTGTGCGCAACGGAGAGGTCCTGCTGCCAGTGAGCATTTTCCGGGTCGCGCTCAACCAACCGTAACATGATCTCCTTGTGGGCCTCGTACTCGCACAGCGCATCGCCTAGCTGCCCCTGAGCCTGCAGCACACCACCGATACGGTTCCGCGCGATGGAAAGGTCGCGTTGCCAATACGTGTTCTCGGGTTCGGCTTCCGTCAATTGCAGCATGATTTGCTTGTACGCCTCGTACTCGCGCAGGGCGTCGCCGAGCCGAGCCTGCGCCTGGAAGACGCCACCGACACAGCTGTGAGCGGCGGAAAGATCTCGCTGCCAATGAGCGTTTTCGGGGTCCCGCTGGGTCAAATCCGACATGGTCCGTTTGGCGGCTTTATACTCGCTTAGAGCGTCATCCAGATGACCTTGGCCCTGGAGCACGCCGCCGACTCGGATACACGCGATTGCAAGTTTTCGCTGCCAGTCTGTGTTCTCAGGTTCGCTTTGCACCAGCCGCAGCATGATCTGCTTGTAGGCCTCATACTCCCGCAGGGCGTCGCCGAGCTGACCTTGGGCCTGAAATACGCTGCCGATGTACGTATGCGCGACCGAAAGGTCTCGCTGAAAATGGGCATTTTCAGGCTCGCGCCGGGCCAGCTGCAGCATGATTCGCTTGGCGACCTCGAACTCGCAAAGGGCCTCGGGCAAAGAGCCGCGCTTCTGTAGGGCCTGCCCCAACAGACTGCACGCTTCTGCTTCGCCTTTGAGTTCATTCACCTGGCGAAAAAGCGTCAAAGCCTCGCGGGCCAATGCCTCGATTTTGCCTTGAGATTGTCGCCCCTGGATTATCCAGCCGAGGCATACACTAGCGAATCCGCGTGGTAACGAGCCGAGCTCCGGCAGCTTCAGCAGTTCGTGAAGCATCGCACCCAATACTTGCAGGCACCGGTCCTTCCCTGCACGGGTCCAAGCCGTCCACACCGTATAAAGCTCCCAAGAAGCAGAGTCCGGCTCTGCGACGAGCTCGTGAAAGAGCCTCTCAATCACGAGTTCCGGCTCGTCCCCTGGAAAACACGCGGCTGCCCGCGTGGACAGCCTGAGAAAACGATTCGGATCCTCCCGAGCCAAATGGACACGAAATGCCAGGCGACTTGACTCACTGACGTGCCATCCGTCACGGGCAGCAAACAACTCAACCAAGGGGAGACGGCAAAGT
>Ga0074044_10003455_pt1 | contig 13421 bp, 12 predicted proteins | sample BogForMeECP23OM1_FD_94443 | JGI IMG/M metagenome (GOLD analysis project Ga0074044, IMG submission 94443) | Bog forest soil microbial communities from Calvert Island, British Columbia, Canada - Bog Forest MetaG ECP23OM1 | ecosystem: Environmental > Terrestrial > Soil > Wetlands ... | reverse complement strand
CGGTGCGGAAAGCAACGACACCGAAGGCTTGATTGACCATATCCGCGCCATTGAACCGGTCGTCGTCGCCTGCGTGTTTGAGGAAATGCAGCCCGACCTCACGCGCATCAGCTTGCGCTCGAAAAGCGCGTCGGTGAACGTCAACGAAATCTGCGCCCAGTTCGGCGGCGGCGGCCATCCGGCGGCGGCGGGCGCGCGCATTCCCGGCAAACCGCTGTCCGTCCAGCGCAGGGTGATTGCCGCCATCAAGCGCGCGCTGGGTTCCGCCAGATAATTTCTCATGCAAGAATTTTCCCCGCTCGACGGCGCCATTCTCGTTGACAAGCCCGCCGGCCCCACGTCGCACGACGTGGTGGACGTGATTCGCCGGCGGTTCGGCATCAAAAAAGTCGGCCATTGCGGCACGCTCGACCCCAATGCCACCGGCTTGCTCATCATCGTGCTCGGCCGCGGCACAAAACTTTCCGAAAAATTGATGGGCGACGACAAGGTCTATGAAGGCACCATCAAATTCGGCGAGGCGACCGACAGTTACGATGCCGACGGCGAGATTACTTCCACCCAGCCGGTGCCGCCGTTGACGCTCGACCAGTTGAATGAAGCCGCCGCCACGTTTGTTGGCGACCAGATGCAGACGCCGCCGATGGTTTCGGCCATCAAGGTAAAAGGGGTGCCGCTTTACAAGCTCGCCCGCAAAGGCATCGAGGTGGCGCGCGAACCGCGGCTGGTTCACATCTACAGTTGCCGTTTCACGAATTACGAGCCGCCGCTCGGCCAGTTTAAAGTCGCCTGCACCAAGGGCACTTACGTCCGCAGCATCGCGCATGAACTCGGCCAGAAACTCGGCTGCGGCGCGCATCTGGCCGCGCTCCGCCGCAGCGTTTCCGGCAAATTTGACGTGGCCGACGCGACGAAGCTGGACGACGTATTGAAATTGACAACGGCAGAATTGGAGAAAAAAGTGATTCCGTTTTTGAAATTGGCTGGTGGTTCGTAACAACGTGCTTCCGGCATCTTGCCCGAAGCTCTAAACTTGTTTGCCTTGAGCCATGCAAAAGATTTGATCTGCCGGCAGGATGCCGGCAGCACGTTGAGAAACATGAAAATCATCCATGCCGCAAACGAATTGAAGCCCGGCAACCGCAAGGGCTGCCTGGCCATCGGCGTTTTCGACGGCGTCCATCTCGGCCATCAGCAAATCATCCGCCAGACCATCGCCGATGCGCACCAGCACGATGCCATTGCGCTGGTAATTACGTTTGACCGGCACCCGAACACCGTCGTTGCGCCGGAGCGGGTGCCGCCGCTGATTTATTCGCTGCCGCAAAAACTGGGCGCGATTGAATCGCTGGGCCCGGACACGCTGTTGCTGATTCATTTCGACGAAAAATTCAGCGCTCAGACGGGCGAAAATTTCATTCGCAGTCTGGCGTGCGACCTCGGAAAGATCCAAAGCCTCTGTGTCGGCGCGGATTTTGTTTTCGGCTACAAACGTGGCGGCAACGTCGCGTTGCTCAAAAAACTCGGCGGCGAACTCGGTTTCACCGTTCATGGACTGGCCGCCGTGTCCCTCGACCGTCAAATCGTCAGCAGCACGCGCATTCGCGAGGCCATTCGCTCCGGCAATCTTGATGCCGCGAGCCAGATGCTCGGACGGCCTTACGCGATTGCCGGCCGCGTGATTGCGGGCGATGGCGTGGGCCGTAAACTCGGTTTTCCGACCGCGAATCTCGACGCGGCGGGCTTGGTTCTGCCACCCAAGGGCGTTTACCTCGGTCTCGCCAAAATCGGAAAAAAATCGCGACCGGTCGCCCTCAACATCGGCTTCCGTCCAACGCTGGCGACCGGCGGGCCGCAGCTCTACGTCGAGGCGCACCTGCTTGATTTTACCGGCGACCTTTACGGCCAGGAATTGGAAATCGAAATTGGCGAAAAGCTGCGCGATGAAAAAAAGTTTGCGTCGCTTGATGAGCTTAAAGTGCAAATTTCCCGCGACGTGGCTGAAGCTGGGCGGCGCTTCTGATTTCGTAGCAGCCGACGTAAGGAGGCTCTAACTTTTTCGTATAGAATGAGCCTCCTTACGTCGGCTGCGACGCCCAAAATTTCCTTGAACACAGAAGCTGGATTCATTGTCCATCAGTCAATAAAATCATAAAAATGAATACTGGAATCAGCGCAATCAACGAAGCAGTCAAGGAAGCGGGCGCGTTTACGCATCCGCTGTTTAACGAACTTGGCAAGGTCATCATCGGCCAGAATTATCTGACCGAACGGCTGGTCATCGGCCTGCTCGCCAACGGCCACGTCCTCCTCGAAGGCGTGCCCGGCCTCGCCAAGACGCTGGCCGTCAAATCCCTCGCCGCCACCATCAACGTCAAGTTTTCCCGGCTGCAATTCACGCCGGACATGCTGCCCGCCGACGTCATCGGCACGCAGATTTACAATCCGCAGTCCGGCGGCTTCACCACGCGCAAAGGCCCCATCTTTGCCAACCTCATCCTGGCCGACGAAATCAATCGCGCGCCCGCCAAGGTGCAGAGCGCCCTGCTCGAAGCCATGCAGGAAAAGCAGGTCACCATCGGCGAACAGACGTTCAAGCTGGAAGAACCGTTCCTGGTGCTGGCCACGCAAAATCCCATCGAGCACGAAGGCACCTATCCGCTGCCCGAGGCGCAGGTTGACCGCTTTATGCTCAAATTGAAGATCGGCTACCCGTCGCGCGCCGAGGAACGGCAGATTCTCGACCTCATGGCGCGCACCAGCGGCACGCCCACCGCGAGCGCCGTTGTTGAGTCGAAACAAATCCTCAAAGCCCGCGAAGTCATCAACGACATCTACGTGGACGACAAGGTGAAGGAATACATCGTGGACCTCGTCTGCGCCACGCGCGACCCGGACCACTACAAAATTGCGGTGAAGGACTTCATCCAGCTCGGCGCGTCGCCGCGCGCGACCATCAACCTGACGCTGGCGGCCAAGGCCTATGCCTTCCTGAAAGGCCGCGGCTACGTGACGCCGCAGGACGTGAAAAGCATCGGCATGGACGTGCTCCGCCACCGCGTGGCCATCACCTACGAAGCCGAGGCCGAGGAAAAAACCAGCGAGATCATCATCCAGAAGATTTTTGATGAACTGCCGGTGCCGTGAGCTCCAAAGTGAATGGGATTACCTATGACCAGTAAAACGCAAATTGTGCATGGTGGATCAAATCCAACCAGAGATGATCTCTTACTTCTCCAAAGCCTTGCTAAACACAATAAGATAGACTGGTGGTCATGCGGGAAGAAAACTAAGATTGGGGATCGTTTGCTTATTTATCTTAGCAAAGCGGTGAAAAGATACTTTGAACGACAAGGTTACAAAGTCGTTTCATGCGAAAGGCAAAATCTAGGTTACGATTTCAATGTGAGCCGTAACGGCGAGATGCTGCATGTCGAGGTAAAGGGAGTTTCAGGTTTAGTATCCAAGTTTATAATTACTGCTGGAGAGGTTAAATGCGCGCGCACCGACTCAAAATTCCGACTGGTGGTTGTCACCGAGGCAACGGTTCCAAAGCGAAAAATTGAACTCTTCACTCCAAAAGAGTTTTTGAAATTTTTTAAGCTCAAGACGATTGCCTATTTTGCAGAAGATAAGCGTGGTTTTTCCCCATGATTCCCCGCGAGATTCTAAAAAAAATCCGGCAGATCGAGATTCGCACGAACCGCGTCGTGACCGAAACGCTCGCGGGCCAGTACCACAGCGTCTTCAAAGGGCAGGGGATGAACTTCGACGAGGTGCGCGAATACCAGCCCGGCGACGACGTGCGCGCGATTGACTGGAACGTCACCGCGCGGATGAACCATCCGTTCATCAAAAAATTCGTCGAGGAACGCGAATTGACGCTCATGCTGGTCGTGGACGTGAGCGGTTCCGGCCTGTTCGGCTCGCGCGCGCAATCCAAACGCGAACTGGCCGCCGAAATCGCATCCGTGCTGGCTTTCTCCGCCATCCGCAACAACGACAAGGTCGGCTTGTTGCTGTTCACTGACGAGGTGGAAAAGTTCATCCCGCCGCGCAAAGGCCGCAGCCATGTGCTGCGCGTCATTCGCGAAGTCCTGTTCTTCGAACCGAAACGGCGCGGAACGGATTTGGTCCAGGCGCTGGAATTCATGGGTCGCGTGTTGCCGCATCGCGCCATTGCGGTGGTCATTTCGGATTTCATCCCGTCGCTGCAACGTGCTTCCGGCATACTGCCGGAAGGGCAAACTCGAATCAGTTCTGCCGGCAGGATGCCGGCAGCACGTTCACAAAACCCCTTGCCGCCTGAACTTCAAACCGCATTGCGGATTGCGAACCGCAAGCACGACGTCGTGGCCGTGCAAATCACGGACCGCTACGAACTTGAATTGCCCGCGCTTGGCCGTCTGATTTTGGAAGACGCCGAAACGGGTGAAATTGTGGAACTCAACACAGGCCACGCCAGCAGCCGCGATGCCTTTGCGTTGCGGCAGGAAAAACAGCGCAACGACCTCGCGCGGCAGTTTCGCTCGTCGGGTGTGGACACCATTCAACTCCGCACGGACGAACCTTACGCGGCGGCACTGGGCAAATTTTTTGAAAACCGGGAAAAGCGGAGGTTGCGCGGATGAAATTTGCGAAAGAAACAGCATTGAACAACCGTGCCCACCCCGGCCTTCTCACCCGGGGAGAGGGAGTAATAAACGTACGGTTTGCTTTTTGCCGGAAGTCGTCCGGTCAATTCAGTCACTGGTTATTTCGTGAGACTGCGTATGATTCCCCCTCTCTTGGGGGAGAGGGCCGGGGTGAGGGCGGACGTAACATCTAACTCATGTCCACGAATCAAACAGCGTCACTCGCCGCCGCGAATGATATCCGCGACATCAAGCCGCCGGTGGAAATTCCGACCGGCTGGGAATGGCTGTGGTGGATGCTCGGCACGCTGGCCGTCGTGGCGTTGTTGTTCGCGGCCTGGCGTTATTGGCAGAAACGGCGGTCGCAAATTTCGATCGAGCCGCCGGTGCCGGCCCACGTTCGCGCAAAACAAAGATTGCAGGAGGCGCTGGCACTGATTACCCGGCCGGAACCGTTTTGTGTTTTGGTTTCCGACACGATTCGCGTTTACCTTGAAGAGCAGTTCAACTTCCGCGCCCCGGAACGCACAACGGAGGAATTTTTGCGCGAACTGCAAGGCACGGATTTGTTGTCGGCGGAACAAAAGGAAAAGCTTGGCGAATTTTTGGGGTGCTGCGACCTGGTGAAATTCGCCAAATACGAGCCGATCGAACCGGAACTGCGAGACCTGCACGGCTCCGCTTTGCGGTTGGTTGAAGAAACGGAACCAAAACCAGAACTGCCGCCGGTTGGAACCCTAGATCCCGGACTCCAGACCCAAGACGCCAATCAATGACCTTCGCCCATCCATATTTTCTGCTGCTGCTGTTGCTGCTGCCGTTGCTGGCATGGCTGAAGGGCCGGCGCGGCCAGCCGCCCGCGTTTCTTTATTCGGCGGTGCGATTGGTGGAAGGCTTGACGCGGGTACGGCGTTCGCGCGCCGGTGCATTTTTAGCGGCGTTGCGCTGGCTGGTGCTGGCATTGTTCATCATCGCGCTGGCACAACCACGTTTGATGAAAAGCCAGACGACGGTCAAGGCCAGTGGCATTGACATCGTGTGTGCGCTCGATTTGTCGGGCAGCATGAACACAGGGGATTATATCATAAACAGACGGCAGATCAGTCGGATCAACATGGCCAAGCCTGTCCTTCAGGAGTTTATTGAAGGGCGGCCAAATGACCGCATCGGTCTGGTGGTTTTTGCCGCGCAGGCTTTCATCGCCGCGCCGCTGACGCTCGACCACGACTATTTGCTTGAAAACATTGACCGGCTAGGCATCGGCTCGATCAATTCGGATGCGACCGCGATTGGCGATGGAATCACCACGGCGCTGAACCGGTTGCGTGAAGTAAAATCGAAAAGCAAAATCATCGTTTTGATGACCGATGGCGGAAATAATTCCGGCAAGATTGACCCCATCACGGCGACAAAAGCTGCCCAGGCGCTCGGCGTAAAAATTTACACCATCGGCCTCGGCAACCGCGAGATTGTCCAAGCGATGGGGCTGCCGCCCGGCTTCCTGCCGGACGAGGACACGTTGCAGCAAATCGCGCAGATGACCGGCGGCAGATACTATCGCGCGGACAATGCCGAAAAATTCAAGGCCATTTACGCGGAAATTGACAAGCTGGAAAAAACCGAGGCGGTCGTCAATAAATTCGCCCAGTACCAGGAATTGTTCCCGTGGCTGGTGTCGTTCGGACTCGCGCTGCTGCTGGTCGAGGTGGCGCTGGGACAGACCGTGTTTCGGAGGCTGCCATGAACTTCGAGCATAAAAATATTCTGTGGCTTCTCCTGGTTTTACCACCGGCACTGGCGCTGTTTTTCTGGTGGGCGGCGCGCCGGCGGCAACAACTGCTGGTACAATTCATTCAAGCGCGGTTGCTCTCGGCTTTGACGGTTGGTGTCTCGCCGACACGGCAGAAAATCCGGTTCGGATGTCTGATGTTCGCAGTGGCATTGCTGGTTATCACGCTGGCCAGGCCGCAGCGCGGATTCGATTTGGAAGAAGTCGAGCAGCGCGGCTTGGACATCGTGGTGGCGGTGGACACTTCCAAGAGCATGCTGGCGACCGACATCGCGCCGAACCGGCTGGCGCGCGCCAAACTCGCCGCGCTGGAATTGATGCAGAAGGCCGGCACGGACCGGATGGGGCTGGTCGCGTTCGCCGGCGACGCTTTTTTGGAATGTCCGCTGACGGTTGACAACACGGCGTTTCAACAGTGCGTGCAGGCGCTGGACGTGAATTCGATTCCGCAGGGCGGCACGGCCATTGCCACGGCCATCAACACCGCATTGACCGCGTTCAAGGAAGGCAATCATCACAAGGTGCTTGTGCTGTTCACCGACGGCGAGGACAACGACACCGGCGCGCTGGAGGCGGCGCAGAATGCGGCGAAAGCCGGCCTGAAAATTTTCACCATCGGCATCGGCACGGTCGCGGGCGATTTGCTGCGGGTGACGGATGCCAGCGGCAATTCGGATTATGTCCGCGACGAGCAGGGCAATGTCGTGAAGTCGCATCTCAACGAAGCGCTACTCCAGCAAATTGCCGGCGCGACGGGCGGTTTTTATCTGCCGTTGCGCGGGGCCAACACGATAGACACGCTTTACGAACGCGGTCTCGCGCCACTGCCGAAATCGGAAGGCAAGGAACGGCTGGTGCGGCGTTATCACGAGCAATTTCACTGGCCGCTGGCGGCGGCAATTTTGCTGTTGCTGACGGAAATGTTTTTGCCGGAGCGCCGGTCTCCGACCCGGCGTGAGCCGAATGGCGGATTAAAGCGAGCCGGGCCGGACCAGCCTTCGCCCGGAAGCTTCGGCGCGGCAGGGGCCGGCGTTCCGGTCACAACGCTGGTGGCATTGCTGGGGTTGACGGTTTGCGGAAACGCATCCGCGTCGCCGGCGAGCGCGTTGCAGGAATACAAATCGGGTTGTTACACTAACGCCCTGCAGGAATTTGAGCGGCTCGCCCAGGCGAACACGAACGACTTGCGTTTGATCTTCAACGCGGGCACGGCGGCGTATCGCGCGACAAATTTTAACGCGGCGTTGAACGACTTTCAGGCGGCGACGTTGTCGCCGGATTTGAAACTGCAAGAGCAGGCGCATTACAATTTGGGTAACGCGCTGTATCGCCTGGGCGAACTTAAATTCGAGCCGGACACGGAAAGCTTGAACGCGCTGGAAGAAAGCTGGCAGCGAGCGGTCAAGAGTTATGAGCACGCGGCTGGATTGAACACGAACGACACGGATGTTGCCTACAATCTGGCTTTCGTGAAAAAGCAGATTGGATTGATTGCCCAGCTTCGCGAGACGATGCGAAGGGCCAAGCAAGCGGCGGACGAGGCAGTCCGTCGGAACGAATACCACCGGGCGCTGGAAATCATGGAAGGCCTCAACAATCCGATTGCCGCCAAAAAATTCCAGGATTACGTCAAAAAATTGAAGGACATTGATGCGATTGTCACTCCCCATCAGCCTTAGCCTGCTGTTGTTGTCATGGCAGACAGCTTGCGCGCAACTGGCGCCCGCCGATGATTTTTTTAACAGCGGCGCGCACTTTTACATTTCCAACAACATCCCCCAAGCGCTGGAATCGGTCGAAGAGGGGCTGAAACAGTATCCCAGTGATGTGAAGCTGAAAAAGCTGGAAGAATTGCTCAAACAACAGAGCCAGCAGCAACAACAACAGCAACAGAACCAGCAACAAAACAACCAACAACAAAACCAGAATCAGCAGCAACAAAACCAGCAGAATCAGCAGAACCAACAACAGTCGCAGCCGAAACAGCAGCAACAACAAAATCAACAGGCGCAAAACCAATCGAGCCAGCAGAATGACAAACAACAGCAGGAACAGCAGCTGGGAAAATCGGCAGCCAAGCAATCCGACGGAAAACAAGATGGCCAAACTGGACAGAACCAAGCTCTGGCGGCTCAAGAAATGTCGCCGGAACAAGCGCAACGGTTGTTGGATGCCCAAAAGGGCGATGAGCAATTTCTCCAATTAAAACCAAAAAATCCGCTGGAAAACCAAAAAAGGCCAATAAAAGACTGGTAATCAGAATTGCTAATTATCACAAGCTGTTTATTCTCAAAGCGTTGTAAGTTTATCCCAAAGACGATTTCTTCTTGAGTTTTGGCTAAAAGGGGCTAACATGAAACCGCGTCGGTCTTCTGGTGTGGGCGCTCTCCCGAAGTTCAATGGGTGAGGGCACCTTTGTATCCAGAAACGGCGTGGCTTGTTGGGCAAGGGTATTGTTGAGTTTTTCTGAACCCAAATGAGCCGTGGCCGGTCTAATTATAATTTATGTTGAAGCGAAAAAGAACGCTGCGGGGTACTGGGGCGCGCAAACATCGAAGTGGCAGCCGACGAAGCGCCGGAATGAAACCGGCGCCGATGCGCCGGCGTTTTGTCATTTCCAGTGCGCGCAGGGGCGCCTCGAAGCCACAGAAAACCAAGCCGCACGCAACCGGCACAATTATTGCCGCGGTTAAATCGCCGTCGAAATCACCGCAGAACGGCCATGTAAACGCCGCGGCTTCGGCACCCATTCAATCGTCCGTGGATCTGACCGAGACGGTCCGGACGCTCCTGCACCTCGCGCAGGAGCACGGCTACATCACCTACGACGACGTCAATGACGTTTTGCCGGACAATCTCAGTCCCGAAGACCTTGATGCGCTGTTGACCAAGCTGCGGAGTCTCGACGTGGAAATCGTCATGGACCAGGCCGAGGCCGAACGCGCGGCCAAGCCGGCCGAGCCGGCGCAGCCGGCGGAGGAGGACGAGGACGCGCGCCTGGAAATTCTTGACGATCCGGTCCGGATGTACATGAACCAGATGGGCAAGGTGCCTTTGCTCACGCGGGAACAGGAAGTCGAGATTTGCAAGCGCATCGAGGAAGCCGAGCTGGAGATGAAACGCATTGTGTACAGCCTCGGGTTCACCGCGAAGGAACACATTGCCATCGCGGAAAAATTATTGTCCGAGCCGCCGAAGGAACGCTTCGACCGTGTGATCGTGGACAAGAAAATCGCCAATCGCGAGGGCCATTTGCGCGAATTGCGCAAGCTCATCAAAAAGATCCGCGCCTTCGATCAAAAGGTGGATGCGAAGTATTTCATGTGGCAGAAGGCCTTGCAAAAGGGCCGCAAGGAAAAATTGCAGCGCGAGTTGAAGAAATTCAGCTTCAAGCTGCAGGAAATCTTCACGAGATTTTTTTACAAACAAAAGGTCGTCGAGGAAATGATCGTCGTGGCCGGCAACGTCCACGAAAAATTCCAGGCCAGCCTGCGACACATCCAGGAACTTGAGGCGTTGCGCACGACCGCCGAGCGGCGGGCTACGATTGAGGCCGAGCGCGCCAAAATCCAGACGCTCGAACAATTTGTGCGGATGCCGCGCGACGTTTTTTTCAAGACGTTCAGCGAATTGCGGGCCGCCGCCGAACGCGGATTGAAAGCCAAGACGCACATGGCCGAGGCCAACCTGCGCCTCGTTGTTTCCGTCGCCAAAAAATACACGAACCGCGGCCAGTCGTTCCTCGATTTGATCCAGGAAGGCAACATCGGTTTGATGAAGGGCGTCGAGAAATTCGAATATCGCCGCGGCTACAAGTTTTCCACCTACGCCATCTGGTGGATTCGCCAGGCCATCACGCGCTCGATAGCCGACCAGGCGCGCACCATCCGCATCCCGGTGCACATGATTGAAATCATGAACAAACTCTGGCGCGCGCAAAAGCAGCTCACGCAGGAACTGGGCCGCGAGCCGACGCCGGAGGAACTGGCCGATGAAATGCACATGCCGGTGTCGCGCATCCACGCGCTGCTCAAGATGGCGCAGCAACCCGTTTCGCTCCACGCGCCCGTCGGCGACGACGGCGACGTGAGCGTCGGCGATTTCATCGAGGACAAGACGGCTGAAAATCCGTCGGAAGTGACCAGCTACAGCCTGCTCCGCGAAAAGTTGAGCGACGTGCTGACGACGTTGACCGAACGCGAACGCAAAATTCTCGAAATGCGTTTCGGTTTGCTCGATGGCTACGAGCGCACGCTCGAAGAAATCGGCAAGATGTATAACGTCACGCGCGAGCGCATCCGCCAGATCGAAGCCAAGGCGCTGCGCAAACTGCGCCACCCGACGCGGGTGCGCCATCTGCAAGGGTTCCTCGAAATCGCCGAGCCGGCGTAAGACGCGGGTGTGTGCATTTCAAAGAAATGCGCCACAACATGGCTGAAAATATTCTCGGGAATGGTATTTTAATCCGCCCTCATCCTGACCTTCTCCCCCGGGAGAAGGAACAGCTTTCGCACCTGACGCGAGAGTATTGATCACTCACGGTTTGCCGGCAGACTGACGATAATTCTCCCTCTCCTTGGAGGAGAGGGCCGGGGTGAGGACGAGCGTTAAACCAACGCCCGCCGGGTTGATTCCCTCGCCCCGCTCGGCGGGGAGAGACTTCTCCAAACGAATTCGTGCTTTGAACCCCTGAACCGGGGCACAGTTCCTAGGGAGTGAGAAATCCTTCACACCTGAATTCTGACGCGCCTCCGGCGCTGCGGACGCAAACCTTATTCCAGTTCCAGCAGCCGGTAGCCCACGGCGGACTCGGTGATGATTAGTTCAGGATGAGACGGCCTTTTTTCAATTTTTTCGCGCAAATGCGCGATGTGGACGCGCAGGTAATGCGTTTGCTCCACCGCCTTCGGTCCCCAGACTTCCGTCAGCAACTGGCGGTGCGTCAAAACCTTGCCGGCGTGCGTCACGAACAATCGCAGCAGCGAATACTCGATCGGCGTGAGCTTGATTTCCTGGCCGTGCTTGCGCACGGCGCGCGCGGACAAATCCACCTCCAGCTCGCCGGTGCGGAAAATCGCGTCCACGCCCTGCGGCTGGGCGTGCCGCAGCACGGCGCGGAGACGCGCGAGCAGTTCGGCGCTGTTGAACGGCTTCGTCACGTAATCGTCCGCGCCCGCGTCCAGCGCGGCCACCTTGTCGTCCTCGCGGTCGCGCACGCTCAGGATGATGACCGGTACGCGACTCCATTCGCGCAGGCGCTTCAGCACCTCCATGCCTTCGAGATCGGGCAGGCCGAGGTCCAGCAGAACCGCGTCGGGCCGGCGCTGGGCGGCTTGGGCGATGCCGTCCGCTCCGGTCGCGGCGTCGAAGACGCGATAGCCGTTCGCCTCCAGCGTGACGCGCAGGAGCCGGCGGATTTGCGGCTCGTCGTCCACGATCAACACCAGCGGATTGAGGGCATCACTCATTCTTTTTCTTCCAGCACGGGCGTATGATAGCCAATGGCTGCCGCCGGGTAAAGACGCACTGTCTTTACCTGTCTTTTCAACGCAAAGACGCCAAGGAGCAGAGGTGCAGAGGCGCAAAACCCCGCTTTCCAAAGGCTGGTTGATTCTGATATTCTCCAGCCATGAAGATTCTCAACTCAAAAAACCGTTTGCGGAATCGAAACCAACCATTGGAGGAATAATGGAAACCTACATACTAATTGTCCTGGTGGCTTTATTTTTCGGGGTTATGGGCATCATCGCCATGCTGGAACGGCGGCGGCGGACAGAGTTGGCGCAATTTGAGCAGCTTCACCAAACGCTCTCCGCATGTCTCGGTTCGTTGCAAGCGATTCATTCAAGCAACGAAACGCAAATGGCTCAAGTGGCTGAGGCGCTGTCTCAGGTTCGAACTTCGGTTGAATCGGGGACGAAGAGTTCTTCCGACGTCATTCATGCTACTTCAAAAGAGCTTTTGTCCGAGGCGCAACGCACGACCAAAGCAGTACTGGATTTGAAGGCGAGCTTGGAGGAATCAATCAACTTTGATCGGCGGAGCGAAACACCTGAAACTATTCAATCAAGTTCAAGCGAGCCGTGAACTTGGAGTTTCAAGCTGCGGACAAAAGCGTCTTGATTTTGTGCTGCTCAATACCGCCAATGGCGCATGTGCAGCAATAGAAGTGGATGGGCGCGATCATTTCACCGAAGACGGACGTTCATATTCGGAGGCGCATTTGGAAAGAGTGGAAATCTTGCGCCGAGCAGGATGGGAAATAGTTCATGTGCCTTATTATAGTTGGTGGCGCAATGGTTGGTTAAGCGACCGCAACGACCCGCAGTTCCAAAAAACTGTCAGCAATTTGTTTTCGGATCTGAAACTTTGCTTGGCAGTGACTTGACCGCCTGTAAAAATACGCCACCAACAACAGATGAAACGCCAGCGAAATGTCCAGCATGGACAGCGGGCAAGCCTTGCGTCGCCGGGCCGGCTTTGGCATCCCGACGTGCCGGGGCCGCTTTGGAATGGGACACGGCGCGTAGGGGCCGGCCAGATCGAGGCTTATTGCCGCGTGCTCGCCCGCGAATTCCGGCCGCGCAAGATCATCCTCTTCGGTTCGTACGCCACGGGTTCCGCCTCGCCGGATTCGGATGTTGACTTGGTCGTCTGCCTGCCTTTCCGCGGTTCCGCAACGGACAAGGTGGTGGAAATTCGCGGTCGGGTGGAAGCCCCGTTTCCGATGGACCTGCTGGTCTGGCGACCGGCTGAAGAGCGCAAGAAAGACGGTTTTACCCGCTCCATTCTGAGCGAGGGCAAGATAATGTATGAAGCCAGCCACGCGTGATTGACTTCGTTCTCGTTCTCCTCCTCGTCCTCGTCCTCGGAACTGGGCTTGCTTCGATAAAACGGAGAGAGAAGTTGGGTCATTTGGTTAGTTGTTTTGGAGTTCGAAGTCAACGGGCGAATGGTAACCCAGGGCGCTATGGGCGCGCTGGCGATTGTAGAAGCTT
>Ga0074044_10003454_pt1 | contig 13422 bp, 11 predicted proteins | sample BogForMeECP23OM1_FD_94443 | JGI IMG/M metagenome (GOLD analysis project Ga0074044, IMG submission 94443) | Bog forest soil microbial communities from Calvert Island, British Columbia, Canada - Bog Forest MetaG ECP23OM1 | ecosystem: Environmental > Terrestrial > Soil > Wetlands ... | reverse complement strand
GGGCGCTATGACAGTCGGTTTACTGGTATCCGGCAGCATCCTGGTACGGATAGCGAGGACTTCGATCCGAGTGACGAGGCTGTGGTTGGTCCGTTCACGGGCGCCTTCAACGATTACGTCAGACGCGAATTGAAGTTCGAGACCGATCTGGCTTACGAGACAGTTGCGGACGTTAACCCCTGGAGCCTCGCTGAGAACAAGTATTTGGATGTAGCCGCGAATCTGAAACAGGCGATGAGCCGCAACCCGTATTTGAAGGTATGGATATGTTGCGGTTACTACGATTTGGCTACGCCATACTTCGCGGCCGAGAATGTTGTGCGCGGGATGAATCTGGATCCTGCCGTCCGAGACAATCTCCAGGTTACTTTTTATGAGAGCGGCCACATGCTGTACATTGATACGCCCTCACGCGAGAAATTTAAGAACGATTTTGACCAGTTTATCGCCGGGGCCCTAACGGAGACCCCGGTCCATAATGCGGAGCGCTGATCGGCCGCGTTAATCTTGCGCCAGCGGCAGCGAAGGCTCCCGGCTTTGCCCAGATGAAATCAATGATCGCACACAGAGGTCACAAAGGTAAGGAGGTATCTGATTTTGGTTTATCTTCGCGACCTTCGTGCACTTTGTGTGAGCATCTGTCGTAAAAATGGCTTTACGAAGCGTCAGACAGGAGTTATCAGTGGAAACATATCAATGATAACTAATCATTGATCATAGAAAATGGTTATGAAAACTCTCTGCTCGACTTCAGCGACGATCCAGACCAATCGCGGAGCTCTCCAATCCTGCTCCGCTAAAGCTCGCAACCTTCTGGAACGGATTAAGGGAACTCTGTGTGGTTTCGCGGTCTGCGGCAAGCGGACTGCGCAACGTGCGCAGAAAGTGCTCGACACTTCGTTGGTTAACCTCTCGACGGTAGCCACCTCGAACGGTCCGTGGGTTTATACCATCGTTCCATGGGAAGATTGACGACGGGCTTCAAGAATCCGGTTCCTTAGGAGCCGAAAAGCGGCACAGTCCGATTCGAACATGGTAAGCTGCGAACGACGCATGAAGAACGAAGGTCACGATCCTCCCCTAGCAGCCCGCAAGAAAAAAGGAGAAGGACAACAGCGCCGAACAGAGATCCTCGACGCGGCCAAGCAGTTGTTTGTTGAGCATGGCTATGATGCGACCACGATTCGTCGAATCGCCGGGCGGGTCGGAATATCCTCTACCGGGCTCTATGTCTATTTTCCTGATAAAAATGCAATCCTCGCTGAGATTTGTGACGCCACCTTCAAAAGCCTGATCGAAGAACTCGATGGGGTCCGGCGCAGGCATTCGGATCCATTGCATGCCCTGAAGGAATCCCTGGAAGGTTATATCCGCTTTGGGTTGAAACATCCCAATGAATACCAACTAGTTTTTTTGTCCCGAGGCACGCAGGAGTTGCAACGGCGGGAGGCCCGAAACGAGAAGCTTGGAATGCAGGCATTCCAGCGGTTCTGCGAGTGCGTTGAGGCGGCTGTGCGGGCCGGACTGACACAGAATGCCGACAGTGAGCGTCTGGCGCAACAGCTTTGGGCGGGAGTTCATGGCCTGGTTGTCCTGCTTCTTTTGCAGCCGGACTTTTGCTGGGTCGATCTCGACTCACTGATCAGCGGGCATGTCACGATGCTTATACATGGAGTGACAAAGCGAGGATAATAGTCCGCGACCACTTTCGTATCGTGGACAAGTCTGGAGCGTGCTATCCTCCGGCTAATACAAACAATCAGAAGTGACTAGTGGCTAGAGGCTAGTGCCTAGAAGAAACTAGCCACTAGTCACTGAGCACTACCCACTGATTGGCGGACAGGATTATGAGCCAGCAATCTCCAACCCCTTCTGAGGACGGGTACCGACCTGAAGTTATCGTCTTTCCCGTGAAGGCCAAAGAGGCGCTCAGGACCGCCTTTCGCACCAAAAGTCCGACCTTGCATTATGGAATATTGTCCAGTTTACGCGATCTAATCGTTCATAACGAACTCTCACCAGGCACACGGCTGACGGAGAGCGTTCTTTGCGAGCGATTAAACGTTTCTCGCACTCCTCTGCGGGAGGCGCTCAAAGTGCTTTCTCATGAAGGTTTGGTAGAAATTCTGCCCAACCGAGGGGCGCGAGTGGTCACACTTACTCAAGAGGATGTGAGGCACTTATTTGAGGTGATCGGGGCCCTGGAATCCTTGGCCGGCCGACTTGCCTGTTCGCAGATTACCGACGCGGAGCTTTGCGAGATCAAGGCCGTTCATTACCAGATGCAGGCCAACTTTATCCGGCGCGATCTCCCAGGTTATTTCCGGCTTAACCAGGCAATTCATAAATGGATCGTGGATGCAGCGCGAAATCCTGTGCTGGCCGCTATGCACGAGAACCTGAACAGTCGATTGTTGCGTGTTCGTTACCTCGCCAGTCGCATGGATCAGGAGCGGTGGGCGGCGGCGATGCGGGAACATGAACTGATCATTGACGCTTTGGTTCGCCGTTCGGCCGACGAAACCGCTGATTTACTACTCCAGCACCTTCGCAATAAGTACGAGTCGATCTGCCAGCATTTAGACAGCCTCTAGCCTGCATCGCCCACAATCCTTAGAGCGTAAGCGAAAGCTCCAGCCCTTGCCGTCGGTCTTCATGAGGAGGCAAAATGAAGCGGCAAAAGCTGGAGCTTTCGCTTACGCACGGAGGGCCGATTAATCTAAATTCCGAATTTGAGGAGTCGTCCTCGGCCTCGAGAATCCCGATCGTTTCGGAATTTGGGATTAATCAACATCCACAGACTGGGAACGCCGCCGTCTCATCCTGCAACTGACTTCTTGAGTTGCTCGGCTGTTTAAAAGCCGTTCAGCCCGCAATAAGCGTATTGTATGCAATTTTGGCGGGATAAAAATCAGCATAACTCGCTGATATGTAGGATATTTAGGATTTCAGAAAAAATCTCTTTGCATTTTTGTATGCAATAAGACCATAATCCCTCCCGTCGGATTTGTGCGTCCTACTCCTCCTCTGGATGCCTCCGGTTGTTCGTTGTTTTCCATTCCAACGCTATGAACCGTCCTGCATTGAGCCGCCAATCTGGTAGACATTTCTTGCAGATTCCGGGTCCAACAAACGTTCCCGATCGCATCCTCCGGGCTATGGATCGCCCAACCATCGATCATCGGAGTGGCGAATTTGCCCGGCTCGGTCACGAATGCCTCGAAGGGATGAAAGCGATCTTCAAGATGAGCGGCGGTCATGTTTTCATTTACCCTGCCAGCGGCACCGGAGCCTGGGAGGCAGCGATCGTCAACACCTTATCGGCAGGTGATCGCGTGTTGATGTTTGAGACGGGCCAGTTTGCCACGCTATGGCGAAACATCGCCGAGAGTTTCGGCCTTGTCGTCGATTTTGTCCCGGGTGACTGGCGACACGGAATTGATCCAACGGTCGTCGAGACGAAGCTAGCCGAGGACGCACGCCAGGAGATCAAGGCGGTGATGTGCGTGCACAACGAAACCTCTACGGGGGTCACCAGTCGACTCGGTGAGGTCCGTCGTGCAATGGATGCAGCGAAGCACCCGGCGCTGCTGATTGTGGACGCGATTTCTTCTCTGGCGAGCACGGATTACCGACAGGACGAATGGCGCGTTGACGTTACGGTGGCAGGTTCACAAAAGGGCTTAATGCTTCCTCCAGGGCTGAGTTTCAATGCGGCCAGCGAAAAGGCGCTAACCGTTTCGAAGGCCGCCCGACTGCCGCGCGCTTTTTGGTCGTGGGAGAACATGCTCGAGGCGAACAAAATGGGCTTCTTCCCCTACACACCGGCGACAAACTTACTTTATGGGTTGCGCGAGGCGATCTCGATGTTGGTGTATGAGGAAGGCCTGGAGAATGTATTTTGCCGTCACCAGCGTCACGCTGAGGCGACTCGCCGGGCTGTGCGCGCCTGGGGATTGGAGCTGCTTTGTTTGGAACCGGGTGAATACAGCAGTTCTCTGACCGCAGTCATGACGCCTGCGCGGTTTGATGAAGCTGACCTACGGCGCGCAATTCTGGAAAACTTCAACCTCTCGCTTGGGGCTGGTTTGGGCAAATTCAAAGGGCGCGTTTTCCGCATCGGTCATCTAGGTGACCTCAATGACCTTATGCTCTGCGCTACGCTTTGCGGGATCGAGATGGGCCTCGACAGATCCGGTGTTCCGTTCCGGGAGGGAGGGGTCATGGCTGCGATGCACTATTTAAGTCGCGGAGACGCGGCGCAGGGTCAATCCGAATCCGAAGATGACAGATAAAGGGATTTATTACCGGCGAAAACGAGGGCCGATGCGATCGACGAAGCTCTTTATGTCTCAACAGACTTTTAACACGACTCAGCCGGTGGCCGGTTCGGCTACGGCGTGGTCGAAGCCAAAATAACAGTCCGACACACACAACCAAAACAACTATGCATTCGTTCCACAAGAAACCGTTAAGAAAATTCAGCGCAATCCGATGTTTTGCCGGCGCTATCGCAGCTTTTTCTCTGGTAGTAGCGGTATCGCCAGGGGACGGGTTAGCGCAGGACAAGGCGGCAGTGCTGCTGCCGGGAAGTATCAATGATCAAAGCTGGAATGCCCAGGGTTACAGCGGGGTCAAAAAACTCAAATCAATGGGATGGGATGTGGCCTACTCCGAGAATGTCCAACCCTCCGACATGGCGGAAGCTCTCCAGGACTATTCGCGCAAGGGGTATACTTTGATTATCGGACATACCGGCAGGTTTTTGTCGCCGATGGAGCTTGTTGGGCCGAAGTATCCAAAAACGACATTTATTGTTGGCTCGGGCAACGCCGGAGCTGGAAAAAACGTCGCGTCCATCGACTTTAACAATACCCAATTCGGATATCTGATCGGCGTGCTTGCGGCTCGTATGAGCAAGACCGGGAAAATCGGCTCGGTCAATGGCCTGGAGGGACTGCCTAACGTTGTTGCACAGGTCGGAGCCTACAGGAAGGGAGCAAAGAGTGTACGACCAGACATCCAGATAAAGGTCATCTACATTCAGGATATGGAGGATGCGGCCGGCGCCAAAGAAGCGGCATTGTCTTTGATCGCGTGGGGAGCCGATTACCTGAGCGGAAAGCTGAATGCTGCGCAGCTTGGGATTCTCCAGGCAGCAAAGGATAAAGGGGTTTACGCGAACGGACGTTCGACCGAACACACAGATGTTGCGCCCGATAGCGTCCTGACAAACATTGTCGAGGAGTGGGCGGACATGTACGGTGCAGCGGCCGAGGAAAGCAAGGCGGGTACAATTGGCGGCAAGTTCGAGCTCTACGGCCTGGATAGTAAGGGCTGCACCGGTGCTCAGCTCCTTTATAAGGAAGGAAAGGAATTTAACCCCGTCGTTCCTGAATCTGTAGTTTCAGAGCTCCATGAACTCGAGAAGAAATTCTCTTCCGGCGAGCTGAAGGTCAACGTGACTCCAGATGACGCGCGAGGCGGCGTGATGTGAGCGTTCGGATGTGTCCTGCGTAATACCGAAATGTCGGCAATGCTCGAGATGCGGGGCGTGTGCAAGCGGTATGGAGCGGTCCACGCCAATCGCAATATCGACTTGACGGTACCGTACGGCCGGATTCTCGGTCTGCTTGGCGAAAACGGGTCTGGCAAGAGCACTCTGATGAGGGTGCTCTTCGGTATGGTGAAGGCAGATGCCGGAACCATTACATTCAAGGGACACGCGCTCGCGGGTCATAGGCCGGGTGATGCGATCGCGGCGGGAATCGGTATGATTCACCAGCACTTCATGCTGGTCGATGCCATGACCGTTGCCGAGAATGTGATGCTCGGCTGGAAACTAGCGGGACATTGGCTGCGCACCCGCGAAATCGCTCGGTTGATTCGAAACGTAAGCAAGACCTATCGGCTGGATCTGGAACCCGACGCCGTTGTCGGCGACTTATCGTTTGGCCAACGGCAACGGATCGAGATTGTGAAAGCCATTGTGCGTGGCGCTGACCTGTTAATCCTCGATGAACCGACATCGAATCTGAGCCCGCCTGAAATCGCGGGCTTGTTTGCAGTGATGCGACGGTTGTGGAAAGACGGGCGCTCAGTCATCTTTATTTCGCACAAACTCGGTGAGGTGCTCGAGATCTGCGACGAAGTGGTTGTCTTGCGTGATGGAGAAGTGACCGGCCGATGTCCGGTGGCAAATGCGACAAGAGGCGATCTCGCCAGGATGATGGTCGGACGGGAGATCGGACCAGTACCCCATCGTTCGGTATCCGCTTCGGGGGAGGAAATATTGAGTGTGGACCGATTGATGCTGCGCAACCGATCGGGTTTCGAACGACTGCGCAACATCACGTTCTCATTGAACAAGGGTGAGGTCCTGGCGCTGGCAGGCGTGGACGGGAACGGACAGGCAGACCTTGTCGATGTGATCGCCGGCCTCAAACATGCTACGAGCGGGCGCATTTCGCTCGCCGGTCGGGACATCACTTCAGCAAGTGTCAGTGCGCGGCTTGCGGCTGGTGTCGCCTATATTCCAGTGGATCGGTCGACAACAAGTCTCGTACCGGGCATGACGATTGAGGATAATCTCGGTCTGCGAGATTTTGATCGCCCTCCATTGCGACGCGGTCCGTGGCTGGATCGCGGCGCGTTTCGCAGCGAGGCGAACTCACGAATCGCCAAGTTCGGAATTATTTGCGGGGGTCCGAATGTCCCGGTCCAAACACTGTCGGGCGGCAATCAGCAAAAAATTGTTGTTGCGCGCGAGATAGGGCGGCGACCACTCGTCTTGATCGCGTTTCAACCGACGTGGGGCCTCGATCCCGGGGCAGCGCGGTTTGTCATCGAAGAGGTGCTCGCGCTGCGGGATGGCGGCGGGGCAGTCCTTTATGTCTCGTCGGAACTCGAAGAAGTGCTGACGCTCGGCGATCGGATTGGCGTAATGTTCAATGGACGGCTTTCGCGCGTTTTCAGTCGAGGTGAAATCGATATAACTCAGATCGGTCTTATGATGGCGGGCAATGACGATGCCTCGAAATCGCGGGAAGGGGGATAATCTTGAAGATATTTGTTCCGAAAGAAAGGCCCGCGGCAAAATTTCGTGACTTGGACACAGAATCGGCATTGACAAAGGGACGCTCACTGTCTCGATCATCAGCCGACTTGGGCGTGTGGCGAGCGTTGCTGTTGTCTGCGTTTGCGGTGACGCTCGCTTTCACAGTAACCGCAGTACCAATCATGATTTCCGGAAAAAACCCGTTGTTGGCTTATTGGGCTTTGCTGCGGGGTGCGATTGGCTCCGTGGATGCCGTAGCGTTCGCGTTCAACAAGAGCACACCTTACGTGCTTTCCGGCGTGGGGGTCGCAATGTGCTTCCGTGCCAGAGTGATTAACATAGGTAGTGAAGGACAGATTGCAATCGGTGGTGTGGCGGCTTCGTGGATCGCTCTCAATCTTTCTCAGCTCCCATCTTTTTTTCTGATTTTAGCCTCCCTGCTAGGGGGTGGCATAGCCGGTGCGCTTTGGGCCGGGTTCGCCGCCGTAATGCGATTAAAGCGCGGCGTTCACGAGGTGCTTGGTACCTTGATGTTGAATTTTGTCGGCTCACTTGTCGTGAGTGAAGTTTTGCATGGACCGATGGGTGAACCGGGTGCCGGGTTTCCACAATCCCCTCTATTTCCTCAGAGTGCGTGGCTGCCGAATCTTTTTCCAGGAACGGATATGCATGTAGGTATAGCAATCGCGATTGGGGCGGTGCTGGTGTGCCACGTACTGCTCTGGCATACCCCGTTCGGATTTCGCCTGCGTTTGTTGGGGAGCACCGATACCGCCGCCGCCTACGCAGGTGTGTCTCTGTTGCGCGGGGTAATGCAGGTCATGTTACTCGCTGGTGGCTTGGCCGGAATAGCGGGCGCCGTCGAGGTGCTCGGCGTTCACTATCGGCTGATCGATGGCTTCTCGCAGGGGTTCGGGTTTAACGCGGTGGCTATTGCGCTGCTCGCGGCGCTTAACCCGCTCGCGGTCTTACCCGCCGGTCTCTTTTTCGGATTTCTCGAAGCTGGAGCACTCGCGATGCAGCGGGAGATCGGAGTACCCTCTTCGCTGGTCTTCGTTATCCAGGGGCTGACGATGGTATTTGTACTTTGCGCGATGGGTGTTGGTTTCAAGCAGCCGCGTGTCTGAACGAGCATTTATGGATGCGACGGTACTTATCGAACTTCTCTCGGCAGCTGTAAGGATAGCGACCCCGCTACTTTTTGTAGCGCTGGGCGGTCTACTTTCAGAGCGCGCAGGAACCTTTGCTGTGGGCGTTGAGGGCATGATGTTGACCGGCGCATTCGGCGGCGCGGTGACCTCGTTCGCTTCAGCAAGCATCCCTGCAGGTTTGTTGGCAAGCGCACTGAGCGGAGCAGCGCTTGCCGGGATAGTCGCGGTGGCTACCGCACGGTTTCGGGCCGATCATATGGTTACCGGACTGGCGGTCAACATTCTTGCACTCGGGCTTACAAGCTTCCTGCTTCGAGGTTTATTCGGTGGCAAGGCGCCGGTCATTGTGCTGCCGACGCTCAGACCACTCGCTGTGCCGTACTTCTGCGAGCTGCCGGTGGTCGGCCAAGTGCTTTTCCAGCAGCCCGCGCTGACTTACGCTGCATTTTTTCTCACCATACCAATCCATCTTTTTCTGATGAAGACACGCGCTGGCCTTGCACTTCGCGCCGTAGGCGAGAATCCGGCGGCTGCATTTTCAGTAGGGACCGATCCGATTCGTGTTCGAGTGGCGGCTATCGTCGCGTGCGGCGCACTTGCCGGTCTCGGCGGTGCCGTACTTTCTTTGCAGGAGCTTGGAACCTTTACCGACGGGATGACCCACGGTCGCGGTTTTATTGCGCTGGCCGCGATCATTGTAGGTCGATGGATGCCCTTCAGGGTTATGCTTGGTTGCCTGCTTTTTGGAGCCGCTTCAGCGCTTGCGCTGAATATCCAGGGTTGGGGCTTGCCGGTAAGTTCGTACGTGATCCAGATGACGCCTTATTTAGTTGCGCTGGCCGTGCTGTGTGGAATCGGGCGCAGGGCGAGAATGCCGGCGGCGATCGGCAAAACTTTTATACGGAGCTAGCCTGCATCGCTCATAAATCCTTAGAGAGTAAGCGAAAGCTCCTTTTGCGGTCTGTCGTGATGAAGAGGCAAAAGCTGGAGCTTTCGCTTAGGTAGCCGGAAAATTCCGCTGCTTTTTGGAGAGAAGAGTTTAAAAACAGTTTGTTTCGAAAGGATGAACATGAAAATTGGTGTCTGCAAGTTGGCGATGGCCGCCCCAAATGATGTCTCCGAGTTGGAGAGACTCATCGATTCCAGGGAGGTCGATCCTGCCGAAATCGTCGCGGTAATCGGGAAAACCGAAGGAAACGGCGGAGCTAACGACTTCACGCGCGGTTTTGCGACATTGTCGTATCAGCTCCTGCTCGCGAATCGTCTGGGAGCGTCTCCAGCGGAGATCGGGAAGCGGATTGCCTTTGTCTGGTCCGGCGGAACCGAGGGTGTGCTTTCGCCGCACGCTACGGTGTTTACCCGCTCTGCTGGCGCCGGTGCTGCGGACGGACCAAGGCTTGCATTATGGATCGAGGGGACGCGTGAGATCCGACCCGAAGAGGTAGGGACGACGGCCCAGGTGCATGAGGTCGCGGCAGCAGTTCGCCGATGTCTCATACAAGCCGGCATCACCGATCCGAAGGATGTCCATTATGTCCAAGTCAAAGGTCCGTTGCTGACACCGGCTAGCATTGCTGATGCCGACCAGCGCGGGAAAACGCTGGTCACGCGCGATCCGAATGGATCCAAACCCTTTGCGCGAGGCGCCACGGCGTTGGGAGTCGCACTCGCTTTGGGCGAAGTGAGCGAGGTTGATTTGTCGAACGATGCCATTGCGCGTCGATTTGATCTTTTCTCATCGGTAGCATCCACATCGGCCGGTGGAGAACTGAAAAACTGTGAAGTGCTCCTATTCGGAAATTCGTCCGGGGCAACCAGCGATTTTCGAATTGGACACGGAGTCCTGAAGGATACCATCGATGCGGATGGCATCTGTGCTACGCTACGCAACGCCGGACTCTCTTTCGCAGGCAGCTTGTCAAACGAGGAGGCAAGTCGGATCGCGGCTATCTTTGCGAAGGCTGACGCAAGTCCGAACGGCAAGATTCGTGGGAGACGGACTACGATGCTCTCGGATGCCGATATAAACTATGAGCGCCATGCTCGAGCTGCGCTCGGTGCCGTGATTGCATCTATCACTTCCGATCCCGCAATCTTCGTTTCCGGTGGCACGGAGCACCAGTGCGGCCCGGGCGCTATGCCGATAGCAGCAATTGTACGTGTCTGACTTTCGACCCTTAACTGGTAAGTGCAATGCCTACCGAGCTTTGGCAGAAATCGGCGTCAGACCTCACGGTTGGCTACGCGAGCGGCGAATGGTCGCCCGTCGAGGTCATAGACGCGATCTTGGAGCGTGTCGAAAAAGTTAATCCACTTATCAATGCAATCGTGACGATCGATTTTGAAGGTGCCCATGCTGCGGCAAGAGCAAGCGACAAGCGATGGAAGCACGGTGCAGCGATCGGGCCCTTCGACGGCGTGCCGATCAGCGTAAAGGACAACATTCCGGTGCGCGGGCTTCGGACGACCTGGGGAAGTCGGCTCTACACCGATTTTGTTCCGACGGCTGACGAATTGCCGATCATGCGGCTGCGCAGCGGTGGCGCAATCGTGCTCGGGAAAACAAATTGCCCGGAGTTCACACTGCAGGGATACACCGACAATCTGCTATTTGGACCGACACGAAATCCGTGGGATCCTTCACTGACGCCGGGTGGATCCAGCGGCGGAGCTGTGGCTGCTGTGTGTGCCGGCTTGGGTCCGGTGGCTATTGGGACCGATGGGGGTGGATCGATTCGGCGGCCAGCGTCGCATACTGGTCTTGTCGGACTCAAGCCCTCCCGAGGCCGGGTTCCACGTTGCGATGGGTTCCCGGCGATTCTGCTCGATTTCGAGACAATCGGGCCGATAACACGCACAGTCGCCGATCTGGTGCTCGCAATGCAGGCCCTCAGCGACTACGACGTGAGGGATCCGACCTCAAATGCGTTTGCGGGTGTTCCATTTGAAGTAGCGTCCATAGCCAGGTGCAAAATCCTTTACGTTTCGCGTTTTGGCTCGTCGCCCGTCGACACTGAAATTGCTGCAAGCGTGGCAACTTCGGCGCGAGTGTTAGCACACCTAGGTCACAGCGTCGACGAGGGCACGGTCCCTTTCGCTCTGGATCCGTTAAACCAGGCTTGGACAGTGATCAGCCAGGTGGGATTGGCCTGGCTCTTGCAGTCCCACGATGATTGGCGCGGCAAGTTGACCCCTGCGATTGAGGAAATGGCTGTTAATGGTGCGGCGCGCAAGGGCACAGAGTATTTTAATGCGTTGGATGCGGTCAAAGAATTGCAGCGAAGCGTTTCGGTTTTTTTCAACCGGTATGACCTCATCATGACGCCGACAGCAGCAGCGCTGCCTTGGCCTGCCGCAGAGCCGTTCCCTACAATGATCGCGGGGGAAAAAGTGGGCCCGCGAGGGCATGCCGTCTTTACTGCTTTTGCTAATATGGCCGGTTGCCCTGGGATCAGCATCCCGGCGGGCCCTTCGCCAGGTGGGCTCCCGGTTGGATTTCAATTGGTAGCGGCGCCCGGACGAGACGACCTGCTTTGCGCGTTAGCTGCACAATATGAATCAGTTTGTCCATGGGCCGATCGGTTTTCGCCTTTGTGGAGGCGCGGCTAGCGACCATGCAATTTCCAGATCTTCGCGGACGTGTGGTGGTGGTGACCGGTGCCGGCAGGCCTCAAGGAATTGGGGCGGCGATCTGCCGAGGTTTTGCGGATCAGGGTTGCACCATTTTTTTTACAACCTATTCACTGTACGATAAAGCGATGTACCGGGACGATCCTCAGGGGAAAGGAGCAGTGGCGCTTGTAGAGGAGTTGCGGCGACGAGATGTATTAGCCGGCTTCGTCGAGGCGGATCTCGCGCAACTTGATTGCGCGGAATTTATCCTGGACAGCGTGGAGGAGCGGTTTGGAAAGCCGTCGATTCTGGTCAACAATGCGGTCTATTCTGCAAGAGACGGGTATAAAATGCTCGATGCCGCAGGACTCGATGCCCACTATGCTGTCAATGTTCGTGGGACGGCGCTGTTGTCGGCGGAGTTCGTCAGAAGATTTTCAGCTAGCAGCGGCGGCCGGATTATCAATGTGACTTCAGGGCAGGATCGTGAGCCGATGCCTGGCGAGCTGGCTTACGCTGCATCGAAAGGCGCTATCTCTGCATTTACGCGTTCACTTGCCAAGGAGGTCGGCCTTAAAGGCATTACAGTCAACGCCGTTGATCCCGGCCCAACGGACACGGGATGGATGTCAGAAGTGCTGAAGGGGCGTCTGGCCGGACAAAATGCGATGTGCCGAGTCGGGGTTCCGGAAGATGCCGCGAGATTGATCGTCTTTTTAGCGAGTGCAGCGGCCGAGTGGATCAGCGGGGAAGTCATTCATTCGCGTGGCATCTGATAGATCGAAGATCAGAGGTAACACTTCAGAAGCCAAGAAGCCGAGAAGCCAAGAATTCAAGAATTTTGCGATGCGAAACTCGGCGCGAGAATATTGGTTCTTCTTGGATCCTCGGATTCTTGAATTCTTGGCTTCTTGAGAAACTTCAAGATTTTTGCGTGATCCGGCCTGCAGGCTTCTCCTTTAGGAGAGTCAGACGATTGTGAACCGCGTCCACGATGCTTCGCAAGTCCGCGTCGGCCATGTTTCTGGCGACGCCATCAAAAAGCCGTTCTGTGTCATCCTCAAGGCCAGGATTCAGCGCGCAGATTCGCGCGATTTCCTTCAAGGAATTCTCGCGGACAGTCTGATCTTTCGTTACGAGGGCGCCGGCGAAGTACAGTCTGATCTGGGATCGTGACCCGTCGCGAGTAGAGGGTGCCGACACCTCGTGAGCAACAGATTCAAGGTAGTCTACAACATCTCTGTCAGACGTATTCCCCGATCGCTCTTTAACCGCTTCGCACAGAATTGGAATGGCTCTTTCAATGAGGTCGGGGTTGCTTGAGCGAACGGGCACAGAGAGCAGGATGTCGATGGAACTCTGAGGGTTTGATAGATCCTGGGAAAGGGAAAGCAGTTTCGAAGCAGCCTCGTATTTCAAAATTTTATCCCCCGTAAACTGTTCAATCTTATGAAGATTTACCTGGCGCCAATATTGAGCGGGAGTTAAGGCGGCTTGCAGGCAGAAGATCTCCAGTTGGTCGTACTTATCGAATTTCGCAAGATTAAAGGAGCTCTCCTCCATCAGATTTTCAATGGCATCGTACGCCTCGCTACGAAGCTT
>Ga0074044_10003452_pt1 | contig 13437 bp, 12 predicted proteins | sample BogForMeECP23OM1_FD_94443 | JGI IMG/M metagenome (GOLD analysis project Ga0074044, IMG submission 94443) | Bog forest soil microbial communities from Calvert Island, British Columbia, Canada - Bog Forest MetaG ECP23OM1 | ecosystem: Environmental > Terrestrial > Soil > Wetlands ... | reverse complement strand
CCATATCTTTCGCCGATGCTGAAAAGCACATTCAGAATCTCAGACGTGTAGGTGAACAAACGGCTGCGCTCAGTGGGATCGTGCCACTGCAGCGTGTCGCTCAACTGACCATAGAGTCATTAGCGCAGGTGATCAGCTCTCTTGTTGCGGATCAGCGTACACCATTCCAGATCCCCAAACTTACTCATATTGAAAAGGGACTCGAAAACGCGGGGGCCGGCAAGCTCGTTGTTGAGATCAGGACCCGGAAGCCAGACACCAAATCATGGCCCTCAATGTTCCTGCATGCATGGCTCTCATCAACTCTGGATGCCGTGAGCCAGCAAGATCCTGAGGTTCGTGGGTTCATGGGGTCGACCCACAACCGCTACGTTGAGGACTTCACGCACCTGGATGAAGAGCGCATTAGCGTTGCGACGGATCGTGTCCGACGGGCGCATGGGGAGCGCACCATTGCAGCGATGAATGCGAACCCGCACGGGGAACAACTGATACGGGCAGAGGCGACCAAGATGAGGCGTCACATGCCCTTGAGGAAGGTGTTCGCTGAAGCAGCCGATGTTCTGACCGCGGTTTGTCCATGCTGGATGGCTAGCCCTCTGTCGGTTAGTCAACTGCTCGACAGCGGACGCCAGTATTTCGACTTCGTGATATTCGACGAAGCCAGTCAAGTCTTGCCAGAGGATGCGATTCCGTCGATCCTCCGCGGGAACAAACTCGTCGTCGCGGGCGACAGCAAGCAATTGCCACCGACAACCTTCTTTGCCGCTGCCGACGACGAAGAATACGCCTCGGATGAGGACGCGGTCGCAACCGAAGGATATGAAAGTCTACTCGACGTGATGAATGCATTCTTGAACGGTTCCTACCTCGATTGGCACTACAGGAGCAGAGATGAGAGCTTGATCAATTTCTCAAACCACCACATCTATCAGGATCGCTTGGTCACGTTTCCGGGACCAGGCGGACCGCCCGCGATTAGCCATGTCTTGGTTAAACAAGAGTTTGGTGAGGATGGCCAAGAAGACAGCTCTTCGCAAGAAGTGCAGAGGGTGATAGCGCTCGTGCTCGAACATGCTCGAAGTAGCCCAGATCAGACCTTGGGCGTAATTACGATGGGCATTCGCCACATGAATCGGGTTCAGGCTGCCCTCGACCAAGCGTTGCAGAAGGGCACAGATCTCGGCGTTTTTTTCGACCCCAGCAAAGGTGAACGGTTTTTTGTCAAGAATCTGGAAAGGGTTCAAGGCGACGAGCGCGACGCAATCATCATCAGTATCGGATATGGCAAGGACCGGGCCGGCAACTTGCCGCTGCGTTTTGGCCCGTTGCTTCCTGAAGGCGGCCGGAGACGGCTGAACGTAGCTGTGACACGCGCGCGCCAGAAATTGACTGTCGTATCTTCCTTCAGCCATCTAGACCTCGACTTGGCCCGTGTGCGCCCAGGGAGCGGCGTAGAATTACTCCGGAATTATCTCCAATACGCTTCTACCAATGGTAGGCGGCTCGGTGACGCTGAAGTCACGGGAGAACCGCTGAATGCTTTCGAAGCAGAAGTCTTCGATTGTCTGTGTACGAAAGGTCTTAAGCTTATTCCACAAATGGGCGCGTCGCGCTTCCGCATTGACATGGTTGCTGAACATCCCAAGAAGCCTGGGCGTTATGTCCTCGCGATCGAGTGTGACGGTGCGACGTACCACTCGAGTTATACAGCCAGAGATCGCGATCGGTTAAGACAACAGCAGCTTGAGAATTTGGGATGGTGGTTTCACCGTATCTGGTCTACCGATTGGTTTATGCGGAAGGAAGACGAGATTCAACGCGCGCTAAAGGCATTCAATGAGTCCGTCGAGTTCGCGGATAAGCTGGATGGGGGAGTAGTGCAGAACAATCATAGCAACGGCCTTCATCACGACCCGCCCTCCGCGACACCCAAACGAGGTCCGCGGCCCCCGGTTCCGGTGCGTACCTCGATTAGCGAATATCGTGAAGGCGAGTTGATTCAGCTGTTAAGGTGGATCGCTTCAGATGGTCAGTTGAGAACTGATGACCAAATCATCGACGAGATGATCCTTGCTCTTGGTTTCGGGCGTCGTGGATCTCGAATTGAAAATGCTATTCGGAATGCCATTTCCCGGTGGCGGCCCCGATCTTAAAGCCTTAAAGAAACGCCGAGCTGTGGGAGTAGGGTACGGCTGCTTAGAGACGCGGGGATGGCGTTGCTGGATAGCGAGAGCACCACTGAGGCCACGGGAAGCAGCGTCACGGCCCGTTCGGCGGGCGCAGAATCCGACAGACAAGTCGGTTGAGATCCCACCCTCTACTGCGCTACTCTTTCCTGCACTGCTTCAATCCTGCTGGGAAGCACCGCGCATCCGACGCTCGAACCTATTAGGCTGGAGAGTTGGGCTGCCCGGTCTCTCCATCACCGTTTCGAAGTAAGTCGAAGAGAGGGATTGGCAGGATGCTTGGTTCAAGGTGATAATGATCGTTCCTGCTTTAGATCGGACATCAAAGATTACCGAGCCCAGGATCTCGCTTGTCCGGAACATAAACTTCAGGGTGAATTGATGAATGAAGAGGCTGACCTACGTCAGGGTTGCGCAGATCGGGCTCAACAACCGCTGAACTTCCGCATGCGCCCAGTGGCAACGCTCAGGAATTCAATGAGCGTGTCAATGGTGCAACCACCGCGGCAATACAAGAGCACAATGTTTTCGACCAGCTGCGCCTCTTCGCTCATCTTATCTAGAGCTCGTCTCGTCTGTTCTCCACTCGCGCCCATTTTCGCACCCTGAGATCTCCGTTAAAGCATTCCCCTCCGTATCCGGACACGGGGTTGTATCTCGAGCTCAAGGTGGCGACTCGTTAGCCACATCAGCTCTTAGTTAGAGCCAAGCGCTAACAAACATTCTACCCAAACGTCTGAGTCAATCCGACGCTTCGAAAGCCATATCGAGTAACTTCAGTAACTTTCGTCGCATTTAGAAAACGAGAATCATAAGTCTTGCAGTGCACAACAACCTGCATTACTTCGTGAGTTTTCGGTAGCCCTGCGTAATAAAGGATACCGGTCTATTTCCGCGCGAGCGGAGCGGCGAGAATATGCCGCACCGAGGTGCGGCCAATGTGCCGGCGACGGACGATCGGACGATCTCGGATTTGCTGAGGCCGGAGCGGCGGAGTTGGAGAGCGGAAGATTCCGGGGGAAGAGGTTGTGCAATTTCCGGGCAACGCCCAGTAAGCTGCGCAGATGGCAGAACTTATCAACTTCGAGTAGTGCATCGGGACGTCAGTCCCCTGGTTTGGGGGCGCCTTTTGATCACCAGCGAAACCAGCATCGCCCATGTCGCGCTGTACTTAATGGGGAGATTGGGCTGGTTTACTGTAGTTAACTTGGAGACTGTGCTGCCGCAATATCCAGGTTCAATACAGTGTCTCCTGGTGTGCAGTATGCAAGGAACTGAAAACATGGGGAAACATGGGGCCCGCTGTCTCACGGTTAAGTACAGCGCAACAATAGTTCGGCAAATACCAAAGCAAATGCCAAATGACGGCTATAGCGCGGCAAATGCGCAGTGGCAACGTCCTAGGCTAGTGCATTGTGGGAATAAGCCGTAGTCCAGTGATGGTAGCCGTCTACTTGCGGTATGCGGGATACGAATGTTTCGAGTGCGCGCTGCAAACTATTGCGGAGCTACGCCCGCTCATTCGATCCCAATCCGGTGCTGGTGCTGAGCGCGAAACGATACCTGCGGTTAAGGCTGAAAGACGACGCCAGCGCAGCGACCTGACCACACTTCCCATGCCAAATGACTCCGGTCATCTCGACAGCAGCCGCCTATAGGCTCAAATTGGTAATTTACGATGAGAATCTCGAATGAGTGCAAAATTTGTGGCGGGAGTGCTGTTATCTCGGACAAGGCCTGATTTGGCGAAAACGCTTGGCCAGTTCGCGGAATTTTACCGTCTCGGACCCCGCGCGGAGGATTGAACCGATGGTCACAACCAAACGTATTCGCCCTGTCGGCATGTTCGACGAAGTCAGGATTGTCACGTTCGATGTGCCCGTCGATGGCGAGGGACCTGTGCTCGACGACGTGCGAACAGTACCTGCGAAAATCTCCAAATCCAAGTTCGTGGCGGGCATTCAATGTCTCAAGAGGCTGTATTGGGAAGTACACGAGCCTGAACTCGCAGCAGCACCGGACGCGTCTGCTGTAGCTCGGCTTCAGCAAGGCCACGAAGTGGGACGACTAGCTCGCCAGCTATTTCCGGGGGGCGTGGAAATTCAATCAACTCGGGAAAGGCTCGGAGACGCGATTCGTGCTACACGGGAACTCGTAGCGAACCGGGAAGTGCCTGCCATTTTTGAGGCCACTTTTGAGCACGGCGGTGTACTCGTTCGAGTCGATATTCTGCAACGGCGAGACCGCAATAGATGGCGTCTTCTGGAAGTCAAGTCAACGGCTGACCTCAAGGATTATCACCTCTTCGACGTGGGAATTCAGCGGCATGTCGTTTCCCACTGTGGCCTCAAATTGAGTTCCTCGTCCCTAATGCATTTGAGCCGGGAGTACATCTTCCGAGGCGGTGCATACGATTTGGGGCAGCTCTTTCGAATTAGGAACCTGAACCGACAACTACCGAAGTTGCAAAGGAAGCTCACCACCCAGCTCCGCAGCGAGTGTCACATCCTGAGCCAACCACAGCCGCCCGACGTCGCCCCCGGACGTCACTGCCGGAAACCCGTTCTTTGTGAGTTCTTCGCTTGCTGTAATCCTGAGCGGCCATTGGATCACGTGACACGTTTGCCGCGGATCAATGCACGAACCGTTGAGGAATTGAAGGCTCTAGGAGTCGAGTCTATTCGCGATATCCCAGAAGATTTCCCGCTGAACGACATGCAGCGGAGAGCGTGTGCGAGCGTGAAAACAGGCCAGCTATGGCGCAGTACCGACCTCAATAAGCAACTGCAAACTTTGAAGTATCCACTCTGTTTCATGGACTTCGAGACGGTGAATCCTGCACTACCAAGATTCGCGGGCATGAAGCCATTCGATTACGTTGTCTTCCAGTGGTCGGTCCACTGGCAAGACACTCCGGACGCACCAATCGAACACTTTGAGTTTTTGGCCGACGATCATGCTGACCCTCGCCTTCCCTTCCTCGAGTCGTTGTGTGAAGTGATTCAAGGCGCTGCGACGATCGTCGTCTACTACCAAAAATTTGAATCGGGGCGGCTAGCAGAGTTAGCGGAGTGGTTCCCGCAGTATGAGAAGCGAATCGCCCGAGCACAGGCGAGGCTCTGGGATTTGCTACCCATCATTCGGGATAACGTGTACCATCCTGCCTTTCAGGGCTCCTTCTCGCTAAAACGAGTGCTCCCGGCGCTCGTCCCAGAAATGAGCTACGAGAGCATGGAGGTCAGCGATGGAGCTGAGGCTGGCGTCGCATGGGAGAAAATGCTCACTTGCGAAGATGCCGAGAGGAAAGACCTGCGCAGTTCGCTGCTAGCATACTGTGGACAAGACACGTTCGCCATGGTGCGCCTGCTCAACGTTCTTCGGCTACGTGCCAACGTGCAAGGGGGAGCTGAAGCACCGTAGATTTTCCACGTCGATCACAGTCCTGGTTGCCCCAGCACCCGCCAGATGGACTCGTCGCCGCAAGGTTCGCATCGAGCATCATAAACACCAGCCGCCGATAGCCTTCCAGCGAGTCCTTCCGATGGAAGCCGTAGACGACCCGATCCCTCAAACAACCGCGTTACCTAAGTGCGTCGACGTTCGGGAGTCAGTCCGCTAATGTGATTTAAGCGTGAAGTCCGAACGCTCAAAGGAGCGCCGATATCTTTTTGCAACACGAGCCGAAATTGACAGCCGCAAGAGATGCCTTATTTCAGAGATCGAAGCGGGTTGCCGCAGAACCCGGATGCCGAAGTGCTTTTCACTTATAGGTGGTGTGTTGAATGAATGGAGAATGATGATCGAGCCAACAATTATCTGCCCTAAATGCAAGACGGAGATTCGTCTGACTGAATCTCTTGCTGCGCCATTGATTGAGGCGACCCGTCAACAATTTGAAGAGAAACTATCTGAAAAAGACCGTGAGATTGCCCAGCGCGAACAGGTAGTACGCGATAAGGAAAAACAGGTCAAGGAAGCGAAGCGTACGGTCGAACAGCAAGTTGCCGATCAGGTAGCGGAACAGTTGAAGACCGAACGTTCGCGGGTGATTGACGAAGAGTCGAGAAAAGCGAAACAGGCCAGTGCTGCAGAGCTCGAGTCGAAAGCCCGTGAGCTGGTCGAGCTTCAGAGTGTACTCAAAGAGCGTGATATAAAGCTGGCCGCGGCTCAAAAAGCACAAGCAGAGCTAATCACAAAACAGCGTGAACTTGACGATGCTAAACGTGAGTTGGAACTGACCGTAGCGAAGCGCGTACAGGAGGGCCTATCCGAGGTTCGCACTCAGGCCAAACGGGAGGCGGAAGAAGGACTCAAGCTCAAGGTTGCGGAAAAGGATCAGACCATCGCTTCCATGCAGCAAAAAATTGAGGAACTCAAGCAGAAGGCCGAGCAGGGTTCTCAACAGTTGCAAGGTGAGGTTCAGGAACTTCAACTGGAGAACCTGCTTAGGATAAAGTTTCCATTCGATACGATTGAACCAGTCCCCAAAGGGGAATTCGGCGGCGATACAGTACAGCGTGTAGTCAGTCCGAGTGGCCTGATAAGCGGGACGATCCTCTGGGAGTCCAAGCGCACGAAGAACTGGAGTGATAGCTGGCTTGTCAAGTTGCGCGAGGATCAGCGTACAGCCAAGGCGGACATAGCTGTGCTGGTTTCTCAGACCCTGCCCGAAGGAATTGAGACCTTCGATGTGATCGACGGCGTCTGGATCACGCATCCTCGATCCGCATTACCTGTTGCTACCATACTGCGCGATACACTCCTTCAAGTGAGCACTGCGCGGCTCGTAACCGAAGGGCAACAGACAAAAGCCGAGATGGTTTACCAGTACTTGACTGGCCCACGCTTCCGCCAGCGCGTTCAGGCAATTGTCGAAGCCTTCTCATCCATGCAGGAAGACCTGGATAAAGAGCGGAAAGCAATCATGAAGCAATGGGCAAAGCGTGAAGCGCAAATTGAACGAACGATGAGCGCGACAGTTGGCATGTATGGGGACTTGCAGGGGATTGCGGGCAAGACTTTGCAGGAAATTGAAGGATTGAGCTTGTTAGCATTGCCTGACCCGGAGAAAGACATGGTGAAGCTCCCACCCGGCGAGAAAAATCAGGAATGTTTGGTCCGCGGCCGTGCCGCAGGCGAAAAATGAAAGTGACAACTTTGTCCGCGCATATGTATACGGCCTTGGTTGGAGCACAGAGCTCCTGGCTATGATGGAACTGACGCGGGGCACGACATCAACAACGCATTCGACCTCGTGAGGGAGTGGCAACTGCAATGAAGAACTGGTTTGGGCGTCAGCTGCATCCTAGCGACGAACTCGTCCACCGGCAGGAGCCAAACTGGGCTGCCGACCAACGGCCTAACTATTCTCTGGAAAACGGTCAGAATGCTCTGTGTGAAAGACCCTGACAACCATCTCTTAATTAAACAGCATGCTCCGACCAGATTTCAATTACTTTAACTCTTTAACTGCCGCGATAAAGACAAGCAAAGATCGCGGCTTGGGCTTCGTTCTTGGGCACCAAGATTCGTGCATGGTGCTCTTGAGGAATGTACTCTGGGCGCGGCAACGTGACGTAACCGGCCCGTAACTACTCATCGGTTCCCTGGACGAAAAAAGCCCACTGAGGCATCATGTCTCAGTGGGCTATTCTTTTGGAAGCGACTATGTTTGACCTGAAGCCGAACGATAGGTGTGCTGAAGATCTGGTCCAAGGCCTTTGCTAACTTTGCGGTGCTCGGCCTTTTCTTCGTGCTGTTCCTTGCCGCGGTGAAGTTTGTGTGGGGCATCCTCTGATGGCTAAAAAATTCGCCAGCACTTGCAAGGTCCTCATGGGCAACTGGGCAACTCCCTTACGGACCTATCTTGGGCGCAACGGGACGCCCTCGCGACGAAGCTCTACAAAGGTGACTGGCGCGGAGCGGTCGACCTTATGCCGGACGAAGAAAAGCCAGCCCTCAAAAGGCTCTGTGATGAGCGGAGCCTTCAAGAGTTGGCGATTGAGTTCGATCCGCTGACTGAGGGTGTGCTCGTCGACGCCGCCGATTACAACGGCACCCAATACGCACCCTAGCGGGCCTTTGTAGACCTTGCCGTCGAAGAACTTGAGCTGCCCGTTTGCGTCTCTGCCCATGTTTTGTCTCCTTATTCTTTGTCGTGCTCAACCACGGTGGCCCCTATTGACATTCTCATGAGCGCAACTGAGAGATGGCTTAAATCATTGTGGTCATCCGGTCATCCAAGGAGGGTCATGTCTCTATGATCGCTATCCTCGGGACGACGTCAATGTCCATTCCGCAATGGCACTTTTGCTCGATTTTCTTGGAAGAGCGGCAATCGCAGACGATAAACAACCGACAGAAAAAGGATGACTACGGCTGCGGGCTCAGTAATTTCTTGATTGCAAGTGTTGCAATCGTTCCTGAGCATGCTTGACGCTATCAGACTGGTCAGGGCTCGGATTGATTATCAAGGACCGCCGGGACGTTTCGATGGCTGTCTAGCTTTCCACCTTGCAGCAGCTGTGACATTCGGCCAAGAGACTTGGTCAGTTTCTCAATTTGACCGGGAGTCTCGAAGTACAGGTTATAGAAGATGCCCATATAATCCTTCCCCGCTTTGAGGTCGAATAGTTTTTGGAACGCACATATAGCATCGCATTGCGGATCCCGCGGGTCCTCAGTCAACAGCTTTGCTACCTCGCGGGGCAGTTTCAGTTTCCTGCAGGCCTTCGACACAAGTCTTTCGAGCTTTGGCTCCCCAAGCTCATCCACCTTTTCTTCACACCATGTGAGAAGGCTTGTCCACTCGTGCTCAAAATTGCTGAATACGCCTAAGTTATCGCCAATCTCTCCTTCTCCATACTTGCCAACAAAATGCTGGCACATACCGATATCATATGACCGTGCCTCGTTCACGTGATTGCAGATCGGACAGAACTCGTAATCCTTACCCAGTTGATAGACGTTCTCGATCGTTTCGTATCCATATTCGGCGCCCGTTGGTCGATGTTCTTTCAGTGTGTCGGCACTCATCCGAAGAACCCGGCTTGTGCCGAATCCACATGATGCAAGCAGCATTCGGTAAACCTCCTCCGGTGCGATATTTCCGACAATCGAAGTGGCTTTCCACAATGAAGAACCTGAAAACTGATCGCCATGATTGAGCGCCTTACTTAGCAAAAGCGCAGCCGATTTGAGGTACTGCGAATTCTTGATGAAGCCGAGAGGATATTGATTAAACCCCTGAGGGACAACGCCCTCAGGTAGTCGCTCATCTCCGTGAACAGAAAACAACGCCCATTCAGATGTGAATTCTCTGGCAGTGCAGCCCCATAATCTAGACGCTCCATGCACTGTAGCGTCGAATTTACACGAAAAATGAAAGATGTCGTTTGGCCAACTTGAAACTTGCGGCACACAACCCGCGAAACACTCTTCCTCCGGTCTTCGCCAAGCGTCGAGTGAAGAGGAGCTTGGCGGCTCACCATCAAACACCGCCCGCGCAAGAAATTGTTCGATGTCTTCAGGCTGCGGACGGAGCAGGCAGCGAACTCGGACGACCTCGTCGGTTGTCCAATGGTGATGTTTAGATAAGAATTGCCCCCACGGTTCGTCTATGAGGATGGCTTCGATGCCGGCCTGTTGAATGCGTGGTTTACGGTAGAACCAGTTGTCTAATGGATGGACTGATTGAGGCATACCCCGCTCTTTGACGGTGCCGTCTGGAGAGTTAGTCACGTCAGACGCCTTCCTCCCGTCGGCAAGGTCAACACGTTCCACTTTGCGGGTCCCGTCCTTGGAAGTGCCGTAGGCCTTTTCGATGCCCTCGATGATGGAGCTTTCCGAGGCCACGACCGGTTCGATGTTGAAGCCGGTCATGAACTTGATCTCGTCCTTCGCAAAGACGTTGATGGGGTCCACCATGGCGATGGTGAGCGAAGAGCCCACGCGGCTCATGGGCAAGATCTGAAGCCATTTCGCGGTTTCGTAGGGTATGAGCTTGACAACGGCGGGGTCGATTTCAAGGTAAGAAAGATTATTAATGGCGGGCACGCCGTATTGGCGCGATTTGAAGTTGGTGACATCCTCATCCGAGAGGAAGCCCAACTTTACCAGCGCGAATTCAAGCGTGTGAGTATCCTTCTGGAACTTGTACGCCTGTTCCAACTGCTCTGATGTGATGACCTTTTCTTTGACGAGCAGGTCGCCCAATCGCTGAGGCATATCTCTCCTTTATTCCCGCGAACTCCGAGGCCAATGCGAAGCCGCTGGTTTCCGGGGATCCCATCGGGCGCAGACCTGCGTCCTCCCTGATTGAATTCGATCACGGAACCGGCGACCGACCTAGTTACGGAGGCCCCGCCAAGCATGACTTTGGTTACCTGCAATTCATATTGCTCAGGGCCGAGAATCACCTGTGGGCGCCTCTGCAAACTGAAGAAGGAGACAATTGAGTGTTTTGCGGCCAAATGTGGAAAGAATCTCTCCGATAACGTAAGGTTCTACGACCCGTCGCATTTCCAATACACCGTCACAACGGACGAATTATGATTAACGCAAGCGCGAAATACAAATTCTTCACCGCCGCCCTCGCCAAGCACCTTTCCGAAGCCGAACTATTGCATGGCCTATCTTTACCGGAGCTTTCTTGAGGGCCTCCTCGAAGCGAAGGGAGTCGACTGCGAAGGTCGGGTCACCATCACCCTAGACCTGGGACGCGAGGGCGACTACATCACCGAAATAACGCCAGGCGGAGTCACTGTCATCCGCCGCTGTGACCATAAAGCCATCGTCTTCACCGCCGCCGAGTTACAAAATGGCAGCCAGGAAATGAACGAAGATCAGCAGCGGGCCGTCGCCATCGCGCAAGCGAAGGGCAGCCCAGAACATGTGTGGGGGTGAAAACGCGACGCTGCTGGCCACGGACAGATGATTTCGTCCTTTCCGGACTCATTTCCCGGAAGACGCCCCAGCGGAGAGTGCCTTAATCTGCGAGACCACATTTCTCGCTTCACGAGTCCCCGATTCGATGTCTAGCTCCAAATCTAGATGCGGGACGGCGGAGGCCGCCGCGGTCTCGTAGAATCTCAATGCATCTTGCGGGCGGTTCAATCGCTTGAGGCAGATTCGGGCGGCAGCAAGCTGCGCCATAAGAGACTCGCGGTCGGAAGGATAGGCGGCGGCGAGCTTCTCGTACTCGGTAACGGCGCGTTCAAAGTCCTGCTGTTCCTCCGGTAGACGGCAGAGATCGAGCCATGTGGCCGGCGGCATCTTGTCGCCGCCCAATTGGAGGAAATCCTCGTAGTCCTTCCAGGCCGCTTCATGTTCCCTCGCTTGCAGATGTAACCCGCAGAGCGTGACTGTAGCTTCCCGATACGCCTGAACGTCGCTCCTTTGCCAATGGCCCGCCCGCAGCAGGTTCCACGCCTCTACCGAGTCAGGTTTGGCTGTTAGGTAGTGGTGCAGAGTCGAGGCGGCCTCATCAAACTTGCCACGTTCCATGAGGTCGCCAGCCTCAGTGATCTCTGGATCAGGCGTCCAAGCAACCTTTCCCTCGATTGCTTTGTTCATTTTGTGCTCCAACCCCGAGTAGCGGAGCGTCACAGCCGCAATGCCCCCAAAGAGGAACCCACCGACGTGCGCCCAGTGTCCAATGCCGTCCCGCGGGCCCATTCCGTAATTGATTTCCAGCAGCACCCAAATCGGCAATAGCCAATATGTCCGCATCCAGAAGCGACGAAAAGGAAACAGGCCCAGATCAAAGAACCACATCATTCTGATCTTCATCTTGGGGAAGCGCATCAGGAATGCTCCCATCAGGCCGGCAATGGCTCCCGAAGCGCCTATTGAATGGACAATGCTTACGGGATTGACCCAAGCATCAAACTGGCAAGCCATCGCCCCCGCCGCCAGATAGACGAGCAAGTAAAGCGGTCGGCCCCAAGCGTCCTCGAGCACAAATCCCGCCAGCCACAAGAACCACATGTTGCCGATTACGTGCCACCAATCGGCGTGAAGGAATGTCGAACTCAGATAGGTTATAGGGCTTCTCTGCGACGGGGAAAAGGCATAACGCTCTGTAATGGAAGATGCCGTCAGTTGTGAATACTGGACTCCGAGCGAGTCCATTTCCGACTGCAATGCTGCTGGGTCGTCGATCTGCCGAATCCCGGCGTCCCATTCGTCAGTTATCTCAGAATTCGGGTTTTGCAGCGTGGCCCAATGGTCTGGAAACTGGCTCTGATAACCATCCACAAACTCTCTGGCCTTGGGGGCAAGGACTAGATTCTGGTGTGTGCCGGCAAGGATGAGAATGTGCTTTTCTATCTTCCAGAGTTGTGAGTCTTGCTGGTCCACGGTGCGATGAGTACCAGCAAAGATCAGCAGATTCACGAGGATCAACCCAATGGTGATGATCGGCCATCGACGGGACGACATGTTCTCGTGCCCGACAGGGACAAGCATGATTGGACTACTCCTTCGTGACCGGGACCTACCTCAAACTTCTTCTCCTCGTTGGGGAATTCAGCGCACTCTGCCTTTTACGGTGCTGTCTGGAAGCGTAGTCACGTCAAACGCCTTCCTCCCGCCGGCGATGTCAATGCGCTCCCACTGTGCGGGTGCCGTCCTTAGGAAGTGCCGTAGGCCTTATCGATGCCCTCGATGATGGAGCTTTCCGAGGCCACGACCGGTTTGATGTTGACCCGACGCGATCTTCTACTTGTCCCGCCATTCACGACAAGTCCGATCGCGCTTCAGTGTTATTTCTGTGCTGTCTGCTTGTCGATGTTGACGATTGTGAACTCACCGACGGTTTCGATTCCATCCTTGTGATGATGGTGGACGATGAGGTTCTCCTCTTTTGAGAACTGCAGAGTGTTGCCGTCACGATTTGCTTGAATAAGACCGGTGTCGGTATTCCATACCTGTACTTCCCAGATACGGATGTCATGCTTGGCCTCGACGTTGCCTTCACCAGTCACCCACCGTATCGAGACCTCTTCACGACAGAGCATCAACGAGTGTTCGCAGCGTATCGTCGTGGTGACATCGAGTGGCTCCAATGACGTCTTCATCTTCGATGCCACTCGACCCGCGATGCTCGCCTGCGACGGGCCGATGTTACCGCACCTATGCACAGCATTTGAACCATTGGGGGAACAGCTGAAGGGGTGAACCCTTTGGGGCCCCTGGAAATCCTGTAGTAAAACAGACAAGCCGCGAAGTAGACGCTTCGCGAGCTGAT
>Ga0074044_10003451_pt1 | contig 13440 bp, 18 predicted proteins | sample BogForMeECP23OM1_FD_94443 | JGI IMG/M metagenome (GOLD analysis project Ga0074044, IMG submission 94443) | Bog forest soil microbial communities from Calvert Island, British Columbia, Canada - Bog Forest MetaG ECP23OM1 | ecosystem: Environmental > Terrestrial > Soil > Wetlands ... | reverse complement strand
CTAACATTGTTTTACCTTCACTTAAAAGCAATCTAAGCCTTAAATTAATTACACATTAAACCGTAATTCTGCAATACCGCTTGCGTCAGGCGGAGAACCGAACTGCGTTTTGTCCCAAGTAATAGAAAACCCGCTAGTAGATGGGTCGGAAGCTTCCCAACCACCCATAGTATGAGGGGGAGTATTGTTTGCTGTCCAAATATAAGCTACACTACCATTTGAAGGCGTACCATAGACAGAAACCATAATATTACCTGACAACAACACGTCAACTGCACCGTCCGGTAACTGCGTACCGCCCCAAGGCAACGTACCTTGTGGCCCCGTACCGGCATAAGCATTAGTTGGTGCAGCCGAGCCTAAAAACGGATACGGGCGAACAATTACACCAAACACGTCATGAACACCACCAGAACGATCCGTGTCCAATACAGCCCTAACTGCATTAGAACTTGGATTGAGTATAACAGGTTGCCCAAAGAACGTAGGCGGATTAGACGGGTCTTTTAAAAATCCCCGGATATTTGCAGGATGCGACGTATTAACCGCACCTGCAAAACCCGCGCCCATACGAAACTGAAATGCAACGTCACGTACTTTGCAAGCCGTACCGTATGCGCCGTAAGCCGCCTTATCGAAATTACGCTTACGAACTAAAATACCATTTTTAACAACATAATTACGCATTTTAATTTATTCCTCTAAAAATTGCGTTTCCCGAGGGGATTAGTTAATTTTGTTCGGATTGGTAGGATTTTTACCGTATCCGTACTGATCTTCCCAATGGGACTTAGCCCATTCATTATATGCTGAGGGGCTGCTAACTACAGGATTATTAATATGCAGCAATCCGAAAGAAGTTTCAGTCTTGTCTGCAGTCTTCATATTGTTAAATTTCTTTGCAACAATAGCACAATCTCGGAAAAGAGAACGGGCGGCATTGTTAGACATACCTGCAAAATCAGGTGCTTCGCCACGATTTAACTCAAGGATTAATTGCTTGCCTTCGGGTTTGGTGAAAACAGTCTGCAATACGTCTTTACGGAATTTGCAAAGCGTATTAGTAGTTGCTACGGGCGAAGCATCCCGTGCAAACTTTGGAGCCTGTACACCAGGAAGAAGACACTCAGCTAAAGAAACAGTTTCCTGATAGCTGTCTTCTAAATAAGAACTGTCTTTCGCTTTACGCGCTTTGTCCTTATTCTTTTCGCCAGCTTCGGCTTCTACTTCTTTTTCTTCATCGCGCTTACGCTTATCTGTGAAGTGCGCGTCATCGTCATCGTCGTCACGGCGGCGCGAATCCCTACGGCGATCATCGTCATCATCACGGCGGCGTGCATCCCTACGGCGATCATCGTCGTCATCGCGGCGGCGCGAATCCCTACGGCGATCATCGTCATCGTCGCGGCGGCGTGCATCCCTACGCTTATCGTCGTCATCATCGTCATCACTGCTATGCGCGCCTTTATATCGCATAGTATAATTATAAGCATCCCTATGTTTATCATCGTCATCGTCGCGGCGGCGCGAATCCCTACGACGATCATCGTCGTCATCGTCATCACGGCGGCGTGCATCCCTACGGCGATCATCATCGTCATCGCGGCGCCTACGATCCCGCGTAGACAACTTACTCTCAATTTTATCCAAGCGCTTAGTCAAATTATCTAATGCAACGGCCAAAATACTGCCAGTATCCGTAATCGAATCCGTATCCACTGTGAGTGCAGTAGTTTTATTCAGGGCGTCTTTCAAATTAGATAAAACAGTATTAATGCCGTTCGCCATTTTCTTTTTTCCGATTTTAGGGTTTCCCGAAGAGTTATTTAGTTTTAAAGTATCTTCATCTAATATAGAGCATTTTGGTCCAGCCCTACCATTTTCAACTATTGCGACATGATTTCCGATTATTCCATATTGTTTAGCTAAACCTTTTTTAAGCTGCAAATATTCTGCATCGTAACCGCATGAAAGTTGAGTTTTGCCAGACTGCACCAATTCAATTGCTTGTTTGTCTTTAATAAGTAAATCTGCAACTAAAAAATCTTTTTTATCGCCAGTTCCGCGCCTTGGATCAAGAATGATTCCAACTTCTAACGCGCGCCAATTATCTGGCGTAACGTCTTCGCCTTCCGAGGGATGATTATTTGTTACCGATTTTCCGACGAATGAAGCGATTGCTTCTTCTTTAAAAACATCTTCTGGATGACGAAGAACCGTAACGATACCGTTATCGTCCGGTTCAACCATAGGTATTTCATCAGCTTTGTATGTGTATGTGCCTATTCTTGCCAAACAAGCGTCATAACATAATAAATAACCTTCGGGCGTTAATTCTCTATTCTCGGATAAAGCTTCTACTGTATAGAAACGCAAAGTTTTACTTGGCGCTCTATCCAGTATTTTATTAGAAGAATAAACTTTTGTAAGATCAATATTTGCGTTGTGCATACTTTAATTTACTCAAACACTAATTAATAGGCACCGGCACGCCCATACCTGTTTCCACATAAAGCGAAGCAGTGTCCGTACCAGCACAAATTGCAGCAAGCCAAGAATATGACGTGCCTGCGAAAGGCTGCAAATTAAAAGGTAAACAACTACCAGCGCGTAGCCATGAACCTGTATTAAGCGTTGCTAATATCGTGTTGTCCACCCCGAAGGTCAAATAAGCATCGCCGGAACCAATATTGCATATACGCGCAGTTAAACCCCTACTGCCCGTAGTACCGGAAGTAGCGGGGGGTAATTGCACATTGCTAGTTGTTCCGGTAACGGCCATCGGAGAGTTTAATTTGCCTGTCATTATCCAACTGTGATAAGTTGGATTTCCAGGACCATATTGACCGTAAGCAGGAAATAGTAAAAAATTACTAGCTATGAGAATTGATAGTAGCATTCTTTGAAGAATATTCTTCACCCGTTTATACTTTCGTGATGTAAAATATTTTAATCCAACGTTTCCAGAATTGCTAACATGGCTAAACTAGGCGATATATTAGCTGTCTGCAGCAATGAACCTGTTTCCGGAGCAACAGGCGAAAAAGCAAACGTATAATCCCCATAATTATTAGGCGTAAGACAAATTATTTGAACAATTTTATCGCCTGCGTTTCTAACGCCTGACGCAGTCACAAGTTCATTAGCCCCTGGGACTGTCGAAAAACTTGTAAAAGCAACTAAATATTGTGTCATTAAATTTTCTTCCTTTATCAACGCTCAGTCCAAGATACAAAACAATTCCACGTTTCTGCGTGACCTGCCGTAGTAATATTAACAGCCACATTTTCAGTTGCAGAATTTAAAACCAATTCTTGCGTTTCGCCCGTGCCAAATACAAAGTCAAAATTGCCCCCGCTCGCAGTGCTCGACAAAGCAATTGGAAGTGCAGTTGCAGTAACCCTAACTGTACCAACGGGCGTACCTGCAGGGCTCGGAACGGTATTAAAATAAGAAACAGTGCTACTAGCCGCTGCATTAACACTATTAGACGGAACTGCCGTAAACGTACCTGTTGCAGCGCCTGTGCCTAACGTACTACGTTTAATAATACTTACAACCTCTGTAATCGCTGTAGTGGCAATAGTACCAGCACTACAAGAAATTTCATTTATGCGAGTTTGTGTAGTAGCATTTCCCGCAATTACAACCATATCTCCCGCCGTAGTGGGCACAGTTGTACCTGACGCGCTAAACGTAGCCTTACGCTGTACGCCGCTTACCACATATTTATGCGCCGTAGTACCAGATGCATTAATCACAAGTGAATTAGACCCCGCAATAGTTACAGCGGTAACATTTAGCCTAACCTGCCGCAAACCAGCCGTATTAAAACAATATAGGCCATTCTGTGCGATATTTATAAGCTTGACTCCATCTTCAGGATAAGCAACTACAGCTATACTCGTCCAAACAGCACTAGACGCTGCAACAGAAGGCGGAGAAGTTGTTCCCTGTACAACAGAAGCTAATCCAGTGTATGTTCCAGATAGCTGCAAGCACATTGTTTCCTGATTCTGTACAGAAAACGCCGCAGTTGGAGTAGAAGCGGAGACAGTTGCGGCGTAAGTACCCAAAGGAAACGAAACGCTCGGGACGTATACTGGCGTCTGAACAGCGCTCTGTGCGAAACAATCAGTTTTAATCCCAATTGCACAAAACGCCAATAAAGCCAAACTCGCTGCAAAAATACGTTTAAAATACTTTTTCATTAGAATTCCTTCACGATTCGCAAGGCAACTTGCCATTTAGTCTCAGATGTTTTAGTAAAATTGAACTCGGGCGTCAGGCCCGCTTCGCTCGCTTCGTCTAAAATAAATATAACTTCTACCAATTTATTAGCTAATTGTGATTTTAAATCTGCGGCTTTGGCTTTTAAAATCGCTAGCTCAGAATTTTTAACTGAGCTTAAATTAACTATATTATCGTTGCTCATTCGAACCTGTTGCGGGGTTGATATTTTGCTGGTAAGATTGGCACCGCGAAACAACGACAGCCATAAATGCAACCTGCATGGGCTCGCACGCCGTTTCGTTTATCTGCAATAGGTGGGTTATTCCAACTAATAACTTGACCTTCTAATTCTCTATGATCTTTTCTAACTTGCGGGTCTAAAAGTGTATGCCACGTATACTGTTCTGAACCAATCCAACGTGAACGAGATTCTAAAATTATTGCATGACTTCTACTAATTTCAGTTCGCGCAATTAATGTCGCGCGGCTCTCTGTAACTGACGTGGTATTCATTATTTGCTGCGCTACAGTTTTAGCACGCGCTGAAGTCTGAGTTGCAGCTTCAAATGCTAAATTCTGTGCGCGTTGGGCAGCGTCGATAGGAATGGATTTAATTAATGCAACTTGCTCATTTCTAAGCTGAGTTACAATTTCGCCCATAGGCATGGTTTTTAATTCGGTTTGCATTGCAGCGGCCATGCGCTTGCTATGCTTCATCCATGCTTGTTCGTCTCTTCGGGAGACATCTAAAAGCATGCGCTGACTAACTGATTCAGCCCAAGGCTCTAAAACTGACGCATAATTGCGCATAGTTTCTTGTATTGCGTCTTCGCGACCGGCTTGCCATAATTCTATAATAAATTTACCGGCTTGCTTCGCTATTGAACGCAATGCGCGAGCGTAAAATTGTTCTGAAAGTCTTATTTTTGCCCAGTGTGACTTAGCGCTTTCTGCAGCGCTAAGTCTTGGTTTTGCATCGTAGGCAGACAGCAAAGGAGAATTTAACATTTATAAATTCTCAACGCTTTGTTAAAGACAACGCTCTTTGCTATAATAAGAATCGTTAATCTATTTTGATTGCTAATGCCTTATTTCAGCCAACGCTTCGCACTTGCTTTTCTTTGTTAGAAAAGAAAGTGCTAAATAATCCAAAATAGACTAAACGAAATAAGGCATTTTTAACATTTCAAGAAGCCAATCGACCAAGACACCTCGGACAAGGGCTAAACCCAAAGGCTCCATGGTCAGTCTACTGGCAAAGCCCAGGTGCCGTCAACCGAAAAAATCGGTTCGACGACATTTTTCTTGCGGAGCAGGGCTTTCTTTTTGTCTTCGGCTATCTTTTTAAGATTATCTTCTTTAAACAATGGTCTTAAATTCGTATAATGACATGCAATTAAAAGTTGTTCTCTATCTTCCAAATCGAAGCTGCAAAGTGGCTCAATATGATCTATGTGCCAAACTTTGCCTCTATTTGCCCAAGTCATTCCTTCAACGAATTGCCGTTCCAAATGCTGTTTTAAAAATTCTACAGAACAACCTAAATCACGAACCGCTGAGCCGGATTTTTGATTATTTTTAATTGCGCCGCACAGTCTGATTCGAAGATTATACGCTAACCAATATTGAATGTCTGTCTGCTTACGTTGTTTTTGATAAACTTTCTGCCAGGCTGCAATAGCTTCTTTGTTAACGACTAAATAAGTTTTGTGCCGTTCTGCAATAGCTTCTTTGTTATTTGCTTGGTAAGCTTTATGATATTCTGCAATAGCTTCTTTGTTAACGACTAAATAAGTTTTGTGCCGTTCTGCAATAGCTTCTTTGTTAACGACTAAATAAGTTTTGCGCCTTTCTGCCACAGCTTCTTTGTTGGCCGCTTGGTAAGATTTCCGCTGTTCTGCAATAGCTTCTTTGTTATCTGCGTAGTAATCTACTTGGTAATCTTTCTCACAACGAATACATTTACCATTGCTAGTGTATCGTTCCGCAATGTGCCCCCGTTTGCAAGGCTTCCCCGTGAAATAAAACTTCAACCCTCGCTCTTTTGCCTCTTGACGAGAAACGTAACCTTCTATAATCTCATTGATAGCCATTTCGAATACCTTCGATGTTCGTTTGGTTAAAAGCCTCTAAGCGTGCTCAGCGTTTAGAGGCTTTGTTTTAATGTAATTCTGCAACTGTCATACCGTTAAATTGCTTTAATTTTTTAGAATTTAACGGCTCGAATGGATCAAGCCTAGCCAAAAAATGCGGCAAATCTGTGACATTAACAGTCACCGAAACTTTTCCAGGTTCCCGTTTATAGTAATTTTTATATATTTCTTTAGAGTTTTCTATGGTTTCAAAACCCAAAAAGACTTTATGCTCTTCAAATAAATCATCGTCGCCATAATGATTTAAAATAAAGGCTTTACTTGCTGTAAGATCATCACCTATAATAACGTCTAATTCAGTACCTTCTTTGCTAAGATAAGAAGCTATAAAACCATACTGTGCAGGAAACGGATCGTCATTAGGAAAACGTTTTTCTCCTTTTTTAGTTTCTACAACAATCGACATACCAAATAATTGAATTATAGGAATGCTATCTCTTGTAATATTCAACATACGCTTAGCGCTATGCAATACCTTATTTAACATCATTGCATCTTTACTTTTCGCGCTCCCCGAAGGGGCAGGAAGCTGTTTCTGTTGTCCGTCGGACTTCTCTAATTTAGATAATTTTGGTGTAAGGTCTTCTAACGGTATTTGTGGCGGTTCATTTTCCGCTTCCTTTATATTTTCATCCGTTATATTAGTCCAACGATTCGTATAACGGCCAAGCTGTCTTAACTCTTTCAATGCAGTTGATTTGTCAATAACGCCGGTTGCGAAAGTCTCTAAGATTGCGCGGCTATCCTTGTCAAATACACTAGATTTCTGTTCGTCATTAAGCTGCCAAAGTGAACGAAAGTTAAATCCAAATTCATCCTCGTTAATTTTTAACCCTTCAGATTTAGCAGTTAAAATGCAAATTTTAGTAATCGGAACGCGCAAATCGCGTTCCTGTTTTTGATTGACACCTTCGTAATATGTGCGTAAATCTGATTCACCACTTGAATTTAGACCGGCAGGCGATTGGCCGAATAAGCGAACCAATGGCATTTGCAACGCACCGGCCAATTGCTGGCCTATTTGCATCAAAGCTTCACTAATACCTGACGAAATATTAGAATTATGCACAATAAAATCGTCGGTAGAATCGATATACGTTATTCCTTCATTTGATTGCCTGCGACGCATATCTTCGGCGAAACGCATAAAGCCTTGTAGTAATTTGCCACCCGCCGCTTGAATTTGTCTGTATTTATCGATTTTAATAACGCGCAAGTGCATCTTGTGGATATATTGGCTTATGCCGGACGTTGCAGAATCGAAAGCAACCAATCTATCGTAAAGTCTTTCTAATACACTGAGGCCCCAATATTGTTCTAAAATCTTCTGATAAAACGGTAATTCCACGCCAATTTGTCTAATTACACGGGTATAATGTATTTTTTTACCCCGCAGCATTGGAGCATCATTATTAACTAAATAATATTTTGGATTCCCAAGGTCCGGGCCGTATTCTTCAACCAAACCTTCCTGATTAAGTGTGGGCTGACACATCCAACGGTCTAAAACGGCCAAACCTTTAAATTGGCCTTTTCCAACAGTATCCATATTTAAAGGTGTCGATAAATCTTGACCGTCAATTAAATATACTGCAATAGAACCCCCATATAACCGGCTCCATTTAGTGTTATCAGTTAGTGCTTTCCAAATTCCTTTCCTAACTAAAGCATTTTGTAATTTTTCTGTGTCTTCGGGCGTCATTGAAGAATGTATTTCGATGCCCCCGCGTATAACATCCTCCGCAGCGGAATCTATTGCTATGCCCCCAAGCCAACTTGATCTATGAATCCATTCTAACAATACTCGATAACGTGTAATCGGATTAAATCCGTAAGTCCCCGCTGATATCGCGTTATCGGCACCCATTCCCAGTTGCAAATTAAAATTTACAAAACTATCTGTGGTTAATTTATCTTTTTTCTTTTTTTCACGGGCTAATTGGCGCTCAGCGCGTTCTTGTTCATTAATTGTTTTCCTATAAACTTTTACAACCATAATATAAACTCCTTACTTATAAAATTCCCGTGGAAAGTTTAATCTTGCATAATCTCCAAAATATTTTATTGCTGCTTTATCATAAGCAATTGCTGCGCGCGTTGGGCATTTAAACCGGCCCAACTTTTTATGTTTATAATTAACTTTAATTTGTGCAATCCAGCGTTTAGTTTGTTTACAAAAACAAACACCTTTCCAACCAGACGTATTATTTTGAGGTTTACTTCCATTAAATTGGTTTTGTTGATTAGTAACTTTTCTTAAATTACTCCAACGGTTATTTTTTCTAATCGTATCTTTATGATCTATTTGTTTTCTGGGCCATCTGCCCGTTCTATAGAACCAAGCTAATACATGCGCTCTGTATACCTTCCCTCCAATGCCAATCAAAATATATCCTGCATCATTTTCAAAACCAGCATTACTTCCGGCTTTGATTTGACCAAATTTTTGATCTATGCGCCATGTCCAATTCCCAGTATTTGCAACATACCTCAAAATACTTTTCAAATATTCTAACGTCACGCGTCCACCAGCATCAAACCTAATAATTTCTTTCTTTTTAATCCGTCTAACATCCGGTTTTCCTACTTCACGCACCGGAAACAAACTTTTTAACTTAATCATGACTAAACTTTCTAATTCATCATATTCGATGTTATCTTAGTATTACCCTTAAATTGTTTTTTCATTTTTTCTTCTATAAAAATTTCAACGCTTTCTTGCAACGCGATTATGAATAAATTAGCAAAGTAATGGTCCCAAGTGCCTGATTTACATTGTTCGCAATCGCAACCTTTACCATATTCCTTGTGCATCTCTTTAACGATTGCAGCTAAATCTTTCGTCAATTCAATTTCCAACGTAACAATATCCGTTACCTTTTCGTCGTTAAGCTTAATTACCATCTTTTTATGTTTCGTTGGGCGCGTTGCCATGGCGTTGAGTTCCTTCTATTCTTCAGTTAAGATTTCCCAATAAACGCAACGAATTTCTTCTTGCTTTACTAGAATTCCGTTATTTTCTCCGACAGACAACAAGATAAATTGTCCAGAAAATGTTTTGACCATATAATCCCCTGCATCTATAATAGTATTAAACTTTACTACTTGCTCAAAACTATCCCCGTCCTTAAACTTTACAATAATCTTTATTCTCATAACTTTATCCTCGGAGGCCAAAGTTGTGCATCGCGTCTTTCTACGAAATTTGTAACGCGTTTATAATGTTCTTCATCTATTGTTGCATAATCGATTGTTAATTCGCTCCCCGAAGGGATATCAACTATTGCGATGAAGTTAAGATAACTTGCCCGACGATCCGGTAAACTAACCTGCCATTTATAGCATAAGTTAGCTTTCACTTTATGATTAATGTATCTAAAATCGTCAGAAAAAAGATGTTGCTGACCATCAAGTTTAAAACTGAATTTTTCTAAAAAAGTTTTCGTTATTTCAACGTGGGGTCGTGTATCGTGAATTCTCACATCAAAAGTTGGTTCGTAATAACAAACAATCGTTCCCTGTTCTATGGCTTGAGTTGTGAATAAGCCTAAACCGTGAATTCTTGACGGTGCAACATATGTTTCAATTGTTAGCATGATTATTTTATTCCGAAATTAAATTCAATGCAGCTCTAATTTCAATTGGGGCGCCAATTCCAAACAGGTACGTTAGAAATTGAATTAGCTAACTCAGGCAAATACTTCCCGTCTATTTTATCCGGCCGTACCCATTTCGCCATAAAATCAAACTGTCCCGCGCGCTCAATCCGCCAAACTGCTCCTTCGGATTCTTCACACCCATGAGAACCAGAACCGTGAAGCGCCATTGCGCTACCAACTGAAATAGGCGGTCCCGTATGCAAAAGTTTAGGCGTAGGGATAGCATGATTGGCGCAACGTTCTGCTAATTCAATGAATGCTCGCCGTTTCTTGCCTTCCATTAAATCAAATGCCGCGAATGGGCCTTGCGGAAGCGTATAGCGCGTAGAATGTGCTTGCGCAAGCCATTCTCCCACAAGACGTTCACCGGGGGCCAATACTTCACGCCAAAAGTCATCACGAGCATGCACCCATGCCGCAAAAAGATGATGTTGTTCGTATGGGCTAGATTCTGCTAAATAACCCGCCCGATTAAGCGCGTAAATAGCATCTTCAATGCGCGCGATTCCTACATTCGTACCGTCAAGTTTTTCCGTAACGATTATAACGTCGAATGCGTCCCGAGCTTTTTCTGTTGCAATACGCGCTTGTCCCTCGGAAATCGCGTGGTCTCCGGGTCCCATTCTGGAACAGGGTAAGTGTCCAATAGAACCATAATTTTTTCGACCAAGCGGTTTTATAGGCGTGAAATTGCTATATGACATGATTGCACCTATCTGCACAGTATAAATCCCATTCGGCTTTAGTCATGCCTCGTAATTTATATTCAGGAACGGAATAGCAGTCGGCAACAACTTTAAAAATTTCGTCAATGCGATTGGCTAAATCACCCATTTCTTTTTCGAGCCTGGTTGTGTTAAGCAACGTCATTTCTTCTATCTTTTTCATTTGCCATTCTCCAATTTGTAACGCGTTTCGGCACACTGTGGTATAGAATCATTAACAAACCGATAACGCGCCCAACAAAATATGAAACGCGATGTTCTGGTTTAAGCTTTCTCATTGGTTTACTCTATTTTCGCCTAATTTACTCCAAATTTCCAATGAACTATTCCCGGCGAATGTTAAAACTAACGCGTCTGCATGATCTGGCGAAGGTAAACCGCGCTTTGCCATTGCAGTTTTACGCTCCATTACTATTTTGCCCCGCTCATTTCTTCCCCATTTAGGTAACGATAATTCAGACGCTAATTGCATGGCTTCCGGACCTTCATCATCATCAGGCAATGAAATACAATCCTCTATTTCGTGTTCAATGCCGCCCGGTTCGCCTTTCAAGAAAAGCAAAAATTCATAAGTATTTTTAAATCGTTCTCTACAAATAAACCATAATTCAGCTTTTAAATTAGCAAACTTTTCTTTTGAAGTTAAACCATCTTCCCAAGTTGTATTTGACGCGGCGTCGCCCGTATTAATAGGCACAACTAAAATATCATTTTGTTCATTTTTCATTAAGACATCCATAACGCCCCTACCAATAGCCACACAATCGAAATACAATACTTTCGACGTGCAAGATGTTCCATCTTCTTTTTCACATTGTGCTTTGTCAGCACATTCTAACATCTTATAAGCGGTGTCTATCGTATCGGGATCGCTCCATGCTATAGGCAGCTTGACAATCGGCCCGAAACGTGTTACCGCTGTAGACTTAGCCTTTCCCCCGCCAACGTCGCCACCTGTAACGCCGTCCACCGAAGGAACTATTTTTATACGATGCTTTATTTCTTTCGCTGCATCAATCCATTTCGAAGGGATGCAAATACCTTCGGTGGACGCGCTGAAGTCAAGTTCGTGTTCTGAAGCAAAAACATGCGGCTCTAATCTTAATTTTTCTTTTTTTACCCATTCTGCATCTTTTCTTGGATCATTTCTATAGTGCATTATAAATATTTGATCCGAGCGAAGTTGGCCGCCAAACCTTTTTCGGGCAAACAGATTTCCCATACCGTTTACCGTTGATCCCCATATGCGAGTTTTTGCATTGGCCGATGTTGCTGCATCAATACGTTCTGCTTGTTCTATGAATGCAGCTTCATCCAAGAAAAACATTGTAGAACGTCCACCGCGTCCCGCTTCTTCACCTGCGGCTCCACCTATTACATTACCATTTGCAGGATTCACTATTCGCATGTAAGAATCGTGTGTGCCAAATTTAAAACCTTGCGGCAACATCCACGGAGGTAAAAACTTTAAAAGTAATCTTGCTTTCTCAAAAAGAGATTTTGGATCACCAATTTTATCCACGTTATCAGCTAAATTTGCAGTAAATGTAGATATAAATCCATCTGCATATAACCATTTATGCGTAGCATAAGTTATTGTGCACCAAGAATACCCTAATTCTCTACCTTTCACTGCCAAGCCGTCTTCTTGCGCCTGATAACGAGCTTCAATAAATTTAATTAAATCTGTTTGCTGAGGAAAAAATTCAAACGGCAACCACGCAGATAAATCAGTTCCCGTGTTTTGCGGGTTAAACGTATAAACCCAATTATGCGCCCAATGAAAAATATCTTGTTTGCACAATTCTTGCTCGTATTTAATAAATGTCGGATTTTTACTTATCTCGTTGAGTCGTTTAATGCGCTTCGCCATTAACGCATCTAAACGTTCTTTATTGAATATAAAGTCTGTTCTATTCATTTAAAATACGCCTTCCCCCGAGGGGAAAATAAACCATTATCCATGAATAAGTTTACTTTGCTTTATTTTAATTATTCTACGCCCGTATTCGAAGAAAAATCCCGGTGTATCGCGTCTAACGTTATCAACCATTTCTTTAACTTCTTCGTGTAAATTACCATAAGTCCAACAAAAGCAAGGCACAGATATTTCTGCCCATTCTCTTAGTTCTTTACACAATAAGCAAATATGAAAATCATTTACAATACCGCCCCACTTACCTACTGTATATTCATAAGGACACCCTTTACCTATTATTGCACCACATTCATTGCATTTATGTGGTTTTCTTGACGATTTTACTTTTTTAGACCTTAACCATTCTGGCGGATCATAATCGCAATAACATTCGTAGGACATTTTAGTTTCCCGTGTTTCTTCCCGAAGGGGAGTTATTTTTGTTTTACGAGACTTTCAAGATATTCTATTAGAGCTATTTGGACTTCCGGCTCCAAACTTATTTGATTTGTTGGACCGTATCCAATATCTAAGTATAAAGTTAATTTTCCTATTTTTAAGTCGTGTCTTAAATAAACGGAATCGCCTAAATATTTGTCGATAATAGTATTTTGCTGGTTTTCCATAATTTATTCTTCTTTGCTGCCAGAACGAATTTCTTGGTCAAAACGCAATTGAGCTATGCCTTCTTTGAATAGGTATATTTCACCGTCAAAAGTTTTTATTTCTGTATAACTAAATGTTAGTTCTTT
>Ga0074044_10003450_pt1 | contig 13440 bp, 12 predicted proteins | sample BogForMeECP23OM1_FD_94443 | JGI IMG/M metagenome (GOLD analysis project Ga0074044, IMG submission 94443) | Bog forest soil microbial communities from Calvert Island, British Columbia, Canada - Bog Forest MetaG ECP23OM1 | ecosystem: Environmental > Terrestrial > Soil > Wetlands ... | reverse complement strand
CTTAGCGATTTCCGCGTTCGGAAGTACTGGCCATGGCGCGATGATCGTCAGATCGCGAACGACCCCTTCGGCCGATCCCATGTTCTCAACAGACCCGCAGTCCTTGCAATATCGCCCTCTTTGCCGCTTTTCATAGAGTCGCCGAACATCGTTTGGAATACTGATCAGAATTGATCAGCCAATCTTGGACATGGGGTTCCAGACTTGATTCGGCGTACCGCAGTATGTCATTCGTTAAATTCGCTGAGCCATGCGTCCCGACGCTCAATAGATGTTCGTCGAACATCAAATTCTTTGAAGCCGAAGTGGTGGAGCGGTGTGGAGATGCTGACGATCCCGGGGTTCATATAGCGAAAACAACGGAACTGCCACGGGATGACGGTGCCGCGCAAATAACATGAGCGGCGATTCCCGCTCACGCCGTCCTCGGCAGGACGACCAGAGTATCCGCGACCATGAGTTCATCGAGAATGCCTACAAACAACAACGAACGGCACCGCACATCACGCATCGGTTGGTTACGCGCGGCAGTGCTGGGCGCGAACGACGGGATTCTCTCAACATCCAGTCTGGTCTTGGGTGTCGCAGCTGCGCACGCGACTCACACCAGTGTGATGGTCGCAGGCGTCGCAGGCCTTGTGGCCGGGGCCATGTCAATGGCAGCGGGCGAGTACGTGTCTGTTCACTCACAGGCAGACACAGAAAACGCCGACCTCAAGATTGAGCGTGCGGAACTCAAAACAGACGATAAGGGCGAACACAAGGAACTGGCGGCAATCTACGTCGCTCGCGGACTCGACCCTGGGCTCGCGACACAGGTCGCCCAGCAGTTGATGACCCACGACGCGATCGGCGCACATGCCCGCGACGAACTCGGCATCTCCGAAGCTTTCCGCGCACGTCCGGTTCAGGCCGCGCTGGCGTCGGCTGGCAGCTTCGCCGTTGGGGCAGTCATGCCTCTTTTAGTCGCCACGATAGCCTCGCCCACCAGGGTTATACCGATTGTCGCCGGAAGTTCGTTGATGTTCCTGGCGCTTCTCGGTGGCTTGGCGGCACGCGCGGGTGGGGCAGGAGTGATAGTTGGCGCCTTGCGAGTCACATTCTGGGGAGCTCTCGCTATGGCGGTGACCGCGGGAATCGGGTCGTTGTTCGGAACAGCTGTGTAAAGGGGAGCCAGGCGAAGCGCGAGCTTTCACAGAAGCCAACGCGGTGGATGTGCGGTGGTCAATCTTGATCAGTTTCGTATCACCGCCAGGACCATACTCGCTAAAGAACATTCTCGGATGGGTTTAGTTCGTCCCTTCCTCGAAGAACTGCGATCTCGATCACAACATGAACGAAAAGGAGTTAGCAATTATGGCAACGAAATTTACTCCACTGCATGACCGCATCCTGGTGCACCGCGAAGAAGAAGTGGGAACTACGCGGGGAGGCCTCATCATTCCCGATTCTGCCAAAGATAAACCCCAGGAGGGCACGGTCATCTCTGTGGGGAACGGCAAGACCAACGAGGAAGGCAAATTATTCCCACTTACTGTGAAGGAAGGCGACACAATCCTTTTCGGCAAGTACTCCGGCACCGAAATCAAACTTGATGGCGAAGACTTCCTCATCATGAAGGAAGAAGAAGTTCTGGGCATCGTTACGGGTACGGCCAAGAGAGACAGCGTCATACCTCGCGAGACCACCGGTGCTCGCAAGTAAGGATCGCAGTCTCCTATTCTTGCGCAATGGTGCAGTCTCGTTTGCGCGTGGTCACAAGAGCAGTCGTCTCCAAGCAGAATAAACTCGGGGCCTTAAGCAAAACTCTAACAGCATTATTTTAAGGAGAAAGAATCATGGCAAAGCAAATCGTACACGGAGAAGAGTCGCGGCAGGCGATCCTGCGCGGCGTGAACTTGTTGGCGGACGCGGTAAAGGTAACTCTCGGCCCCAGAGGTCGAAACGTAGTCATCGAGAAGAAATTCGGATCTCCTACGATCACGAAGGACGGCGTCACGGTTGCGAAAGAGATCGAACTGCAGGACGGCCTTGAAAACATAGGTGCACAGATGGTCCGCGAAGTCGCCAGCAAAACGTCCGATGTTGCCGGCGACGGTACGACAACCGCGACTGTTTTGGCTCAGGCCATCTATCGTGAAGGCGTCAGGACCGTCGCGGCCGGCGCTAATCCCATGGCCATGAAACGCGGGATCGAGAAAGCCGTCGACGCGATCTGCGGCAACATCGACCCGAAGAGCGGCGAGCGCAAAAACGGCGAACTGGACAAGTTTTCGAAGCCAGTTACCGGCGACATGATCGCACAGGTCGGCAGTATCTCTGCCAACAACGACTCGACCATTGGCCACATCATCGCGGACGCCATGAAGAAGGTCGGCAAGGACGGCGTCATTACGGTGGAGGAGTCGAAGACCCTCGAGACTCAGCTCGAAGTCGTGGAAGGCATGCAGTTCGACCGCGGCTATCTTTCTCCTTACTTCGTTACTGATCCCGAGCGGATGGAAGTTGCATTCGAGAACGCTTACGTCCTCATCAACGAAAAGAAGATCAGTTCGATGAAGGACTTGCTGCCTCTGCTCGAACAGATCGCCAAAAGCGCTAGGCCGTTCGTCATCATTGCCGAAGATATTGAGGGCGAAGCGCTGGCTACTCTGGTCGTCAATAAACTTCGCGGGACACTGCAAGTTGCAGCCGTAAAGGCTCCCGGCTTCGGCGACCGGCGCAAAGCCATGTTGCAGGACATCGCAACCCTCACCGGCGGCAAGGCCATCACCGAGGATCTTGGCATCTTGCTGGAAAACGTAAAGATTGAGGATCTCGGACAGGCAAAAAAGATCACAATCGATAAGGACAATACGACGATCATCGAGGGCAAAGGCAAGAAGGGCGATGTCGATGGCCGTGTAAAGGAAATTCGCGGCCAGATTGAAAAGACGACGAGTGACTACGACCGCGAGAAACTGCAAGAGCGATTGGCGAAACTCGTGGGTGGCGTGGCTGTGATTAAAGTTGGCGCGGCGACCGAGACTGAAATGAAAGAGACAAAAGCTCGCGTCGAAGACGCCATGCACGCGACTCGCGCGGCGGTGGAGGAAGGCATTGTCCCGGGCGGCGGAGTCGCCCTGGCGCGGTGCGCGACAGCTCTCAACAAGTTGAAACTGGAGAACGATGAGCAGATCGGCGTCAACATTGTGAAACGCGCCTTGCAGGAACCGCTCCGTCAGATTGCTGAAAACGCTGGCGAAGAAGGCGCCATCGTACTGGGCAAAGTGCTCGAATCGAAGGACCCGAACTTCGGCTACAACGCTTTGACAGGAGAGTATGAAGACCTGGTCAAAGCCGGAGTACTCGATCCGACCAAGGTAGTGCGCACAGCTCTCACCAATGCCGGATCTATCGCGGCGCTCATGCTTACCACCGAAGCTCTAATCGCCGACATTAAGGAAGAAACAACGGGCGCTCCGGCCGGTGGCCGTGGCGGCATGGGAGATGGGTACTAACAATTAGCCCTGACGCCCACAATCGTTGAAGAGCTCTCCAGTTCCTAATTTTAAACTCTTTATAACTTCAGGAGATCGCAATCATGGGTAAGACTATCGGCATTGATCTCGGTACTACGAATTCGGTTGTAGCGGTTATGGATGGCGGCGAAGCCAAGGTCATCCCCAACGAAGAAGGCAGCCGCACGACTCCCTCGGTCGTCGCTTTTACGAAGAATGGCGAGATACTCGTTGGACAAGTTGCAAGACGCCAGTCCACGACCAATCCCGAAAATACAATCTATTCGATCAAGCGCTTCATGGGGCGCCGCCACAATGAAATTGGCGAAGAGCTAAAAATGGTGCCCTACAAGGTCGAGCCCGATGGAGACAACGTAGTAATTGTCGCTCAAGGCAAGAAATACACTCCGCCGCAGATCTCCGCCATGATTCTTCAGAAACTGAAAAAGGCCGCTGAAGACTACTTAGGCGAAAAAGTCACCGAGGCGGTCATCACCGTCCCTGCATATTTCAATGACGCGCAACGTCAAGCAACGAAAGATGCCGGGAAGATTGCCGGACTCGACGTGAAGCGCATTATCAATGAGCCGACGGCAGCTGCCCTTGCCTACGGCTTGGACAAGAAGAAGGACGAGACCATCGCTGTCTACGACTTCGGGGGCGGCACATTTGACGTTTCCATTCTGCACGTCGGCGACGGTCTTATCGAGGTTGCGGCCACGAACGGGGACACGCATCTTGGCGGAGACAATATCGACCAGCGCCTGATGGATTGGCTGATTGATGAGTTCAGAAAGGAAGAAGGTCTCGACTTGCGAGCCAAGGGCAACGAGATGGCGCTGCAGCGACTGCGGGATGCAGCCGAACGTGCCAAAATCGAACTCTCTTCCACCATGGAAACCGAAATTAACCTGCCGTTCATCACGGCCGACGCCAATGGGCCGAAGCATCTCGTCAAGAAACTGACGCGCGCAAAACTGGAGTCGATGGTTGAGGATCTTGTTCAGCGCTCCGTGCCCCCGTGCAAACAATGCATGAAGGATGGCAGTGTGGATACCGGCAAGATCAACGAGGTTGTACTTGTTGGTGGCCAGACCCGAATGCCACGCATTCAGCGTCTGGTGAAGGAACTGTTCGGCAAAGAGGGCGACAAGAGCGTGAACCCCGATGAAGTAGTCGCCGTTGGAGCTGCGCTTCAGGGAGGCGTCCTTCAAGGTGAAGTGAAGGATCTTCTACTTCTGGACGTGACCCCGCTTACCCTCTCGATCGAGACGCAGGGCTCGGTATCGACGCCCATGATTCCACGCAATACAACTATTCCAACGCGCAAGACGGAGAAGTTTTCAACTGCTGCGGATAATCAGTCCTCGGTCGAGGTGCATGTTCTGCAAGGCGAGCGCACTATGGCGGACCAAAACCGCACGCTTGGCAAGTTCCAACTGACTGGGATTCCGCCCGCTCCGCGTGGGGTACCTCAGATCGAGGTCACATTCGATGTCGATGCGAACGGCATCCTGAACGTAGCCGCGAAAGACATGGCGACCGGCAAAGACCAGAAGATCACCATCACATCGTCGTCGGGTTTGAGCAAGCAGGACATCGAGCGCATGGCGAAAGAAGCCGAGTCGCACGCGACGGATGACAAAATCAGACGTGAACAGATCGAGGCGAAGAATCAGCTGGACTCGATGATTTACAACGTGGAGAAGATGCTACGCGATCACGGCGACAAGATCTCGGGATCGGAACGCGGCGAGGTTGAGAATTCGCTCGCCGATGCCAAGAGAGTCCTGGAGTCCGCCGACAAGCATCAAATGGACGAAGCTCGGGAACGTCTGACGCAGGTATCGCACAAACTCGCGGAGCAGATGTACAGCAAAGCACAGCCGCAAAGCGCGTCTGGCGCTGGTACGAGTGGCGGCGCCAATTCCGCAGCCGGTGGCCAGCCCCACCGAGACGAGGGCGTGATTGACGCTGAGTACACAGACGTTGAGCAAAAGAAATCCGCCTAGTACCACGACATCATCGCCGTAGAGCACGGACCCTAGATCGTGCCGCGCGAGACTATGACCTTGTTGTCACGTACAACAGATGTCGCACGGGCGTACCGCGAACATAGCTGTGGACTCGCTCTTCAACTTTTCGATCCGCGCGGGTCGCACGCTGGTTGCTGCCGCATGAATTGGGCGCCAAAACGCTCTGGGGTGTTATCCCCGGAGTGAGCACTTTTGAACAGACACGACCGCGGGACTGTTTTTATTCTCGCAGCCAACGGGAGCCGAGCCCCCTGGGCTGTGTCTCGGCCACAATGACCTCAAGGCTTCTTCGAACGCAGCATCTTTTGACAAGTGACACGTCAGACTCACCATGAAAGGGATGCTATGAGCGAAAACATCAGTCCGACATCGCCTGCCGTTTCCGCATGTAATTGGGAGCATCTGTTTGAATGCGCTCTGGTGGAACGCGATACGGTTGCGCGCCAGCAGCGGCTCCAAAATGCGAAGGATGCCATCATGGACCGAATCGAAGACTCCTTCGATACGGCTTCCGGTCAGGAGAGCCGATTGCTGCTTGCCGCTCTCAACACAATCAGCGAACTCCAGAGAGGAGCGAAGAACGATGATTTGCGCTGCCCTGGGCTTGCTCAAACCTATGGTCATCCTGCGTAGACAATCGAACACAGCAGCCGGTTTCTGTGAGAATCCAGATGCGATCGATAATCTCGTTCGCGATCTCGAGGAGAGCGATTGCCCTGTGGATGGGGCCGCGCGCAATATCCGTTACCCCAACCGAAAAACGTTAGCGGGGCGGGCGCCATACGCGCGTTTACAAAACAGCCCTAGCCGGTACATCGTTACCGTTCTGAAAAAGGCCGGTTTACTGTCATGTTGTGGGCGGTTACAATGTGTTCGAACGCGGGGTGAGAGGAGGCGCGTATGTCTCTGCTTCGCGAGTCCGAGGGTTCAACCAACATCGCCCGCTCAAAGCCGATTCGTCGCATATCCGCAGCAGCCCAGGATTCCACGCCGGTACGTCGTGGTTCGAAGAACGGCCGCGACTTCGATCCACAAGCGTTCCTTGCTACCATCGGGCAAGGTAGGAAAGCCATGCTCTTTCGAAGGAATCAGCCCATATTTGTGCAAGGGGATCCAGCGAACACACTGTTCTATCTGCAAACGGGCAAGGTAAAACTCACTGTTGTCTCCAAAACTGGCAAGGAAGCGACGATCGGAATATTAAGCGATGGGAGCTTTTTCGGCGAAGGTTCGCTGGCTGGCCAACCGCTTCGTATGGGTTCGGCAAGCGCAATGACAGATTGTGCTGTGATGCGAATCGACAAGAAAGCCATGGTGGATGTGCTTCATCGGGAACACGAGTTGTCCGATCTTTTCGTATCGTATTTGCTCGCGCGCAATGTCCGCTACGAAGAGGATCTGGTCGACCAACTCTTCAATTCCAGTGAAAAGCGACTGGCCAGAGTGCTTCTTATGCTCGCTCATTTTGGCAAAGACGGTGTTCCTGAGACCGTGATTCCGAAGATCAGCCAGGAGAGCTTGGCGGAAATGATCGGTACGACCCGCTCGCGAGTGAGTTTTTTTATGAACCGGTTCAGGAAATTGGGATTTATTCACTACAACGGCGGGTTGGAAGTCCACAGCTCGCTTCTCAGTGTTGTTCTCCACGATTAGCTCTCGCCTTGCAGCTAACCGCACCCAAATCTCTACATCGCGTGGTCGTCGGCTATCCGTGCCGATTATCAGAACTGAGCAGTTTGGATCAGCCAAACCACTCTCTCCACGCCCATTCTGTAATCAAGTGGCTGAACTGTCGAGCGAAGAGCAGATCTGGGCTCTCGGAAAGAAATGCGTGGATGCGCCTCGTAAGAGTAATAAGCCGACACCTAGACTGCGTAATGCTCCCCAACCGCCGCTGTCACACCGCGGGGCACCGCCTGATTCAGACCGTGCAAAGAAGCCACCGCTTGTCGACCCTTCCGGTACAGGCGGGGACTTGAGTCCAGGAGATCGCGTCGAAGGTCTGGGCGATTTCGGAATGCCTACTGGAGAATTTGGCACAGTTCGACAAGTTAATGAGGATGATGCTCTCGTCAAATGGGATGACGATGGCCGTATGAGAGTTCACAAACCGTCGCTCAAGAACGTGTAGGCAGCAAACAGAAGAACAACGATTAGCTGTCTACTCCGACCTCGGAGCATCACCGCATCTTAAAACCATGCACGTTCCTCACTCCGGTTGACTCAAGGTGATATTGAACCCATCTCTTCAATTCCAGCGAAAAAGGGACTACCTCTGGTTCTGCTATAACCGACTCAAGTTGGAGGGGAAAGATTGTTGTTCTGCACGATTAGCTTCTGCGCCTCAACCGCCACGCCGAGGACCGATCCGGCGCAAGAAGGATTAGGGAACAATCACTACCGATCCCTGTTCTGTTTCTTCTTTCACAGCCAGGAGCGCCTTATTCGCATCATCGAGCGCGAATATTGTAGTGTTCGGACGAATGTGCAGGTCATGAGCGATCCTGAGAAAGTCGCGCGCATCCTGCCGCGTCATATTGGCTACACTGCGGATCTGACGCTCTCCCCACAGCAGCTTGTCATAATCAAAGGCTGGCATATGATCAAGATGGATGGCGTTGATGGCGACCACGCCACCCTTCCGCAGACTCGCCAGGGCGCTGACTACTACTTTTCCACTGGGCGCGAATGTGATTGCGCGGTCTAACGTCACCGGGGGCATTTCATCTTCTTTGCCAACCCATGTGGCACCCAGCGAAGCTGCTCTTTTCCGATGAGATTCACCTCTGGTTACGACATAAACCTCGCATTTCCACGATTGCAAAATGGCGATCGCCAAGCTTGCGGAGCTGCCAAAGCCAAAGAGTCCGACTCGCTCGCCCTTCTCAACCCCCGCTATTCGTAAACTGCGAAAGCCGATGATACCGGCGCACAGTAGCGGAGCGACATGTGCGTCGTCCAGGCCAGGGGGCAACCGGAAAACGAAGTCCGCGCGCACAAGAACATATTCGGCATAGCCACCATCCACTGTGTAGCCCGTGAATGTAGGTTTGTCGCAGAGATTCTCCATGCCACGACGGCAATACGGGCAATCGCCATCCACGCCACCCATCCAAGAAACGCCGACACGGGTTCCCGCCGGTAATTCCAGGGTCGCGCCTTCGATTACTTCTCCCACGATTTGATGGCCCGGAGTCAGGCGCGGACGAAGCGGCGGAAGATCTCCTTCAACGATGTGAAGGTCAGTGCGACACACTCCGCAGGCGACGACCCGCAATAATAGATGGCCCGCTTCCAGCCGTGGACGGGGCACATCTTCGACATGGAGAAACAACTGGGGCTGAGTGTGAGTTGAAGAGAAAACAGCAGCTTTCATTTGTTTTGGCTCTCCGAGGCTGGGTCTGCCGCGCCAAATCAGAACTTCGCGCAGATGCGAATCTACTTGGAGATGGATGCCGGTGTTGAGCAAAACGGAACAGATTATTGCTGGCGTCAATGCAATCCTGACCTAGCTTACGGAGAAGGCTACGAGACTGTCCCGAACTCTTGCGAATAAGATCGCGAAATTCACACTTTATCTATGAGGGGAAGGACCCTTCACTCGTGCGGCGGTTACTTCAGAAGAAAATGACCTGATTCGCCATGGAACGCATCCCGCGCATCACTCGGGCGCAATCGACGGACGCCCTGTCCAGCTGCAACTAATTCGAAACTTGAAAAGAGGAACGTCATGGCAACAAGAAAGATGAATGCAGCAGTGGTTGAGCATTTCGGGAAGCCGCTTGTGCTTCGCGAGTGGGACATCCCCACTCCTGGAGTTGGACAGATCGTGGTGAAGACGGAGGCGTGTGGAGTTTGCCATACCGACCTCCACGCCGCAGACGGGGATTGGCCGGTCAAGCCTACGCTTCCGTTTATTCCCGGCCACGAAGCCGTCGGCCTGGTCTCCGCAGTCGGAGCAGGAGTAACCATTGTCAAAGAGGGCGACCGTGTCGGTGTGCCATGGCTCTACTCTGCCTGCGGTCATTGCGAGTACTGTCTATCGGCCTGGGAGACAGTCTGCGCCGAAGCGCAGTTCGGCGGCTACACAAAGAACGGGGGCTTCGCGGAATACGTTCTCGCCGACCCGGATTATGTGGCACATATCCCGAAAGGCCTGGCGCCCGCCGAAGCTGCGCCACTCATTTGCGCCGGCATAACGACCTACAAGGGAATCAAGCAAACAGGGGCGAAGCCCGGCCAATGGGTCGGAATTTCAGGTTGCGGCGGCCTCGGACACCTTGGTATTCAATATGCCAAGGCGATGGGTTTGCTGGTCTGCGCGGTCGACATCGACGACCGCAAATTAGCGCACGCGAAGAAACTCGGGGCCGATCTCATCATCAACGCAAAGCATGAGGATCCGGGAGCAGCAGTAAAGAAAGGTACAGATGGCGGAGCTCATGGTGTTCTGATTACGGCACCGTCACTCATCGCATTTAAGCAAGGAATCGGCATGACCCGGAAGCGCGGTACGTGCGTGCTAGTTGGGCTGCCACCGGGGGAGTTTCCTGTACCTCTCTTTGATGTAGTGGCCAACTGCATCACCGTTCGAGGTTCTTTCGTCGGAACCCGCGAGGATATGGCCGAGGCGCTCGACTTCGCGGTCAAAGGCAAAGTGAAAGCAGACATCGAGCTTCAGCCGCTATCAGCGATCAACGAGATCTTTAAACGCCTTGAGCACGGGGACGTTCCCGCCCGCGTTGTCCTCGATTACAGCACGGCGGAACAATCCGAACACCGCTCCACCAGAGCAAAAGAGCTCGTTCACGCTTAATGCTTCAGAGACCGGTAGTGGGCTGTGCAAACAGCCCCCTACGTTAAGCGATTCCTCCCAACTTCTCTCGCGTTGGCAGCGGTAAGAGGGATTTCTCCACCTCCGGAGAGAATCTACTTCGGGAGGACCGACCATGCGCTAAACAGAAGACGCGGTTGATTTGCGCTTGTACTGATGATTAGGACCCGCAATTGATCCGGCCTCGTGCCACCGATGTTCCGTGTCAACGCAAGCGCGGCAAGTTGTTGACTTTAGCTCCACACCAACGCTCCCCATCCCAGGGCTTGGTTCGATGGTGTCTTCCGCCAGATCACTAAATTGGCCCTCATTTATTTCCTAAGTTTTTTCGATGGCTGGAAGCAACACAGGAGCGGAGAGGGAGGTTAGTCAAGACCGCATTCTTTGCGCCGCGTTGCGGTCGGAGCGAAGCGCAGAGCCTTGACTTGCCTCCCGCGATCCGTACACTCGGCAGCGGAAAAATGGGAGATAACGCATTCCCGTGGCCGCTGGGTTTTTCTCGCTGCGCTATCCTTCTGTCCGCCTGCTGCTGCATCGCACGATACTCGGCTACCGAAGCCTCAGCGCCGCGCTGCGTGGTCTTTGAGCCGGTCCATAGCAACCCGCACCTTCTGCCTCTTGACCATGTCGACGATTCCGTCGAACAGCTCTGAGGTCACCACCTGGCCCTTTAGCAGCGGACCAAGCAGGTTCACCACCAGCAGGCGGCACGCCGTGATCTCCACCATCTCCGCACTGGGTCGAAGGCCCGTCTGGTCCTGCTCGATCTCGCGCAATACCAGCCCTCGGATCAGTTCCGCCTGCGTCTGCTTCCGCTTCGCGGCCAGCGCCTCCAGTTCGCGCAGCTCCGCCTGGTTCAGCTTCGTCCCCACGTGATGCACTCGGAACCGCGCCCGCTTTGCCGCCTCAGCCGTAAGGTTCTTCTCATCGAGCAGCGCCATCCTCTACACACCTCCCGAAACCCGCGTTTACGCATGTATACGCGGGTTTCCCTACGGAACCACGACCCACGCTATCTATCGGATACAAAAATGGTTCCCCGAGAGCACTCGCAGGTTTCCCTACAGTTCCCTCCCAGGGGTGGAGTGTCAAAATTCTTCCGGTGCGAAGCACCGTTCTTGCTCGGGCACGAAAATAAAGTGCGGATCATGGCTTCACCGCCCGGGCATAATCTGTAGGCTTTCAGTGCACGACCGCGGCTGAGTACCAATGGAAACTCAAGGCGGCGCCGACCTTCAAGGAGTATGACAGGGTCATCAATCGGAATGCTTTCGCCGAGTCGAAGTCTGGCCGATGCGACGGCCGCTGTCTTCTGTGCGTAGTACTTAGGATTCGGTCGATCGGCATGGCGCGAAGTTGGCTTTCGGGCAAGTTTCGCGCCGGCCTTTCCGCGGACAAGCTCATACAGAATCCATAACCATCCGTGCTTGGAATTTGTGGGGTTAGCGTGATCCTTTCGCGCTGTGAATGTGCGAGACGAAGGGATGGCATCCGAGGCGAGAGTGTCGAACCGGAAGTCATCGGAATCCCAAGTGGAATCGCCGCGATATTCGACCGCCACCGGGTACGCCGGATCATTCTTGCAATTCGCGAGACCCATGGGCGGGAGCATCCAATTGCGGTCGGTGGAACTGCGATACCTTCCGATGGCGATAGCGAGCGGTTTACCTAGACTTCCCTTCGGCTTTATCTGAAACCAGTCAACTCGCCAGATGTAGGTGAGTATGCCAGGGAATGTCGAGCTGACTGTGATCTGTATGGGTAGCGCAGAGAAGGCCCGGAGCCCAGCGAGGCGGATCGCTCCATCAGCACTTGAATTCGGACATAGATGCCGTACCGCGACGGTACTCTTCTTGGTGCGTGTGCGCCTACCATGGCGAAGGGGATTGCGGCCAACTTCGATCTCCGCTCGGGAGGCACTGACTTGCGACCAGCGTGATGCCATACGCGCCTCCTGACGAGCCGTCCAAAAAGGATGCTAGCGGCGCAAAGCTAACTCCACACGACGACGGTGTCCAATGAATTTTCGGGAGTCTGTTATTCCTGGGAGGAATAGTTGAAGGGAAAGTTAGACCGCTTCAGTTAGTGAATTTGTTCTCGATGCCGCCGTGAAAATCTCCACTCGATTCGCGGCAAAGGACATAGCCAGCATGACTTCGCTAACCTTTTCGATTATCCACACACCTTCTGTACGGCAGGAGCGACGGATTTACCAGCAATACGACAGGGCCAGCAGCTCGCTACGTGACGGATAACCTGGCGCTTTTGTCGGTGATTGTCATTCTCTGCAAGTCTCGCTATTTCAATATGCTAGCGCTAGCTAATCAACTAATTCACCAAGAATTAGAGCAATCAGATCGGTCTCGTGCGTCTGTTATTCCTGGGAGGAATAACAGACTCCCCAAAATTCATTGGACACGGCGGTAAGACTGAATCAAATTGCTTGCTACAACCGATCCTCCACGGAGTCTAACAACCGCGCGATCAGGCCCACTTGAAACTAAATCCGTTTGCGAAAAATCGGAAGAGGGCCAAACCAAGTCGTTTTGTCGAATTTTCTACAGGAGTTCATCATGTCCGCTTCCCAGCCATCGAGGTTTGCTCCCTCTCCCAGCCAGTCTCGCCCAAGGCCTGAATTCGTCTTCGAGCCACTGTTGGACAGCGATGAAGCGGCAGAGTTGCTCCGCATTCACCCAAAAACGCTGCAACGGATGGCTCGCAATCGCCAGATTCACGGAATCCAGGTCGGCAAACTATGGCGGTTCCGCGCCTCCGACCTAGAGATTTGGCTCAGAACGAAGAAGGCCGGCTAAGCCACCGTCTTTCAAAGATATTCACCATCGACCCGCCACTCTACTTGCGCTAAGCTGAGGCAGCCATCCGTGTCGCCTCTCACAAAGGAGGATTGATGAGGCGCACGAGTCATCAGCACGGTAGCCTGAAACTGGCGGATCGCAGGAAGGGAAAGGTTTGGGAGTTCCGATGGAGAGAAGTTCAAATCGACGGTTCGGTCTGCCGAAAGAACATTGTCGTCGGGACGCTGGAGGAATTTCCAACCGAATCGGCAGCG
>Ga0074044_10003447_pt1 | contig 13452 bp, 13 predicted proteins | sample BogForMeECP23OM1_FD_94443 | JGI IMG/M metagenome (GOLD analysis project Ga0074044, IMG submission 94443) | Bog forest soil microbial communities from Calvert Island, British Columbia, Canada - Bog Forest MetaG ECP23OM1 | ecosystem: Environmental > Terrestrial > Soil > Wetlands ... | reverse complement strand
CTTCTTCTCGATGGACTTGTCATCGGCGAGGACGGTCATGGTGTACTTGGACTTTTTCGGGTCGGTCTTGTTCAGGGACATCTGGACGGGGCCAACGCGCTGCGGGGTCTTGGCCTTGGCCAAGGTGAATTCATAATAGTTGCGGTCGCCTCGGCGCTTCAGTTCTTCCAGGTCGTCGTGATTGCGGGCGATGAGGCCGCTCATCACGTTCATGTCGCCCATGGAGCGTTCCAGCTTGGCTTTGGTGACGTCGAGGTCACTCTTCACGCCGGTGACGTCGCCATTTAGCTTGTTAACATCTTCAGTGCTCGCTTTGGTGGCGAGTTGCGTGTTGACGTTTGACGCCAAGCCCGTCAGCTTCTTGTCATAAGCAGCGACGGCAGCCTTCGACTGTTTGCGTGCGCTGAGAAGCTCGTCTTGCGTGACATTCAACTTGTCCGTGACGACCTTGAGATCGCTCTGCAACTGCTGGTTCTGGTCCTCGGATTTAGCCAGGCGCTGAGCCAGCGCATCTTGTTGCTTCAAAGAAGCCTGGGTTGACTGCTCAACGGATTTGGCGTGGTTCAACGCACTCCAGCCTACTCCGATCCCGATCAGGGAAAGTCCGCCGAGGGCCGCGATGGCAAGACCCACCCAGCGGGGTGTGCCTGTCGTGCTCTGGATATTCGTCTCTTGAAACTCGCTCATGGACTTCATCTCCTTTTGGCGTTGCCGCCCTGTGCTGTGGAAAACGGGCACTCGCGAAGCCAAAGTGGGGCAATGAGTCATGGTACTTATAAAACCATGATGGCGAAAGACTTAGAGGGAGAAGAAAAACGGGAAGGAGTCGGTTTAAAATGTACTAGTACCAGTAAAAGATTACCTGTGTGCTCTTTTGAACGTAAATTTTGCAGCTTTTTCACGGCACAAAAATGGAGAGAATCCCCGAGATCCAAAAAGAAGGAAAGTCCCCAAATAGTTTCCGGGGCCCATATCTAAGCAATTGCGAAAAAAAGAGTTAGCGGGAACTGCTCAGGCGGCCTGTGAGTTCGGGGTGAGTTTGGTGGGCCCGAAATAGCGATCCAAGGTAGTTGTCGCGGCGTCAAGAACCAGCCTACAGTCGGGGCAAGAATGCAAATGGCGTTCGATCTCAACCTGCACGCTGGGGGAGAGTTTCCCCTCTAAATACATGCAAATCAAATGGATAGTATCTCGACAGCTCATACCCTGTACCCCTCAGGTCCTGCGATGGAGACCATAGCTGGTGCCCGGAATAAGTGCATTTGCGGAACCAAATCAGAAGAGTTCCGGGGAATTAGGTAACTTATTGAATATGAAAGCGTTAGGAATACGAAAATGCCGGAGATGAGAAGCCGTGATCTCTTGAACCGGAAATCTTTACCGTAGGATGAACATGGCTTGCACTTGGATTGAATCAGCGCAGGGGCGTATTCACCATCTGGCGCAGTGCCGCAATGCGATCTTCCAGCGGGGGATGCGTGCTAAACAGGGGGGCGAGTGTACCCCCACTGAACATCGGCTTTACGATACACAGCGAAGAAGTGCTGGTGGAAATTGCCGACGTGGGGATGCGCCGGTTATACGCACCTAGCTTTTCCAGCGCGCTGATGAGTCCATAAGGCTGGCCGACCATGCGCGCACCGGTTTCGTCCGCGGCATACTCGCGAGTACGGGACAAAAAGAGCTGCAGGAGCAGCGCAGCGAAGGGCGCAAGGAAGATCATAAGCAGGGCCGACAATCCGCCACCGCCGCGGTCATCATCGCGATTGCCGCCATAGCCGCCGAAGATCATGGCCCACCGGCCCATCTGGGCCATATAGGTGACCGCGCCGGCAATGGTGGCTGCGATGGAACTGGTCAGGATGTCGTAATTGCGCACGTGAGAAAGTTCGTGAGCGATGACACCCTCGAGTTCCTCGTCGTTCATGATTTGCAGCAAACCTTGCGTGACCGCAACCGAGGCATGATTTGGATTGCGCCCCGTGGCAAAGGCATTCGGCGCCATATCCGCAACATAGAGTTTAGGCACCGGAATGTGTGATTTGGCGGCGAGGCGCTCCATGACTTGGTATAAGCGCGGAAGATGCTCGCGGGTAACCGGTTGGGCGCCGCTGGATTTCAGGGCGATCTTGTCGGAGAAGAAGTAGGAGACGCCGTTCATCAAGATGGCGATGACCAGAGCGATCTGCATGCCGCCACGCCCGCCAAGAGCGCCGCCCACAAGCACCAACAGCACACTGAGAAGGATCAGAAGAATACCGGTACGCAGAACTTTCATGTAATTAACCTTCCTGGCGGAAACTTGCTTTCCTCGGCGGAAAAATCAGTTTAGAGCGCAGCCCGGGGAGCGTCAAGCCGCCTCGCTCTCCTGGAGAAAAGCTCATTCCCGCCACTACTTCTTGGCTGCCGCCGCCGGTGCCTTGGCGGGCATTCGTTCAAAGCGCATGACATCCTTCTGGCCATTGCGATCGACGCGCACATGATCGCCAGGCAGGACGGCGCCTTCCAGAATCTGCATCGCCAGGGGATCCTGAACGAAGCGCTGAATGGTCCGCCGCAACGGCCGCGCTCCGTATGCCGGATCGAAGCCTTCGTGAAGCAGCAATTCGATCGCTGGACGCGTCAACTCAAGAGTGATCTGGCGTTCCGCAAGCAGCTTCTCTACATTTTTCAGCAGCAGCACCACAATCCGTTCGAGTTGCTGCTTGCCAAGCGGGTTGAAAATCACGATTTCGTCAATGCGGTTGAGGAACTCCGGCCGGAACGCCGCGCGCAACGCTTCCATGGCTTCCTTGCGAGCCCGCTCAGGATCTCTTCCCGCAAGCTCAAAGATCGCAGTCGAACCGACGTTGCTAGTCATTACGAGGACGGTGTTGCGAAAATCGACGGTGCGGCCCTTGCCGTCGGTTAGCCGGCCGTCCTCGAGAATCTGCAACAGCACGTTGAACACGTCAGGGTGGGCTTTTTCGATTTCGTCGAACAGAATGACGGAATACGGGTGACGGCGAACCTGTTCGGTGAGCTGCCCGCCCTCTTCATAGCCGACATAGCCTGGCGGCGCGCCGATGAGCCGCGAGACACTGTGCTTCTCCATATACTCGGACATGTCAATGCGGATCATCAGCTTTTCATCATCAAAGAGGAATTCGGCGAGCGCGCGCGCCAACTCGGTCTTGCCGACGCCGGTCGGACCAAGAAAGATGAACGAGCCGATGGGGCGCTTGGCGTCCGAAAGGCCGGCGCGGCTGCGACGCACGGCATTGGCCACGCGGGATAGCGCATCTTCCTGGCCGACCACACGCTGGCGCAAGCGCTCTTCCATGTGCACAAGCTTTTGCGCTTCGCCCTCGAGCAACCGCCCAACGGGAATGCCCGTCCACTTGCTCACCAGCTTGGCGATATCTTCCTCGTCAACTTCCTCCTTCAACATGCGCGTGTTCTTTTGAACGGCGTCAAAGCGCTCCTGGGCTTCCTTCAGCTCGCGTTCCGCATGGGCGATTTTGCCATAGCGGATTTCCGCGACCTTTGCGAGTTCTCCGGCGCGCTCGTAGCGCTGTTCCTCGGCCTTAAGCTGGTCGATCTGCTGCTTCAGCCTGCGAATTTTGGCGATTTCCGCCTTCTCAGCCTGCCAACGGGCCTTGCGCGCGCTGGAATCTTCGCGCAGTTTGGCCAATTCCTTTTCGATTTGCTTGCGGCGCTCCACAGAATGCGCGTCGGATTCCTTCAGCAGCGCCTGACGCTCAATTTCAAGCTGTAGGATGCGGCGCTCGATCTCGTCAATTTCCGTAGGCAAGGAATCAATCTGCATGCGCAGGCTGGCCGCGGCTTCATCGATTAGGTCAATGGCCTTGTCTGGCAGGAAGCGATCGGAGATGTAGCGGTGAGACAGCGTGGCGGCGGCCAGGATGGCGGCGTCCTTGATGCGCACGCCGTGATGAACTTCGTAGCGGTCCTTGAGGCCGCGCAGAATTGCGATGGTGTCTTCCACACTGGGTTCGGAAACTAGAACCGGCTGGAAGCGGCGCTCCAGCGCCGGATCCTTTTCGATGTACTTTTTGTATTCGGTGAGCGTGGTGGCGCCGATGGCGCGCAATTCGCCGCGCGCGAGCGCCGGCTTGAGCATATTGGAAGCATCCATTGCGCCTTCAGCGGCGCCGGCGCCGACGAGCGTATGCAGCTCGTCGATGAACAGGATGATCTGGCCTTCCGCTTCGGCGATTTCTTTCAGGACCGCTTTCAGACGATCTTCAAATTCGCCGCGATACTTCGCTCCGGCAACCATGGCCGCCAGATCCAGCGCCACCAGCCGCTTGGTTTTCAAAACGTCCGGAACGTCGCCGGAAACGATGCGCTGCGCCAGGCCCTCGACGATGGCGGTTTTGCCGACGCCGGGTTCCCCGATCAACACGGGGTTGTTCTTCGTGCGGCGCGCCAGAATCTGCATAACGCGGCGAATCTCTTCATCGCGCCCGATGACGGGGTCGAGCTTGGAGCGGCGGGCCAGCTCGGTGAGGTCGCGCGCGTATTTTTCAAGCGCCGCATACGTCGCCTCGGGATTCTGCGAGGTAACTCGCTGGCTCCCGCGCACACCGGCGAGGGCCTGAAGAATAGCCTCGTGTGACGCGCCATTCTTCCTGAGCAACTGGCCGGCCGGATCACGGTCCTGGCCGGCGATGGCCAGGAAAAAATGTTCGGTGGAAACATACTCGTCTTTGAAGTTGTCGGCCTCGTCGAAAGCGCGTTCCAGAACGTCATTGAGCGCCCGCCCCATGTTCTGCTCCGCGAAACCCTGAACTTTGGGCAAGCGCGCGATTTCGCGCTCAATGTCCTGATCGATCAGTTCCGTGCGAATGCCCAGGCGGGCGAGCAGCGGCGGCACAACCCCGTCAGGTTGCTGGATCAGGGCGGCGAGAAGGTGGACCGGCTCGATGGTTTGATTTTCGTGGCGTGCGGCAACGTCCCGCGCGGCCTGCAGCGCCTCTTGGGCTTTCACGGTCATTTTGTCGAAACGCAGCATAATTCCTCGCTTCCATATTTTGCCGAAGAAAAGGGGCTGGCGCGAATGCCAGCCCCTATGCTATCCCACGACGACTTCGCTGTTTGAACGATTCGCGCTTTAGCGGCCCGCGGCAGCTGCCGCGGCGGGCGCTTCCACATTGACCTTGATCTGCTTCGGCTTGGCTTCCTCGCGCTTCGGGATGCTCAAAGTTAGCACGCCATTCTTGTAATCGGCTTTGATTGCATCGGCATTCACGGTGTTGGCAAGAGAGAAGCTGCGGCTGAAAGAGCCATACGACCGCTCCACCCGCAGATAGTTGTTCTCGTTTACTTCCTTCTCGAACTTGCGTTCACCGCGGATGGTAAGGATGTTGTTCTCGACGCGAATGTCGAGGTCTTCCGGCTTAACGTCTGGAATGTCCGCCTTGACGACGAGTTCGTGCTCGGTCTCATAGATGTCGACCGCCGGCGCCCAGGTAGTCAAGTTGGCCTCGTCCGAAGTACGATCAAAAGCCTCATTGACGAGGCGGTTGATCTGGTCCTGCAGGGTGGTGACCCCGCGAAAAGGTTCAAAACGACTTAAAGTAGTCTTCATAGTGAGCGGCCTCCGTAATTGATTTCAGGCACATAATAAAATATGAGCGTAGCGCTGTCAAGTCTTATTTCTAACTTGCTGGCCATTCGCTAAGTGTTTTGTGTGCAGTATGATAGATGAAGGAATGGATGCAATCTGCTTTAGGCCATTCCTCCCAATGCTGATCTTTCGCGGATACTTGACTTCGCATATTGCTTGTTTTGTTATAGTTTCGGGTTGATGCGAATCGACGCATTTGACTACCAGTTGCCAGGCGAGCTGATCGCGCAACGCCCCGCGGAGCGTCGCGAAGCCTCGCGGATGTTGTTGCTCGATCGCCAGAGCGGCGCGTGGGAGGATCGCGCATTTGCGGAATTGCCGGAGTTGTTGCATGGCGATGAGCTCGTGGTGCTGAACAACGCGCGGGTTCTGCCCGCACGCTTGTTCGGAAAACGCGCAGGCGTTCATGCGCAATCGCCGTCACGGAAAACGGCGCGAGAGCACCTGACGGGCACAGTGGAAGTCTTCCTCACCAGGAAAGTGGAATCCGAAGTTTGGGATGCCTTGGTGCGCCCGGGGCGAAAAATGCCCGTAGGAGAGCGCGTCCTTTTCGGCGGCGGCGAACTGCAGGCAGAAATTCTGGCGCGCGGCGAATTGGGATTGCGAACGATTCGCTTTCGGTCTCACAACGATCAAAGCGTAGAGGTGAACATCGAGCGGTTGGGGCATGTGCCGCTGCCGCCGTACATTGACAGGCCTGATGAATCGTCCGATCGCGAGCGCTATCAGACAATTTATGCGCGGAAGCCCGGAGCTGTGGCTGCACCGACCGCAGGCCTGCACTTCACTTCGGAGATTCTCGAGAAGATAAAAAGGCGCGGGTGTGAAACGTGTGAAATTACGTTGGATGTGGGGCTCGGCACATTTCAGCCGATTCACACCGAGACGCTCGAGGAGCACAAAATTCATTCCGAGGCATACGAGATCAGCGCAGAAGCGGCGGAAAAAATTATTTGTGCTAAGAAAGCTGCCCGGCCCGTGCTTGCGGTGGGCACGACCGTTGTGCGCGCTCTGGAAGACGCAGCGGCAAAGGGTTCAGCACAGGGAGGCGCGAAGCATTTTTCCGCTGGGAGAGCCGAGGCCAGCCTGTTCATCTTTCCAGGCCACACGTTTCGCGTGGTGGACTGCCTGCTGACGAATTTCCACCTGCCGAAGTCGACACTGCTTGCACTGGTTTCCGCATTTGCGGGACGCGAGCAGATTCTGGCGGCCTACCGGCATGCGATCGCGGCACGCTACCGATTTTACAGCTATGGCGATTGCATGTTGATTCGCTAGAGGCGGCCGGATTGCCCCGCAGTTTGCAGGAAGTGGGCGCGCAGTGCCAGAGCGAGCACGGCAAGGAGTTCACTCGCGGCGACAACAGGAGTCTGCCACTTCAGGAGTTCCTGAGTGGCCCGGAAGAGGAGGGAAGCTGAGAACGGAATCAGCCTCCCCGGTAATTCGAGAGCAAAAGTCAGGTGTTTTCCCCTTACTGTGTGAGGACGAAAACGCTCTTTTTCCCCCCGAAGCGAAGTTCCAACATCTTGCTGTCCCCGCTAGAAACGATTTCGTCGTAGGGTACCTTGACGTCGCGCTCTTCCCAGCGGCCTTCGGATTCCGCCACGACTTTTTTGTCTTTCTGAATGGTGAGGTGATTGCCGTCAATGAGGACGCGGTAATCGCCGGACTGAATGGTGGTTTTGCCTACGTGGATGGTGTGAGAGATGGGTAGATCTTTGACCATGGGCTTGGCGAACGCGGGAACCGAAATCGCGAGCGCCGAGGCCAGAATCAAACTGCGGACCAAGTAATTGTTGCTCATGCGTGTCATGTCCTTTCGAGGAGCGAGTCAGCCGAAAGGTCATTCAAGGACGGGAGAGTTGACACGCAGGCAGAGGAAAAGGTAGCCTCGCGATGGAGACACCTTTTCTTCCTGGTTCACGATCCGGAATAACTGCGTGTCAATGACCCCGCGGCTGCCACCGCGGGGTGCTTTTACTTAAGCTCGTTTCGTCCCGAACAGCCTGAACATCGGCCGCAACTATATAGACGAGTCCCAACAGGCGAATGTTTCGTGGCCGGTCGCATTTTCTTGTTACATTTTTAACCACACCAGGAGAAACCGGCGGTGTCAAAGAATGTTCACATTGCCTTGCGCTCGGCCCCCTGGCTTCATTTATACTCATGGGCACGATTCGGACAGGCCGGATGCGACTCTTAGTTCTCAGCGATCTCCATGCCAATCTGACGGCCCTGGAAGCCTCCCTCGAAGCGGCGAAAGGGAGCTGGGAGCGTGTAGTTTGCCTGGGCGACGTGGTGGGGTACGGGCCGGATCCGAACGAAGTGACCACACGCATTCGCGAACTGGGCGCAACCACGATTCGCGGCAATCATGACAAAGCGGTCGCGGATCTCATGTCCACGGAGGACTTCAATCCGGTAGCCAAAATGGCTGTGAATTGGACGCGCGCGCAACTCTCCAACGAAAACATGGACTGGCTCGCCGCGTTGCCCCAGGGCCCGCTGGAAGTCGAGGGAGTGGTGTTGGTACACGGGGCGTTTCAGGATGAAGATGAATATGTCTTCACGCCGTCGCAGGCGCTGGAAGGATTGCTGGATTCCTCCTTGCCGATCACCTTTTATGGCCACACGCACCACCAGGGAGGCTTCGCCTATCAGGATTCGCAACTGGAGGTTTTGCAAGTGCACCCGCGCGACAACGAGATGCGCTGTGCGCTGCGCATTGAAGACCAGAAGCGCTACCTCTTGAACCCCGGATCGGTGGGACAGCCGCGTGACTCCGATGCGCGCGCGGGTTTTGCAATCGCCGACCTGGAGCATCAAGTGGTAGAGTTTTGGCGGGTGCCCTATGACGTCGAGAAGGTGCAGGAGCGCATGCGAAACGCGCGTTTGCCGGAGCCGCTGGCGCATCGCTTGAGCCTCGGTCGTTGAAGCAAGCATGGCACTCGCGTAGAATTTGAGCAGTCGATGCAAAACGCACTGCAAGATCCCGAAAAGCCGGCGAAAGAGGAGAAGCGCTCGCCGCTCACGCTGATCATTGGCGGCGTGGTGGCGCTCTCGATCGGGCTCACCTTCTGGTTTCTGTTCCGTGTGCCGTTGGGAGCGCCGGGAACTTATCAGGCCAGGGTGGACCTGAAGATGACGCCGGCGGAGCAGGCCTACCTCAAGAATATCCGCATTGAAGACATCGCCCTGAGCCGGGCGGAAAACTTCATCCATCAGGAAGTGACTGTTCTTTCGGGAGAAGTGGTCAACGATGGCCCGGCGAAGATTCTGTACCTAACGTTCACTGTGGAGTTCGCCGATTCCATGGATCAAATTGCACTCCGGGAAACGCGCGTTGTGGTGGGCTCCCCATCGCCAGCGCTATCGCCGGGGGAACGCCGTCCGTTCGAGATTTCGTTTGACCACGTGCCCTCCTCCTGGAACATGCAACAACCCTATGTGCGCGCAACCTATTTGCAATTCGCGCGCAGAAAATAGCTGTTCGTTAACCACATAGTTAGATTAATATACCGGCATGGAACTCGCGGAGGAACTGCGCGCCTGCCTGCAGGATCTGTCGGCAGGCGGCTCGATCGAAATCCGGGAGAACGGCGGACGGATCCCCGCGGCAAAGCCGCTATCCTGGGAGGTGCGGGGCGCGCCAGCGAAGCCGCTGCTGCATCTGTGGTCGGAGAGCTGCAATGTGACGCGGCGCGTGCTGGCCATCACGGATCACTCGGACGATCGCGTTTTGTTGGCGGTGGAGTGGTTCGGACGTGCAAAGCCGCAGCGGCTGGAAATTATTCGGTTGGGCTATGAGCGCGACGCCAAAGGACTCTCTCGAGAAGAATTCTGCGAGCAACTCCGGCGCATCCTGGCAGAGCGGTTTCCCGATGAGACGCTTGAAAAACTTTCTATCGCGGCTGATTTGGAGCATTCCCTTTCGCGCGTCTATGCGCGAGGAATTTCCCGCAAAGGGATGGCGCGCTATGCGTTCCTCGCCGTTCCCGACGAGGAAACGCCAGATGCCCTCGAGAGCAGCCTGACCTACGGGCTGCTGTGGCTCGAGCACGCGCGGCAGTACGGCAGGCGCAGCAACCTTTCCGGGCTGCGGCTGATATTACCGAAGGGCAAAGCAGCGGCGCTTGCGGCGCGCATTCAGGCCATCAACCCGCGTGTGGCCCTGCAAGTCTATGAGCGGGACGCGCAGCGGGAAACTCTGGAGCGCGTCGATCCTTGCGCGAACGGGAACATCAGCACGTGGCTGGTGCCGCGCCGGGAGTCGCAATTGCTTCTGGACCGTGCTGCTGCGTCGATTGCGCCGCTCCTGGCGCTCGAGCCTGAGGCCATCAGGGCGCACGCTTCGCCGCAGACGCAGGAAGTCGTTCTGCGTTTCCGCGGCTTGCCGTTTGCACGCTGGTCGGAAGGGTGCGTCACTTTTGGCATGGACGGGCACTGGCATGAACTGAACGCCCACAGCGAAGTGGCGTTGAAGCAGTGCGTGCTGAACCTGCAGAATTTCCGACATCCCCTGGCGAGCGACACGCGCCACCCGCTCTATCGTGCGCAGGCCGAACGATGGATGCAGACCATGGTGATGAGCGACGTCAGTCAAATCGACTTGAGCTTGGACCCTGCGCATGTGTATGAACAGGTGTTTGCGCAAACGGCGGGGCAGCACGGAATTCTGGATCTGCTGTGCGTCACGCGCGCGCACCGGCTGGCCATTTTGGAATTGAAGGCGGTGGAGAATCCGGACCTGCCGTTGCAGGCGGGGGATTACTGGTCAAGGATTTGCCGGCTGCAGGCGCAGGGCGACCTTGCGCGCTACGGCTACTTTCCCGAAGTCGAATTACACCCGGATCCGCCGATAATTTATCTTGTGGCACCGGCGTTGCGGTTTCATCCGAGCACGGACGTGCTGCTGCGCTACCTCAAACCAGAAATGGAAATAATCCGCGTGGGGTTGGTGGAGAGCTGGCGGCGGGGCCTGCGGGTGGTGATGCGGCAATAAGCCGCGCGGCATTGGACCGCAGCGAAGCGATGGGAGGCGCTTGCCTTCTTGAGGCCACACGGTAAAATGAAGGCCAACTCTTCGCCCAGGAAAGCTTGCGTGAAATTCATCATAAACATCAGGCAGGCAGGCGCCGTAGCCCTCGTGGAAGTGAGCGGGAGACTGACGTCATTCGAAACCAGTGCATTTCGCGACGCCATCTTAGGGCTCCTGAAGCGCGGCAAGAACAACATTATCCTGAATTTAGGCGGCCTGGATTACCTGGACAGCTCCGGAATTGGCGAATTGGTGCGCAACTACCTCACGGTCGTCAAGAGGGGCGGGGCGATGAAAGTGGTGGGCTTGGCCTCGAAGGTGGAAGAGATTCTAAAGATCACCCAGCTATACCAGGTCTTTCCTGAGTATCCCGATGAGGCCTCTGCGCTCGAAAGCTTCCCGGAAACCCGTCGTAGCGGGCAACTAGAAACGCCTCAGCATTAGCCTGCGCGCCCAAGACCAGCAGAACCGGGACTTGGGAATGACCGAGGCGTATCCTCTAGAAAAAATGGGCCAAAAGGAAGAGAAGCAGCTAGGGGGTTGCCCTAACTGCTTCCCGGGGTGTGTCCTCGAAGTGGTATTACCAATTTAGATGCATTGGGGCCAAAAAGGTTTCCTAAATCTGCGCGCGGGCGGAATGCCGAAGCAGGTATGGCAGGACGCGAGTAAGTCTCAATAAAACAAATACTTGCGCCAACGTTCGTCGCGGTGGCCGATCAGGCGCATCAACTGCCGCGACGTGTGCAGAGTAAACGGACGCGGGCGGCGCGCCAACTTGAGTCCAGCCTCTTCCGGCGTGCGGTCACCCTTGGTGTTGTTGCAGCGGTAGCAGCATGCCACCAGGTTCTCCCAGGAGGAGCGCCCCCCACGGGAACGCGGCAGGACGTGATCCAGTGTCAATTCGGAACTGGGAAAGACCTGTCCACAGAATTGACAAGTGTTGCGGTCGCGCAACAGAATATTCTTTCGGGAGAGCGCGCGGCTCTGCTGCGGAATATGACGATAAGCCAACAGCCGAATCACCGAAGGTACTTTATGGGCATGCGCTGCGGAATGGACTTCCGCGCTGTGCACTTCCTCGGCCTGCGCTACGCCCTTCAGGAGCAGCACCATAGCCCGGCGCACAGCAGTGACATTGATCGGTTCGTAGGTGGCGTTCAGCACCAGCACGGGTTCCTGCATCATGGAAGCACGCCGGCCGACAAGGGGAGGAAGCAGACGGCTTGAAGCGTTCCCGGAAGGGTTGGGCACAAGCAAGCCGCCCGCTTCGAGGGAAAGTCTCCCCCGGGGATCAATCGCCTCTGGCCTTCTTGCGCTCATCGCGCACCCTTCAGGATGCTAAACTCCAGTGACTGCAATAGCGGGCCGTGCGGCGCGGGCAATGGTTAGTCCTAGTACCGAACAGGCTCCAGCTTCGCGTAACGTGCGCGCACACGCATCAAGCGTCGCTCCCGTCGTCATTACATCATCTAGCAACAAGACGCGCAAATTGTCAACCCGGCCGCCCCGGCGCATGACAAAAGCGCCACGCACTGCTTCCCAGCGCTCTTCCTGGTTGAGCAGGTGTTTTTCCGGACGGGGCCGGGAGCGCATCAGGAGGACGGGGCGGTAGGGCACGTGCAAGCGGCGGGCCAGGGGGCGTGCGAAGAGTTCCACCTGGTTATAGCCGCGATCCTTGTGTTTCTGGCGGTGCAGCGGGACCGGGACGACGACGTCGACAGGCAAGAGGCGCGTGTCGCTCCGGACCAGCTCCAGTAGGTGCATCGCGAAGAGGGAAGCTAGCGGCTCGATGCGCTCGTACTTGAGGAGGACGATGGCGCGGGCTAGCCCGCCATCATAGACCCCAAAGCTGCGCGCCAGTTGAAACCCGAATTTCCCCTCTACGCACTCGCGGCAAGCTGCTTCGCCTTCACCGGGTTTAACTGGAACGGGCAAAGGTTGGCCGCAAATGCGGCAGATTGGCGGCGCGATCCTGTGGAACGATGCTAGGCACGTTTCGCATAGCGGTATCCGGCGGGCGCGCGTCAGGAATGCGTCACAGAGCAGGCAGCCAGCGGGGAACATCACACTGGTCAGGGCGCCGGCGAAGCTCTCCAGCCAGCGCACCAACGGAAGCCGTGATGCAGGAAGAAACATGGTGCAGCGACACCCATCCTTGCTGGGTTTATTCTACTTCAGTTAGCTGTTGATTAGGTAATTGATAACGGGTGAGGGATTACAACGCGCCCTGTTCCATTTTCTCCGCGCAGGCAAGGCAGTGTTTTGCCCACGGCACTGCCTCCAGACGCTTCTGTTGCAACTCCTCCTGACAATTGGCGCAGGTACCGTACTCGTTGTTGCGGATACGTTTCAGGGCCTCGTCGATCATATTCAAGATGGTGCGGTCGGTATTGGTCTGCCCGAAGAGAAACTCCTTGGTATAGGAATTTGCAGCCTTATCGGCGAGATCGACGGTGGGGTCGTCGTCGGCTTGGCGGCCCTCTTCTTCAGTGCGCACGATGGTCCTCACCAGTTCATCGCGCCGCGTCAGTAATTTCTTTTTGTAGTACTCCAAACGCTTCTTATCCATGTTGTCCTCCCCCAGATGGCTCCCGGGGGCCACCTAAAAACTACATAGTGTAGGCTGGGTTTCGAGACGTGTCAAGGCGGAGGTGGGGATGTGTCAAAGCTCTTTAGATATGTCCCCTTGCTTACCTCGTTAGAAGTGTCCCCTTTCTAAGATTTTGTTTTGGTTGTTGGTTCGTTGGCCTGGCCTGGAGCGCAGCCCTGCGCAGCCCGCAGG
>Ga0074044_10003446_pt1 | contig 13452 bp, 9 predicted proteins | sample BogForMeECP23OM1_FD_94443 | JGI IMG/M metagenome (GOLD analysis project Ga0074044, IMG submission 94443) | Bog forest soil microbial communities from Calvert Island, British Columbia, Canada - Bog Forest MetaG ECP23OM1 | ecosystem: Environmental > Terrestrial > Soil > Wetlands ... | reverse complement strand
CATTGGGGGGGCATTGGGGGGCTATGTCGGCGAGTCGTTTTATCGCATTTGCGCTCCTCGCAACGAGCATCGCTGCGTGCTCTGCGGATTCCGGCCCGAAGGAGGCCGGCGGCACGGCGGTCGGCGCGGTAGCCGGTGGATTGATCGGCAATGCGGTCGGCGGCAGCGCGGGCAACCGGCTCGCCGGAACCGTAATCGGTGCGGCAGTCGGCGGGTTAATCGGCAACCGCATCGGCGCGGCGCTGGACGACGAGGACAAAAAGCGTGCCTACGCGGCGCAGATGCAGGCCCTCGAAACCGGACCATCGGGCGCCCCGGTCGCCTGGCGCAATCCGGATTCCGGCCGCTACGGCAATGTCGTACCTGGCCCCGCCTATCAGGCCGATGGCGCCACCTGCCGGCAATATACCCACACGATCTACATCGACGGCACCCCGCAGAGCGAACGCGGCACGGCCTGCCGAAATCCCGACGGCACCTGGACAACGCTGAACTGACCCGGGAACGGGGTCGCGTCCCCAGCGGCGAATGTCCCAACTTGGGCGACGGCGCGCCGATCCAGCGCGGCCGGAAGCCGGTGCGGGGGCTTTATCGTCTTGAATTCCCGACGTTTTGCGTAACTCCTTCTTAAGCGCCCCGCTAGTAGAACATTAACGGTGTGACCCAGACGCGGCGGTGTGCAATGACGAGCGACGGGCAATCCGTCGAACGGCTGCGGCAATATCTCCGGAACCTCAAGCCGGAGGCGCGGACGATGCTCGTTCAGCAGCTCGAGCGCGGCCTGCTGCACGGTGACGAGAGCGCCGGCAATGAACTCGTGCTCGAGGAATTGCGGCGCACGATCCGTGCCGAGGCGCAGCCGGTGCCGCGCATCGGCGATGCGGCACGCTTGTTCTTCGCGCCCTTTGAACCGTTCCTGTTCGACGGTCGTGCCGATCACAAGCATATCGGACGTATCGCGCGCGTATCGCTCGAGCCGATGTGGCAGTGGATCGGCCGCGATCTGATGCCTGCCGAAACAAAGGCGTTGAGCGAGGACATCAATCGCGCCTTGCTCGCCAACGACAAAATCAAGATCGATCAATTGGTCCGCGCGCTGCACGAGCGCGCGATCTTGCGCATGCGGGAGACCCTTGCCACGGTCGGTTCGGACGAAAAGGCGCAACGCCGGCTCGCCATACAGGTCGGTACGCCGCGGGCGATCGAAGACGTCGCCGCGTTGCTTCACATCCTTGAAATCCGTGATGTGCTCGCCGACTTGGCGCGGCGGCTGCCGAGTCATATACGCGCGTTCGAGCGTGAACTCGTCGACCAAGTCAAGGCGCAGCTTGATGTCGCGTCATCGGTGAAGTCGCCCGAAGGTGCCGCGACGCGCAAATCCGACGTCATCCGCTATGGTCTCGTCATGGTGATGAACCGGCTGGCGGCGCCATGGCAGCTTATTCGCATCGCCACCCGTGCAGCCGATGACGACGACACCGCTCGCATCGCCGAAACGCCCTATGCGGTTGCGGTCACGATCGTGCTCGGTGAAATGGCAAACACGATCAGCGAGTTGCGAACGGAGTTCAAGGCCGGCCGGCCGGTTACGTCGATGCTCAAGGAGCTCCATGACGCGGCGCGTGGACTGCGCACGGAAATGGATCTCGCCGTCGACTCGGCTTGGAGCCGCCAGTTGGCCGCGCTCCGCAGTGACGTTTCGAACCTGCTGACACCCGAGATCGACGCGACCCCCGGCCGCGTCAGGCGTCTTTTGCGCCCGCGCCCGGCCAAAGAGATCCGGGCCGGATCGCAGATCGATGCCATCGATGTCGATGAGGTGGAGGCGCGGGTCGAATTCGTCGGCGCGTGCCGCATTTACGCGGCCGAGCTCGCGCTGAGCGAAGTGACGGTGCGCGCCTATTCGGAGCTTACGCAGTATCTGGAGACCGGCACCAAGGTCTTGCTCGATACATTGCGTCACGCCGGCGATGCCGACCGGCCGTTCCGGCAGTCTCAGGTCGATGCCGCGATCCGCTTATGCGGAACGCTGTTCGGTGTCGACTATGCCGGGCTCTTGACCAAGGCTGCCGACGTTGCCGTGCAGGCTGGGGCCATCGAGCGTAAGCCGGTTCGCGCCTAAGCAGTGCGTAATTGCCGCGCTGGGGTTCCCATTGCAGCCGCATTCGCGTCGTGATGTAAGGACGCGGCGCATAGCGGCCGGCTCCAGGCCTGCCTTGTTGTCGCTGCGGGTACTTTACTTCGGCTGGCGGGTAGAATGGCGCCATGACCCTGTGGATCATTTTTGCGTCGATGACCGCGGCAGCGATCCTCGCCGTGCTGTGGCCGCTCGGGCGCAAGGCGGGAACCGCGCGGACCAGCAACGACCTTCTCGTCTACCAGGATCAATTGGAGGAAATCGGCCGCGATCGCAGCGCCGGCCTGATCGGCCAGGCGGAGGCGGAGGCAACGCGCGTCGAGGTGTCGCGCCGGCTGCTGGCGGCGGCGGATGCGAAGGCAACGGCGGATGTGCCCGTGGCGACCGCCGCGCAGTCGCTGCGGCGACGCCGCGCGGCGGCGGTTGCGGCGTTGATTGCCCTGCCGTTTCTCCCGCTGAGCCTCTACCTCGCGCTCGGCTCGCCAAATGTTCCGGGGCAGCCCGCGTTCGCCCGCGTCACGACAGCGCAGGGCAACCAATCGATCGAAAATCTCATCAGTCAGGTGGAAGCGCACCTTGTGCACAACCCCAATGATGGCGCCGGCTGGGAGGTAATTGCACCGGTCTATCTGCGGCTCGGCCGCTTCGATGACGCGGTTGTGGCGCGGCGCAAATCGTTGGCGCTCAATGGCGAGACCGCCACGCGCGATTCCGATCTCGGCGAGGCGCTGATCGCCGCCGCGAACGGCGTCGTGACCGACGCGGCCAAGCAGGCTTTCGAAAACGCCGTCGCGCGCGATCTGCACGAGGTCAAGGCGCGCTATTTTCTCGGTCTTGCGGATGAACAGGACGGCAACCGCGAGGCCGCAGCGACCCGATGGCGCGCCATGCTCGCTGATGCGCCCGCCGCCGCGCCGTGGTTTGATTTCGTTGGCGCGGCGCTCGGCCGCGTCACCGGCGAGCCGGTTCCGGCGGCGATGGGTCCAAGCGACGACGACATGGCGGCTGCGGCGAACATGCGTGACGAGCGGCGCGCCGAAATGATCCGCGGCATGGTGGTCAAGCTTGCCGATCGCCTGCACGCCGACGACGGCGACGTCGAAGGCTGGTTGCGTCTGGTGCGTGCCTATGTTGTGCTCGGCGACCGCGGCAAGGCGAAGGATGCCGCCGTCGATGCGCGGCGCGCGCTGGCGCGCCGTCCCGACGACATCAAGCGGATCGACGACCTGGTCAAAGGTCTTGGTTTTGAGGGCTGATGGGCAAGACCATGCCGTGGAGACAGATATCATGACGCGCAAGCAACGACGCCTCGTTCTGATCGGTGCCGGGCTCAGCGTGCTGGCTGTTGCGGTCGCGCTCATGCTGAACGCGTTCCGCGACTCCATCGTGTTCTTTAATTCGCCGAGTGATGTGGCTGAGAAGCACGTTGAGCCCGGCACGCGCATCCGGCTCGGCGGCTTGGTCAAGACCGGCAGCCTGCTGCGCGACAATGGTCTGCTCGTCCGGTTCGAAGTCACCGACGGCAAGAGCGAGATCCCCGTGACCTATCAGGGCGTCCTGCCCGACCTGTTCCGTGAAGGGCAGGGCGTCGTGGCCGAGGGCGCGCTCGATGGCGCCGGCGTGTTCAATGCCGACACCATTCTCGCCAAACATGACGAGACCTACATGCCGAAAGAGGTCGCCGACGCCTTGAAAAAATCGGGCCATTGGAAGGACGACTATGCGCAGAGGGCTGCGCTGCCAGTCACGGGAGTGAATAAATGATCCCCGAACTCGGCCATTACGCTTTGATGCTTGCGCTCGGGCTGGCGCTGATCCAGGGCATCATGCCGATCGTCGGCGCGCGCACCAACGATCCGGTGCTCATGAACATCGCCACTTCGACGGCGCTGGCGCAGTTCGTCTTCGTCGCCATTGCTTTCGGCGCGCTCACGGAATGTTACGTCTTTTCCGACTTCTCGATGCTTAACGTCTACGAGAATTCGAATTCGGCAATGCCGCTGATCTACCGTCTCACTAGCGTCTGGGGCAATCACGAAGGCTCCATGATGCTGTGGGTGTTCATTCTCGCGTTCTTCGGCGCGCTGGTCGCGTTCTTCGGCACAAACTTGCCGGCGACGCTCAAGGCCAACGCGCTCGCCGTGCAGGCCTGGATCGCCGCGGCCTTCTACCTCTTCATTCTCGCGACATCGAATCCGTTTGTGCGCATTCCGAACGCGCCGTTCGAGGGTCAAGATCTCAATCCGATCCTGCAGGACCCCGGCCTCGCGTTCCATCCGCCGATGCTTTATCTCGGCTATGTCGGTTTTTCGATTGCCTTCTCCTTCGCGATTGCCGCCTTGCTGGAAGGCCGCATCGATGCGGCGTGGGCGCGCTGGGTGCGGCCGTGGGTGCTCGGCGCTTGGATGTGCCTGACGCTTGGCATCGCCGGCGGCTCGTACTGGGCCTATTACGAGCTCGGCTGGGGCGGCTTCTGGTTCTGGGATCCGGTCGAAAACGCTTCGCTGATGCCGTGGCTTGCCGGCACCGCGCTCCTGCATTCCGCCGTGGTGATGGAGAAACGGGGCGCGCTTAAAGTCTGGACTATTCTGCTCGCCATCCTCACCTTCTCGCTCTCGCTGATCGGGACCTTTTTGGTGCGATCGGGGGTGCTCACCTCGGTCCACGCTTTCGCGACGGACCCCACGCGTGGCATCTTCATTCTCGCCATTCTTGTCGCGTTCATCGGCGGCGCGCTGGCGCTCTATGCCTGGCGCGCGCCGGCGCTCAAGCAAGGCGGCTTGTTCGCGCCGATCTCGCGCGAAGGTGCGCTGGTCTTCAACAATCTGTTCCTGACCTCGGCCTGCGCCACCGTCTTTGTCGGCACGCTCTACCCGCTCGCGCTCGAAGCGCTGGCGGGCGACAAGATTTCCGTGGGACCGCCGTTCTTCAACTCAACGTTCGGCCCGCTGTTCATTCCGCTGATGCTGTTCATGCCGTTCGGACCGCTTCTGGGGTGGAAGCGCGGCGATCTCCTCGGCGCAGCGCAACGCCTGCTCACGGCTGCGATGCTTGCCGCCGTCGCGATCGCGGCCGCGTTTGCGCTCGAGCACGGCGGCCCGGTGCTCGCGCCATTCGGTGTCGGCATCGCCGTCTTCGTCATGGCGGGCGCGGTGACCGACATTGCCGAGCGCACGATGATCCTGCGCGTCCCCTTCGGCGCGGCGCTGCGCCGCGCGATTGGATTGCCGCGTTCGGCCTGGGGCACCGCCTTTGCGCATTTCGGCATCGGCGTCACGCTGCTCGGCATCGTCGGTGCCACCGCCTGGGGCAGCGAGCGGATCGCCGCGATCAAGCCTGGAGACACTCTCGATCTTGCCCATTACCGGCTGACCTTCGATGGCCAGTTCAACCGTACGGGTCCGAATTATCGCGACGTCGTCGGCCACTTCACCGTGCGCCGAATGAGCGGCGAATTGATCGGAGCCATGGAGCCGAGCCGGCGCACCTTCCCGGCGCGTAACATGGCGACGACCGAGGCCGCGCTGATGACGCGCGGCGCGAGCCAGATCTACGTTTCGCTCGGCGATGCGAATCCGGACGGCACCGTTTCGGTGCGGCTCTACTTCAAACCCAACGTGCTGATGACCTGGCTCGGCGCCGTCATCATGTTTTTCGGCGGCGGCCTGTCGCTCTCCGATCGACGGCTGCGCGTCGGCGCACCGAGGCCCGCGAAAGTGAGAGCCGCGCTGCAAGCCGCGGAGTGAAGACTGTGAAATATCTGCACGCCATCGTGCTTCTGACCGCGCTCCTTGCGCCATCCTCGGTGTGGGCCGTTCAGCCCGACGAAATGCTGAAAGACCCGACGCTGGAAGCGCGCGCCCGCGCGCTGTCCAAGGATTTGCGTTGCATGGTGTGCCAGAACGAGTCGATCGACGATTCTGATGCGCCGCTCGCCCATGACATTCGTGTCCTGGTTCGCGAGCGCTTGAAGGCCGGCGACAGCGATGCGCAGGTCTTTGATTTTCTCGTCGCTCGTTACGGCGAATTCGTGCTGCTCAAGCCTCCCCTGTCGTGGCACACAGCGGCGCTGTGGGGCCTACCGCCTGCCGCGCTGCTCATTGGGACTGTGATGATCGTTATGGATTTGCGGCGGCGCAGGACGGCGGCGCAGGCATCCGAGGAGAAGGCGAACCTCACTGCGGCTGAAGAAGCCCGGCTTGCGGAACTTTTGCGCGGCGGCTCTGCGCCGTAAGCTCCCGCACGCCGCGGCGTCCCTGGTGGGGCGTATGGGAACGGGTTTTTCGATTATCTCTATGTTTTGTTGGGGGAATCGTTCGATTCCCGACATTACAAACTTTTAATGCTGCCGACAGTGCGCGGTAAGGATGGACGCCCCATCTTGCAGTCAAAGCAGGGGGCCTCGGGGCACCTTCCGTCGTGAGACGGACACATCGATTTTGGAGACGGTAATGAACGACAGTTCCCCAAGCTCACGCCGGAGTTTGTCCGGGCGGCGTTTTGCGCTTTTGGCGACGACGATCGCCGGCTTTGCTGCAGCCGCATTTCTCGTCGCTCCGAATTTCGCGCCCAAGGCTGATCTATTTGCGACTTTGGCGCAGGCACAGAATTTGACCGACAAGGTCCAGCAGCTTCCGCAACGCCCGGTCGGCTTTGCCGACATTGTCGAGAAGGTGAAGCCCGCCGTGATCTCGGTGCGCGTCAAGATGGAGCGCCCGGCCAATTCAGATCTCAGTGAAGACGACCTTCCGTTCCCGCCAGGCTCGCCGTTCGAGCGGTTTTTCCGACGTTTCGGCATGCCCGAAACTCCGAATGGCAAAGAAGTCATCACCGGCCAGGGTTCGGGTTTCTTCATCACCCAGGACGGCTACGCGGTGACCAACAACCACGTCGTCCAGAACGCGGCAAACGTTACGGTCACTACCGATGACGGCAAGGCCTATACTGCCAAAGTCATCGGCACCGACTCGCGCACCGACCTTGCGCTGATCAAAGTCGACGGCAACACCTTCCCCTACGTGAAGCTCGCCGATAACGCGCCGCGCGTGGGTGACTGGGTCCTCGCCGTGGGCAATCCCTTCGGGCTCGGCGGTACCGTGACCGCGGGCATCGTTTCGGCCCGCGGCCGCGATATTGGCGCCGGCCCCTATGATGATTTCATTCAGATCGACGCCCCGGTCAATAAAGGCAACTCCGGCGGCCCGACTTTCGACGTCGATGGCAATGTCATCGGTGTCAATACGGCGATCTTCTCGCCATCCGGCGGCTCGGTCGGCATCGCGTTTGCCATTCCGGCCGACACCGTCAAGAGCATCATCAGTCAGCTTCGCGACAAGGGTAGCGTCACCCGCGGATGGATCGGTGTGCAGATCCAGCCGGTCACCCCGGACATCGCCGACAGCATGGGCTTGAAGCAGGCTACCGGCGCGCTGGTCTCCGAGCCGCAGGCCGACAGCCCGGCGATGAAGGCCGGGATCCAGAGCGGCGACGTCATCACGTCCGTCGACGACACGCCGGTCCACGATGCGCGTGAGCTTGCGCGCCGGATTGGCACGATGGCTCCGGGCACCGCCGTCAAGCTTGGGCTGATCCATCAGGGTCAGGAAAAGATTGCGACACTGACGCTGGGCACGCTTCCCAACGAGAAGCAGGCAGAGAACGGCCAGAATCAGCGCGAGATTCCCGACAGCGACTTGCCGCGGCTCGGCCTCACGCTTGCACCCGCAAGCAAGGTCTCAGGCCCCGACAGCAACGGCGTTGTCGTTACTGCGGTCGCCGCGGGCGGCGTCGCCGCCGATCACGGTTTTCAGGTTGGCGACATCATACTCGATGTGGGCGGCAAGTCGGTAGCCACCCCGGCGGATGTCCGCAAAAGTCTCAGTGATGCCCGCAAGGAGGGCAAGCACGCCGTGTTGTTCCGGGTGAAGTCGGGCGAGGGGACGAAGTTCGTCGCCCTGCCGCTTGGCAACGCCTGAGTAATGGGGCGATCCGCCGGCATCCGTCGCCCCCGCTGGCGGGCGTTCCCTGGGGACGGGCCGTAAGGCCCGTCCCCGCCGATTACCAACTCTGCCTCCCGGCATATGTCGCCCCCGCCGGGGTGGAGTCGGTAGCGGGGGTGGCGGGCAGCCGCTCGCCACCCCCGCCCAATTCCCCGGCCACTCCATGCAATATTCCTGCTCGCGGAGCGGGCCGGTAGATGGCCGATCCATGGCGTGGATGGTAAGGCTGGAGCCGCGGCCAGCATTGACGGCCGATATTGCCGAACGCGGCTCGTGAACAATATGCTTCGATGAGGGGAGCCAGTCATGCGGCTCCCTAACCACGGCATCACACCATGCGCCTTCTCATTATTGAAGATGATCGCGACGCGGCCGATTATCTCGTCAAGGCGTTCCGCGAGGTCGGCCATATCGCCGACCAAGCCACCGATGGCGAGGAAGGCTTGGCGCTTGCGCTCGACGGTCAATACGACGTGCTGATCATCGATCGCATGTTGCCGAAGCGCGATGGGCTTTCCGTCATCAGCACCTTGCGCAGTCAATCCGTCGAAACGCCTGTGCTCATCCTCTCCGCGCTCGGCCAGGTCGACGACCGCGTCAAGGGCCTGCGCACCGGCGGTGACGATTATCTGGCAAAGCCGTACGCATTCTCGGAGTTGCTGGCGCGTGTCGAGGCGCTGTCGCGCCGGCGCGGCAATCGCGGCGAGGAGACCGTCTATCGCGTCGGCGATCTCGAGCTCAATCGCCTTTCGCACGAGGTCAGCCGCGCCGGGCAGGAGCTCCAGCTGCAGCCGCGCGAATTCCGCCTGCTCGAATATTTGATGCGGCATGCGGGCCAAGTCGTCACCCGCACCATGCTTTTGGAGAACGTCTGGGACTACCATTTCGATCCGCAGACGAATGTGATTGACGTCCACATTTCGCGGTTGCGCTCCAAGATCGATAAAGGCTTCGCGCAGCCGCTGCTGCATACCGTGCGTGGTGCCGGCTATATGATCCGCGACGGCGCCCGCTAGTCAGGCCGCGCATTGAGGATTTTCACGCTTGCAGGGGATCTCTGTTCCGGACATGTGGTTGGGATCATACGGGAGGTCGCCATGACATCGAGCAACGCGGCGCCATTCATCGCGGCTCGGGATTTCCTGCTGCGCCATCGCGAGGACTACGCCACCGCCTACCGCGATTTTAAGTGGCCCAAACTCGATCGATTCAACTGGGCGCTCGATTATTTTGATGGGATGGCGCGCGACAATGCGCGGCCGGCGCTATGGTTCGCGGACGAGGATGCCGGCGAGACGCAGCTCTCGTTCGCTGAGTTGAGCGAGCGCTCTAGTCGCATCGCCAATTACCTCCGCCGTCTCGGCGTTCGCCGCGGCGACCGCATCCTCCTCATGCTCGGCAATGTCGTTGCGCTATGGGAATGCATGTTGGCGGCGATGAAGCTCGGCGCAGTGATCGTACCGGCGACGACACTTCTGACCCGCAGCGATCTTGCCGATCGCTTTGCGCGCGGACGCGTCCGGCACGTTGTCGTCGGCGCCGATGCTGCGGTGAAATTCGCCGACCTGCCGGGAGACTACACGCGGATCGCCATCGGCAACGCCGTGTCGGGCTGGATCTCATACGAGCATGGTTACCAGGCATCCGCGCAGTTCACGCCGGATGGCGAAACGCGGCCGGACGATCCGATGTTGCTCTACTTCACTTCCGGTACCACGGCGACGCCCAAGCTCGTTCTGCACAGCCATCAGAGCTATCCCGTTGGCCACCTTTCGACGATGTACTGGCTCGGAGTACGGCCCGGGGATGTGCACCTCAACATCTCGTCTCCGGGCTGGGCCAAACATGCGTGGAGCTGTTTCTTCGCGCCATGGAATGCGCAAGCCACGGTCTTCATCGCCAGTCAGCGACGCTTCGATGCGCGCGGTCTCCTCGACACGATCGCGCGCTGCGGCGTGACGACGTTTTGCGCTCCGCCGACTGTCTGGCGAATGCTGATCCAGGAGAATCTCAGCGCTTGGTCGGTCCGCATGCACGAACTCATCGGCGCCGGCGAGCCGCTTAATCCGGAAGTCATCGAGCGAGTCAAGGCAGCGTGGGGTCTCACCATCCGCGACGGTTACGGTCAGACCGAGACGACGGCGCTGGTCGGCAATACACCAGGCCAAAAGCTGAAACCCGGCTCAATGGGTCGGCCGCTGCCGGGCTACCGCGTCGCGCTCCTTGATGCTCAGGACGCTGCGCAAAAGGAGGGCGAGATCTGTCTGACGCTGAAGCCGCGGCCGACAGGACTCATGCAAGGCTATCAAGGCGACGACGGCGGCGTCCGCGCGATGGGCGGCTCCGTCTACCGCACCGGTGACGTCGCTTCCATCGACGACGACGGCTACTTGACCTATGTCGGTCGGGCCGACGACGTGTTCAAATCTTCCGACTACCGGATCAGCCCCTTCGAGCTCGAGAGCGTATTGATCGAGCATCCGGCGGTGGCCGAGGCGGCAGTTGTCCCGTCGCCCGATCCGATGCGGCTTACCGTGCCGAAGGCTTTCGTTGCGCTGGCATCCGGCCATGCGCCGGATCGCGACACGGCGTTGTCGATCTTCCGGCATTGCCGCGCTGCGCTTGCGCCGTTCAAGCGGGTGCGACGCCTTGAGTTCGCCGAGTTGCCAAAGACAATCTCCGGTAAGATCCGTCGAGTCGAGCTACGGCGGGCCGAGGCTGCGAACCAGCGGGGCGGCAAACGCGCGTCGTTCGAATTCTGGGAGGATGATTTCTCCGAGAACGAAATCGGCCTGCCAGCTAGCGCGGCGGATTTGAAGTTCCCCTAGGCTGGCCGCAAACATATATAGGAACTTCAAATCCAAAGCCCGCACTGGAATGATAAATTTGTCAGGGTCCCCTTTGATTCCGAAGTTGGTATGAGAGTGGGCCGTAAGTCGTTGCGAGCTTTGCAATCGGGACGCTGGAGAGAAACTGATCCGTGACGGCACTCGGTAAACTTCTCCGTACGACGGCGTTCCAGCTGACGCTCGTCTATCTGTTGATCTTCATTCTGTTCGCGGCGTCGCTGCTTGGCTATTTCGCGCTCAATACGCGCCGTCTCATCACCGAGCAGATCACCAATACGGTGAACGAGGAAATTTCCGGCCTGAGCGAGCAATACAGCCAGGGCGGCATCAGGCGATTGGTGATTGTCGTCGATCTCCGCTCACGGCGTCCGGGATCGAGCCTCTATCTTGTGACCACGGCGACTGGTGAGGGCCTCGCCGGCAATGTTGGCTCGCTGGAACCGGGCGTCCTCGACCACCCGGGGTGGCTTGAAACCAACTATCGCCGGCTCGAGGCGCCGGAGGGCAACGAACATCGCGCGCTGGTGCAGGTCGTGCAGCTACCTGGCGGCTTTCGCCTCCTGGTCGGGCGCGACCTCGAAGAACGCGAGCGTCTGTTCGGCATCATCGCCAATGCCGGACAATGGTCCCTGGCGCTCGTCATTGTCCTTGGGCTTGCGGGCGGATTCTTCGTCAGCCGGAGGGTGCTCAACCGCATCGATGCCATGACTGAAACGGCACAGACCATCATGGCCGGCGATCTCGCCGGCCGCTTGCCGGTGGCGGGCACCGGCGACGAACTCGACCGCCTCGCCGATCACCTCAACGCCATGCTCGAGCGCATCGAGGCGCTCATGCGCGGGCTCAAGGAGGTCTCCGACAACATCGCCCACGATCTCAAAACGCCGCTCACGCGGCTGCGCAATCGTTGCGAGGAAGTGCTGCGCGGACCCATGGAAATAGCCGATTACCGCGCAGCCCTGGAATCCACGATCGCGGAATCCGATGAGCTTATCCGCACTTTCGACGCGCTATTGATGATCGCACGCGCCGAGTCCGGACACGTGCGCGACAACATGACCGAATTCGATGCCGCCGAGATCGCACGCGATGTCGGCGAGCTCTACGAGCCGCTGGCCGACGAGAAGGGACTTGCGCTCAAGGTCGATGCGCCGGTCGCAGCGCCCGTGCGCGGCAATCGGGAGCTGGTAAGCCAGGCGCTGGCGAATCTCGTCGACAACGCCATCAAATACGCCGGCCCGGATAACAAATTGAATGGCGAGCCCACCGAGATTATCGTCACGGCCAATAACGAGGGCGAGCGCATTACGCTCAGTGTGGCGGATCACGGCCCCGGCATTGCCGAAGCCGATCGCGGCCACGTTGTGGAGCGCTTCGTGCGTCTCGAGCAGAGCCGATCGGAGCCGGGCTTGGGATTGGGGCTTAGCCTCGCCTCCGCCGTCGCGCGTCTGCACGGTGGTGAGTTGAAGCTCGAGGATAATCATCCCGGCTTGCGGAGCACCATCGCTCTGCCGCGCGCCGGGCCGCCGGGGGTGGGATGAGGCGGCCCGCGGTCAACAAACAGCCGAGGCAAAAACTTGATGAAGCGGCATTGATCCGGCGGCTTTCCGGCGCGCTGCCGCTGTCATCGATTGAGGGATCCGGGCGCGTCTGCGAGTGGCTCGCGAGCGTCAAGGCAAGCACCGCCGGCAAGGCGCTCACATCGCTCATTGCCGAGCATCCGGCGCTGGCAAACCTTTTAGCCAGTATCGCCGAAGCTGCGCCCTATCTGCGGGATCTGATTCGTGCCGATCCAGCGCGTTTCTTGCGCCTCGTTACTTGCGATCCGGATAGCGAGCTTGCAGCGCTCCTCGCCAAGGCGCAACGCAGTGCGGCGGTAGCGCGCGCGCCGGGCCAAGTGATGCGCATTCTGCGCCGCATGAAGGCCGAAACGGCGCTCCTCATCGCGCTCGCCGATATCGGCGGCGTGTGGTCGGTCGCGCGTGTGACCCGCGCGCTCACCGATATCGCCGAAATGGCGCTCGGGGCCGCAGTCCATCATCTCCTTCGCGAAGCCACCCGGCGTGGCAAGATCGTGCCGGGCGATCCAAGCCATCCCAAGCGGGGTTCCGGCTATATTGTGCTCGCGATGGGTAAAATGGGCGGCCATGAGCTCAATTTCTCGAGCGATATCGACCTCATGGTGTTTTTTGATCTGGCCGCCGCGACGCTTGCCTGTAACGTCGAGCCCGTTTCATTTTACGTGCGCCTGACACGCGACCTCGTGAAGCTCCTGCAGGAGCGCACGGCGGATGGCTACGTCTTTCGCGTCGACTTAAGGCTTCGTCCCGATCCGTCCTCGACCCAGATCGCGATTTCGACGGAAGCGGCGCTCGACTACTACGAAAGCCGCGGACAGAACTGGGAGCGCGCCGCGTTGATCAAGGCGCGGCCAAGCGCCGGCGATCTCGCCGCGGGCAAAGCGCTG
>Ga0074044_10003445_pt1 | contig 13460 bp, 15 predicted proteins | sample BogForMeECP23OM1_FD_94443 | JGI IMG/M metagenome (GOLD analysis project Ga0074044, IMG submission 94443) | Bog forest soil microbial communities from Calvert Island, British Columbia, Canada - Bog Forest MetaG ECP23OM1 | ecosystem: Environmental > Terrestrial > Soil > Wetlands ... | reverse complement strand
GCCGGGGGAGCCGGGCGAGATCTTTATCGGCGGCCCCGGACTTGCGCTCGGCTACCTGAACGCGTCGGTCGAGCTTGCCGCGCGCTTTGTCGAGCGCCCGGTCGGCCACCTCCCCGCCCGGCGGCTGTACCGAACCGGCGACCTGGCGCGCCTGCGCGACGATGGCGCGATCGAGTTCCTCGGTCGCCGCGACCGCCAGGTCAAGATCCGCGGTCACCGCATCGAGCTCGAGGAGATCGAGGCGACGATCGGCAGACTACCGCAGGTGCGCGCCTCGGTGGTCGATGTCCGCGGCGACACCAGCGACACGCGTCGGCTGGTCGCCTACGTGGTCCGCGCCGAGGCATCGGCTCCCCTGCCCGCCAACCTCTGGGTCGACTTGCGCAAGCTTCTGCCCGAATACATGCTGCCGGCGTCGATCGTCTGGCTGTCGTCACTGCCGCTCAACGCGAGCGGCAAGATCGACCGGCGCGCGCTTGCCGCGATGGCCGAATCGACTGTCTCGCGCGTGGCGTCGCGGGTAGGTCCGCGCGACATGTTGGAGCGCTCGCTCGTCCGCATCTGGGAAAACCTGCTCAACGTCGGAGAGATTGGCGTCTTCGACCACTTTTTCCAGATCGGCGGGCACTCGCTGCTGGCGGCCCGTCTGGTCGATGAGATCGAACGCGAAACCGGTATCGCGATCCCGGTGTCCGCGCTGTTCGCCGACGACACGATCGCGGGACTAGCGGGCGTGTTGCGCGAGGGCCATGCCGGCCTGGACGCGCCGATTGTGACCATCAACGACGGCGGCACCTTGCCACCGCTGGTGTTCCTGCATGGCGACCTGACCGGCGGCGGGTTCTACAGTCGCTCCCTGGCGCACGCACTCGGCCCTGACCAGCCGGTGCTGGTCGTGCATCCACACGGGCTCGACAAGCTGCCGATCCCGGAGACCATCGAGGCGATGGCGGCCGATCGAATCCAGGCGCTGCGGGCGCGGCGGCCGCATGGGCCTTATATCGTTGGTGGCTATTGCAACGGAGCTCTGGTCGCCTTCGAGATAGCGCGGCGGCTGATCGACCTGGGAGAGGACGTTCCGGCAGTAATCGTCATCGAGGCACGCGCGCCGTCCGACGTTGGCGGTGACGACGAGCCTGCAGAAGGCGAGTGTTACGCCACCTTCAATCAGGGCGTCGGGTTCCAGATTCTTGCGCCGGAGGACACTCAACTGCGGTACACCCGGGCGATCGAGCGCTATGCGGGCGGTCCGTACGCGGGCCGCCTGGTGGTCGTGCGCTCGAGCACGCTCGACGATCCGCGACCCGAACTCGGATGGACCCGGCTCGCGCCGAGCGCAGAGATTCACATCCTCCCGGGCGACCACGTCACGCTGGTGACCCGCTACGTCGACGAACTGGCGAAGGTCACGCGCGCGGCGATCGATCGCATCCTCGAGCGCGCCACGGAGTGACCGCGGCGCAGACTCAAACGGCTGGCCGGACGGAATGCCCATGGCGTCGCCCATGGCCCCGGCAAGCGTGTGGACCTAAACGGGGCTGGGCGAACCCTCCTGCCCCGGCCAACCTAACACGCGAGCCCAGCTTGGCCCGGTATCGCCAGGCCGCCAACCAAACCCAACGCCTGACGCGCTGTCGCTTGGGTTGCGCGCTTCCTGCCGAATTGCACTACGCTTCACGATCGAGGGACAATTCGCATCGGAGCGCACGACCACCAACGGCGATCAGATCGAGCCAACCATCAACCGGTATTCCATTACACAGGCTGGCGCCGAGACACCTGACGCGCCTTGAAATCGCAATGGACAAGAAAACGTTAGCAGTGGTCGGCGGTGTGGCGATTATCGCGATCGTCCTGAGCGTCGCGTTGTTCCACCTCACCTCGGGATCGAGCCGTAACGCGAGTGCGCTCAGCGCCCACGTGGTGTCGCCTCCCACCGCGCTGCCTGCCGCCCCGCTCCCGGGCCAGATGGACGGCAAGTCATCGCTGACCATGGAACAGGCCGCGGATCGATTGTCGAAGCGGCTGGACCAGCAGGGCGGCAGCGCCGACGATTGGGCGCTTCTGGCGCGCAGCTACGTCGAGCTTCGCCAATATCCCGACGCCGTGCGCGCCTTCGAGGAGGCGCTAAAGAAATCTCCAGGCGATGCGCAGTTGACCAAGGAACTGGACGCGGCCCGAAGACAAGCCGGATCCTGAGGGAAGCACGCCGCTGGCGACCCCATGGCCAGGCCGGTGTCTGGCCTTGGATGAACTCGCCACGGCAGTGCATCGGCTCATGCTGAGCATGGCGGGTCCCATCCGCTCAGCGCCGCCCGCCCCCGCGGAAGCCACCTCCGCCAAAACCGCCGCCGCCGAAGCGACCTCCCCAGCCGCCGCCACCACCACCACCACCGCGGAAACCGCCTCCTCCGAATCCGCCGCCACCAAAGCGATCTCCACCGCCGAAGCCGCCGCCACCGAAACGATCGCCGCCGCCAAAGGCGCTCGAGAAGCTGCCGAAGCGATCGCCACCGCTGCTGCGCGCCTGGGATTCCCTATCGGCCCACGATGTGTCGCCCGAGGCGCTTCCCCAGCCACTCGATGAATGTTGCTGCCAGCCGTTGCCATTGTTGTGATAGACGTTGCCGTTGACGTCCGCATAATGGTTGTTGCCGAGGCTCGCCGTGTTCCAGCTGTTGGTCCTGCCGGTATTGGCGTTGTAGGTCGACCCGCCTCCAACGTGGGCGGCGCCTTCCGGCCCGGCGGTGGTGGCTCCGGCACGGTTGTAACTGCTGCCGCCAGCCGTCGTCCCGGACACCGCGTTGGCCGTGGAACGCTGCCCGGTGTAGACGTTGTAATTGCTCCCGCGCGCGACGTTGCCGGAACCGCCAGCCGCGGTGTTGAACGTCCGGTCGTAGCCGCGCGACGCGTTGCCGGTCCAGGCGTTGAATTGCCGCCCGGCGTTGATGTTGCCCGTCGTTCCGCGCGCCGTGCTGTAGGACCCGGAGAATGTCGATCCGGCCACCCCACCGCCGGCGTACCAGCTGCGGGTTCCCGAGTACGCCGCGTTACCCCAATGCCCGTAGACGTTGGCGCTGGCGGACCCGCAGCACGGATAGCCTCCCCAGTACGCCGGCGAATACCACGACCCGCCCCAGTAAGGCTCCAGCCAGGCTGCCGTGGCGAGACCCATCGCGAACCCAAACGTGTAACCGACCCACGGGTTGTAGACGGGGGCGGCAGCGACACCGTAGGTATACGGCGGCGGATACCAGATTGACCCGACCCATGGCGTGTAGGCGTAACCGGTGCCGTAGACGACCGTTCCATAGGGAGACACGACCGTCCCGAGATAGCCCGGCGTGTAACCCGCGTACACGTACTGCGGTGTCGCCTCGTAGATTCTCAGGTAGGTGACGTAGTAGATCGGCGAGGACGGCGGAATCGTGTAGATCACCGTCGGTACCGACGTGGCGATGGTCCACGGCCCGGTGATCTGCGCGGCCCTGAACCACACGCCGGCAACCACCGCATAGTAGGCGTCCGGCGCGACCTCGATCACCGGCTCCGATGAGTTCGAGACATACGAGAGCGGCGTGCCTTCAACCGGCACGTATTGGGGCGGACCGTCGAAGCTCGGCGTGAAGGTCGGGCCATGATTGAGCGGTATGGTCGCGGTCTGCGGGATCGAATTGGAGATAACCGCCTCCTTGGCCTGCGGCGTGCCAGCGACGGTCGGCAGCACTGCGCCGGCAAGCGACTGCGGCGGGATCTGGGAGAAGTCGGCCGGCAGCGCGTCGCTGGCCACGAACGTCCACGGGCCGGCGAGCGCAGCGGCTCGGAACCAGCGTCCCGCCATCAGCACATAGTAGTTGTTGTTGGCGGTGTCGATCAGCACGTCGCTCGTCGTATTGGCCGCCCACAGCAGTTGCGTGCCCACGATTGGCACGAAGTCGGGCTGGCCCTTGAAGACGATCAATTCGGTGGGCACCTGACTCGTGTAGATGGTGGGGGCTCCGTTGCCGAGCATGGGCTTCGGATTGGCCTTTGGGCCGCCGTCGAGTAAGTCGACGACGCCCTTCTTCGACAGTTCAGTCGCGATGGACTGCATCTCGCTCGCCATAATTGGACCCGGATACGCCCGTGTCCACGGACCAGAGATCGTGTTTGCGACTAGCCACCCGTCGTAGACGTGCATGTAGAGCGCGTCGGTGAGTCCGCCCTGGAGAATGAGCGCGCGCGTGTTGATCACGCGTTGGGCACGCGAGTGACCCGGCACCGGCTTTAATACGGGCGGCCCGTCGATGGGCACGAGGATCGCCGGCGAGTAGCTGACGATCACCTGGGGCGGGTTGTTCTGCACCGTGACCGCCGGTGCCTTGATGCCCACGAGCGCGAGCGACGATTCGAGACGGTCGAGCGAGATCGTGCGCACCGACTTGGTGAACGCGGTCTGTAACTCCGATGCGTACGCGGCGCCGTGGTCGGGCAGCGTCGGGAAGTCGATCTTCGAGATCCGCAGATTCTCGAAGGTCACAGTGCGCAACACCTTGTCGACCTCGGTGCGCGCGCTGGCAAAAATAACCCCGAAGGTCTCCTCCTTGGCGTTGTCGGGCTTGATGGCGAGCGCCGCCCGAAACTCAAGTTGATTGTCGGTCCACTTGTTGACCTGGGGCTGGTACACCAATACCTGTCCATCGGCGAGGTCGACCACCCGCGGCCATGGGTCAGGTGGCGGTGCGCCCGGCTGGCTAGCCTGCGCGAGCGCGGCCACGGAAACGCAAAACGCACAAGCAATGAGCACGAGCGATGCAAGTCGGGCAGGAAATCTCATGGTCGGGTTCTCAAGTGGTCACTAGGCACCCCGATCATAAGTCTATTTCGGGGGACGTGAAATTGCCCTCGGCCCTGCGGCTCCGGCGCTAAGCCGGCCGGGGACGACAAGCGCAGCCCAGCCGGTGCCCAAGACTACTTGCTTATGGCCAGCGGAGTGCGCGGGTCGCCGACTACACGTCGGCCTGCTCCATTCGGCAGCGACTGAACGGCTTCAGAAACAGCGCCGCGAGACGGCGTCTTGACGTGTCGACGACCGCGCGAAAACGGCCCGCCGGGCTGCGTTTCCGTACCTCTGGCGAACCGCGCAGATGCTCGATTCGCGCCACGATCTGCGCCGAGAGCGGTATGCCGGATTCGAGGACCATTCGACGCCGCGCCTGAGCGTGCGTGCCACAGCCTGCGCCCCAGACCTCTCGCCAAGAACCTGGTACGGCATGCCCGCATATGCAAAGGACGGCAAGGTCGTCTGCTTCTTCCAAAGCGCGCAGAGGTTCAAATCGAGGTATGCCACGTTCGGCTTCAGCGACAAGGCGAACCTCGACGAAGGCGCCATGTGGCCGGCATCCTTTGCGCTGAAGGAGCTCACCGCCACCGAGGAAGCACGGATCCGCGCGCTGGTGAAGAAGGCGGTGAGCTGAGGCATTTGTCTGCGCGGACCGCTAGTCGGCAACCAATCGCACCTCGATCGACTGCAGCCACTTGACGTGGCGCGGGCCGGAGCGCGTGTCCTTGAGCGAGACAAGGGCCAGGGGCCCTTCCTCATCAAGCAACGGAGCCCCATCGCGCTCGTATGCAACCAGGGCGCCCTCGCCGATCGGCGAGAGGTAGAGTTCTGCCCAGGAGAAGATGGCCTTGTAACCGTCGCGGGCGGTCGCTATCACGACGCTCCTGCGCAAGTCGCGCGGCCGCGCTTCGACAAGCTTTGCACGGTCGAGCACATCCTTCAGCAGAACGCCGACGTACCTGCGCGTTTGCTCTTCGCGTCGACCATCCTGCTCGTTGCTTCGTACGTCATCGATGTGCCTTTGGGGAAGCTTCTTTAGGTCGTCTATCGTGAGCGTCAAGTCTGATGCGACCTCGCCGCTGATCTTGAGCGTTGCCATCTGCTGTGCGGCGGCGCTTCGCCACGTGACGAGCACCGCGGCAACCCCAACGCAAATGAAGCGGCGACGCGAATTCACTGGAATCCGTAACCGCGCATTGTGGCCTGGCCTTCCGGGCCGAGCAGGAAGTCGACAAAGCGCCGAGCCGCTACTGGCGCACCATCGATGACCGTGACCCCGTAATTTGCCCCTACTGCAAGCTCCGGCGGCATATCGATGGCCTTCAACTCCGGGCGCTCCTGAGCTGCCAGCGCCGCGCTCGTGCAATAGGTCAGGAACACATCGGCTTGACCGTCGGCGACAAGCATCGCGTACAGACTGCGGTCCGAAGGGGGCACGGGTGAGTTCGGGCCGCCGCTCAGTTGCAACGCCTTCGCAGACAACTTGCCGTAGCTGCCTGGTTTGAGCGCCTCGGCCTTGTGGAAAACCTCCCACGCGTAGTCGCCCGAGGGGTCTGCGCTTGGCGTCGACGTGCCAAGCTTGATGCGATCGTCGAGCATGACGGCCAATAGATCGCTTGGCGAGATCCGTACCGTCGGCCCAAGCAGGGCGCATAGCTGGTTCCTGGAGAACACCGTCACCTCGCCTGCCTTGCCTGCCTGAACAAGCGCACGCGGATGCTCTAGATTTGCGCTGGCGAACACTTGGGCGGGCGCTCCCGCCATGATACGGTCTTTCAGCAGCCCGGAGGCGCCGAACTCAAATTGCACCGGGTTGCCGGTCTGCGCTTCGAACTTGCGACCGATCTCGGTCAACGCCGCGCGCAGACTTCCCGCCGCATACACAACAACCGGTTCAGGAGCGCACGCGACGCCGGCCGAGAGCACCATCGCCGCGCCAAGGAGTGCAGCTCGCCTCATGCTCGCGGCGCACTGGCTCATTCCGACGTGTCATTTCTTGCCGACGATAACTTCTGACGCCTTGATGATCGCGCTCGCCGCATCGCCTGGCTTGAGCGCCAGGTCGTCGACTGCTTCATTGGTGATAGAAGCTGTGATGGTGAGGCTGTGCCCAATATCGATCTTCACGGTCGAAGTGGTCTGTCCTCGATTAACTTCGAGAACCCGTCCCGGCAGTACGTTTCGCGCGCTAAGCTTCATCTGCACTCCTGCCAAATGCTGCTGGATAAAAGGCCAAGTCTACCAAAGCAGTACACCGGCTGGCGGTCGACGACCATCGTGGCCGCCGCTCGGGCGAATCGGCACCTCGCGCGGGCGGCGTCAGAGCACCAGTGTCGCCCATTCGGGATCGAGAGCCGGCTGGCAGGATTGAACCCGCGCCCCTTGGGTTCGGAGCGCGATTTACGGCTTCTAAGCAGTTGATTCATGGTGGCGAATCCCCGGCGCGTGAGCTTTCGTCCCTATGGTTTCACATCGTTCCCGCGAAAAGTCGCGAACCCGGGTATTAGGAGTCGCGCAACGGTGGGCGTCACAAACTTGGCGCAAACGAGCTACGCGATTGTTCATCGTTCGCGCGCGGCCGGAAACTCGCCGATGCGAGATTGGACGCAGGGAAAGAACAGCTTGTGGCGCAATCGCGCGAAGTCGCCTGGACGCATGACCAGGACGCCGCGGTCGCCGAAGACCTCAACTTAGAGCATCACCATGTCCCTTGGCTTCGCTCCCTTGACCGCTTCCATCGCGACCGAGTGATCGAATGTGACAAATCGCCCTCCGTGCCGAACCGCAAGTGCAAGCAGATAGAGATCCGTCAGTTGCCGCGGTCCGTGAATGCGCGCGGCGTCGACCCGTTCCTCGTCGATTAGGCTGATGTCATCAGGCCAAAACTCGTGGAAGCTACCTGCACTCGCCTCCGCGAAGCGTTCCATGACCGCAGGCACGGGCAGCGCATTTGGATACCCATGATGCGACATGATGCGCACACACCCATTTTGGGTGATTGGACAGGAGGCCCAGCCGGCTGGTGCATGACTCGCGAACCAGTCGGTGGCGCGCGCGTGTAGCGAATGGTCGGCATCGAACAATGCGATCAGTACATTGACGTCCAGCAGCGCGCGCATTAGTACGCGTCGTCTTCGCGCAGCTTGTCGATCAACTCGTTGGTGACGATACCGCCGCGCTTAGGGAAGGGGCGGAACCCGTGAATTGGTTTCGGCTCCCGTTCCCGACCCTGCGGCGGCGCCGTCAACGCGCTGCGCGCGAGTTCGGAAAGCACCTCTCCGGTGGTCCTTTTATCGCGCTGCGCGCGTTCCTTTGCAGCCTGGAGAACGTCGTCGTCGATGTTGAGGGTTGTACGCATACATCAAATGCTACCGCATCAAACATCACCAGTCAAGTGAAAAGTTGCTAGGGGTGAGAATCTCACGCTCGTTTTCTCAACGCCCGAAGAAGCCTAGGTGGGCCAACGACGTCCGGACAACTGGACGTACGCAATGTCCTCGCCGATCGCCTTTCGCTCATCTTTCGGAAGACTCTTTAGCCATAAACCGAGACGGCAACAGGTCATAACCATGAGTGGATAATTGTTAATGGCCGCATTTTGTGCTCGGGACCCTGGATGGCACAATGCCAACCTATCGATTTCCTGACAGCCCAATTGGCTTCGATTGTCCCGTTTTCTTCCCCCAAAAACCGCAATCGGACACCCGTGCCCCCCGAAGAGACTATCTTCCTGGACAAGCAGTTATTCGTCGATGCGATTTGCAGTGCCGCAGTGGGGGACGGGCTTATAGCGGATGAGCAGGCGGCCATGCTCCGATCGCGCGCCGACAAGCCGCTCATCGTTGTCGCTGCTGCCCCCAAATCCGGTGGGACTTTTCTTGCACTCACGCTCGTCGCGCTTGGCGGGTTGCCGCACGTCCGCCTTTGCTCCGCGTATTCGACCAATGAGCATGACTTGTACCTGCCCGCGCTGTGCATGATGAGCAGCAGCGGATGCGTATCGCATCTGCACATGAAGGGCACGTTCCACAACGCCGGCCTCTTGCGACGTTTCGGCATCAAGCCCATCGTGCTCGTACGGCGCATCGAAGACATCGTGGTTAGCCTGCAGCACGATCTGCAGCAGAAGGCGCTGCAGCCGACCGCCGCCACGGGCGCGGCCGGCTACTCGTTTGTGTGGCAGGATCAGTGCACAAAGGACATGAGCGAGGAACGGCGGTTGGATATGGTTATCAACCTGGCAGTACCCTGGTTCGTTAACTTCTATGTGTCGTGGCACCGCCTGTGCGAGCAGGGAGCTGTCGACGCCCTTTGGATAACCTACGAGCAGATGATGGCGGACAAAGAGGGTACGCTGCGGCAGGTGCTGGAATTCCTTGGCTATCGCAATGTCGGCGCGATTGATCCAGCGATCTTGGAGCGAAGGTACGATACATTCAGGGATGGCCGGGTCGGGCAAGGCCCGGCGACGTTGAGCGCAGCGCAGCGGGCCCGTATCCGAGCCCTCTTTTCCTATTATCCGACTGTCGATTTCAGCAAGTACGGAATCATAGGGCCCGGCTGAATATAGGCCGTAGGTTGGAACCGTTATGACGAACGTCCGGCGCGCGTTTTCGTCCGTATTGATCGTTATCCTTCTCGCGAAAGTCGCGCAGAAGTCGCCAAGGCAGGTCTTTTGTGAGTCGCGCACCATCGTAAGCGGCGCCGCCAGGTCCTCACATGCCTAAGGAAGCCCGGGCAGCCGACGATAGAGCGTTGTGATATACGCAAAGAATTTGACCGGGAGCTCGTGCGCAGGGAGGCGGGTTCACAGTCCCCCAAAAGTCCCCAACGCTGATTCGTTGCGGCCGCGATCAGCTTGACATATAGACATACGATGCGTATGCTCAGACATATGCGCACTACGGTTCGTTTGGACGAGCAACTCCTGGAACGAGCCCGTAAGGAAGCCGCGCGGCGTGGCGCTACTCTTACGGCGCTGATCGAAGAGGGTCTTCAACTTGTCCTGCGTCGTCCGAAGAAGCATTCGGACCGAGCGCAGGTGAGGCTGCCCGAATGCCGAGCGGGCGGCGGAACTCAGCCAGGGGTGGACCTGACTGATAGCGCCGCCCTCCTCGACCGAATGGAAGAGCGCCGTTGATTCTGCCGGACGTCAATATCCTGATCTACGCGTTCCGCTCGGACGCTGAAAACCACTCGGAGCACAAGTTCTGGCTCGAGTCAGTCATCAATGGCCCCGCGGTCTACGGTATATCGCCACAGGTGTTAAGTGGGGTCGTGCGGGTGTGCACACACCCCAGGATATTCGCCCGGCCGAGTTCACCGGACGAAGCGTTTACATTCTGTCGCGCACTCCTTGAGCAACCCAATGCAACCGTGATCATGCCTGGCGAGCGCCACTGGTCGATCTTCGAAACGCTCTGCGGGAAGGCCAAAGCGGCTGGCAACCTGGTTCAAGATGCATGGTTCGCAGCTCTTGCAATCGAATCCGGATGCGAGTGGGTCACCACCGATCGTGATTACGCTCGCTTTCCTGGACTAAGCTGGCGGTCGCCATTCTGAGCCGCTGTTGTTCTCGTGTGCACCATCAAAAATGCGCGTAGTCTGGCAAGCGCGGAGTGCGCCATGTCGAGACACTCTAATTCGGTTGGCGGAGTAAGCGGCCTGGACTCGAACGCCCGGCGCGCGAGTTTTCGTCCCTATGGTTCCACATCCTTCACGCGAAAAGTCGCGCAATCGTCGCGCACCAGAGTTTCAAAAGTCGCGCACCAATCGCCAGCGACTCCGCCTGATTCCTCACGACATCAAGAAGGCTTGGCGGACGGTTAGCTATGCCGCTCTCAACATGATTTCGACCTTTACAGATTCGAAAGGGAACTCAATCGCACCTGCCGCGTTTCGGCTGAGCACACCCGCATCAAGCAATGCCTTCACATCGCCATGCAGGGCCTTTACGTGCCGACCAACACGCCGCGCCGCCTCACGGATTGATATCGGACCTGCACCACACATCGCCTTTATTAGTTCCCATCGTTTTGCCGTAAGCACCTGCCAGAGCAATTCGGCTGAGGCGAAGCTGATGCGCGCTTCGCGATCGGAGCGGCCCGTCTTCATCGCCCGAGTCGCATCATCCAGCGCCTCCCTGAGACATCGTACTTCAAGAACGACCGTTTTCATGACTCCACCTCGCTATATCTGCGGTGAAGTCCACCATCAGTTGATCTGGCGACAAAAGGCCATAAGGCCGTTGCTTTAGTCCTAATTGGTTTGATGAGGTTGCTCGCCCCCTTTTAGTACCTGCGGACATTGGCAACCAGCACACGCATTCATGTTCCCGCCGGAGCGATCTCCCGCTCGACCCGCTTCGCATTTTCGATCTCAGCAAGTCGAAGGTCATATGCGGCTTGGAGGTTCAGCCACGAGCGTGCATCGCCACCGAAATAGCGCGCAAGCCGCATGGCAGTATCGGCGCTGATACCGCGCCGCTTGCGAACGATGTCGTTGATGCGCGGAGCAGGCACCTTCAGTGCCTTCGCCAGCGCATTGGCGCTTTGACCGAGCGGAACGAGAAAATCCTCTCGCAATATTTCGCCAGGATGTACCGGCCGCATGCCGTTCTTAATCATTGCAGTTCTCCGTCAGTGGTAGTCAACGATCTCGACGTCTTCCGCGCCGGCCGCCGTCCAGCGAAAACACAGGCGGAACTGATCGTTCACACGGATGCTGTACTGGCCTGTACGGTTGCCTTGCAAGCCCTCAAGCCGGTTACCCGGCGGCGAGCGCAGGAACTCCAAGGTCTGCGCCGCATCCAATTGCGCCAGTTTGCGCGTCGCGACTTTGGAGATTCCCGAAAACCGCTTGCACTTACCGGTCTCGAACAACGCTTGCGTGTCGGCGCAGCGGAAGCTCCTGATCACGTTCGTAGTGTATAACGTTTAACGTTAACCGTCAAGTACTACGTCTCATGAGCGTTGAGCTTGACCCCCTTGACCAGCCTAGTATGGTCATATAAAATGACCAACTCGCGCCCGCAGGGAGATACCTTTGCCCAAGTTCAACGTCGCCGACGCAAAGTCACGCTTCTCAGAGCTGATCCAGAAGGCGATGGCCGGCGACGAAGTTATCATCGCCAAGGACAACAAGCCCGTGGCCAAGCTCGTTCCGCTCACAACACCCGGCAAGGCACGCAAGCCGGGATCAGCCAAGGGGAAAATCTGGATAGCGCCGGACTTTGATGCTACGCCAGCCGATTTCGAGGACTACACCTGATGCGCGTGCTGTTGGATACGCACGCCTTCCTCTGGTGGGTTGAAGATGCGCCGACCCTGTCGAAGAAGGCCAGGACTGCGGTTAGCAATCCGGACAACGAATGTCTGCTGAGCCTGGCCAGCTGCTGGGAAATGGCGATCAAGCTTAGTCTGGGCAAGCTGCGTCTGCCGAGCGCGATCGAGCGGTTCATCCCCGAGCAACTTGCGGCTAATGCCATTCGCCAGCTTGCCATCGACTTCCGCCATGTTGCCAGGGTTGTGACGTTGCCGTTTCATCACCGTGATCCGTTCGACCGCCTACTCGCTGCACAGGCCCTCGAGGAGCGTTGTGTAGTCGTATCTGCCGATCCGATGTTTCAGAGATACGGCGTCAAGCGCATCTGGTGAAAACTTCGCAGCAAAGTCGACGCCTGTCGGGGGCGAATTCGTAATATGAGAGGAATCCGCCCGCGCGGTGCAGATTAGGCAGCCTCTTTCTTGGCGGCGCGTTTGATCTTGATCTCTATCTCGTTGCCGAGTGCACGCGCTGCTTTGATCAGCGTGTCCAACTGAACAACACAAACGCTGCTTGGATCTAACACGCGGTCGAGTTGCGAGCGGCTGGTCGCCGTCTTAATTTGCCATGTCCGGCTTGGTCAGCTTCGCGGCCTGCATGCTCTCCTGCAATTGTTCAGCGAGAGCACGCTTAAGTGCCTTAGCCTGAACTTCTTCGAAGATACCTTCCTCTTTCAAGAAATCGCCAAACCTGGGACCCGTGCGGGAATTACCTTTCGCCACGTTGCCACTCCTTCAAGCGTTTCTCCGCCAGCTTAATATCGTCATTCGGTGTCTGAGCACGACATGAAAAAAAGGCGATCTTGTCCTTAAAACCTGTGCTAGCTTTTATTTCTCGTCGAAGATGCACGTTTGCCTCGGCGACCGGGCGCGTTGACGGGTATACATATTTCTATATAATCTCGAGTATGAAAACGACCCTAAACCTTCGTGACGATTTGCTTGCCCGGGCCAAGGAGCTAGCTGCAAAAAAATGCACCTCTCTCACGAAAATGATTGAGGAGAGTTTGACACTTCGTCTGCGTAGCCAGCGGGCTTCTCGTCGGAAGCTCAAGGAACTTCCAATCTCCGTTCAGACCGGCGGGCTTCGCAAGGGCATCGATGGTACGAGTAATCGGTCGCTTTTTCACGCAGTCGACGCGTGACCCCGGATGTTAACGTACTGGTGGCTGCTTTTCGCAGCGACCACCCGCTGACCTTCCATCGGTTCTTCGGGCACCAAGCGGTAGCTCTCACGCCGCCAGCTCGGACTCGGATTGGCTCTTGAGCCAGGCGTCGTAGAAGAATGCAGGACTCTGACCTCCGAGCGAAGAGTG
>Ga0074044_10003444_pt1 | contig 13462 bp, 6 predicted proteins | sample BogForMeECP23OM1_FD_94443 | JGI IMG/M metagenome (GOLD analysis project Ga0074044, IMG submission 94443) | Bog forest soil microbial communities from Calvert Island, British Columbia, Canada - Bog Forest MetaG ECP23OM1 | ecosystem: Environmental > Terrestrial > Soil > Wetlands ... | reverse complement strand
TGCGGAACAGCTTGTCGCCCGCGGCGTTCAGGATGGAGACGATGTAGGCGCCGCGGGCGACCTCGGGAATGCTAAATGTGCCGTACTTGTCGGTTGTGGCGCGGTAGGCCTGCAAGGTGTCCTGATTACTGAGAATCACCTGAACGCCCGGGAGAGATTTGCCCGCATCAGTGATGCGGCCGTCGGCGCGGGTGAGGCTTGCCTGCGCCCAGGAGGCAGGGGCACAGAGCGCGAGCGCGACGGTTGCCAGCAGTCTACGAATCGATTTGGCGTTCATGATGCTCGGGCCTCCGAACGGGGCGGGCTGTGAGCATTCTATCAACTGAGGCGAGCCGCCTGTGCCACCCGGTTTGAGGTGCGGCCGAGACGCTCCGGCTCCTGGCCTCTAGTCCGACGCTGCGTTGCTCGAAACCTCTCCGGCGCGCCGGGCCAACACCTGACAGTGGGCCAGCCATTTCGCGGCGATTGAAAGTTCTCTCACTTCGCCACTGCGGCCTCGGGAATCTTTGTGGACTGCCAGGCCACCACCTGCCAGCGTGCGCCGCGCCGCAGGAACGTGCCGGTATTGCGGTAATTCGCTGTGGTGATCTTGCCGTCCGCATGTTCGGTGCGCGCGACGAGCTGAAACGCGACGATGGCCGTATCGCCGTAATCGTGGACGGTAATCTCCTCGGCCGAATAGGTGGTCTTGCTCTCCGCGGTGGGGCGCATGCTGGAGACGTTTTTCAGGATTTCAGCTTTGTTGGTCACCACTCCGGCGGAACGCGTATAGATCACGTCGTCGGCAAAAAAAGAATCAAAGCCCGCGGGGTTGCCCTGGGCCGCGTCCACCAGGAATTGGCGCAACTGGGCGATCAGTCTTTGTGATGTGGTGACGTCGCCCGCGGTCTGCGGCATGGCCAGCGCCGGGAGCAGCACGAGAACGGCGAGGAGCGTCAGTTTTTTGAGCATCGAGAATTCCTCCTGGATGGATTTCCGCTACGTTCGGCTCCCGCGTTAAAGGATCGAATCCGCGCGGCACAGTGCCGCCGCGCCGGCGATTCCGGCATCCGCGCCGTACCGGCCGAGCAGCAGGGGGATTTCCTGAGAGCGCGGGTTGATGGACCAGCGGGGCAACTGGGCGCGCATGTGGCCGAAAAAGGTGCTCATCAGCGCCGCCACGCCGCCTCCGAAAACGATGACCTCCGGCTCGAGCAGGTCAATCACATTGCCCAGCCACACGGTGAGCAGCCCGGCGGTTTCCAGCAGCACTTCGGAGGCTAGCGAATCGCCTTTGCGGAAGGCTTCGCCGACGATTTCCGCGGTCACCTGGGCCGGATCGCCGCCGGCCAGCTCGATCATTTTGGATTTCGCAGGGCGCGGCTCGGCGAGCCGCGCGCGCGCCCGCTCCGCGATGGCCGGGCCCGACGCGAGCGCCTCGATGCAGCCATGCTTGCCGCAGCCGCATTGCGGGCCGCGGTAGTCAATGCTCATGTGGCCGCCCTCGGCCGCGCTGCCTGTCCGCCCGTGGTAGATGCGCCGGTCGAACACGATTCCCGTGCCGATGCCGGTGCCCAGCGTGGCGTAAAAAACGTAGCGGAACCCCTTGGCCTCGCCCCAGATGGCCTCGGCCAGTCCGGCGGCGTTCGCGTCGTTGTCCACGCGCACCGGAAGCTTGAACGCGCGGTGAACTTCCGCAGCGAGCGGATAATTCCGCCAGCAGGGCAGGTTGGGAGGATTCAGCACCACGCCGCTTTCCGGGTCGAGCGGGCCGGGCGAGCAAACGCCGATTCCGGCGAGGCGGCCCGGGTCGGTTTCTTCCGGCCGCTCGGCAAATACCGCGCGGATCGCGCTCTCCACGGAGCGAAAACCGGCTGCGGCGTCCTCGTGCGCAATCATCGGGACGCGCGTGTGATAGAGGATTTCTCCCGATTCGCTCACCAGGCCGGCGGCAACTTTTGTGCCTCCGATGTCCACGCCGAGTGTGCAGGATTGGTTCGATTCCGTCATGGCCTGTGCTGTTGTCCCGGGATCAGAGAGAGCGCCCCGGCCAGCCGGAGCGCCACTTCCGGCCGCGCCGTTCGGCCCTCATTCTTACCACATCCCGGAGATTCGGCGTTATACTCGCGCGCTCTCAGGCCGTCGCAGTGGCGCCCGGCTGGCCGGGGCGCTCCTGCGGCCTGCACAGGAGGCGCCTGCGGTGAGTTCCGTTCCTCTCGGATTGCTACTACTGGTCCTGGCCGGCGCGATGAACGGCAGCTTCACTCTGCCGATGAAGTTCACCAGGCAATGGGCTTGGGAAAATACCTGGCTGGCGTGGACGCTCTTCGCGCTTGGCATTTTTCCGCCGCTTCTCACGTTTGGCACCGTTCCCGGGCTCGGCCAGGTCTACGCGCAAGCGGGTCTCTCACCGATGCTGGTTGTGGCAGCGTGTGGCGCGGGCTGGGGCGTTTCGCAGGTTTTCTTCGGGCTGGCGGTTGACGCCGTCGGGATCGCACTGGCCTTCTCCGTGATCCTTGGAATCTCTGCGGCCGTCGGGAGCCTCATCCCGTTCATCCACCTCCATTCGGAGAAAGCGTTCACGAGCGGCGGACTGCTTGTACAACTGGGCGTGGCGCTGGTGATTGTCGGAGTGGGCGTGTGCGCGGTGGCCGGAAGGAAGCGCGAAGCGGCGCTGGGCCAGGGACCGGTAGGAAAACCCTCGGTGATGAAAGGACTCTTCTTCTGCCTGATCAGCGGGCTGGGCTCCGCGCTGGTGAATCTGGGTCTCACCTACGGCCGGCCGCTGACCCTTGCGGCGCTACAGGCAGGCGCTGCGCCGCTCTGGGCATCCAATGCCGTCTGGCTGCCGTTGATGTGCGCGGGCGGCGTGCCGAACCTGGTCTTCTGCATCTATCTCATGCGGAAAAACAAGACCGGGGCGAAGTTCGGCGTTTCGGGCACGGGTTTCTACTGGATCCTGGCCGCTCTGATGGCCTTTTTCTGGTTCGGCAGCACCGTGATGTACGGCGTCGCCACGGTGAAACTCGGTGAGCTCGGCACTGTGCTGGGCTGGCCGCTCTTCATGTCGCTGATCGTGATCACGGCGAGCGTGTGGGGCGTGGCCACCGGCGAATGGAAGAACACGGGGAAGCAGCCGCTGCTGGTGATGATGGGCGGCGTCGCCGTGCTGGTGCTGGCCGTTTGTGTCCTCTCCGTCGCCAGCCGGATGATGTAGGGGGAAACATGCGCCGAACCTCGCGGATCACATTCTCGCTGGTGCTGGCTCTGGCCGCAGCTTTTCCGGGATCGCTCGCCGCCCTGGCGCAGGAACCACCGACGTCCGCCGCGCGAAAGGCTGCGGCGCGCCTCGATTCTCTGGTTTCCTTCGACGTGCCGGAGATTCGCTACTCGAGCGGAGACGACGCGCGGGCCGCCTCCAGCGATTTCGACGATTCCACATGGCAAGTCTGGAAGCGCGGCACGGAATTTCCCGGCAAATCGGCGTGGCTGCGCATGCGGATTGAAGTTCCCGCGAAGGTAAACGGCTACGAGATCCGAGGCGCGCGCCTGCGGCTCGCGCTGGAGGCCTGGAATGCGGACACGCTGCGCACGTTTCTTGACGGCAGGGCGCTGGCGGAAGGGGAGGAGGGCGACGCGATTCTGCTCGCCGAGCACGCCGCGCCGGGCGAGAAGCTGCTGGTGGCAGTCCACGCCACATGGCTCCAGTGGAATTGGACCTTTCGCAGCGCAAAAATCCTGGTGGATTCGCCGCCCGCGCGGCCCGACCCGGGCATGCTCGGCCAGGAGTTTCTTGTCGCCGAGGCCATGATTCAGGGCCTGGCGCCGAACGACGCGGATCGCGCGCGGCAGTTGGACACCTCCATTGCCGCCGTGGACTGGGCCGCGCTCGAAGGCGGCGACCAGGCGCGCTTCGACCGCTCGCTCGGCGCCGCGCGCCAGGCGCTCGAACCGCTCCGCCAGTGGATGCAGGGCTACACGATCCGCGCGGCCGGCAATTCCCACATCGATATGGGCTGGCTGTGGCCTTCGAGCGAAACCACGATGGTGGTGGAGCGCACCTGGTCGAGCGCGCTCCTGCTGATGCGTGAATTTCCCGGCCTCACGTACACCCATTCCACCGCCTCGGCCTACGAGTGGATGGAGGAGAAGTATCCTGCGCTGTTCGAGGAGATTCGCCGGCGTGTGAAGGACGGCCGCTGGGAGATCGTGGGCGGGATGTGGGTCGAGCCGGACCTGAATATGCCCGACGGCGAATCGCTGGTGCGACAGCTCCTCCTGGGCAAACGCTACTTCCAGGAAAAATTCGGCGTGGACGTCCGCACCGGCTGGAATCCCGATTCGTTCGGCTACAACTGGCAGCTCCCGCAGATTTACAAGAAGTCCGGCGTGGACTTTTTCGTGACGCAAAAGATGCAGTGGAATGATACGACCAAGCCTCCCTACAAACTGTTCTGGTGGGAATCGCCGGACGGCAGCCGCGTGCTGACCTATTTTCCGCACGATTACGCGAACTCGATCAACCCGGTGGCCATGGCGCGCGACCTGGCGGCGTACGCCCCGGCGATGAAGTATCCCGAAATGCTGTATCTGTTCGGCGTGGGCGACCACGGTGGCGGGCCGACGGCGGAGATGCTGGAGACGGCCCAGCGCTGGCAGAAAGACGCTGTGTATCCCCGGCTGGAATTTGGGGCGGCGCAGCCTTATTTCGACACCCTGGCGAAGCGGGCGCCCTCGCTCGATCTTCCGGTCTGGAAGAGCGAACTGTATTTCCAGTATCATCGCGGCGTCTTCACCACGCAGGCGGAGACGAAGAAAGGAAATCGCCGGAGCGAGGAGTTGCTCCTTACCACCGAGAAATTCTCCTCCCTCGCCGCGCTCGCGGGGAGCGCATATCCCGGCGACGATTTACGGGTTGCCTGGAAGAAAGTTCTCTTCAACCAGTTTCACGACATCGCGGCGGGGTCGGGGATTCCCGTGCTGTACAAAGACGCCTCGAGGGACTACGCGGAGGTGCGGCGCATCGGGCAGGAGCATCTGCATCACGCGCTCGAAGCCATTGCCTCGCAGGTGAATACGCAGGGCCCGGGCGCTGCGGTAGTGGTGTTCAATCCACTGTCGTGGACTCGCACGGAGGTGGTGGAGGCGGAAGTGCAATTGCCTGCCGGAGCTGAAAAGGTGGGGGTCATGCCCGGCGAATCTGACAATCCAATCCTGACGGAAAATCTTTCAGGGGGCGCCGCGGGACGAATCCGGGTGCGCTTCCTGGCCGAAGATGTGCCCGGGCTCGGCTACAGGCTTTTTGTAGCCGTGCCAGCATCAAAATTGCTGCCCACGCCTGCCAGCTTGAAATCCGGGCCCGATTTCCTGGAGAACGAATACTTTCGCGTGCGCGTGGATGCGAAAACTGGGTGCATCACCAGCTTGTGGGACAAAGAGAGCAAATGGGAGGCCATCGCTTTGGGCTCGTGCGGGAACGAGTTGCAGACGTTTGTGGATAAGCCGAAAGACTGGGACGCCTGGAATATTGATTCGAACTTTGAGGACCAGATGTGGCATCTGAACCAGGCCGATGAGGTAAAGCTGGTCGAGCACGGCCCGCTCCGCGCCGTCCTTCGCGTGAAGAAGCATTTCCAGAGTTCTACCTTCGTGCAGGACATCACCATCTATCCCCACGTGCGCCGCGTGGATGTGCGCATGACGGCGGACTGGCACGAGAAGCACATTCTGCTGAAAGTGGCTTTTCCGGTCGCCGTCCAGGCGGACACGGCGAGCTACGAGATTCCGTTCGGCAGCATCGCGCGTCCTACAACGCGCCGCACGCCGGAAGAGAAGGCACAGTTCGAAGTTCCGGCGCTGCGCTGGGCCGATCTGTCCGACGCGGCCCACGGCCTTTCGCTGCTCAATGATTGCAAGCATGGCTACGACGGGAAGGGCAACGTCCTGCGGCTCAGCCTGTTGCGCTCGCCGGAATGGCCGGACCCGCACGCCGACGAGGGAACGCATGAGTTCACCTATTCGCTGGTGCCGCACGCGGGCGGCTGGCGGGAAGCCGGCACAGTTCGTGCAGGCTACGAACTGAACTCGCCGTTGCGTGCCATGGCCGCACAGAATCACGACGGGTCACTTCCATCCGTGCATTCGTTCGTGGCGCTCGAACCGGCAAACCTGCTGCTCACAGCGTTGAAACAGGCGGAGGACGGCGGCGATCTGATCCTGCGCTTTTACGAATTCGAGGGGAAGAAGACGGCCGCGCGGATTACGCTCCCCTCCGGCGTAGCGGAAGTCTGGGAGGCCGACCTGATGGAACACGCGGGCGAAAAGCTGGCGACGGATGGGAAAACAGTGGCCGTGGCCGTGAATCCTTATGAGATCAAGACGCTGCGGCTTCGGCTTCAAGCGCCTGCCGCGCCAAAGCCAGCCGCGGAGAAGCGAAAGCCATCCGCCGGCGCTTCGCCCTGATTCCCGCTGAACCCGAGCCGCGTTCGGAGGCGAGAGACATTTCCATGCGTCGTCTTCCACACGTCGCGCTGCTTCTCGCGCTCGTCTTCTCCGTGGCGGCGCAGGTTCGTGCTGCCGATGAGGGCGGCATCGTTCTCTTGTGGGAGGATGGTTTCCCTTCGGCGGACACGGCTTCGCCTGCGAAGGCTGACATCGCATCGCTGTTCCCCGGTGTCCGGAGCGTTTCGAACGATGCGCTGGCGGAAGCCCTCTCCGCTGCGGACACGCGCCTGCTCATTTTGCCCTATGGTTCCGCGTTTCCGGAAAGCGCCTGGCCCGCCATACTGAAATTCCTGGAACGCGGCGGGAATCTTCTGGTTCTCGGCGGCAAACCCTTCACCAGGCCCGCTCGCAGAGACGGCGGGCAGTGGAGTCTTGCGGCTTCGCGGCTTTCGTTTGCGGAAAAGCTCTACATCAACGATTACCAGGAAACGCCTGGGTCGCCCGGGCTTGAGTTTCAGGCCAACCCCGACGCGGTGCCCCTCGATCCGCCGCCATTTCCCTGGACCCGCGCCTTCAGCCTTACGATTCGTCTGACCGACGAGGACCTGTACCCGCGCGAAGGTTCTTTTGGTGGAATCGACGCGCGGCTGGCGCCGCTGGCGTGGGGAACCTCCGGCGGGCGCCGGCTGAGCGCGCCTATCATCCGAATCGACCACCTGAAAAACCGCTTCGCGGGCGGACGCTGGGTTTTCCTGGCCTGCGATCTCCCCGGTGGATTCTTCTCCGGAGACGCGGCGCGCAGACTCGTTCCCGCGCTGGCGCGCGACGCACTCTCAGGGGCCGAGGATTTCACGGTGCGCCCGTCGTGGCCGCTGTTTCTTCCCGGCGAGCCACCCACATTCGCCGTGCACTGGATGCGGTTCGACGGCAGGCCGGAGCCCGCGCGACTCTCGCTCGAATTGTCCGCCGGCGGCAGCGTTGCGAGCCGTCAGGAGATTCCCCTCGACGTTCGCGTATTTCCGTACAGCACTCAGATTTCGCTTCCTGCGGATGGTCGCGTCGGATTGCACGAGCTGACGGCGCGCCTGTACGTCGGGGAAAAACTGCACGCCATCTACCGCACGGGCTACTGGCTGCGCGACGAAGCTGCCCTGCGCTCCGGGCCTGCCGTGAGCGTTGCGGGCGATTATTTCGTCCTCGATGGGCAGACGGAACTCGTGGCCGGGACCACCTACATGGCCAGCGACGTGCAGCGCGAGTTTTTCCTCGATCCGAATCCTTACGTGTGGAATCGCGACATGGCCGAACTGCGCGCCGCCGGCTTCAACATGCTCCGCACGGGCTGGTGGTCCGGATGGGATCTGGTGATGAAAGAGAGCGGCGTGGTCCGCGAGGAGGCGCTGCGAACGCTGGAAGCATTTTTGCTCACGGCCCGCGCGCACGATCTGCCCGTCCAGTTCACTTGCTTCGCCTTCGCACCGGAAGTTTTGGGCGGGTCGAATCCCTACCTCGATCCGGAAGCGCTGCGGCGGCAGAGGGAGCTGGTCCTCGCAGTGGTCCAGCGTTTCCGCGACGTGCCTTTCCTGATCTGGGATCTGATCAACGAGCCGAGTTTTTCGAATCCCCGCCGGCTGTGGGCCACGCGTCCCAACGGCGACTTCTTCGAGCGCCAGGCGTGGAGCGATTGGCTCGCTGCACGCTACAAATCCCGCGAGGCGCTCGAGGATGCCTGGAAGACCACGTGGATTCCCCCGGACGCGGCGCCCCCGCTGCCCGAGGACGAGGAGTTTTCCTCCCGCGCGCCGCAGCGCACCATGCAAGGCAGCAACGCGCTCAAATCACCCGACTATTATTTCTTCGCGCAGGAGCAATTCGCGCGCTGGGCGGGGGATCTGCGCGACCTGATGCGCGCGGCTGGCAGCCGCCAGCTCATCACCGTGGGGCAGGACGAAGGCGGCGGGCAAGACCGTCCATCCCCGGCCTTCTTCGCGCCCGCCGTGGATTTCACCGCCACGCATCCCTGGTGGCGGAACGACGCGTTGCTGTGGGATTCGCTGGTGGCGAAGCAGCCGGGGAAACCCATGCTCGTGCAGGAACTCGGCGTGGCCCGCGATCTACAGATTGATGCGAGCGAGCGCTACACCCCGGCGGAAAAGGCCGCGCTCGTGGAGCGCAAACTGGCCATCGCCGCGGCCACCGGGGCGGGTGCAATTCAATGGCTCTGGAACACGAACGCCTACATGCGCAACGACAATGAGGCGGCCATCGGGGCGGTGCGCGTGGACGGAACGGAGAAGCCCGAGGCGGGTGTGCTGCGCCGCTTCGCCGCGTTTGCCGCGGCGACGCGCGGCCGGCTGTCCGAAGCAGAGGCGCCGCAGGTGGCCATCGTTACTTCTCAGGCCCTGCAATACTCGGCGTTGAACTGGCTGGCGCTGGACGCGCAGATGAAGGCCGTGCGAGCGCTCGAATATGGCTGCCGTGTCCAGGCTACCGTTGTAGCGGAAAATCAATTGGCGCAACTCGGCCGGCCGCGGCTGGTGATTCTTCCCTCGCCCCAGGCGCTGGGCGACGAGGCTTGGGCGCAGCTCGTGAATTACGCGAAAGAAGGCGGAACGCTGCTGATCACCGGCTCGATGGAACGCGATGTTCACTGGCGGGCCACGGCGCGCCTGCGCTCGCTGGGGCTGGACGCGGCGCCCGAGCCGCTCACCTTCCACCAGGCTGAGCTGGATCTGGCCGGCGAAAAAATTTCGCTTTCGTTTGCGTTCGATCGGCAGCAATTCGCCGAGGCGCTGGCCATTGCGGACGGCCGCACGTTTCACGAGTTGGCGGTGGGGAAGGGAAAAATCTACATTGCGAATTTTCCGGTCGAGCTGGCGGACGGGCTCGATGCAACTGTGACGGTGTACCGTTGGGCGCTGGCGAAGCTCGACCTCGATTCACCGTTTACGGGAACTCTCCCGTCTCCTGGCGTCCTCGTCCGCCGCGCCGTCTTCCGCGACGCGCTGCTCTACCTATTTGTCTCGGAGAGCGCGGGCGACGAGGAGATCGCCCTCACCGACAAAGAAACCGGCGCCGGATTCCGTTTTCGCCTGGCCTCCCGCCGGGCGCGTCTTCTTCTGCTCGATCGCCCATCCCGAAAAGTGTTGGCGACGTTCGGCAACGATTGAACCCCGAGACGGATTTCGCCGGAAGGTTTATCAGTCCCGGATGGGTCACGCCTGGATGTACCAGGGAACGTTGATCAGGACGATGCGCGGGCTCCCCTTGAGCAGCAGAAAGGCCTTCAACAGCTCCGCGCGCTGGTTGTGCAACGGGTAGTGATACCAGTGCTTCTCCACCAGTTCCGGCACGATTACGGCAATCTGGCGTCCTGGATTTTGCTTCTCGATTTCCAGGATGTACTCGAGAATCGGCCGGATCAGCAGGCGATACGGCGAGGGCAAAGTCACTAGCGTCGGAGGCGTGCCCCCGGCCTCCAGTACCGGCTTTTCCACCAGTTGACTCCACTGCTTTTCGAGCGCGCCCGTCTCTTCCTCGGTGGCCACGTGCACGGCATGAATGTCCTGCGAGAGCGTCAGGGCAAACTGGAGCGCTCGCTGCGAGGTCTTTGTCCATCCCTGGATCGGGAGGATGACGATGGGAGGCCCCAAGTTTTCGATGGCCAGCGGCGAAGTGGTCTCGGTTTCCTTGGTCACACTCTCGTAATGGCGCCGCACCCAGAGCATCGCGAGCATGAGCCCGGCGATCAGAAGCGCGCTCACCCAGGCTCCCTCCACGAATTTGGCCACCAGCACAACGAGCAAGGTGACTCCCGTGGCCACGGCCCCCAACCCGTTCACCAGCATGCTCCGCATCGCGCCCGGCCCTCCGGTGCGCCTCCAGTGGCCTACCATCCCGGCCTGCGAGAGTGAAAACGCCAGGAACGCGCCGATGGCGAACAGGGGGATCAGGTTGTCGGTGATTCCTCGAAACAGGATGATGAGAACCGCGGCCAGCACGGCGAGCACGAAGATCCCCTGCGAGTAGACGAGCCGCCGGCCGCGCAGGCCAAACGAGTGCGGCAGGAATCCATCGTGGGCCACCGCCTTGCAGAGGCGCGGGAAATCAGCGAAGGCCGTGTTTGCGGAGAGAGCCAGACAGATCAGCACAGAGCCGATGGTCACGTAGTAGAACCAGTTATGGCCGGCCACCGCCGCCACCAACATCGAGAGGACGCTCTGGTAGCCGGGCTGTCCGGGGTCCGTCGCCGCGATCCCGTAGGCGCGGACGAGAATTGCAATCCCGGCGAGCAGCAGAATCAGCAACCCGATGATTACCGTCAGCGTCCGCTGCGCATTGCGCACGGTGGGCTCGCGGAAGGCCCGCACGCCGTTGCTCACTGCTTCCACGCCGGTCATCGCCGTGCAGCCGTTGGAGAATACCTGGAGCATGATCCACACACCGGCGGCCGCCACGGTGGGTGACGCCGCCGCCGGAAGGGCCACAACGGGCGCGGGATGTCCGCCGGCGCTCACCGTCCGCGCCAGTCCCAGCAGAATCGTAATCATCAGAGTGCCGAGAAAAAGGTACGTGGGGAGCATGAAAAACGTGCCCGCTTCCCGCACTCCACGCAGATTCACCAGCGTGAGCAGCGCCAGGATGACCAGGCAGAGAGACATGGTGTGAGGCTGCATCGCCGGAACGGCCGAGACCAGTGCGCCGACTCCCGCGGAAATTCCCACGGCCACCACCAGCACGTAGTCAATCATCAGCGCGGCCGCCGCCAACAATCCCGCATGCGTCCCCAGGTTTTCCGATGCCACCGTGTAGGACCCTCCGCCTCCGGGATAGGCCGCAATCGTCTGCCGGTAGGAGAAGTACACGATGGAGAGAAGCACGATGATGCTCAGGCTGACCGGCACGATGTGCGCCACCCCTGCGGCGCCCAGGGGAATCAACAGCGTCAGAGCCGCCTCGGGGCCGTAGGCCGCGGAACTGAGTGCATCCAGCCCGAAGATGGGGATGCCGGCGGATGCCCCAATCTGTTCCGCGCGCTCGTCGGAAGTGGCGAGCGTCTTGCCGAGCAGAATATCCAGAACGGACATTGCCCCTCCTGGGTACTTCAAACCCGCCTAGAGTAAGGCGGACGCGGGACAATTGGAACTGTCTGGAGCAGGAATCTTACGGAATCGGCCGGCGCCCCGCCTGAAACATCCTCAAAAATCGGTCAGGTCGTCGGTGGGTATGGCGATACGCACTGCATTCAGCACCGCGGCGAGGTCTATGATCTCCTGCGCGATGGCGCCGCCGATGGGGGGCAAATACCCAAACGCCGCGGCGAACATCCCCAAAATGCTCAGGGCCATGCCGCCTATGGCGCTCTGGAGCGCGATACTGCGCATCCGGCGGCCGATGTGCAGGAGCTCATCAACGCGGCCCAGGGACGTTTCCAGAATCACGGCGTCGGCAGCTTCGGAGGTGATGTCGCTCTTTACGCCGAAGGCCACGCCCACTGTGGCCGCCTGCATCGCCGGGGCATCGTTGATGCCGTCTCCCAGGAAGAGTGTGGGCGACCGGGCGGCCTCTCTGCGCACAATCTCGACTTTTTCCTCGGGGCTTTTTGCGGAATGGACTTCCTGGATGCCCACCTGCGCGGCCAGGCTCTGGACGGCCAGTTCCCGGTCGCCGGACACGATGAGCACGCGATTGACGGCATGCCGCGGCTTCAAGTGCTTTACAAACTGGGAAGTGTCCGCCCGGGGCGCATCCTTGAAGCGAAGTGTCGCGGCATAGGCATCGTCCACCACCACGATGCATTCGAGCCCGGATTCCGCGGGAGGAAGGGCGAGTTCCGGCCGTGCAAACTTCGTCCGGCCGGTGATCAAAATTCGGTGGGTGCCCACGGTACCGCGCAGGCCTTCGCCGGGCCGTTCGCTGATTTCCGCGACTGATTCCACGGGGAGGCCAAATTTCTGCGCCTCGGCCTGGATGGCGACCGAAAGCGGATGTTTCGAGTAGCGCTCCAGGCTCGCGGCGAGCCCGAGTACCTGCTTTGGTTCGAATCCGGGGGCGCAGAGAATTTCCGAGATCGTCGGCTTCCCGTACGTCAGCGTTCCGGTCTTGTCGAAAATCAGGGTCTTGCAGCGATCAATCTGCTCGAGGGCCGCGGGGTTCTTGATGATGATGGCGCGGCGCGCGGCCAGCGAAATCGCGCCGATCACGGTCACGGGGATGGCGATGAGCAGCGGGCAGGGCGTGGCCACCACCAGAACGGCGAGGAACCTCGTGGATTCTCCGCTCGCCGCCCAGGCCAGTCCGGCGAGCGCCAGCGCGATGGGCGTGTACCAGGCTCCCAGCTTGTCGCCCAGCCGGCGCATCTGCGGCCGGTGCTGCTCCGTCTCTTCCATGACTCGCATGATCCGCGCGTAACGGGAATCCACGGCCAGTTTTTCGGCCCGGATGGTCAACGCCCTCTCACCATTGATTGCGCCGGAAATTACTTCGGCCCCGGGGGTCTTGTCGATCTCGAAGGGCTCGCCGGTCAGGTAGGCTTCGTTCATTTCCCCCTGGCCCTCGAGCACGACGCCGTCCACGGGGCAGGTTTCGTGCGGAAAAACGACCAGAACGTCGCCGATGCCAATTTCTTCCAGCTTGACGTCGGAGACGCTCGTTCCCGTTCTTCGGTGCGCGGTCTGAGGCATGCGCCGCGCCAGCGCATCCAGGACGGAGGAAGCCCTGCGCGTGGCGAATCCCTCGAGCGCGGTCCCTCCGGAGAGCATCAGGATCACGATCGCACCCACCAGGTATTCTCCGAGAAACACCGAGGTGACAATCGAGATCCCTGCCAGGTGGTCCGAGCCGAATTCGCGCGCCAGCGCTTTCCGGACGAGCGGCAGCACGAGCGGGATGCCTCCGGCAATCAGAACGACGATGAGGGGAGCCTGCCAGGCGGCGCGTGAAACGTGCAGGAGAAACCGAAGAATCAGATGCAGCACGATCCCCGCTGTGGTGAGAGCGGCAATGAGGTTTGGACCCGTCCAGTGGGTTACGACTTCGC
>Ga0074044_10003443_pt1 | contig 13462 bp, 10 predicted proteins | sample BogForMeECP23OM1_FD_94443 | JGI IMG/M metagenome (GOLD analysis project Ga0074044, IMG submission 94443) | Bog forest soil microbial communities from Calvert Island, British Columbia, Canada - Bog Forest MetaG ECP23OM1 | ecosystem: Environmental > Terrestrial > Soil > Wetlands ... | reverse complement strand
GCCGGGGTCATCTGGTAGCGCGCGATATATTCCGGGAGGTCGATCTTCATGCCCGAGAGCCGCTCTTTCTGCACGCGCAGCAGCATGACCACATCGGTGCCGCGCAAGGCGTCTTCAATGTGGCGGGTCACGCGCACGCCGGGCGCCAGCGTGGTCGCGATGTCGGGCACAAGTTCCGGCGGACCGCAAAGAATAATCTTCACGCCGAACTTGCTTAACAGGAGGCACGCCGACCGTGCCACGCGGCTGTGAAAGATGTCGCCGACAATTGCTACTTGCAGACCTTTGAAGGTTTTCTTGTTGCGCAGAATCGTATAAGCATCGAGCAGAGCCTGCGAGGGATGCTCGTGCAGTCCATCGCCGGCGTTAATGACGGGAACGTCGACGTGCTGCGCCATCAGGTAGGGTGCGCCGGCGTTGGGGTGGCGGATGACGATGATGTCGGCGCCGACGGCACGCAACGTGTATCCCGTGTCGAGCAGCGATTCGCCTTTTTCAATGCTGGAACCCATCGCCTGGATGAGGACAGTATGAGCGCCCAATGATTTGGCCGCGATCTCAAACGAGCTGCGCGTGCGCGTGGAAGCCTCGTAGAAAAGAAGAAGCACCCGCTTGCCCTTGAGCAAGGGCCGCGGTCTGTCCGGATTCATGCGCCGGGCAAACTTCAAAAGCCTCAGAATCTCGGCTGCTTCCAGGTGCTCGATGCCGAGCAGGGAGCCACGCGCTGGGTTCATAGTTAACTTGTGATTTCCAATTTGTAATTTGTGATTTAAGAACCGCGCAATGGATTTTTCAATTTCAAATTACAAATCGCAAATTACAAATTGACCTGCTGCTTTTCCATCAGCAGGACTTTCTCCGCGCCATCCACCTCGCGAAGTTTGACCTCAATAATCTGATTTTCCGTCGTCTGCACCCTTCGCCCAATGAACGCGGCCTCAATCGGCAACTCACGATGGCCGCGGTCGATCAACACGCAGAGCTGCAAGCGTTTGGGGCGGCCCGAGCGGAACAGCGCGTCCATGGCGGCACGGGTGGTGCGACCGGTATAGAGCACGTCATCCACCAGCACCACCGACTTACCGGTGACCGGAATTTCCATCTCGGTTTTCTGTACCACGGGTTTGGAGTCCAGAGTGGAAAGGTCGTCGCGATAGAGGGTAATGTCGAGCGTGCCGAGCAGTACCGGCTTCTTTTCGATGCGTTGAATAATCTTCGCCAGCCGCTCCGCCAGTGGAACCCCACGGCGCCGGATGCCGACCAGGGCCAGATCTTCGGCTCCATTGTTTTTCTCGAGAATCTCATGCGCCAGGCGGATCAAAGTGCGCTCTACCTCGGAGGCAGACATCAACTGCGCTTTCTGATGAATTTCTACGGGGCGTTCTGGCGCGTGTGAACTCATAAACGCTGCATCATACGCGTGCGGAAAGATGAGAGCAAGGGCGCGCCTGAAACCCGTGCCGATTGTGATCGAAACTACAGGTGGGTGTCGCGGGGCCGCAGAAACAGCGAGGCTAGCGCACCGCCAGCGGAGGAGAACGCCAGGGCAATAAAAAAGGAGACCGCCAGTCCCGACGGGGTAAACAAGTTGTGGAGGCTAGCTTGAAAATTAGGGTCGGCCGTGTTGACTCCGAGCCTCTGGGCTAGAGTCACCATGGCATCGATGCATGTCTGCTGGGCATGCAAAGCAATCACTAGAATCATGGACAGAGCGTTGATGGCGAAAACGACGACTCCCGCCGCTCCACCAAGACGCGATCCGAGAGCGGCGGGAAGGACGAATCTGCTTTCGCGACGGTAGAAATAGACAGCCAGTGCCCCGGTCAACGCGAGGCCGAGGAATGGGATCATGCCGATGAAAACGCCGAGCACGCCGGCCTTGAGCGCGGCACGAACCGCAACCCTCCGGTCCATCGTGCTTCCGAACATGGCTTGCGGCGCCTGAGACGAGGCGAGCCTCGTCTCTACGGGAGCTTCCGGATTCAAGCCTTCGGTGACTCCGGCTTCCGGAACCGCAACCTGGACGTGGATTTGAGGCGCACGGCATTGCGGACAAAACGGACGTCCGTCTTCGACCGTCGTTCCACACTGCTGGCAAGGATGCTCCACGTCTTTGAAGCTAGCGCACAACGAACCGGAGAGCAAGGCAAGGCATCGGGTGATCTGGCCATCGGGTCATCGGGTGATCGGGTGATCGAAATGCCAAAGGGTTTCAGATGGTCCGACCACCCGATGCGCTAGATCGTGTCTTCCTTCCCTGTGTGCATGCGCACATAAACCAGGGCGAAGCGGGTTCCCTTGTTGTTGGGCTTGACTGCGACGACGTGCTCGTTCCCCTCGGTTCCGACCTTTAGCTCCACCGAGTCTCCGCCGCCGCTGCTCTCACATGAAACTGGCTTGGACATTTCATCCTTGCCACCTTCCGTTTTTACGTGACCGCCGCTCCAGCCGCCATGGCATTGGATGGGCTTGCCATATTTCTGTAGCTCTTTGTCGTAGTAGGCGATGATTTTGTCGGGAGCGTCATCGGAAGTGAACTCCGCGGCCACGACTTTCAATGAAAACCCTGGCAGCGAAAGGTTCACGTTGGCGCTCTTCTTGTCGTCGCTGTCATCTTTCGGAGCGGGCTTAGCGCCGGGATAGAGGGTCAGGCCGGCGTCGCGGATGTCGGCTTGTTCGCTAACGTGCAAGTCACCTACGGGAGACTGGATGTCAACGTGCTTCTCGCCATCCTTGCTATTGTCGTTCGTATTGATGCTGCATGCCGGAAGAACGCCCAGCGCGGCAAATAGTGCGGCCAACAACGCACCCTGGGACAGTTTTGCGAGAGTGTTACGGTTGAACATGGGAGGAACCTCCTGAGCTGGGTTGAGCCGGGGTTGGCCGGAGGGGGCGCTCGATCCCCTCGCCTCGGGATGCGATCCCCGGAATCGTGACCGGCAGATGACCGCCGATCGGGATCTCGCCGAAAATAGCCTTCACGGCCGCGGTTTCGGACACGGTGGCATTGGAAAACGCGCACAAATAATTCTGGATCGCGGGAAAATCCTGCACCACATAAGGATTGCCCATGGCGAGTACGACGGTACGATCGGCGGCGCGATCAAGAATCGCGTTGAGCAAAGCCCCGTTGGCGTCGTCCATGGCAACGGTATTCGTCAAACCTCCTCCGGCGGCACGCATGGCCTTGCCCGCAACTGGAACCACATACAGCGCCGCGATCACATGTTCGGCCGCTTCCACGGCTTCCACAACGGGAGCCTTCATGCCGGCGGCCGAGCGGGCATCGAGATAGATCACACGGGCATCAGGCACACGGTCTAGAATCTCGCGTTCGAGCATACGTCCAGAGTCGGTGCGCAGGTCGTCGGAGAAAATCACCACGACGAGACGGTTGCTCACCGCTGTCAAGGATTGATACGGAAGGGCGGCCTCTGCGGTTCCAATAGCTTCAACAGCCTGCAGCGGAAGCACTTTGCCATTGTCGCGGACGAGCGTAATGGCTTCGTCGGCAATGCGCTGGCCGACGGCCAGATTCTCCGGCTTTGCAACCTCGCTCGGGAGTTGACTGGGGTCCACCAGCCTCGCCTTATTCAGGCCGAGAGAAGCCTTTAGTTCCAGGATCTTGCGCACGGATTGATCGAGCCGCTGGCGGTCGATTTCGCCGCTCCGCACCGCTTGCAGCACGGCGCGGTAGCTGGCGTCGAGATCGGCCGGAATGACCAGCATGTCATTGCCGGCTTGGAAGGATTCGACCGCGGCCCGGCCGACATCCTTCGCGTACAGGCGCGTCAACCCCGCCATGTCGAGGGCGTCGGTCACGACGAGTCCTTTGAATCCCATTTCTTCTTTGAGCAGTCCGCTCACAATCGACTTCGAAGTTGTGGCCACCCGGTTAGGCTCGGGGTCAAGTGCGGGAACGGTGACGTGCGCCACCATCACGGCATCCACGCCGGCCTCGATGGCGCGCCGGAACGGCGGCAGCTCAACCGCATCGAGTCGGGCGCGGTCGCCGGTGACCTGAGCGATGCCAAGATGAGAGTCGGTTGCGGTGTCGCCGTGTCCGGGAAAGTGTTTGGCCGTGACCAGCATGCCGCCTTCGTGGGCGCCCCGGATGTACGCCGCCACAAAGTCGCCCACTTGCTTCGGGTCTTCTCCGAAGGAGCGTGTGTTGATGATGGGATTCGCGGGGTTGGAATTCACGTCGGCGTCGGGGAAGAAATTCCAATGCACTCCGACGGCACTCGCCTCGAGTGCGGTGATGCGCCCAAAAGCTTCGGCACTTTCCGGTTTGTCGGTCGCTCCAAAGGCCATGGCATGGGGGAAAGCCGTAGTGCCGTTCAGACGCATGGACACGCCACGCTCGAAATCGGCCGAGATTATGAGGGGCAGCTTGGATGATCGTTGCAGGCGGTTGAGCAACTCGGCGGCAACCTCGGGCTGGCTTTTGAGCAGAACCGGGCCGTCCACCGGAACGCTCATGACCAGCGATCCGACGTGATACTTATGCACGTTGTCGCGCAGGCGAACAAAGATGGGGTCGGCGTCATTCAGGAATTGCGCTCTCACCCAGATGGCGAAGAGTTGGCCGACTTTCTCTTCCGGCGACATCTTGCGCAACGTCTTGTCGGCCCACTTCCGCCCAGCTTTGTCGAGATGGATGGGACCGGGTTGCAGAAACTTTTCTTTGCTCTTGTCTCTAGCAAAGCAAAACACCGTGGCTAGCAGGAACGCGGTAAGAAGAAGATTTCGGATCATGCAATTGACAATAGCAAAAGTAGATGGGGGACGTCCTCCACACGTCCCACTCGGTTCTCAAATTTGAGGTTCGATGGTTGCAATGGCTTCCGCCTGGATGGCGGGGTCGTCGCCGAACCCGGCCAGCCAACGCACATCCGGCTCTCTCCGGAACCATGTGATCTGGCGCTTGGCGTAGTTGCGATGCGCCTGCTGCGCACCATTGAGCGCCGATTCAAGATCCAATTCGCCGCGCAAGAACTGGACCGCCTGCTTGTATCCCAACGAGGCGAGTGGACGGGCTTGGTCGCCATATTTCGCGAGAAGCCTTTCCGTTTCGGCGATCAGGCCTCTCTCAAACATCTTCCCGGCCCGCTGGTTGATGCGGGCATAAAGAGCTTCGCGCTCGGGATTGAGTCCCAGACGCAGAATGCGAAAGCCGCGCAGCGGTTCGCGCCCCTGCTGCCAAAGTTCGGTCATATTTAGGCGAGAGGTCCGGCGGAAGGGGCGGCGCGAGGCCAGGCACACCTCGATCGCCCGGATTACCTTGGGAACGTCATTGGCGTGAATGCGGTTCGCCGCCGCAACGTCGAGCCGACGCAGGATGCGGTGCAGGTGCTCGGTCCCATGCTCCTCGGCGCGGGCGCGCAGTTGGTTGCGCAAGCCCTCGGATCGTTGCGGACCAGAGAAAAGTCCTTCGACCAGCGCGCGGAGATAGAGTCCGGTTCCTCCGCTGACGATCGGTGAGTGTCTACGCAGGGCAATTTCACGTAGTACTTGGCGCGCCTGGCGAGCATATTCTCCGGCACTAACGTCGGCGAGCGGATCCACACAATCCAGGAGATGATGCGGAACTTCGGCGCGCTCCGCTGCACTGGGCTTGGCCGTGCCAATTTCAAATTCGCGGTACATTGCAACCGAGTCGCAGTTGACGATTTCGCCGCGCAAGCGCCGCGCGATAGCCAAAGCTAGAGCGGTCTTCCCGCTAGCGGTGGGACCGAGCACGACGACGACCAGCGGCTCGCGGTCTGTCACTTTCCGAACCTCGGCAACTTCGCCACCTTCAGCGCGCGCTCCAAGGGATGTACCGCCAGTAGCGGATGATGGTGAGAATCAGCAGAAGAACCGCCATGAGAAGCAATCCGGTGGCTTCGGCGGCGTAGATGGAATGGTGGTGCTGATGCTTATTGTCAGCGGCCGGCTTCGGCGGAGTGGGGGCGTTCACGCCGCTATTGTAGCCTTTTCGGTCGTTGGTGGTTAGTCGTTGGTCGTTCGCGAAGAATGTTTGCGAGCGACGTTTGCTAACGACCATCGACTAACGACCGACGGCTGCCTCGCGGTACACTACGGGCGCACTGCGATGCCGATGCCTCACTCCAACTCTCCTTCCAACCGCGCAGCCGGGCTTTTGCGATTCGGCGTTTTTGAAGTCGACCTGGCGGCCGGAGAACTGCGCAAAAACGGGGCTCGCATCCGGCTGCAGGAACAGCCGTTTCAAGTTCTCGCCGCGCTGCTCGAAAACCCCGGTCGAATCGTATCCCGCGATGACCTGCGCGAAACAATCTGGCCCGCCGATACCTTCGTCGATTTCGATCACAGCGTGAATACCGCTGTGAACAAGATTCGCGAGGCGCTGGGCGATTCCGCCTCAAGCCCGCGCTTCGTCGAAACCCTGGCCCGCCGCGGGTACCGCTTCATTGCCCCCGTCGAGAGTGTTGCAGCGGCAGAATCCGCCGCAGCGCAGGAAAACGGTACGCGGGCGGGGGCCCCTTCGACTTCGGCTCAGGGCAGGTCCGTGCCACACGGTCTGCACCCCGAACTGCATGTGCCCGTTCCACGGCGCGGAGTGGTGCGCGCGCTTTTCGCGTTGATTCAGCTGATGTATCTCATCTTCTACCTGAGCGGGCTCGCCCACTTACACGCTGCAGAGCGGGTCGCCAGCAGCTTTCTCCCGGGCTGGAGAGCGCTCGTCATCGCGGGAGCAGTGTTGGTGACAGGAGCGGTGGGAATCCCGCTGCGATTCTATTTGCTGTCCGCGGTCGCTTTTGATTTCCGCAAGCTGGGCTGGACATTTGGGCGGCTATTCCCGTTCGTGCTGGCGCTCGATCAACTCTGGGCCGTCGCGCCGTTCCTGCTGCTGCCGCAGATCGGAGTGGGCTTGGCATTTGCCGCGACAGCGGCTTTGCTTTATGTGCCTTTTTCGGAGAGAACCCTGGTTCGCTTGGCTTATCCGATGGAGAGCTGAGATTCGGAAGCCCACGAATGGTGGCGATTGTGTAGGGAAAGGATCGCTGTATCCACGGCGCGTGCGCGGGACTTCGTCACAACCTCACGAAACGAGCGAGGCGGAAAATAGGTTATACATTTCCGCCTCGGATGCGCGAAAGCCTCATGGAGTGGTTGTGAGCATCAGGATCGGCGCCCTGCAGTCACCCGTGGGGATATGGAAGAGGTACATGGTAGCGAACAGATACCGAGGTACGCCTCCCGCACGGCCAATGCCAGCAGCGGTTTGCCGGTGGTCAATGCTGCCGAGACTCGCCGTCCGCGCGTCAGCCGGGCGTTCACCCAAGGCCCCAGCCAACCACTCGAAGGCAGACGAACCCCGGTTGACTTCCGCCTTGACGGCTCGCGCCTTCTGCGGGTCCCGGTCATGGCAGTTGTTCGCGTCGTTCGGAAAATCCACAAAAAGAGTCAAGCTCAGGAACTGCGCCGTATCGCGGAAGGCCTCCCGGGAATGGGTGTTGCACATGTCCTTAGGGTCGTCGAGCTGGGCTGGCTCAATCGTAAAATTAATGGTTGGTGTGTCGAGCTGGAGAAGCAGCGGGTTGAAGGTACCGGCATCCGGAGTGCCCGCCAGCGAGAATCCGTTCAGAGTGCTGACGCTGTAACGGAACGAGACGGAGGTCGCGTAGCTCTGCTCCGTCGAAGCGTCGGGAGGGTAGCTGGAGCCGACGCGGCTGCGGAATCTCCTGGCGGCCAGGTACGCCTCGGGCTTGGGCAAGCGAATGACGTATCGCCCCGACTTGTCATCGAGCGCGTGTTGCAAACTCTTGGCGTCGATCTTTGCCTGGGCAAAGCCGGGGTCGAGCGCCCCTGAAGTAGCGGCACCGTGGGCGGGGAAGGAAAGATCGTAAGTTCCCGCAGCCAGCGTTGAGACGTTGGAAGCGGCTACGTAAAGATCGCGGTGGAGTTTCGTCTTAGGCGCGAGAGCCAGGACGCTGTTGGCGTCTTTCGGGTCGGCCACGATGGCCCACGGACCTTCGAAAACTATGAAGACCTTCTCGGTGCTGGCAGCCTTGGACTCAGTCGCGGCTGGAACTGGTGGTTGAGATTGTTGACAGGCGATCAGGAAGAGCGTGGCTAGAACAGCGGTGGCCAGCGCAACCCGGGAGATGGTGAAGGAGCGTTCGGTTTGCATTGGGGTCTCCTGTATTGGGGATTTTTTCAAAATGCCTTTCCAGCTCGGAAGGCGCAACTAGCGTGCCATCCCTAGCGGGACTCGGGTTTTCCCAGCCTCGCCTACCCGGCACTCCCGTGCCGGGCTTTCCTATTCCGCCGCTTCGCGGCTGGAGCCGATCTATGAAGCCAGTTCCATGGATCAGGGCCGTCCGTACGCCGAAAATGCCGACCAGTAATAAGGGTGCGCGGTGCGCGGATTGGCCAGCATTTTCAGCGCGGTCTGGCGCAGTGCGCCGGAAACAGGGTGGCCGGAAAGTGCGTTACGGTAAAAATCCTCGATAAACCCCCGGGTCTCGACCGAGTCCACGGCCCAGCGGCTGGCGACCACGTGCGGCACACCTGCGCGCAGAAGGGCGTCGGTAACGCTGTCGAATCCGCTGGAACCACCGCTGCCGGAAGCGGTGCTGCAGGCCGAGAGCACCGCCAACTGCAACTTTTGCAGGTGAAGCTGGCGCACCGTGGATGCGTCCAGCAGGCGGGGCGTCTGCGTTTGCCGGTCTCCACCGGCCAGCATCAATCCCGTTCTGCCGGGAGTGGCGAGCGAATGTCCGGCAAAATGAAAGACTGCGGTCCCTGGTAGATCGCTCCGGACCGCGCTGAGGGTGGCTTCTCCGCCTTTGAGGACGCGCGCGAAATGTAAGCTGTGGGCAACGGTATCGGCCTCCCCGGCCACATCAGGAAGAGGAATGAGTCCATCGGACGACGATGAAGCGGTGCTGCCCACGACCAGGGCCGGCAAGTCTGCCGAAATAACGGTGTCGCTGCGCAGCCGCGCCTGGGCATCCTGGCCCAGCGAGTGAACCATGGGCGCACGCTCGATCAGATAATGATCGTGCGAATCCAGCAGCGCTTCGAAGGGCACGCGGGCCAGCCATCCCTCCGCCTCGATCACTAGCGAGCGTCCCGGCGTGAGGTGTTCTTCCACCGGAGCAATGAGCGCCGCATACAGGCTGCGAGCGTCCCGGCGCAAGGCGCTCAGCTCGGACTTGGGGTTCGAACATTCGGCATAAAAATCGGCGGAGAGGTCCCGCAGCTCTGGAAGCGAATCCGGAATCCACGTCGCGCGTACCCCGCGATTGTCGTAGACCCAGATGGCGAGGCCGTCGGGTAACACACCATAAGCGAGTACCGTCTGGTTGAGAAAAAGAGGGAGTCGAGCGGGCAGCGGTGACGCATCCGGCAGCGATGGCGACGACTCAAGAGCGGTTTTTGATGTAGAAACCTCCTGCCGGTCAACACGCTGCGGCGCACCCAAATACCATTCGAAGGCATCGAGCGCGTCCTGCTCGCGCCCCTGAACCAATTCGGATTCGGCGAGACCGAGATACACCGGAGCCGCGTCTTTGCTCCAGCTTGTTCGTTCCGCTTCGGAAGTCAGGCGCGCCAGGTTTCGCTCGGCCAAGCCCAGAGCTGCCCGGAAAGCCTGCTCGGCCTCCGCGGCATGATGACTGCGGAGTTGCACTTCGCCCAATGTGGAATAAAACATCTGCGCGAGATAATTATCGGAAAGTCGCCGGACCTCATCCTGGATGCGAGTCAGACGTGCTAAGGCCGCGTCGAATGCACTTTGACGCGCCTCCAACTGAGCCGTCCTGATCTCGATCTCGACTCGCTCGGCCTGCGCTGCCTCGGTCTGCGGGACCAGGGCGTAGAGCCGGGCGGCCTCGCCGTAGTGCTGTTTAGCCAGCTCGGGTTGATGAGCGGCGCTCGCCGCCTCGGCCATGTTGCTATGGGCCGATGCGCGCAGCAGCAGATCTTCGTTGGCATCGATCACCGACACGCCTTCGCGCCAGTTGGCCAACTGCAGATTTGATTGGCCTGCAGCCCCGGCGGCGTAAGCCACATCGGTGTATAGGTTGAAGCCTCGCATGTCGGGAAATCGCCCCGACCAGTAGCGTTCCAATCCTGCGTTAGCGAGTTTCCAGCCGCCGGACGAATCGCCCGTAGCGAATCTGTCCCCAGCAAAAAACCCCAAAGCCCGCAGATAGAGGGTTCCATACCCGCTCTTCTGTGCCTGGTTCATCGCTCCCTGCGCCGCCTTTTCGTCCGCGCCGATATCGCTCATCAGGGCGGAGCAGACGCCCTTCTCCAGCCCCAGCTGAATTTGAAGCCATACGTAAGAATGCTTCTCGGATTCAGCCACGGCAGCGACCGCTCGTTGACGGCATTGATCACTATCCCGATCGATCTGCGCCGCGAAAATCTGCTCGAACTGGGCGCGCAGCACACCCGCCGTGTTGCCGGACGCCCGGAATAATTGCTCGGCGCGATTTGCCTGCTCGCGGGAAGCGCCAAAGTCGTCAGCGTCATTGGATTGGACGGTGCGGGCGAGCGCGGCTACGGCTTGCGGAAAATTTGGGGCGGAGGACCCGCGAAGAAGATCAGTCAACCAGAGATCGCCGTGTTGCCGGCCGGTCAGATCCGCCAAAAAAAAAAGCGCCTGGCGCGCTGCCGGATCAGGCTGGGAAGCCATCTCAGGATAGGAACTGGGCAACCAGAGGCGCACGGCATCATGCAGATATTCTTCGATACGCTCGTCAACGGCCGCAGGGCGGGTGGAGTCGTTGGCGGAATCCATGAGCTGCGACGGCGCCATCAGCGGCGTGGCCTGACTGATGTGCTTCTCCAGATGCGCGCGCACCGCATCGGCGTGGCTGCGGGCTTCGTCGGCCCACTGGGAGCGCGCGTCCACTTGCAAGTAGTGCTCCCAATCGTCCAGCGCCTGGTGGTAGAGGAACTGATGTTCCGCGACCATGGCGCGATTGAAGAGCGCGACCGGATCATCGGGGCGCAGTCTCAAGGCCTGGCTCAGGTATTCGTAAGCGGCACCGAGATCGTCCTTCTTGTCTTCCGACTGGGCGCGCTGGAAGTACGCAGTGGCGAGATCCGTCATCAGTGTGGAAGAGTGCGGCTCCAACTCCAAGGCGCGGCGCAAAGCTTCCACGGCCGCGTCGTACTTGCCTTCCAGCAGATCAGCCTGCGCCTGCGCTTGCAGCCAGGCGGGATCGGAGGGATGGGATGCCAGTTGGCTGACAATCAGGGCTTCCGCTTTCAACAGAGCCGCCGAACGGCTGGTAAAGGAGGCTGCCGGTCCACGCGACACGCGCAGAGGCGCATAATCGGCGCCCGCGATCCTGAGCTCCAGCGTGCGCTGCTCGGTGTACGCGCGGGCCAGAAGATGGCTGGCGGCGGCCGGCTGGTTGCGCTGGTCATTGCTGAATACGTCGCTATGCACGGCAACCCACGATCCCACCACAACCAAGGCCAGCAGAGAGGCTCCTGCCATGGCCAGACGCGGGACGGTCAGCCAAGCTCGCCACCACGGTGGAGATTCCTGCTGGCGCGCCCCATGCGATGTCACGGTGATTTGCCGGGCCAGTCTCTGCTGCCACTCGGCGCTGGCGCTCTCGAGGGCCGCGATAGACTGCCGCTCTGACTCGGTAATTTCCCGGCTCAGATCGGCCATTTCGGCGACCGCTCCACGCAGCAACGGACCACAATCGTTGCAGCGGCTGGCATGTTCGATGTAGGCAATGGTTTGCTCGGTTGGCGTCAGCCCGCCGGCAATCTCACGCCAGACCCCGGAGTCAGGACAATCGCCTGGGCGCTGCGGGGATCCGGCCGGCCGCGTGCTCTTTAGCTGGCTATCCAGCGACGCCAGTTGCTCAAATTGCTCCCGGCAGGCCGGACAAGCGGCGAGATGGGGGTGCAGAGCCGACGCGTCCAGCGCGGATTCCGCGCACTGGCGCGATTGCTCCAGCAGTTTCGCCAGCTCCTCCGTTCCGATATGTCCGTTTGGCTGTTCGTCCAAAGCTAACTCCCTAATCTGAGAACGATTTTGTCTATGCAAAACCTTCACTTTGCGGTCGAGATCTCGAATTAATAATGTGACTACGAATCATGGCCGCCAGGCGCATGAGCACGCTTTCCACCCCCTCGGTGGTCAGTCCGATCGAGGGGATGGCAGCAATCTCACTGGCGGTAAGACCTTGGCGGTGGTGAAGCCAAAAGATCGCGCGCTTTCTTTCCTGATCCTTGCCCGCCGTAATTTGGGTGAGGATCTTGTCAACCTGCGCGAGCTGAAGACGCTGGCCTACTACATCGAAGCTGTTGTCGCCGGTGGTTTTCGGGTCTATCTGGACTGGATCCGTGAGCGCTTCGATTTGACCCGCGCCCCGCTTTGCAGCCAGCGCCGACTTGAAGTGGTCGTGAACCACATTGGCTGCTACCACCTTCAAGAACCCGTAAATGGAATCTTCCCGCCGCGGCCGGAACGACCGCAGTAAACGGCTGTTGTTTTCGCAGAGCTTGAGGTAGGTATCCTGGATCAAGTCATCCAGTTGGGAGCGAGACGGTTCGCCCCAGCGGCGGGCGGTCCTCAGCACGGCGGCGGCGATCACCACGTGAAATCGCCGGATAAACTCTGCCCACGCCTTCTCGTCTTTCGAGCCAGCGCAGGCTCTTACCAATTCTGTCGACGAGAACTTCACGTAGCGCGCCAAAGGCCCACCCCGGGCAAGGACGAAATTTTACAAGAGTCTTGTTAGTGTCGTGAAAAATCTGTGGATGAAGATAGTGTCTCAGTTTCAAATTCTATTGTGGTTTGCGCCGGCAGCAATCAAGACAATTGAATCTTGTTACGATTTCAGGAATGGTTGGCAACTGACTGGCAACTAAGGGAAACTGAGACACTACCTGTAGGAAAGATCGGCGGACTTGCCGCTTCGCATCGAGACTGTGAGCCGCAGAAAAGACTTGCTGGAAAAAACTAAGCCAGCAGCTTGGCCGCTTCCTTGGCGTAGTAAGTCAAAATGATGCTCGCCCCGGCGCGACGAATACAGATCAGCGATTCCATCATGACGCGCTCGCGGTCGATCCACTGGTTGCGGGCCGCAGCCTCGATCATCGCGTACTCGCCCGATACCTGATAGGCCGCCAGCGGCAGGTCAAAGCGGTCGCGAGCCGCGGCAATCACATCCAGGTAGGGCATGGCCGGCTTGACCATGATCATGTCCGCGCCCTCTTCGACGTCCAACTCGATCTCGCGCATGGCCTCGCGAATATTGGCCGGATCCATCTGGTAAGAACGGCGGTCCCCGAACTGCGGTGCGGAATCGGCCGCCTCGCGGAACGGTCCATAGAAACCGGACGAGAACTTTGCCGCATAGGAAAGAATGGGAGTATTTTCGAAGCCAGCTTTATCCAGCGCCCCGCGAATCGCCCCAACCCGGCCATCCATCATGTCGGACGGCGCGATGATGTC
>Ga0074044_10003442_pt1 | contig 13463 bp, 11 predicted proteins | sample BogForMeECP23OM1_FD_94443 | JGI IMG/M metagenome (GOLD analysis project Ga0074044, IMG submission 94443) | Bog forest soil microbial communities from Calvert Island, British Columbia, Canada - Bog Forest MetaG ECP23OM1 | ecosystem: Environmental > Terrestrial > Soil > Wetlands ... | reverse complement strand
TTGGTGACGATGGTGTCGGGCGGCAGATGCTCGTGCAAATAGGCGACGAGTGCTGAGAGATTGAGGGCACCCGGATTGGCGACCGGCGTCGCGTAGGCAAGGTAGTCCTCGTGCAGAGCGGCGGTCGCGGCGGCCCAGGCGCTGCTGTCGACCGGCGGCAGTGCCCTCGCCGCCGCCGCGAATTGCGCCATGCCGGCGTTGATCGGCAGCTCCGCCTGATAGACCCGGCCGAGCTCCTCGGCCCCCATGTGCACATGCACGAGCTTCTGCTTGGGCCCCGGCACGGCGAGGAGAGAGTAGCCCGCGGTCGTCATCTCGCCGAGCCGCGCACCCGCGGCGAGGAGGAGGTCGGCCTGCTCGACGAAGGCCGTGAGCCTCGGGTTGGGTGCGAGGCCGAGATCGCCGGCGTAGCAGGGATGGAGATTGTCGAAGCGATCCTGGCGGCGAAAGGAGGTGGCGACGGCGAGACGGTTGGCGGCGGCGAAGGCCGTGATGTCGGCCACGGCGGCTTTCGTCCAGGTGCTGCCTCCGAGCAGGAGGAGCGGCTTCGTCGCGGCGGCAAGCAGCTCGCGTAGCCGTGTCATGTCGGCCGGCGCAGGATGCGCTTGCACGCTTCGGTAAGGGGCCGCGTCCGCGACCGCGGCGGGCTCGCGCAGCATGTCCTCGGGGAGGGCCAGCACCACCGGCCCCGGCCGACCCGAGGTGGCAAGCGTGAAGGCATGGGCCACGAGCTCGGGAATGCGCCCCGGATCGTCGATTTGCGCCACCCATTTGGAGAGCGGGCCGTACATGCGGCGGTAGTCGATCTCCTGAAAGGCCTCGCGCTCCGTGTCGCCGCGCGCGACCTGGCCGATGAAGAGGATCACCGGCGTGGAATCCTGGTAGGCCGTGTGGATGCCGACGCTTGCGTTCGTGGCGCCGGGCCCGCGGGTGACGAAGACGACCCCGGGCCGCCCGGTGAGCTTGCCGTGGGCCTCCGCCATGTAGGCCGCCCCGCCCTCCTGCCGGCACACCACAAGCCGGATGTGATTGCGCGCGTCGTAAAGCGCGTCGAGCACGGCGAGAAAACTCTCGCCCGGCACGCAAAAAGCCGTGTCGACCCCGTGGATCTTGAGCTGATCCACCAGAATCTGGCCACCGCTCCGCGGAGTCGGCTGCTCGCTCATCGCGCGCCTCGTTGGCACTTTGGGCTCTCCTCGCCCGCCACCTAGAGGTAGCGCCCATCCGCACGCTTGTCCACGGCTTACCTGGCCGTGCCCTGCGGCGGACGGTCAAGATGCACTGGGAATCGGCGATCTCCGGGCGGTCGTTTCGAGTCGAGCTCTATGACAGTCCCGCCAGGCTACGAGGGCCGGAGAGAGGCCGCGGGTTGCTTGGCGCCGCCAGGTCGACCTCAACTGTGCCCTCGACGATACGCACGGGGAAGCTGTTGAGGCTCGTCTCCGGACGGTCGAGGCGGCTGATATGCTTGCCCGTCCTGATCTCGAACTCCCAGAGATGCTTGCTGCAAATGAGGACGTCCTCCTCGAGCTCCCCCTCGCTGAGCGGATGGGCCTCGTGGGGGCAGGCATCCTCATAGGCCATGACGTCATCGCCGCACTTGAGCAGGATGAGGTTGGCACCTCCGACGCTGGCCTTGGTGATGCTGCCTTCCGCCACCTCGGCGAGCTTCATGACCCGCTGCCAATTCGCCATGTCGCGCTCTCGAGACTTTAGCGGCCCTTGAAGGCGGCCGGGCGCTTCTCGACGAAGGCCTTGGCACCCTCGAGATGATCCTCCGTCTTCTTGAGGATGCTTTGCCCGAGCCGCTCGAGCGTGCGGCCGGTATCCGGGTCGACGTTGAGGCAGGTGTTGAGAACGAGCTTGGCCATGCCGAGGGCTAGCGGCGCCTTCTTAGCTAAGCTGGCCGCAAGCTCGAGCGCGCGCGGCATGAGCCGATCCCCGGGCAGCACCTCCTCGACGAGACCGAGGGCCAACGCGCGCTCGGCAGACACCATCTCGCCCGTCATCACGAGCTGCTTCGCGCGCCCGAGGCCGATGAGCTTGACCAGGCGGGAACAGCCGCCGGAGCCCGGTATGAGACCTACCTTGTTCTCGGGGAAGCCGAGCTTGGCGCCTTCGGCCGCCAAGCGGAAGTCGCAGGAGAGTGCCAACTCGAGCCCGCCGCCGGCGGCGACGCCGTTGATGGCCGCGATGACCGGAACCTCGATCGCCTCGATCTCGTCGAACACGTTGTGGATCTGGCGCGCGACGCGGCGAAAGCCCCGCGTGCCCAGCTCGCTGAGGCTCTTCATGCCGCGCACGTCCTCGCCCGCGGAAAACGCGCGGCCTTCTCCCGTGATGACGAGCACCCTGAGCGCGTCGTCGCCCGAGAGCTCGGCTACGCTTGCGGCCATCTCCTCGCGCATGCGCTGATGCCACGCGTTGAGCCGGTCGGGACGACTGAGCGTCAAGACGGCGACGCCGCCCTTCCGCTCCAGCCGCAGGAATTCGAAAGCCATCAGCGTCCCCTGAATGAGGGCGGTCGCTTCTCGAGAAAGGCTTTGATACCCTCGGCGCTGTCCTCGGAGGCGAAGATGTGATTCTGGTGCGCGCGCTCGATCGCGAGGCCTTCCGCGAGGCTTGCCTCCAGGCCGAGATTGACCGAGAGCTTGATGTAGCCCTGCGCCACCGTCGGGCCCGAAGCCAGCTTGCTCGCCGCGGCCATGACCTCCTCCCGGAATTTCTCCTCGGGAAGGACGCGATCGACGATGCCGAGCGCGAGTGCCTCCTCCGGCGTCACGGTCTCCCCGCTCACCATGAGGTGAAGCGCCTTGCTCTTCGGAATGAGGCGCGGCAGGCGCTGCGTGCCGCCCATTCCCGGCGAGAGGCCGAGGTTCACCTCGCCGAGCCCGAGGCGATACTTGCCCGCGCTCGCAAGGCGGAAGTCGCATGCGAGCGCCAGCTCGAGCCCGCCGCCGATGCAATGGCCGGCGATCGCCGCGATGAAGAGCTTGGGCGTCCGCGCGATGAGATCGACGGTCTCGTGCGCGGCAAGGACGAAGTTGGCGAAGGCCGCCTTGTCGGAAACCTTAAGCGTCGAGATATCGGCACCGGCTGAGAAGAAGCGCGGGAGCTCGCTGCGGATGACGGCGAGGCGCACCGCGCCGTCCTCGCGGATGCGCTGGAGAACGCCCGCCAGCTCGCGCAACGCCGCCATGTCGTAGGCGTTCGCCGGCGGATTGTCCAAGCCGACGATGCCGACGCCGTCTTCGATCGTGAATTTGATGGCCATGGCAGGCTCACCCGACTTAGAGGAAGCGCCGGTTGGCCAGGTTGTCCGGCACCTCGAGGCCGAGCTTCCTGATCTCGGGAACCGTGTCGGCGATGTAGCGCTGCCGCAGCTCCTCGTTGCCGTGCATCTTGATTCCCCATTTCACGTAGAGCGGCGAGTTCTGCGAGGTGGAGCGGCCGAACATGTCGAGTGCCGCAGGCCACCATTTCTTGAGCGCCGCCTGGGCCGTCGCCTTGCCCTCCGCGGTCGCGCAGATCTCCCTCAGATGCAGAAAACCGGCCTTGGTGTGGAATTCCTCGTCGGCCTCGAGTTGCGGCGAGGCCCGCGCGAGGGGCTCGTACGGGCTTCCCGTCCACTCCACGCCGACATAAAGCCCGACGCGGTCGATAAGCGCATGGAACCACGCGAGGTCGATCCAGTTCTCGAACGGTATATGGAAGGCGTATTGCTTGATCGGGCGCTCTCCGGTGGGATCGACGCCGAGACTCTCGAGCATCTCCTGCACGATCTGTCCGTGCGCGACCTCCTGCTTGACGATCTCGGCCTCGATCTCCATGGCGCGGCCGTGGGGCGCAAAGCGCAGGCCCGCATCCGCGATCTTCGCCAAGATGCGCCGGTACTCGGGGTTGCCGTTGTTCTCGAGGTGCTCGCCGAGCAGCTTGACGAGCAGCTGGCGAAACTCCTCCGGCATGTCCGGGTCGTTGCGCTTGTACATGCGCTTCGGCGTCACCTTTTCCTCCAGCACCGCCATGTCCGCCTCCTCTGCCTCGCGAAGCCTAAAGAATACATACTATCGGGATAGTATCTCAGAGCGCGGCGTTGTCAACCATCCCGCGCCGCCGACAAGCGGGCCGGCGGCCGCGCGCCCGCCGCCCGCGCGGTGCGCCGCGGCCGCGGCCGCGCGGGTGCTGCGCGGCGCAGCACCCCTTGAAGCACGAGCGAGCGCAGCGCCCGCACCAGATTGCGGCCGTTGAGCTCCGAGGAGCGTCGGTGCCACTCGAGAAAGGTCCCGTCGTGGTTTGCCATGAGGACCGCCGAGAGCTCCTTGACCGGCACGTCGTCACGGAACTCGCCCGCCTTCTGGCCGCGACGGATGAGGGCTGCGATGAATTGATTGAGGCGCCGATAGATGTCGGAGATGCGCTCCGATACGTCCGCGTCCCTGCCGCCGAGCTCGAGGGACATCAGAATGAGGAGCAGGACCTCGTCGCGATGGGTGACCCCCAGCATGGCCTGGTTGTGAAGGAAGGCCACCAGCTTCTCGGTCGGCGACGGCCCCGCCCGCTCGACCACCTCCATCATGCGCTCGACGACGATCCTCTGCACCCGACCCAAGAGATCGACCAGCACCGCCGATTTGCTGCCGAAATAGAAATAGACCGCACCCTTGGTCAGGCCCGCCGCGGCGGCGATGTCCTCGAGCGTCGTCGCGTGGTAGCCCTGCGAGACGAAGAGGCTGAGCGCCGCCCTGCGCAGCTTCTCGAGGCTCGCCGCGCGTTGCTCGACCTTCTTCACCATGGGGGATGCATCCCCCTCGCGTCTTTCTCCCCCTCGAGGAGCGGGACCATCGCGTTTGACCGCCTCGCCCTTCGAGACGCGCGCTTCGCGCGCTCCTCAGGGTGAGGCGGCCCAAAAATCCAGCGAATTTCCTCATCCTGAGGAGGGCCGAAGGCCCGTCTCGAAGGATGAGAAAATCCGTTCAATGCCATATGCGGTTCCTTCGCCTCAAGGAGCGCGGGTGGGCTCGAGGTGAGGCTCGCGTCCTTATCGGCCGTCACTAGCGTACTCGCGTCCGGCCACGAGGCACGGCCTCGCCGTACTCGAGCTCCGGCCTTAGCGGCACGGGCTCGCCGAGGTTCCACAGCGCCCAATGGAGCTCCGCGTCGGCGCTCCTCAGAATGGTTTCGATCTGCGGCGAACGGCACTCCGCCATCGCCGCCGCGATGAGCGCGCGCGCCTCGCGGATGCGCTCGATCTGCTGTTGCCGTTCCATGCTCGGCCTCCCTAACGATCCAACGCCCGCCTGAACTCCTTGGGCCGCTGGTCGATCATCCGCTTCGTCTTGAGCTCGTAGCGCGGCAAGCTGTTCGGCGCCGCCGGGCGAACCCGCAAGCGAACATGAAGTGCCGCGTGAATGCGATCGGAGAGCTGCTGGCCGATCCCGTCCCACGAGGCGGGGTCCGCCGCGTGCTCCGGCGACGGCTCGAAGCGGATCGTCATGACGTCGTTGTCGCCTTCGCGCGTCAGCACGAGCTCATAGGCGCTACCTACCCCCGGCGTCTCGGCGACCAGATTCTCGACGGCACTCTGATATACGTTCGTGCCGCGGACGGTGAGCATGAAGTCGGTGCGGCCGAGAACGGCACCCTCGAGCTTGCTCCAGGTGCGCCCGCACGGGCAGCTCGGGCGCCGCAGCACCAGATCGTGCGTGCGGTAGTTGAGCAGCGGCTGCGCCGTGTTGGCGTAGCTGGTCACGATGTTCTCGCCGATCGTGCCATCCGCGGCCTCGCCGCCGCTCTCGGGATCCATCGACCATGAGAAGACGTTCATCTCGTTGACGTGCACGCCATCGCCCTCGGGGCAGCCCGGCGCCAAGGCGTCGACCTCCGCGATGCCGAGGAGCTCGCCCGCCTTGGCGCCCCAGGCCTGCTCGAGCTGTACGCGCATCGCCGGGAGTGCGGTCGGTCCCGGCTCGCCCGCATGATAGGTGTATTTGATCGAGCTCTGCGACAGGTCGATGCCCATCTCCGCCGCGACGGCGGCCATGCGGAGCGCGAAGGTCGGCGTGGAGATAAGCACCGTCGGGCGCATGCGGAGGATGGCCTGGATGTGCCCCTTGGTGTCGAGCCCGCCGCCCGAGAGGACGCGGCAGCCGAGACGGCGCGCACCCCAATAGGCGCTCCAGAAACCGGCGAAATTGCCCCATGAGAAGGCGAAGTAGAAGCTGTCGCTGGGCCGGATCCCGAGCGCCCAAAAGCCGTAGACCCAGGATTCGCCATAGCGAACCGTGTCGGACATCGAATAGGGAATGCTCAAGGGCACGCCGGTCGTGCCGGAGGTCTCGCAGTGATGCACGACGAACTCCGGCGGCAGAGCGAGCGTCGGTCCGTAAGGCGGTGCTGTCTCCTGGAGGCCGACGAATTCGCTCTTGTCGGTGAGCGGGACGCGGCGCTTGAAATCCTCGATGGTGCGGATGTCGCGCGGCTTGAGGCCGGCCGCGTCGAACTTCACCCGGTAGAACGGGCTCAGCTCATAGGCGTACTCGGCCAGCGCCCGAAGCCTCTTCAGGTGAAGCGCATCGAGCTCCTCCCGCGGCATCGTCTCCGTATATTCGTTCCAAAACCGGCTGGCGCCGGCCCGCGCCCCGAGAAGGGCCAATCGAGCACCGCTCATCAATTCCCCTCCCTATGCAATGCGGAACGCCGCGGCCCCCTCGCGCAAGGCCCAACCCAAACATACTAGCCAGTCAGAATGTTCAACGCCAGCCTCGGGCGGCCGTAGTAGTGGGCCAGTTTCGCCTCATCCTTCGAGACGGCCGCTTCGCGACCTCCTCAGGATGAGGCGAAACCCAAGCCTAAGTCCTCATCCTGAGCAGCGTCGCGCTTGCGACGCGTCTCGAAGGATGGGGACTTGGGCAACGTGACCCACTGCTGCGGTCGTGTGTGTCGGCGGCCTGACCGGCTCGAGCCCGAGTTCTCTCAGAAGGTCGAAAGAGAGGGGTAATACATTGATATAAATAAATAATAATACCCTTACCAAACATTAATATCGGCGCAACTGGCGGGTAAGGCGCCGGCGCCCATATCTATGGGCGACCGAGACCCCCGGATGCATTTTCCGGAGCGGCTTTTGTCCCCAGGCAAGGAGTGAACGATGAGCCTTTCTCTCTTACCCATCCGCGCGGGCAGCGCGGCGCCGGCCGCGCGACCGCTGTCCGAGACGCGCGCGCGCAGCCGCAGGGCGTCAAGGGGCGCGCTTGCCCTCTTCGCCGCGGTGGCGCTCCTCGCGTCGCCGGCTTTCGCGCGGGAGGCGCCCACGAGCTTCGCCCCCCTCGTCAAGGAGGTCGCCCCCGCGGTCGTCAATGTCTCGACGACCCAGAAGGTGAGCGGCGGCCCGATGATGGATTTGCCCTTCCAGGATCTCCCGGAGGACTCGCCCTTCCGCCAGTTCTTCAAGCACTACTTCAACGGTCCGGGTCAAGGCCAGGGCGAGAGCCATCCCATGCTGCAGCACTCGCTCGGCTCCGGCTTCGTCATCGATCCCTCGGGCTACGTCGTCACCAATAATCACGTGGTCGGATCGGCGACCGAGATCAACGTCAAGCTCTCGGACGGCACGACCTACAATGCAAAGCTGGTGGGCCGCGACGAGCGTACGGACCTGGCCCTCCTCAAGATCACGGCGGACCACGCCTTGCCCGCGGTCGCTTGGGGCGACAGCGACAAGGCCCAGGTCGGCGACTGGGTGATGGCGGTCGGCAATCCCTTCGGGCTCGGCGGCACGGTCACGGCGGGTATCGTCTCCGCGCGCGGCCGCGACCTCCACGAGGGGCCCTACGACAGCTTCATCCAGACCGACGCCGCCATCAACCGCGGCAACTCCGGCGGCCCCATGTTCAACATGGACGGCCAGGTGATCGGCATCAACAGCGCCATCTACTCGCCGAACGGCGGCAGCGTCGGCATCGGCTTCGCCATCCCCTCGGCCCTTGCCAAGCCGGTCGTCGAGCAGCTCAAGGAGCACGGCTCGGTCGAGCGCGGCTGGCTCGGGGTGCAAATCCAGGAGGTGACGCCCGACGTCGCCGAGAGCCTTGGGCTCAAGGCGCCCGCCGGAGCGCTCGTCGCCAAGGTCACCAAGGACAGCCCGAGCGAGGCCGCCGGCCTGCGTCAGGGCGACGTGATTACGCGCTTCAACGGCAAGGACATCAAGGAGCTGCACTATCTCACGCGCGCAGTGGCCGATACGAGACCCGGCACGCATGCTCCGATCACCCTCTGGCGTGAGGGTCACGAAATGCAGGTGAGCGTCGATGTCGGCAAGATGCCCGGGAAGCAGGTGGCCGAGACGGAGGAGCCCAACGGCTCCGCCGCACCCGCCGCGGGCGAGACCAAGGTCGCCTCGTTGGGCTTGACGCTTGGCGTTCTCACCGCGGACTCGCGTAAAGAGCTCGGGCTGGACAAGACGGTCAATGGAGCGCTCGTCACCGACGTGAAGGACGGTGCCGTGGCCGCCGAGCATGGTCTGCGTCCGGGCGACGTGATCGTCAAGGTCGGCCAACTCGCCGTCGACGGGCCGAAGCAGGCGGCCGAGCGCATCGAAGCCGCCAAGAAGGCCAACCAAAAGGCGGTCCTCTTGCTCCTCGACCGCCGCGGCAACGAGCTCTTCGTGGCGCTGCCGTTCTCGCAGGTGTAAGCGGGAACGGGAGCGGAGCGCTGCGGAGCGCGCTCGGCACCAAGGCCCCCTCGCCCCGCCCTCTCCCCCCTCAAGGGGGAGACGGGTGGAGAGTTGTGGGCCGCGGTGTCCAAGCGTGCTCGAGGCGCTCTCAGCAACGACGGACGCGATTGGTTTCATATTCCCGCCTTGCTAATCTGGTGCCATGCACATCCTGGTCATCGAGGACGATGCCGCCACGGCCGATTATCTGGTCAAGGGCCTGACCGAGAGCGGCTACGTCGTAGACCACGCGGGGGAAGGACGCGACGGACTCTTCATGGCGCTCGGCCAGAATTACGACGCCATGATCGTCGACCGCATGCTGCCCGGGCTCGACGGGCTCTCCATCGTGCAGACCCTGCGCGCGCAGCAGAAACGCACGCCCGTCCTGATCCTCTCGGCACTCGCCCAGGTCGATGACCGGGTCAAGGGCCTGCGCGCGGGCGGCGACGACTATCTCACCAAGCCTTATGCCTTCTCGGAGCTTCTCGCGCGCCTCGAGGCGATCCTAAGGCGCGGCACGAGCGAGACCGCCGTGCAGCGCCTCAAGGTCGCCGATCTCGAGATGGACCTGCTCTCCCGCACGGTGCGCCGCGCGGGCAAGGGCATCGAGCTGCAGCCGCGCGAGTTCAAGCTCCTCGAGTATCTCATGCGCCATGCCGGCCAAGTGGTGACGCGCACCATGCTGCTCGAAGGCGTGTGGGACTACCATTTCGATCCCCAAACCAACGTGATCGACGTCCATGTGAGCCGCCTCCGGCAGAAGATCGACCGCGGCTTCGATCGCCCCCTCCTCCACACCGTGCGGGGTGCCGGCTATAGCCTGCGCGCGGAAGCTTCGTGAGAACCGGGCGCCTCCTTCGCACCTCGACCTTCCGGCGCGCCCTCATCTACATGGCACCCTTCGGGGTGCTCGTCGTCATCCTCTTCGGCTTTCTCTACCTCGGCACGCTCGGGCTGATCGACGCCCAGGCGAACGCCACCATCGAGGCCGAGATCCGCGGGCTCGCCGAGCAGTACGGCTCGCGCGGCCTGAGCCGGCTCACCGAGGTCATCGCCGAGCGCAGCGGCAGCAAGGGCGAGAAGGGCAGCATCTATCTCCTGACCGGACCCGATCTCACCCCGCTCGCGGGCAACCTCAACGGCTGGCCGTCGGAGGCCGTGCTCAAGGACGGCTGGCTCAGCTTCGAGGTCGAGCGCAACGAGCACGGTGTGGCGACCGCTCACGAGATCCGCGCCAAGCCGTTCCGGCTCGCGGGCGGTTTCCGCCTCCTCGTCGGACGCGACATGGCCGAGCGCGCCGCCTTCCAGCAGGTGATCGCCAAGACCCTCGCCTTGGCATTGGTCATCACCATCATCCTCGGCGTCTCCGGCGCCCTCTATCTCAGCCGCAAGCTGCTTGAGCGCGTCGAGGCGGTCGCGGAGACGAGCCGCACCATCCTGCGCGGCGATTTCACGCGGCGCGTGCCGCTCGCCGGCAGCGGCGACGAGTTCGACCACCTCTCGGCCAGCCTGAACGAGATGCTCGAGCAGATCGAGCAGCTCATGACCGGCATGCGCGCCGTCACCGACAGCCTGGCGCATGACCTCAGGAGCCCGCTGACGCGGCTCAAGGGCCGCATCGAGGTGGCGCTGCGCGGGAGTGCGGACGCGGCACGCTATCGCGAGACGCTTGCGGAGACGATCGCGGACGCGGACGCGATCCTCGCCACCTTCAATGCCTTGCTCGCGATCACGGAGGCCGAGGCCGGCACCGCGCGCGCCAGCATGACGCGGCTCGAGCTCGGCGAGCTCGCGCGCGCGGCGCTCGAGCTCTACGAGCCGCTCGCGGAAGGCAAGGGGCTGGTGCTCGGCCAAGAGATCGAGGACGGCGTCGCCATCGTCGGCCACCCCCAACTCCTCGCCCAAAGCGTCGCCAACCTGCTCGACAATGCGATCAAGTACACGCCCGCCGGCGGGGCGGTCTCGCTCGCCGTGCGCCGCGCGGGTGAGCGTGCCGAGCTCATCGTCGCCGACAGCGGGCCCGGTATTCCGGCCGAGGACCGCGAGCGCGTGCTCGAGCGCTTCGTCCGCCTCGATGCGAGCCGCACCTCGCCGGGAAGCGGCCTCGGGCTGAGCCTCGTCGCGGCGGTCGCCAAGCTCCATCGCGCCGAGCTGCGGCTCGAGGACAATGCCCCTGGCCTCAAGCTGACGGTCTCCTTTGACCCCGCACCGCCCGAGCCCGGCTGAGGTTCCGGCGAGGCCGCACGGCCGCGCGCGTCCGACACGGCATTCATTTTCCCTTCACTCCCGTCGCCGGAAACGCTCCGCGAGCTCCCGCTTCTGGCGCGCGATCTCGTAGAGCGACAGGCTCAGAAGCGCCAGTGCCAACGGCAGCAGGAAATAGAGGCAACGAAAGCCGACGAGGGCCGCCATCGAGGCGGCCTTGGGCACGTCGGGCAACATCACGACGATCACCAGCTCGAACACCCCGATCCCCCCGGGCACGTGGGAGAGGATCGAGGCCGCCGCCGCGAGCACGTAGGCGCCGAGAAACGTGCGGTAGGTAACGTGCGCGTCGACCGGCAAAAGGAGATAGACCACGGCACCGGAGAGTGCCAGGTCGACGGAGGCGACTGCGATCTGCGCCAGCGCCGAGGCGAAGGACGGCAGCCGCAGACGATAGCGGCCGAGCACGAACGGCCGGTGCCAAACGAGCGGTGCCGCGAGATAGACGAGGCCGACCGCGAGAAGGGCCGCACCGGCCACGCGCACCGAAGACGCGGGCGTCGCCAGGACGAGCGCCACGTCGCCCGGGTCGAGCGAGAGCATGAGGCCGCCCACGGTGGTGACGCCGAGCGCGAAGGTCACCGCGCAGAAGACCACGATCTCGCCGATCTCGAGGGCCCCGAGACCCAGCCCCGAATAAATGCGGTAGCGCACCGACCCGCCGCTTATGAGTGCCGCCCCGACGTTCTGACTGATCGCGAAGGCGATGAAGGAGGCGAGCGCCACCTGGCGGAAGGGCAGGCTGCGGCCGACGTAGCGGAGTGCCAGGTAATCGTAGGCCGTGAGCACGAGGTAGCTCGCCGCGCTGAAAAGAAGTGCCGCGGCGACGCGAGGCCAGGGGAGCGAGAGGAGATGCTCCAACACGTCCGCGAGCCGCAGATGCGCGAGGTTGCGGTAGAGCACATAGGCGGCGGCGAGGAAGACGAGGAGACTCGCCAGCAGCGTCAAACGGTTGAGCGTGTGCGAAGTCATGCGCGTGCACTCATTCCCTCATCCTTGCCAGCCGGAAACTATGGCAAAATGCCTTGCCGTCACAGCCAAGCCCCTCGACAGCCGGGGTACGATGCGCTGAGATGGTATCCGGATTAGCAGGAAAGACGACAGCCCCCCGAGGACCCTGCGCCATGGCGAAGCCGCCGTTCAAGCCCTTGAGCTTGGCTCCCGCGGAGATCGAGACCCGGCGGCTTGCCGATGGCGGGCTCATCCTGCGCTCGCGCCAGGAGCTTTTGCCCTACCCGCGCAGCATCGGCGAGCTGCTGCGCCGCTGGGCCGCTCAAGTGCCGGAGCGCACACTCTTCGCCGAGCGCGCGACCGGGGGCGGCTGGCGCCGGGTGAGCTATGGCGAGACCCTCCAAGCAGTCGAGCGCATCGCCGCCGGCCTCCTCCGTCGCGGGCTCGACGCCCGCCATCCGCTTGCCATCCTCTCGGAAAACGGCATCGACTTCGCGCTCCTCGAGCTCGCCGCCATGCACGTGGGCATCCCCGCGGCACCGGTCTCGCCGGCCTATTCCCTCATGTCGCGCGACCATGCCCAGCTCAAGTACATCCTCGATCTCGTCCGGCCCGGCCTCGTCTATGCCGCGGACGGGGTCAAGTACGCAACGGCCATCGCCGCGGCCATGCCGGAGGCGAGCGAGCTCGTGGTGAGCGCCAACCCGCCGCCAGGGCACAAGGCGACGGACTTCGCCGATCTTCTGAGAAGTGCCCCGAGCGAGGCGGTCGAAGGCGCCTTCTCTGAGGTCGGGCCCGCCACGACAGCCAAGATCCTCTTCACCTCGGGCTCGACGGGCAAGCCCAAGGGCGTCATCAACACCCAACGCATGCTCGTGTCCAACCAGCAGGCCATAGCGCAAATGTGGCGCTTCCTCGAGGAGCGCCCGCCGGTGCTCGTCGACTGGCTTCCCTGGAACCATACCTTCGGCAGCAACCACAACTTCAACCTCGTCATCCGGAACGGCGGCACGCTCTACATCGACGGCGGCAAGCCCGCACCCGGCTTGATCGAGACCACGGTCAGGAACCTGCGCGAGGTACCCTCCACCATCTATTTCAACGTGCCGCGCGGCTACGACATGCTGATCCCCTATCTCGAGCGCGATCGCGAGCTCAAAGAGACATTCTTTCGCGACCTCGACACGTTGGTCTATGCGGGTGCTGCGCTGCCGCAGCATCTCTGGGAGAGGCTCGAGCGCCTCGCGATCGAGGCGACGGGACGGCGCATCGTCATGCTCGCCGCCTGGGGCTCGACCGAGACGGCACCCGAGGCGACCGCGGTGCATTTCCCGATTCCGCGCCCCGGCGTCATCGGCCTGCCGGCACCGGGCATCGAGATCAAGCTCGCACCCGTGAGCGGCAAGCTCGAGCTGCGCGTCAAGGGACCCAACGTGACGCCGGGCTATTGGCGGCAGCCCGAGCTGATGAAGGGGATGTTCGACGAGGACGGCTTCCTCAAGATGGGCGACGCGGGCAAGCTCGCGGACCCGGAAGA
>Ga0074044_10003441_pt1 | contig 13464 bp, 7 predicted proteins | sample BogForMeECP23OM1_FD_94443 | JGI IMG/M metagenome (GOLD analysis project Ga0074044, IMG submission 94443) | Bog forest soil microbial communities from Calvert Island, British Columbia, Canada - Bog Forest MetaG ECP23OM1 | ecosystem: Environmental > Terrestrial > Soil > Wetlands ... | reverse complement strand
GACTTTTCCGTTCATTTCCATCGCGACCCTTGTATCGCGCCGACTGCCGCAAAGTCAATGCCGGCAAGTTCTCAGTTCCCGGTTCTCAGTTCTCAGAAAGACCCAATGACCATCCCGTTCCCACTGAGAACTGAGAACTGAGAACTTCTTATACACTGGAGACGCCGTGAATTCGCTGTTACCTCTCTTCCCGCTCGAACTGGTGCTGCTGCCCGGCGTTCCCCTGCCGCTGCACATCTTCGAGCCGCGCTACAAAGAGATGATTGCGGAGTGCCTGGACCAGAAAAAGCCCTTCGGAGTGGTGCGGGCGTCTTCCGATGGAGTCGCCGACATCGGCTGCACCGCCGAGATCATGTCCGTCACCAAGAAATATGATGACGGGCGCATGGACATCCTGACGCGTGGAGTCGAGCGCTTTGAGGTGATCCAGGTCAACCAAGAGCGATCGTTCCTGCGGGCTGAGATTTCGCTGCTGCAGGATGAAGATGAAGACGACGAAGACGAACTCGGCAAGCCCGCCACCGAGATGGTGACACAGGCGGTCCGTCTGCATGCCGAGATCGCGAAGCTAGCCGGGGCAGAGCCCTCCGGACCCGACGAGCAAGCCGCCAATCTTTCCTTCTTACTCGCAGGATCGCTCCCCCTCGACCTCGACTTCAAGCAGAGCCTGCTCTCGACCCTGTCGGAAGCAAAACGTCTGGAAGCAGTAGTGGGCTACCTCGAGGCGATTCTTCCAGGTCTGCGGCGAGCCGCGAAGGCTCGCTGGAACTGATCACAACTTTCCCAGTAGCCGACGACTCGCCGGGTGACCGACCGATTCCGGGGTTGTGAGTGTAATGCGGACTTTGCAACAGCGACCTTAAAATGCACATAAGTGCACATCAAATGCAGTTTCTTGGCACTTAGCACGAGTGCACCCGAGGCACTATCTGCTTACAGGAATTTGACACTCTTTGAGTGTTTGATTGATGTATACTTCGTGCAACACACGCAGCAATTGCGTGCGCGTTTCGGTTGGTTTTTCAGGTGCAACCGCCTTGTTTTTCTCCAACGATCTCCTCCCGGAAAGGGTTTCCCATGTATCGAAAGGTGTCTCTCGTCAAAAATAACCGCCCTCTGTCAGGAATGGCTGCCTTTGCCTGCGCGGCCGCGTTCCTGTTTTTCACTATCCCTGCACAAGCGCAGCCGCAATCCCTGATGACGCGCCATGTGCGTGAAGTGATTCTGAATGGGCAGGCGCAGTCCGTGGGGCGGCTCCCCGCAACCGAGTCCGTGCGCTTCGACATTGTTCTGGCGCTGCGCCATCAACCAGAGTTGGAAAATTTCTTACAGGAGCTCTACGACCCTTCGAGCGCCTCTTACCGGCACTTTGTCACGGTGCCAGAGTTTACCGAGAGGTTTGGTCCCAGCCAGGAAGACTATGACGCCGTGATCCGTTTCGCGGAAGCGAACGGCTTTACCGTGGTGGGCGGCTCCCGCGACGCCATGGACGTTCAACTCGTAGCCTCGGTGGCGGCCATCGAGCGAGCCTTTCACGTCACCATGGGCGTCTACCAGCACCCCACGGAAAACCGCACATTCTATGCTCCGAATCGCGAACCCACGGTGGACCTGCCATTCCAGTTGTGGCACATCTCGGGCCTGGACAATTATTCGATCCCACGTCCCGCCCTCGTGCATAGAGATCTGAAGGTGAAGTCCGATGTGGTTAAAGGCTCCTGTCCTTCGAACTCTTATTGCGGCAGCGACATGAGGGCGGCTTACTACGGGGGAACGGCTCTCACCGGCTCCGGCCAGAACATCGGGTTGCTGGAGTATGCCGGATTTGATCTCGCCGACGTGAACACCTACTACAAGAACGCCGGGCAAACCAGAACCGCCGCTGTCACTGGCGTCTCCACGGATGGAAGCAGCCTGGCTTGCCTCGCTTCGCAAGGCTGTGACGATACGGAACAGACCCTTGACATCACGCAGGCGCTGGGCATGGCCCCGGGCGTCACCACAGTGTACGTGTTCGTGAGTGATAACAGTGATACCGCCCTATTGAGTTCCATGTCTACCCATTCTCCATTGCCTTTGAATTTGAGTTCTTCGTGGACCTGGGGCCCGTCGGACCCTTCCACTGACGACCCCTTCTTCGAGAGGTTTGCGGCGCAAGGTCAGAGTTATTTTCAAGCGGCCGGCGACAGTGGCGCATATACCCCGAGTTCCCAGGAGGTTTTCCCGGCGGATGATGACCACGTCACTGTGGTCGGCGGCACGGACTTACAGACCAGCAGCGCGGGTGGCCCCTGGAGTTCGGAAACCGCTTGGGTCGATGGTGGCGGCGGCTATTTTACTCCGGACGCCATTCCAATTCCTTCCTGGCAGCAACTCGCGGGCGTGATCACCAAGGCCAATGAGGGGTCCACGACTTTGCGGAACTCTCCGGACGTCTCGGCAGAAGCCAATTTTGACTTTTACGTCTGTGCCGACCAAACCACCTGCACGGCAAACCTATACGGCGGAACCAGTTTTGCGGCGCCCATGTGGGCTGGCTATCTGGCTCTGGTCAATCAACAGGCGGCTGCCGACGGCAATACGCCGCCCGGCTTCATCAATCCGATCATTTATCCGCTGGGTGTGGGGTCAAGCTATGACTCTGATTTTCACGACATCACCAACGGAAATAACGGCTTTCCAGCAGTAACCGGTTACGATTTGGCGACCGGCTGGGGCAGTCCGAACGGGACCAGCCTGATCAACGCACTGGCTGGACCTACAGGGCCGAATTTCACGCTGGCCGCCTCGCCGGGCAGCGTGAGCGTCACGCAGGGCAGCAACGTGACGAGCACGATTACCATCACCGCACAGGGCGGCTTTAGTGGCAGCGTCACTCTTTCCGCTTCGGGCTTGCCCAGCGGCGTGACGGCGGCCTTCAGTCCCAATCCAGCCACCAGCAGCAGTACGCTGACCTTGACGGCCAGCGCCTCGGCTGCCACGGGCACGGTTACAGTGACGATCAAAGGCACGTCGGGGTCGTTGACGAATACCACTACGCTCAGCCTCACGGTGAATGCTCCAGTGCAGAGCTTCACCCTCTCGGCCTCGCCGAAGACAGTCACCATCGCGAAAGGCGGAGCCAGCGGCACCAGCATCATTACCATCACTCCAGCGGACGGATTTTCCGGCAATGTGACGCTGACTACCTCCAAGCTGCCGAAGGGCGTGACCGCTTCTTTCAGCCCGAATCCGGCAACCTCGACCAGCACCCTGACCCTGACGGCCAGCTCCACGGCCACGAAGGGGACGGTAACGGTGACGATCACTGGAACTTCCGGCAGCCTGAGCGCCACCACAACGATCACGCTGACGGTAGATCCATTGGGGAGCTTTTCACTCGTGGCTTCGCCGACGACGGTGAAGGTCGCTCAAGGCAGCAGCGGAACCAGCACGATCACCATCAAAGCACTGAACGGCTTCGATCAGAATGTCACTCTGAGCGTAAGTGGATTGCCGAGTGGAGTAAGCGCGTCGCTCAGTCCCAACCCAGCCACCTCCACCAGCACCTTAACGCTGACGGTAAGCGGCTCGGCAGCTATTGGGAAAACGCCTATCAGCGTAACTGGCGAATATGGGACGCTGACTCGCAAGGTCACGGTCCATATCAAGGTCACCTCGTAGACTTGACGTGTCGCGACGCAGGGAACGCATGAACCAACTGGAAAGGGCCGGGAAATCGGCCCTTTTCACTTTTGGCGACTCCGTTTTCGAATGTGTCGTACGAACCGGTCCAACACCCGGTTTTCGGCCAAATCACTTGTGCTGCGAGCTGAGAAGCTGGCATCGCACCCCGGCGGTATAATCCCAATAAGGTTTTTTCTGTGGGGGTTCTACCATGAGTTTCGCCCGGACTCTCGGCGAGTTGCGCCAAAGTCCTTTCGCTGCACAGCGTCTCGGATCGCGCCGGGTAAAAGATGAGCTGCGCGACAACCTGATGTCGCGGCTGCGCGAGGGCAGCCAGATATTTCCGGGCATCGTCGGCTACGACGACACGGTCGTGCCGCAGATCGTCAACGCAATTCTCTCGCGGCATAATTTCATTCTTCTCGGCCTGCGCGGACAGGCGAAAAGCCGAATTCTGCGCGCGCTGACCGCCCTGCTCGATCCCGAGATGCCTTACGTCGCGGGCTGTGAGATTCACGACAATCCCTACGCCCCAATTTGCCGCCGCTGCCGCGAACTCGTGGCGAAAGAAGCGGACGCCACTCCCATCGCATGGCTGACGCCCGACCACCGATACGTAGAAAAGCTGGCCACGCCCGATGTCACCATCGCCGACCTGATCGGCGATATCGATCCCATCAAGGCGGCACGCGGCGGACACGAATTGTCGAGCGAGTTTACCGTCCACTATGGATTGCTGCCGCGCGCTAATCGCGGAATTTTTGCGATTAACGAGTTGCCCGATCTCGCCGGCAAGATTCAGGTCGGTCTTTTCAACATCATGCAGGAAGGCGACGTGCAGATTAAGGGATATCCCATCCGGCTGCCGCTCGATGTAGCAATTGTGTTCAGCGCGAATCCCGAGGACTATACCGCGCGCGGCAAGATCATTACGCCGCTGAAGGATCGCATCGGCTCCGAGATTCGCACCCACTATCCGGCGACGGTGGAAGAAGGCATCACCATCACCGCGCAGGAAGCCTGGATATCACGAGACGGCACGCGCCTCCAGATTCCGAACTATGTCAGCGAAGTGATCGAACGCATCGCTTTCGCGGCGCGCGACGACAAGAAAGTTGACAAGCGCTCGGGCGTAAGCCAGCGCCTGCCCATCTCCGCCATCGAGAACGTGGTTTCGAATGCCGAGCGCCGCGCCCTGACCCATCAGGAAAAATTGGTCGTTCCGCGTATCAGCGACATCTACGCGGCCCTGCCCGCAATCACCGGCAAACTGGAACTCGAATACGAAGGCGAAATGAAAGGCGCCGATCACGTGAGCCGCGAGTTGATCCGCACCGCGATTGCCAAGACCTTCGATACCTATCTGCACGGCGTCAGCCTGAATCAAGTGGTCCAGTGGTTCGATCTGGGCGGAGAGATTCAACTCAGCGACAATGCCGGAGCAAGCGAAGTCCTCGAAGGCCTGAGCCAGATTCAGGGCCTGATGGAAAAACTCGTCAAGCTGAACGTTGGCCCGAAAGATAGCCCCGAGATTCAGGTGTCAGCGGCGGAGTTCGTCCTCGAAGGCCTGCACGCGCACAAGAAGATCGGACGCAACGAGGAACGCGTGTTCACGGCGGGTGAGAAACAGGCAAAACCGGAGAAGCCGTTCGAGCGCGAAGAAATGTTGCCTCGGCCGCGAAAACAGTTTAACTAGGGGTGAAAAGTGAATCTCCTGCTGAGATGCTTGGCTGCCTCTATTCTCTTTCTTGGCGTGGTGGCGACAGTGTCCGCTATGACCTTCAATGGACCGCTGGCAATGCTCACTTGGCCTGGCTTGTTGGCAGCGAATGCAGTCGGCGCCAGGTTTGGGTTTTATGCACCCGCGGACTTCGGACCGATTTTCATTGCGGGAGTTTTGATCGACATCCCTATTTACGCATTGCTTTTCTTCGTTATGGCCAAAGGGTGGAGAATGTTAGTCCCCAGGGCCGCAACCAAACGCTAGCATATGAAAAGGATCCGTTACAGCAAATACGTCCCCGACCCCGCCAGCGAGATGAGCATGGAAGACTTGCTCAGCGCGCTCTCGGACTATTTTCTGCAGAGCGGATTCAACGACAATTTCTGGTACGAGATGCAAGATGGCGAGCAGACGCTGGACGAACTAAAGCGCGCGCTCGAACAGGCGCTGCTCAACGGCGACATGTTCGACGAAGAAATGCGCGACCGGCTGCAGCAGATGCAAATGGATGGCGAACTCGAGGAATTGATCGAGAAATTGATCGAGCGCATGCAGCAAGAAGATTACATCTCCATCGATCAACCGCACGACCCCTCCAAGCAGTCGAGCGTGGGCGGACAGGTCGGCGATGCGCAGCAGGCCAAGTTCGAAATCACCGACAAGAGCCTCGACTTTCTCGGATTCAAAGCCCTGCGCGATCTGTTGGGCTCGCTAGGAAAATCAAGCTTCGGACGCCACGACACGCGCGACATGGCCACCGGTATCGAAGCCAGCGGCGCCTCGAAGCAATACGAATTTGGAGACACGCTGAACCTCGACATCGCCGCGACGCTTTCGAGCGCGATCCAGCGCGAGGGCCTAGGGCTCCCGCTGAACCTCGAATACAACGATCTGCAGGTGCATCAGTGCGAATACCAGTCGTCGTGCGCCACCGTGCTTATGCTCGACTGTTCGCATTCCATGATTCTGTACGGCGAAGACCGCTTCACTCCGGCGAAGAAAGTGGCGATGGCGCTGTCGCAGCTGATTCGCACGCAGTATCCGGGAGATTCGCTGTCGCTGGTGCTCTTCCATGATTCAGCGGAAGAAGTGCCGCTCTCGCAACTGGCCAGGGTGAAGGTTGGCCCGTACTACACCAACACGCGCGAAGGTCTGCGCATGGCGCAACGCATTCTGCAGCGCCAGCGTAAGGACATGAAGCAGATCGTCATGATCACCGACGGCAAGCCGTCCGCCCTCACGCTCGAAGACGGACGCATTTACAAGAACGCCTTCGGCCTCGATCCGCTGGTGGTCAGCCAGACGCTCGAAGAGGTTTCAAAGTGTAAACGGGCGGGCGTGCTGATCAATACCTTCATGCTGGCGTCGGATTATGGACTGGTGCAGTTCGTGCAGAAAGTGAGCCAGATGTGCCGCGGCAAAGCCTACTTCACCACGCCCTACACGCTGGGCCAATATCTGCTGATGGATTACATGTCGCGCAAGACGAAGACGATTCACTAGTTGACCCAACGGCCTCCCATCGGCCGGAGGTCGGATGACAGAAGTAACACTCTGTGTGTCAACCCGGACGCAGCTTCGGTGTAAAATCTCTGCAAGATATTCCGCACGGAGATGTTTATGAGACGAATTGCTGCTTTCCTGTTGCTGGTCGTCTTGAGCATTGCAGGCTCGATACCGGCTCGAGCCCAACGGATCAGCCCTCAAGAAAATGCGCGCCAGTCCCGAAAGGCGATCAAGAAGCAGCAAAAGATGTTGAACAAGGCAAACAAGAAACAGAACAAAGCAATGAAGAAAGCCGCGAAGTCGCAACGGAAGGCGACCAAAAAAGCAAACCGTCGCTACAAGAAGTAGCCTGTCAGGTGCCCAGAATTTCTGCTAGCTCGTGGTCCTTTTCTTTTTTCTGGATATTTGATTACTCCCTTTACCAGAGAGGCTGTCTTGCGATGCGGCCGGCAGCTATAACGTTCAAGCTCCGCCCGACTCAGCGGTTCGCCAAGACCGGCACTTGGCGACTCTTGAGCAGTTCGGGCCAGCCCGTGGCCTGTACCATCTACCGATTCATCACAAATCCACAGTGACCACCCGCACATCCGCTTGATCCCGAACGCGCTACGCTGAACCCACTCCCCGGTCCAGTTCCCTCCAGAAAGAGACTCGCCATGCGTGCGTCAAGCCACGTGTTAGTGCTGCTTTGTCTGTCGGCCTCGTGTCTGTCGAACTGGGCCGCCGCGCAGCAATCGGATCAGGTCATCGCCGAGCGCGTGCTCGGTCCGCAGTGGAAACAGCTTTCGCGCCGGGCCGGGATAATCTTCGCGGGCACGGTGCTCACCGCTGCGAAGCCGAATGTAACCCCGACCGCCACCACCGATCAGTCGGCTCCCGAAACAGTCCCAGCCACAGTCCCGGCCATGGAGTTGAGCTTTCGCGTAGACCAGGCCATTGCCGGGGTGGAGCCTGGACAAGTTCTCACCATTCACGAGTGGGCGGGCGCCTGGCCCATGCATCGCCCGATGACCAAGGGCCAGCACATTTTGATCTTCTTATATCCGCCCAGTCGATTGGGCCTCACCAGTCCGGTGGGTGGGCCACTCGGCCAGGTTGCTCTCGATCCGAGCGGCAAGAGCGTGTCTGAGCATGTGCGGAAAGCCGCCGCAGTGGCTAGCCCGCGAAGCGAATCCTCGACGCCGCGACCTGTGCCCGTCGAGGCCCCGAGCGTCACCGTCCTGCAGTTGGAGCGTGCCATCCGCAGCGCCCGCAGTGAAGAAGCCCGCAATGAAAACGAAGAACAGTAATAAGGAAGAAGGAAGAGGACTGACGATGCGCTCACGAATTCTGGCCACTGCCGTTCTCCTTATATGTAGCGCGGTCGCCACCCGCGCCGGAGGCCCGGCCTTTGTCGCCGGCTCCGGCTACGCCGCTGGAGTCGAAGGCCAGCCCCTGATTTGGGCGAACGGCGCGGTACAGTACTTCACCGACCAGGGGACCCTGAGTCCGATCCTAACCGGCGCGCAGGCCGATGCTTTGGTGGCCACCGCTTTCAGCGCATGGACCAGCGTTCCTGGTGTTGCACTCACCGCCTCGCACGGCGGACATCTTGCCGAAGACGTGAACGGCAGCAATATCGCAGTCGCCGCCAACGGAACAGTGCTTGCTCCCGCGGACATTACATCCTCAGCCACCGGCACTCCCGTCGGAATCGTTTACGACTACGACGGGACGGTCACCGATGCTCTGCTGGGCGTGGGCGCAGGAGCCTTGGCCGATTGCTTCACTAACGCCGTTTACGGCGGACCCGACAACTTTTCCACCAGCGGAAACATCGTGCACGCTCTGGTGGTGATCAACGGAATCTGCGCCGCCACCAGCGCGCAACTGCCGGACGTTCAATACCGCTTGGTGCGCGTGCTGGGGAACATCATTGGCATGGGATGGTCGCAAGCCGACCTGAACGTGTTGACCCGGACGCCACCTCCAACCGACGCCGATTTTCTGGGATTTCCAGTGATGCACTTTGCCGATCCGATTACCTGCGTGCCCATCAGCGCCTGCTATCCCAGCGCGGCTTTCCCTAAGATGGATGACACCGACGCGCTCGCACGGCTCTACCCAGCCAGCGCAAACCCGAAACCGAGCGGCAGAGTTTATGGCACCGTGTATTTCACCGATGGATCCGGGAATGCCCAGCAGCCGATGCAGGGCGTCAACGTCGTGGCCCGTTTGATTCTCTCCGGCCAACCCTCGCGGCAATATGTTGCGACTTCCGTTTCTGGATTCTTATTTTCCGGCAACGCCGGCAACATCGTCGATGGATACCTGGATGCCAACGGCCTTCGCTATGACCGCTGGGGGTCGAATGAGCCCTCGTTGGAAGGCTTTTATGATCTGGGTCAACTGTTCATTCCGACCGGGCAAAATGTCGCCGAGTACCAGTTGAGCGTCGAAGCGCTCGACCCAATCTGGTCAACCGGTGTCGAACCCTACGGTCCCACACAGGTGGATCCCTCGGGCGCGTTCGCCCCGGTTGTGGTCACGGTTTCGAATGGATCGAATGCTGAGCGAGACATCCTGATGTTGCAGAGCGAAGTCGCCGAGACGCATCCCGGCAGCGGCTCCACATACGCAAGTCCGGTGCCGCTTCCGCAGGGCGGTGCCTGGGGTTCGTGGATCTCCGGTTACGGCAGCGCCGACTGGTTCGAGTTCACCGCGCAGGCGAACCGGACGGCCTCGGTCGCGGTAACTGCACTCGACGAAGCCGGCCAGCCCACCGAAACCAAGCTGCTGCCCGTAATCGGAATCTGGCAGTTGAGCGACCAGAGCGGCGATCCCGCGCCCGCCGCAACACCCTCGGCATTCAACACGCCGACCCCGGGACTGAGCCGCCTGGATGCGGAATTCAGCACAACCGATACCTACCGCGTGGGGGTGGCCGATTTCCGTGGCGATGGTCGTCCAGACTACTTCTACCAGGCCAGCCTGCTTTATTCGGATACAGTTGCCCCGGCGCGCCTCAGTCTTGCCGGCGGCGTGAGCACACTCAACGGCATCGGGTTTAATCCGGGATTACAGGTGACGGTTGCTGGCAACAACGGCACCACTCTTTCCCTGACGGCAAGCCAGATCCAGGCGACCATCCCCGCCGCATTGCTGGACGGAACGGCCACGATCCAGGTCACGGATTCTGTAACCGGCGCTTTCTCCCAAATGACCGGCGCGCTCACCTATGGCGCTGCGGCCACGGACCTGTTGCTTCTGCTGCAAGGTGCGGAGCCGGCAACTCCGGTTGGCTCTGCCGCCGCCAATCCAATCCGCGTGCGCGTGGTTGCCGCCGATGGAGTTACGCCGGTGGCCGGCGCAACCACTGTCTGGAGCACGACCAACGGCCTGCAGTTCTCCGTCTGCAGCGGAGCGTCCTGTTCGGTGCTGACCGATGAAGCGGGAGAATCTTCCAGCTCCGTCACTCCCACCGCGTCCGGACAAAGTACGATCACAATCGCTCTGGCACCCGCGTCCTACTCGCCGCCACAGTCGCAACAGGCCACCGTGGTAGGAACCTCGACCACCCTCGACCTGGCCGCGGTCGCGCCAACCCGCTGGGTCGGCCAGGGCGCGACGATTGCAGTTCCGCTCACGGTTGAAGCGCTGGATCTGGGTGTTCCGCAGGCGAGTGTTGCGGTCAATTTTGTCGTCACCAGGGGCACAGCTTCGCTTTCGTCCGCCAGCGCAACGACCAGCGGTTCGGGATTCGCCACCGTGACGGCACAGCTCACCAATCAAAATGCCAGCGTGCAGGTGAGCGCTTGCGTCGCTCCGAACAACGCGCCCTGCCAGACGTTTACGTTGTTCTCCACGCCGCCTTCGCTGTGGACGCTGGAGACGGTAAGCGGATCGCTGCAGTTTGTGCCTGCCGGACAGGCCTTCCTGCCGCTGGTCATCCGAGTGACCGACGGCTCGGCTGCGGCGAATCCGGTAATGGGAGTGACCGTCACCTTTCAAACCACGCTGGCTCGCGTCAGTCCCGACCAAAACGGAGTGCCCGTCATCCTGGGGTCGTCGCAGACGCCGTTCGTGACCACCCAGGATGGCCTCGCTCTCATCGTTCCCTCCGCCGGAAGCGTAGGCCCGTGCGACCTGTTTATCACGGTGAGTGCGGGCGCTTCGATCGCGCAATTCCAGATGGAGAGCCTGGCAGCGATAGTTCCGATAACGGTTCTGGCGCCGCCAAGTAACAGCCAGGTCCAAGTCCCGGCCGCGCAGCGCAGGCCGCATTTCGGCGCTCAATCGGCCCCGCCACAAGGAGCGCTGGACGTGCTGTTCGCAGTTCCGGAAGTCGCTCCAGCCAACGATCCTCCGGCGGGAGATTCTCCCCCAAGCGATTGCGCGAAGTCCTCCACGGACGCTGCCTCCGCCGACCATCCTTATGCAGACGATGGAGGCGCGGCAAGCTCGATTCCCGCAGCGAGCAAGAATTCGGTTTCTCCGCCCTGTACAAAATCGAAACCGGTCGAACTCAAAGCTTCCGATAACGTCGTGCCGGTTGAGATCGAAGTTGCCACCACAAAGGCCCCCGCTCCTGCGGAGGCGCAACCGAACCCCGCCTCAAGCACCTGGCTTCCCGACGACAAAAGAAGTTGTCGGGTGCTGGCCGGCGACGGGCCCCTGCCCTGATGCGTGAATGTGCCGATGATGGTGAAAGCGCGGATCACCGTGGAAGAACGGCCCTTCAGGGCCGCGCGAGTCCGTCAAATCAGCTCGGGCTTTAGCCCAGGTGGTGGCCCTTTTCGGCAGATTGCATTTTTCCGCCGGGTGCCCTACTCATCGTGCACTTTGCGATGAGTTGGCTCGTCCAACGCCGGACAGGTGAGCCACTGGTTACTTCTTAGCCCCAATCCCAATCCACTGATCGACCCAGTCGTTAACCGTCTTATACCAAAGCTGAGAATTCTGCGGCTTAAGCACCCAATGCCCTTCGTCGGGAAAGTACAGCATCTTCGACGGCACGCCCATAGTCTGCAGCGTGGTGAAAAGCTGGAGCCCTTCGCTGACATCGAGCCGGTAGTCAAGCTGCCCGTGGACGACCAGCGTAGGCGTCTTGAAATTCTTAGCCGAATTGCGCGGAGACCACTTCTCGTACATCTCCGGGTTCGTATAAGGAGTGCCCTTGAACTCCCAGTTATTGAACCAGAGTTCTTCGGTGGTGCCCCACGTGGAGACGCTATTGAACATGCCATCGTGCGAAACGATGCACTTGAAGCGGTCGGTATGCCCAAGCACCCAGTTGGCCATGAATCCGCCATAGCTGGCGCCCAGAGCGCACTCGCGGTCTTTGTCAATATAGGGATAAGTCTTCTCCGCGTAGTCGAGGCCTTTCATCAGGTCTTCAAACGGAGCGCCGCCCCAGTCGCCGTTGATGGCGTCAATGAACTTCTGTCCGTATCCGGTCGATCCGTGGAAGTTGATCATGATCACCATGTATCCATTAGCAGCAAACAGTTCAGGATTCCAGCGATAGGACCAGTCGTCTCCCCAGGCGCCCTCGGGGCCGCCGTGGATGAGGAACTTCGCGGGATATTTCTTGGAGGCGTCGAAGTTCGGCGGCTTGACGAGGAAGCCTTCGACTTTGTCGCCGTGCGCGCCTTCGAACCAGAAGGATTCGAGCGGAGACATGGAGACTTGAGAGAGGACGGCATCGTTGAGATGTGTGAGGGCTAACGACGACTCCTTGCTGACCGGGAACTCAGGGAACCCCGCACCGTCACAGATGGGGGGAGCATAAAAACACGAATCGATTGCCAGTTTATGAATCTCGCTTGGCTGCTGAAGGGACATGCGGGTGAAAAGCAACGTCTGATCAACGGCGGATACTGCCAGGTCGTCATTGAAACCCCTGATGAGTTCCAGAACCTCGCTGTCTTTGTGGTAGCCGGAAGTCCGCTTCCAGTTGCTTCCGTCCAGCATACGTTGGTAAATCCAGGACTCGCCGGCATGTTCGCCAACGAAGTAGATCGACGACGAGTACGGACTCCAGACAAATCCCCCCACCCAGGCGTCAAAATTCTCCGTCAAACTTTTTTTCTCTCCGGTCTTGCGGTCATACAGCATCAGCCGAAACCGGTCGCTCTCGTATCCGGGACGCTGCTGGGCGCGGTAGGCGATGTACTTGCCATCAGGAGAATAAAGCGGAGTCGAGTCGCTGGCGGGATTGTCGGCGGTGATGTTTCGTGGAGCGACGGGCGTCCCGCCCGTCCCCGCATTCACCGAAAGGATCCAGAGGTCGTTGTTGGTGGACGTGGCCTCAACCTTGTCATGATTCGACGTATAGCAAATCTCCTGCCCGTCAGGCGAGAAGGCGTAGTTGTCCTGTCCGCCAAGCGAGAACACAGGAGCATCGTAGTCGCCGGGCGTGAGGTCGCGAGGGGGCGGCGGCCCGACGACCCTGGACACCCCTATAGGCCCCACCACCGTCGGATAAGCGAGAATGGGCGGCAACACGAAGATGTGCGTTCGCTTGCCCCCCTTGTAGGCGTTCCAGTGACGGTAAAGCAACCGATCAAAGACCAGCGCCTTAACCTTCG
>Ga0074044_10003440_pt1 | contig 13464 bp, 14 predicted proteins | sample BogForMeECP23OM1_FD_94443 | JGI IMG/M metagenome (GOLD analysis project Ga0074044, IMG submission 94443) | Bog forest soil microbial communities from Calvert Island, British Columbia, Canada - Bog Forest MetaG ECP23OM1 | ecosystem: Environmental > Terrestrial > Soil > Wetlands ... | reverse complement strand
CTGACCGGCCATGCCGAGGTGATCCAGATCGAATATGACCCGGCGGTCGTCAGCTACGAGAAGCTACTCAACATCTTCTGGGTGGCTCACGACCCGACCACCTTGAACCGGCAGGAAGACGACTTCGGCCCCAATTACCGCTCGATCATTCTCTACCACAACGACGAGCAGAAGGAGGCGGCCGAGAAGTCGTACAAGGACCTCACCCGCCGCCGCGTCTTTCGCTCGCCGATCGTGACCGAGCTCGTCCCCTTGACCGAATTCTACACTGCCGAGGCGTACCATCAGGATTACTACCGCAATCACCGGGGCAGCGCGTACAGCGCCATTCACATCGTGCCCAAGCTCAGGAAGCTGAAGCAGAAGCTCAAGTGAGGCGAACTCCACCGACCGGACAGGAGCGCTGAGATCCCTCATGATCGAGGAACCTGGACGATGACGTCACTCAAAGATCAGCTCCAAAGCTATGGTGCCTATCATCGAGACCTGCGGAACAAGCCGACGAAAATCTTGCACCGTCATCACTGGTTTAGCAGTAGCGCGTTGCGCACGCCGTCGAGCGCGGCGTGCGCCGCCGCCGGTACCAGCAGGTTGCCGCCCATCCGCCAGGCCAGGCACAAGGAAATGCCCGCCACCATGCCCCAGCATCCCAACTGCAGCTTGAGCAGCAAGAGCGGGTCCGCCATCGGCGCAACAGGAAGATGCAAGAGACCGCAGAGAAGCGATAGCTCGATCATTGATCCCGTAGCCTGCTTCTCATCCGGCCGCCAGAGGTGAGAGTCGAAGGCGCCACGCAACGGCACCTCCTCGAGCATGAAGAAAGCGGGCAGATACAAGAGGGTCCAGCGCGCGGCCTGAAGGATTGCCGATTCGCTCAGGACCGCCATCCCCCCGCGGCCGACCGCGATGAATGCCATCACCGCCGAGACGAAAACAAGCATGCCCAGCGCGACCGGCACCGACCGTAAGGCTCTGCGGTCCCAGTTCTGAATAGCATACGCCGCCGCCGCCGCTCCGAGGATGGCGCAGAGGTACCAGCCGATGCTCACCCAGCCGCGACGGTACCCTTGGGATAGCTCGTACAGAGGGAGCGCGGCGAGAGCTCCGGTTGTGAGCAGCCAGGTGCGGTCGACGCGTAATCGCGGCGCATTGCGGACCCAGAGGGCACGGATCGGCCGGCGTGCGACCACGACTTGAAAGCCGGCGGTGAGCGGCACACCGAGCAGCATATACGCCTTGCCATCGAGCTTCAGCAGCCAGCCCATGGCCATCCAGAGGGCGACAAACGCCCCGATGACCAGCCGGCGCTCGAGTTTGCGGCGAAGGGGAACGTCTCGCGGTGGCTGCGCGACAATCTCGGACGGCCGGGCATTCTCGCCGGCCGCCGGCATGCGAAGTTGAGAAAGTTCTTGCTCGTCCATCCGTCAAATCGCCCCCGAGTGGGTTTCCAGGTAAGCAGCCCGCCTACCGATTCTCCATCCCCGGCTCGAGGATTTCCAATCAAAACGCGGAATCCTCACGCCAGAATCGGGCAGGATGACTTCGGGGTGATGCCTGGCAGCCGATCTTGGATCGGTCATGATGGAGTGGTATGTTGGATCTGCGCTTGCCCGGAGCCGTGTCGTGCCGCGAGCCGCTGCTGAATACCGCCAGGGCCCCGTGTCCCGGACACTCCGGGTCGTGCCGTCAAGAAAGAGGTACGCCATGATTCGCGTGGGGATTGTCGGGCTGGGTTTCATGGGACGTATGCACTATCGCTGCTGGAAAGCAATCCCCGGCGCCACGATCACAGCGATCTGCGAGGCCAACCCCAATGTGCTGGCCGCTGCGGGTGAACCCTCCAAGGGAAACGTGGAAGGCGCGGCCGATCACATCGACCTGAAGGATGTCAGCGTCCATTCCGACCTGGGCGAGCTGCTTGCGACCAGATCGGTCGATGCCCTGTCCATCACCCTGCCGACGTTCCTGCACCCGGACACCACGGTCAAGGCGCTCGAGGCCGGCGTGCACGTGCTCTGCGAGAAACCGATGGCGCTCGACGTGGCGGACTGTGATCGCATGGCTGCGGCAGCCCGCAGCGCCGCCCGGGTGCTCCAGATCGGCCACTGCATCCGGTTCTGGCCCGAGTACGTGGTGACCCGTCAGCTCATCCAGGGCGGCCTGTTTAGCCGGACGATTGCCGCGTCGTTCCGCCGGTATACAGCCATGCCCGCGTGGAGCCCCGATAGCTGGTTCGCCGACGAGACGCGCAGTGGGGGGCAGCCGCTCGACCTGCACATTCACGACACCGACTATATCCACCATGTCTTCGGCCTTCCTGTCACGGTGAGCAGCGTGGCCGACGGGCCGCAGACTTACATCTCGACCCACTACCACTACAACGACGGGGCGGCCGTGGTCGCCGAGAGCACCTGGCGGATGGCCCCCGCGTTCGGCTTCGAGATGAGCTTCGTGGTGGCTCTCGAGCGGGCGACCATCCTGTTCAACTCGAGCAGTACCCCATCGTTTCGAGTCTTGCAGGCCGACGGACCGCGGCCGATACCTGAGATTCCACCAGGAGACGGCTACTCGCGCGAGATCGAACATTTCGCCCGGGCGGTGGCCGGCGAGACAGTCGAGCCGATCATCACTCCCGAGCAAGCGCGCGACACGATCCGGCTGGTGCTTGCCGAGAAGCAATCGGCCCGCGAGGGGCGGAGCATCTCGCTGTAGGAGGGTTCTCCGCTCCCCGTTCGGACCGCGATCGTCGCGAATTGATGCAGGAGAGACTTTCATGAATCGCTGCTAGTGCGGCCGGCCTGGCCTGTGCGCCTGGCTGCTGGTCATCATGACACACTTGCTGCTACGGCAATCAGGGCGGGCTTCCCGGCGGTGCAATCCGCCTGGGCGACTGGAAGCTGATTGAATTCTACGAGGACAACCGGATCGAGCTGTACAACCTCAAGCAAGACCCCGGGGAACGACAGGGCCTGGCGGCGCCCGAACATGGGCGAGCCTCCGAGATGCGCCAGCGACTTCACGCCTGGCGTGCGGCGCTGGGGGCAGCCATGCCGACGCCGAATCCCGACTATCGGCCCCCTGCCGCTACGAAATGATGGGGGGAGGCAAGTCTCCCCTCCATCAAGACACCTCATGGTTCCTGCGCAGCCGCCTCGGCCGGCACGATCGGCAGCGTCAAGATCTCGGGCCGCCGGAGGACCCGCATCGGGACCTTGATTCCCACGCGCTCCTCGGTGAGCAGCCGGTGCAGGTCGTCGATGCCGCCGACGGGGTGCCCGTCAAGGCCGAGGATCAGGTCGCCCTCCTCCAGTCCCGCCCGCTCCGCGGGTCCGCCCGGATCGAGACCGACCACCAGCACGCCGCCCCGGCGCTCGGAACCTTTCCGGTCCCCGAGGCCCGCGGGCAGGGGCACGGTCTGGACGGCGATGCCAATGCGAGCACGCCGCACGCGGCCGTCGCGGATCAAGCGGCCGGCGACGAACTTGGCCGTGTTGATCGCGATCGCGAAGCAGATCCCCTGGGCCGGCAGGATCATGGCCGTGTTGACGCCGATGACGTTGCCGCGGGAATCGACGAGCGGACCGCCCGAGTTGCCCGGGTTCAGGGCCGCGTCGGTCTGGAGCACGTCGTCGATGAGCCGGCCCGACCCGGCGCGGAGCGATCGGCCCAGGGCGCTGACAACACCGGCGGTCACCGAGCTCTGGAAGCCGTAAGGATGGCCAATCGCCAGCGCGAGCTGTCCCACGCGCACCTTCTTCGAGTCGCCCAGCGTGGCCGGGACGAGATCACCCGCGTGCACGCGGATCACGGCGAGGTCGGTCTCGGGATCGTCGCCGATCCGGTCCGCCCGGTGCTGATTGCCGTCGGCCAGGGTCACGTCAAGCTGGTCGGCTCCATGCACCACGTGGCTATTGGTCAGGATGTACCCACTCGACGTGAACACGAACCCGGAGCCGCTGTCCCGGCTAGATCGGCCCCGTCCCGATTTCGAATAACTCGCCTCGATATGAACCACCGAGGGTCCCACACGTTCGGCAGCGCCGACGACGGCCCGGGAATAGGCGTCCAAGAGTGCCAGATCATCCTGATCGTTGACCACGCTTGTGCCCACGGCCTGGAGGGTTTCGCCTCCCCCATCACTGACCGGCTCGGTCCACAGTTCGTCCCAATCGATTGTGCTTGCGACCATGGCATATTTCCCCGACATCAACGTCTTCCTGTCGAGGAAGTGTAGGCGCAAAGGGGGTCGCAAGGCAAGTTTGCCGGCCCAAGGGGATTGTCGGCGTTTTACTGGGGGAGTGCTGGCTTTCGTGGGGCCGGTTTCGCGGCGGCGGGCCTGGCCAGCCGTCTTCGACTGCAAAATCTTGAGCCTTTCGTTGCTTCCTGGTCATGATCAATCTTCCTCGTCTTCGCTGGGCTCGAACGCTGTGATCGGTTCTTGGCCCCTCAGGCTCTTCAGGCTCCTGAGTGTCGACCCTGGACCGGTCAAAGGGAATTGGCGACCCATAACGCCCAGGGGTCAAACGGGCTGCTTTGAATTTTCCGGTAGAGCTTACTGTCAGCCGTTACCAACCGCCCCCCGAGTTGCAAAGCTAGGGCCAGGAACAGACCGTCGTAGAACGAGCTGCCGATTTGCAGCCCGATTTCCAGAGCGACTTGCCGCAACGGGAGTGCCTCATGGGAAATCAAAGGGACGGCGGACAGTCGGCCCAGGTACATGCGGCATTCGTCGACCTTGATCTCGCGCCGACGCACCTTCTTGAGTAAAACACTCCCGAGTTCCGCATGGAGGAGGTCAGGAGCGTGACGATCGAGCACAGGGTCCAGAAAGCGCTGGGCTTCGGATTGGTAGATTTCCGGGAGGTACCATTTGATCGCAACGCTCGTATCGATGATGAACGTACTCGGTGATGGCGGTTGAACACCTGAGAGGGCGAGTGCTCCAGTCACCGGGCACGGTCCTCGGCAACGAGTTCGGTGCTATCCCCCAGCGTTCGTCCGGTCAGCTCATGACGGATCTGGTCCGCAAGAGCGAGAGCCGCCGCCACGTCGGCGGCGTGTGCCGCTTGCTCCAGAATATGCTTGAGCTCGGCTTGAAGGGATCTGCCGCGGGAACGGGCTTGATCCTTGAGCAATTCCAGGGCTCTGTCGCTCAGGTCGCGAACCAGGACATCGGGCATGCGGGCCTCCAGAGTAAACACAACGTAGCTATCGGAATGATAGCAAGACGTCGTGCCGTTGTCCAGGAGAGTCTTGCGCCTCAGGCCATGCTGGGTGCAATCCGCTTACGAAGCGAAACCGATCTTCGCGGGAAGGCGGCTCTATTCCAGAGTCACGCTGCCTCGGGACCGAAGAGCGACGTCTTCCCCACCACCACGTCTTCGGTGATCGTGTAGGTCTGGCCTGGCTGACGCTCGGGAAGATCGTACATGATGTCGAGCATCAAGCTTTCCATGATCGACCGCAGCGCCCGCGCTCCGGTTCCTCGGGCCTTGGCTCGTTTCGCAATCTCTCGGATCGCGCCGACGTTGAATTTCAACTTGGCGCCGTCGTAGTGGAAGAGCACCTCGTACTGCTTGGTGAGGGCGTCCTTGGGCTCGGTCAGGATCTGTGCCAGGTCTTCCTCGGAGAGCTGGTTGAGCGTGGCGATGACGGGCAGCCGGCCGATCAGCTCGGGGATCATCCCGTACCGCTCGAGGTCCTCGGGGGTGACCTGGGCCACCAGCTCGTTGCGCTCGAGCTCGCGGTCATGAGCGCGCTCATCGCCGCGGCCGAAGCCGATCATCTTGCGTCCCAGGCGCTTGCCGACGATCTCCTCGAGGCCGACGAAGGTGCCGCCGCAGATGAAGAGGATGTCGGTGGTGTTGACCTGGAGATACTGCTGCTCCGGATGCTTTCGCCCCCCCTGCGGCGGCACGTTGGCGATCGTGCCCTCGAGCAGCTTGAGCAGGGCCTGCTGCACCCCTTCGCCCGACACGTCGCGGGTGATCGAGACGTTCTGGCTGGTCTTGCCGATCTTGTCGATTTCATCGATGTAAATGATGCCATTCTCGGTGGCCGGGATGTTGTAGTCGGCCGCCATCACGAGCTTGAGGATCAGGTTCTCGACGTCCTCGCCCACGTAGCCGGCCTCGGTCAAGGTCGTGGCGTCGCCGATGGCGAACGGAACGTGCAGCCGGCGGGCCAGGGTCTGGGCCAGGGCCGTCTTGCCGCAGCCGGTCGGGCCGATCAAGAGAACATTGCTCTTGGAAACCTCGACGTCCTCGAGCGCGGGTTCGGTGATCTCGCCGCCGAGCACGCGCTTGTAGTGATTGACGACCGCGACGGCCAGCGTCTTCTTCACCCGCTCCTGGCCGATGATGTACTCGTTGAGGTGGGCCACGAGCTCGCGGGGCGTCGGCAGTTTCTCGAGCCTCGAATTCTTCCGCTCATGCTGCTCGAAGAGGCTTTCACACATCCCGACGCAATGGGCGCAGATGTGCGAGATCGGCCGGCCCACGGCCATGGGAACCAGTGCCCTTCCCTCGATCATTGGACCGGCCTCGGCGCTATTCCGTCCGCAGAAATCACACAGGACGGGGGCCTGCGGCAAGGACGAGCTCTCTTCGGTCGTCACGGTTGTCACTCCGCATCGAAGTCGCGAATCTGGAAACAAATATCGTCTCACATTGCCGGTTTTTCCACCAGCATGACTCGCAATTGCCCCCGAGTCCATCACCCTCTTGCCCCATATATTCGGGTGTTGGAGAATTGAGCTACGGACTTACCCCGGCTCGCGAGGGGTCGGAGAGGTCTCGCCAAGGCAGCCCCCCGGCGCATCCCGCGCGCCAGTGGGGCTTTTTGTTGCTCTCACGCCGCGTCCACAAGAAAGCAGTGGCACCAGATCGTCCCAGCGGAGACCAGCTCATGGAGGCGATCCAGGCCGGCGACGCCAGTCGCGCCCGCCATCTGCTCGACCTCCATCCCGAGCTGAAGGCCAGGATCAATGAGCCGATGCCTCCTTGCGTTCCCAGCATCCTGACATCGCGCAACATCTGTCCGAAGCCGATCGCAACGAGATTGCCCAGGCCGCGCGCAACAATGACACGCAGGCAGCCCTTCTAATGCTCGAAGCTGGCTTACCGGTGCCGGCCCGTGGGCAGCACCGCGGGACGCCGTTGCACTGGGCCGCCTGGCACGGCAATCTCGCTCTGGTCCAGGCCCTGCTCCGATCGAATCCCCCGCTGGAAGATGCCGAGAACGACTTCCACGCCACGCCACTCGGCTGGGCGACGCACGGTTCCGAGCACGGCTGGCATCGCAGGACTGGCAACTATCCCGCCGTCGTGGAAGCCCTGCTCGAGGCCGGGGCAAAGCTCCTCGAAACCGCATCGGGGATGGATCCAGTCAAGGAAGTGTTGCGCCGGCACGGCGGCAAGGACTGAATCGCGTGAGTCGACGCGAGCCCAACTCGGGGCCGGGGCCGTACCATAATCTGCAAGCCACAGGATGAATGGCTCCAATCCGGTGTCCCCGGTAGAATTACGGAAAGTAACCTTTGAACCGCCGGAGACTCCGACCATGCGCAGTCCTTTTCCCGGGATGGACCCGTACCTCGAACAGTTCTGGGGCGATGTTCATCACCGTTTGATCACCTATACGTGCGATGCGCTCCAGAGGCACTTGCCGGGTGACCTGCTGGCGCGAATGGGCGAGCGCGTCTTCGTCGAGCCAGCCGAGGGGCAAGGCCGGAACATTGTCCCGGATGTGCGGGTCGTCGAGCGCGGCCGGCCGCAAGAACGAGGGGTCGGGACGGGGAACGGCGTCGCGGTGGCCGAGCCGCTGGTGATCCACCTGGATGAGTCCGAGCCGGTCCGGCAGGGGTTCATCGAGATCATCGACATCAAGTCGGGCCGGCGGGTTGTGACGGTGATCGAGGTGCTCAGCCCGTCGAACAAGACTCCAGGTCCCGGGCGGGACCTGTACGTCAAGAAGCAAGAGGAGCTGAGGGCGGGAGGCGTCAGCCTGGTCGAGATCGATCTGCTCCGGACCGGCACGCGCGTGCTCTCCGTTCCGTTCGACCGCATCCCCGAGGGCCATCGCTCAGCCTACGCCGTGTGTGCCCGGCGGGGCTGGAAACCGTTCGAGATCGAGTATTACCGGCTTCCCCTCCGCGATCGCTTGCCCGCGATCCCCATTCCCCTCCGCCGCGACGACCGCGACGTCGCGCTGGACCTTCAATCCCTGATCGACCAGTGCTACGAGTTCGGCCGCTACGGCGACGACATCGACTACCGCGAGGAGCCAGATCCGCCGCTTCCGGCGGAGGATGTAGGATGGGCAAACGCCTTGCTCCGCGAGCAGGGGCTCAGAGGATAGTGATCAATGCCCGCAAAGGACTTGTTCCACGACTGCGTCCGCCATGCCTTGATCCACGATGGATGGACGATCACTCATGACCCGCTCCGATTGAACTGGGGCGGCAAGGACGTGTATGTTGACCTGGGAGCTGAGCGACTGATGGCGGCCGAGAAATCGGGTCAAAGAATCGCCGTGGAGATCAAGAGCTTCGTGGGTGATTCGGAAGTCGACGACCTCGAGAAGGCAGTCGGTCAATACGTGTTTTAGAAGGCCGTCTTGGCGCAACGCGAGCCCGAGAGAGTGCTTTTTCTCGCCGTGCCCGAACTCATCATCCGCGATGTCTTCGATCAATCGCTTGGCGAGTTGCTTCTCAAAGACCAGTCCATTCGTGTTCTGGGCTTCGACCCTCAGACGGAGGTTATCACTCGATGGATTCCCTGACGCTTGATCGTTATCGCCAGATCATCGAGTCGATCCTGCTGGAATATACCAAGATCCCGTACGCTTACGGTGAGATTCAGACCGAGGCCGTACTCGACCAAGTGCGCGACCGGTACTTGCTCGTGAACACAGGATGGGATACAGGCAAGCGCGTTCACGGTTGCCTGGTCCACGTGGACCTCGTGGACGGAAAATTCTGGATCCAGCGCGATGGCCTGGAACACGGCATCGCAAGAGAACTCGTCGCTGCTGGAGTTCCCAAAGAGCACATTGTTCTCGCCTTCCGGCCCCTCGAACTCCGGCGGCATACCGGGTACGCCCTGGCATAGCGGAGACGATGCCTGGCGAGACGACCGATGACTCCGCACTGCTGTATGGGCCAGGTAGATTTCCCCGGGATTGATCATCAATAGGGGTTTTCCTTCGCCCAGTCTGATCTTGCCTTGCGGCCGAGACCGACCCACGAATCTTTTTCGCGACGGTCCTCTTCCTCCTCGAGGATTTCGCGCATTCGCCTGTGGACGTCTGCCCTCCAGAGGATGTAGTGCGTGTTCGTTTGAGGATCTGTGATCTCGACGGGCTGATCGCCAGCCCGCTCGACGGCTTCTCACAATTCTGAATATAGTGTAGTCACGGTTTCCTCCAGGGTCCATTATATCCGTTCGTCTTGCGCCCCGGGATGTTTGTAGCTGCCTTGGGTCGTGAATTCTCTTGAGAATGCGGATTCCTCGTGGGACTCAGCCGGTGCCGAGGTTTCGCCACTCATGATGGGTGCAATCTCGACCGTCACCTTCACCGTGTGCTTGCCGCCGCCGAGGATGACGCCCGTGATGGGGCTGACGTCGTCGTAGTCGCGGCCCCAGGCCAGGACGATGTGGCGGTCGTAGGGGATCTGGTTGTTGGTCGGGTCAAGGTCGATCCAGCCAAAGCCGGGGCAGAAGAACGAGACCCAGGCATGAGAGGCCTCGGCGCCGACGGGGCGCGGGCGACCGGGATGAGGCATGTTCACGAGATAACCGCTGACATACCGCGCGGCCAGGCCAAGCGAGCGCAGGCAGCCGATCTGGAGGTGAGCGAAATCCTGACAGACACCGTGACGCTGCTCGAGAACCTCCTTGATTGGAGTGGCGATTGTCGTGGCGCTCGGGTCGTAGCGGAAGTCGGCGTGGATCCGTGCCGTCAGGTCCAGAACTGCTGCCAGGATCGGGCGGCCCGGTGGGAACGAGGGCGCGGCGTAGGCGGCGAAGCGATCACCGGTGGAAACATAGGGAGAGTCGAAGACGAACTGGCTGGCGGCCAGCACATCGACACCGACCTCGGTACGCAACTGCTCGCGCACGACTTCCCAGGGGGGTGTCAGCTCGACCATGGGAGCAGAGACCGGCACGATCTCGGCAACATTGATGGCGGTCACGCTGAGCTTGCGATGCGGTTCCTCGATCGTGGCGAAGGTTGCCGTGTTGCCGAAGAAATCGATCCGCTCGGTCATCACCGACGGCGGCGGACTGATCCGCAGCTCGCTCGACCGCCGCGTCTGCCACGACCCACTCCGCGCGGTGAGGTGCAACACGTTGTGGCAGAGTGAGACCGGCTCGCGATAGTCATAAACCGTTGTGTGGATGGACTTATACAGCATCGTACGTCTCGTGCTTGCTCCCGCCACGATTCGCCAGACCAAAGATCAGGTCACTTGGGATCCTAGCTGCCCAAGTGCCGAGAGGTTTGCAGGTGGCTGAAATAACTGGCGGCGATGACTTCGGAAAGAACCGGCAGGTCAGCTTCGAGCCTGGAGACAAGAGCCACCAGCCCCGTACGGCGGCCGGATTCCTCGGCACGGGCCAGGGTATCGATATCGGCCAGCCGCAACTCGGTGAGGTTGGCCAGAACCAGGCGCTGCTCGGTGCTGCGGCCCGGCAGTGCTGGATCACGCGGCAGGCGATCGATGCTCTCGCCCAGCGCGGCAAGCTGGTAGGCCAGCGAGCGCGGATTGGTCTCATCGGCCAGCAGCAGGTCCAGGACGGGTGCAGCCTGGATCATGCTGAGATAGCGCCGGCGATAGGTCATCGAGCTGTCCGCGATTTCGAGCAGGGCCTCGAGCAGGGAGCCTTCATTGCGGGTCTCCGTGCCGAGCGTGCACCGGAGCAGGCTGGACATCTGGAGCGAACGCTCGAGCCTGCGGCCCATGTTGAGGAAGGTCAACGACTGGCCCCTGGTCAGGTTTTCGGCGACCAGACCGCTGAAGGCCGCCAGCCGGCTGATCCCCGCGTCGAGCAGCTCCAGAACATCGCTCAAGACGCCGCGGGCGTCGAGGTGGTTGAGCTCCGGTGCGTCCGTGCCGTTGGTCGATGCCTGCGCCATGGCGATAAGGTCGGCCATCATATCGACCATGAGGTGGCTGAGGGCTCTCCACATATCCACCGAGATCCGGTCGCGGACCTTGGAGGCAACTCGCTGGAGCAGGGTCAGCGTCGCGGCCAGGCTGCCGGGCCGGTCGCGATTGAAGATCACCGAGAGCAACTCGTCCTCGGGCCGATCGAGAGAATCGGGCCGGCTGGGGTCGAAGAACCCGGGAAAGGTCCGGGTCTGCGCGGTGAGCACGCGCAAAAGGACAGGAAGCTCGGGCACGTCGGCCATGCCGGATTTCTCGGTCAGGCGGACGAGGATGCCGCGCAGCAGGCGGACAACGCTCTCGGCTCTCTCGATGTAGCGGCCCAGCCAGTAGAAGTTGTCGGCTTGCCGGCTGGAAAGATCGCCGCCCGCTCGGCTGAGCCGGAGGGGACGGTGAGGTGGAGGCAAAAGGCTGAAGCTACCGACCGGATGGTCGCCCAGGACCCAGGTATCCTTGCTGCCGCCTCCTTTCTGCATGGTGACGACCTTGGAATCGGCCGAGCAGGACACCCGGGTCAGGCCTCCCGGCATCACCGTGTAGGTTCCGGCCTGCGCCGTCAGGAAGACGCGAACGGCGGCATGGCGAGACTGAAGCCGCTCGCCCTGCATCACGGGAACCGAGGACAGTGCGATCTGTTCCTGCCCCACGAAATCGCCTGGCCGGGCACGAATCCGGCAGGCAAGATCCTGGAGCTGCTGGGAATCGAGCCGATTGGCGAAGACCGGCTCGAACCGGCGGTTGGCGAAGGCCGGCTTGATGACCATCCGCGGCAACTTGGCAAGCACGTGAGAGAGCCCGACGGTTTCCCCGCACCACCACGATTCCGCCCAGGGCAGCTTCAGGTCCTCTCCCAGGAGCTCGCGGCTGATGGCCGGAAGATAGGCCAGGAGCGCCGGCGTCTCGACCAGACCGCTCCCCAGCGCATTGGCCATGACGACGTTGCCGGCCCGCAAGACCTGGAGCAATCCCGGGACTCCCAGGAACGAACTGCCCCGCAGCTCGAGCGGATCGCAATAGTCATCATCGACGCGGCGAAGAATCACGTCCACGGGCTGCAATCCGCCCAAGAGCTTCAGATAAACGCGATTGCCGCGGACCAGAAGATCGCCCCCCTCGACAAGGGTGTAGCCCAGGTACCCGGCCAGGAAGGCATGCTCGAAGTAGGTCTCGTTATACGGCCCCGGCGTCAGCAGGACGACCCGGGGATTGTCGCGGTTGTGGGGCGCGATCGATTGCAAAATGTCGCGGACCGCCTGGAAGAAAGGGGCAAGCCGCTGCACCAGGCAGTCACGGAATAATTCGGGTAGCATGCGGGAAAGGACGAGCCGGTTCTCCAGCGCGTATCCGGTCCCCGACGGCGCCTGCGTGCGGTCACCCAGCACCACGACCTTGCCATCGTCCAAGCGGCCGAGGTTGGCTGCGTAAAGATGCAGGTAGCGGTTGGCGGGAACCTGCAATGCGTGGCAGGGATGAAGGAAAGCCGGGTTACCGAAGACGAGCTCGGGAGGCAGAAAACCCCGCCCCAGCAGGCGCTGGGGGCCGTACAAATCCGCAAGAATCATGTCCAGCAGCGAGGCCCGCTGGATCAGGCCGTCTTCCAGGACCCTCCACTCGGCCGGTGACATCAAGAGGGGGATGGGATCAAGCTGCCAGGGACGATCTGTTCCCCGGGGATCGCCATAGACGTTGTACGTCACTCCGTTCTGGCGGATCAGGTCCTGCGACTCCTCCCAGCGGCGGCGGATCTCGTCTCCGCCCAGCAGTTCCATCGCATCAACGAACGGCTGCCAGTGCCGCCGCACGCTGTCATCGGCAGTCATCAATTCATCATAGCAGCCAGCCAGGGCTCGATAGCGATCCCAGACATGCGATCGGGAAGTCGCATCCGACCACGGCGGTGATGTTTCGGCTCCGGTCGTCATGGATTGCATCAGAACCACTCGATGAGGCTGGGCATACTACGCCTGGATCACGTCCCATGATAGCATCGGCAAAACTCATACCACAAACCCAAGTATTGGGGGAGGTCGATGTGGCGGAGGTGAACCGGTATCAAGGGGCGGCCGGCGCAGGTCAAGGGTCAGCGGTGAGGCGGGATGCCGTTCCAGCGGTGGCACCTCCATCGTGCCCGGGGTATGGCCATTCGGGAAGAACCGAGAATGGCGCCGGCCCTCGGCTTCGTTGGCATTGACCGGAAAGGTATCGTACGACCTCCCGCCGGGATGAACCACATGATAGGTGCAACCGCCGACCGATCGCTTCAGCCAGGGGTCCCAGACGTCGAAGACCAAGGG